>OIWP01003409.1_pt1 | contig 13257 bp, 10 predicted proteins | sample 1587661 | NCBI WGS metagenome assembly OIWP01 (sample SAMEA3888899, study PRJEB22519) | human gut metagenome | biome: human gut; feature: human-associated habitat; material: faeces | place: Denmark | collected 2010 | reverse complement strand
CACCCGTTCCATCTTGCTGCATTCCCAGTCGACTGCCATCGAGCAGAACCCCGTAACGCCCATTTGTGCATCCAATGCCAGCCAGCGATTTGCCAAATACATCCATTTGGTATCCAGTCCATAACGTTCCTTACCGAACAGGCCACCACTGACTTTCAGAAATTGTTTTCCGTTCCAGTCCCATTCCTTCGAGAGTACCGCCATGTTCAGGCGGATCTTCTTGTAGCGGTCGCCATAGTCATTATAAACCGGAATAATTGCTTGTCCGGCCAGTTTCCATTGCTTGCCCATATTCCATTTCAAACCGGGAGTCACGTTTACAAGCACTTCATAAATCTTGCCATAGAAGATATCCCGGTAATGCAGTTCTGCACCGGCAAAAACTTCCACTTTTGGCTCAACCACTTCTTGAGCATGCAAAACCGATGAGGCTATGAATATTCCGAATGCCAGCAAACAGAGTTTCAAGTTCAACCCCATGTCCATTTTATATTCTATACAGCAATGCGTTTACAATGCGTTTACAAGCAAGACCGTCCCCATAAGGGTTCACCGCTTTGCTCATTTTTTCGTAGGCAACTTTGTCGTCAATCAGAACAGATACTTCATTTACTATCCTGTCATAATCCGTCCCCACCAATTTTACCGTTCCTGCATCCAATGCTTCCGGACGTTCCGTTGTGTCGCGCATCACTAATACCGGCTTACCCAATCCCGGAGCTTCCTCTTGTATACCACCGCTATCGGTCAATACTATGGTAGATTTTTCCATTAGATATACAAATGATAAATATTCAAGTGGTTCGATAAAAAACATATTGCCAAGACCAGAAAGGTCTTCTCCAAATACCTCATGTATCGGTTTGCGTACATTGGGATTTAAATGCATAGGATAGACAAAGTCCACATCTGGGTACTTTCTTGTCAAGTCTTTGATGGCTGTACACATATGGATAAACCCATCACCAAAGTTCTCACGACGATGCCCCGTAATCAACACCAGCTTCTTACCACCATTCAAACGGTTTACGTCATATCCAGCTTTAACCAGCACCTTTACCAATTCACTATCTAAGACCTTGTCATTCTTGATTTTATCCACCACCCAATAAAGTGCGTCAATCACCGTATTCCCAGTAACGATGATGTTACGGTCATCAACGCTCTCTTTAATCAAATTATTGCGACTTAACGGAGTCGGTGAAAAATGATAGGTTGCCAACCGTCCTGTCAAAAGCCGGTTCATTTCCTCCGGCCACGGGCTGTAGATGTTGTGCGTACGCAGTCCCGCTTCGATGTGCGCCACAAGAATCTGCTGATAGAACGCTGCTAAAGCCGAAGCAGTCGAAGTAGTCGTGTCACCGTGCACCAGCACCACATCTGGCTTAACCTCTTTTAGTACGTCACGCAGACCTGTTAGTACATGAGCCGTCACGTCATACAAGTCTTGTCCCTGCTTCATAATGTTCAGATCATAATCCGGATGAATATCGAATATTCTTAACACCTGGTCTAGCATTTCCCGATGTTGTCCGGTTACACATACTACAGTTTCCACTTGTTCCGGCTGCTTCTGGAATTCTTTCACCAACGGAGCCATCTTGATTGCCTCCGGACGGGTGCCGAAGACCAACATTATTTTCTTCATTGAATTATTTTTTTATATCAGACTGATTTTATAAAATCATAACAACGATATATCTGTCTGCTAAAATCGAATTCATTTTTTGCCGCATTCAAGCAGTTCTTCGATATTGTGCGGTATTCTTCGTCAGGAAGATTAATCAACTTGATAATATTACTGTGTAATTGTTTGAAATCATGTGGCTGTGAAACCATTCCTAAATAATATTTCGACACAATTTCAGCTCCTTCTCCACCCCCACAATACAGTATAGGTATGCCAATAGGTATAAGATCATATATTTTGGATGGCACTGCTCCTCTGATTGCCACGGTAAGTGGAACAATTGAAGCATCGTATTTTGATAACTCTTTGGCTATTTGTTCTTTCTTTACGTAACCATGATAATATACAAAGCAATCGGGATGCTTATTTATATATTCTTTTATTTTTTCTGCCTGATTTCCACCACCGTATAAGTGGAACTCTGCGCCAATAGACTTAAACGGAATATTTTCGATAATTGAATATATATCTTGTGCCACACCTAATAGTCCGGCATATACTATGCGAAAGGGCGTATGCTTTCTTTTGAGTTGAGCTGCAACCGCATATTGCTGCAAATTACGGTATACAAACTTGTTTTTTGTCGAAGGAAATTGATTCACATGCCGGATTATCTCTTCAGACTGACCGAAAATACCGTCTGCATTGCGATAAATATAACGTTCAATCCATGCGAAAATATTGTATATCTTCCCACCTTCACACATTGCTCCAAGCTCAACAGCAGAAAGTGGCCATAAATCGGATATGTTCACAAGAATCTTGCGCCCAAATATTTTTTTGAAAAGCGTGATGGCCGAACCAGCCACTGGTAGTGGAGGGCTTTGGATGATCACCCTATCGTAACTTTGGATCTTCTTTATCTTAAAAGCAAACAACCATAACATGGTCGCAAATGACATCATACTTACTGCTCGCTTAAAAGGATTCTTGGACACGGTTGCATAAGTCCAATATCTATACACGTTTATGCCATTAATCTTTTCTTTTTTTGACAAGCAACCTCTATAACCCTCAAATATTTGTCCTTGAGGGTAATTCGGCAAACAAGTTAACACATCCACTTCCGCTCCCTGAGTTTTCAGCCCTTCAGCCATATTGGCTATACGGGAAGGAGCAGCCCCAAGTTCAGGAGTATAGTAGAACGATACAATTAAAATCTTCATATTTTATGTTAGAATATTCGATATGTTAAACTTCTGTCAAATAATATTTTTATCGTTTTTGAAGGTTTTAGACGATTATATTCTATTGATACAAAATCATTTATAATATCTATAGAAATTGCACCAGAAACAACAATATTAGCCCTGTTGGTTCTTATTTCAGTTGACGACATGGCTAGAAGCTCAATATCGGGTGCAAAATGAATATAGCTGATACATTCTGCTGTATTATTACCGATGATTTCATCATTTATCGTAAACACCTCATCGTTAATAGCGAACTTTCGCTGATGTATATATCCCTTAAAGCCATTGTGTTCTGCCATAACTTCACTCTCGGTATCGGATAGTACTTTTACTTTAGCTCTTTTACCTATGCGAAAACCTCCCCACACCTCACTAGAATTCTTGTTACCGATAGTTACAGTGTTATGAGCTGACGTACTTCGTTCGTACTGCCTTCTTGCAGTCTTGTTGTAAGTAGAAATACCTGTATCAACAATAAACGGTCTGCCGTCAATTCGCAGTTCATAATTAAATGTATCGGCATGGCTATGCCCCGGCTGGTAGGTTGCGGTAATATTACCCACATCCACAACTGCTTCTAAACGTGTTGAACAAAGCTTCCTATAGCCACATCCATTCATTAGTAAGGACTTCCATTCCAACTTCAATCTTTTGGCGTATGCTCTCAATTCGGAAACTGTCGGTGCTATACCGTATGCCGAATCATTGAATAAGGGAACTGTATCGTCTTTCCACACGATGCTATCCAAATGCCCCAACATCAGGACGATTTTTTCTTTCAGGCATTCATTGAAAGTTTCCTGACCAACAAACCGTATATTGTAGGAGGAAAAGTTGTAACAGTCCAACAGCCTATCAAGTAGGATACAATGATACATGGGTGACTGCTCATAGTGCGCACCGTCAGGGAGTATCTGCTCCTTCAATTCCTGCCAGAGCATTTTTTTTGATTTTCTGTAAAACTTGTCATCTTTGAAATAAAGAGCCGCTATGAAAAGAGAATAGGCATCTTCCAAAAGATGGTTTCCCATCAGATGATACTCTAGTTTTTTAGAAAGCAACACATATTGCGAATACAAGCTGTCATTCCATTGCTTCAGATGCCTTTCATCAATGCTTTCCCTACGCAAGGAAATAAACTTTATCCAATTAATTCCTCGTAGTGCTATCGGATAAGGGTCAAGCCCGATACGATTGCCAGGCAAATCGCTTATGAATCGGTCTATCCATTCCGCCCCTTTCTCATAACTCATCCCTTCCTGCAAGAGCCAGTCCATATAGTTCAGATTGTATGCCCAAAGCATACCTTTAGATATATCGTTCCATCCCTTGAAATCAGATGACAGATTCAAGAATGTAAAGCACATGTCATTGTTACAGGTATATTTGCTTATGTCATCTTTCAAAAGCATAGAAACACCGACTTGACATCGCTGTATAAATGGAGGGATATATAAACGATATATAATCTGGAAAATAATTTGCTTTATCTTTAAATAATGAATAGTATGAAATAAAGAAAAAATAGACATGTTCCTTTCAATAATCCTTTTATTACACAACCGGTTTAGTACAGTTATAGAAGTTAAAGATTAATCCAAGAGTGTTGCTTAAGCGATTCAATGGCAGCGAAGCAAGCTTCTGTCGTATTTATAATACTGTACATTGGGATTAACGGTTCGCCTCCATTTTGCATTCGGTCGTTTAAAAGAGCAAACTGTTTTTTTTGCCCTTTATCCATATTTCCTGCTAGCTTTGAGAATCCTTTTACTCCAAAAGCGGTCAATTTCCGCCAATTGTCTATCACGAATACACGTTCATTACTGTATACCTCTATACGCTCTTTAGCATAGCTTTTAGAACCATTAGAAAAATAGTTAATGACGGCATTCGAACCATTTGCATATCGTAGAATGATGGATGCGTTATCTGTATTTTCCTGTGGGTTTTCTCCTAAAGCATTCATACAGACACTCACAATACTACTATTTGCTAAGTAGGAACACAAATCAATGAAATGGCAAGCCTCTCCGATGATTCTACCACCACCAACTTCCATATCATGCACCCACATCTCTTTGGGTATAGAGCCTGCATTCATCGTGGCAACGATATTTTTAGGGCCTTCTCCTGCTAGAACTCTCAATTTTTCAGCAAAAGGAGAAAAGCGGCGATTGAATCCTACGGTTATCGTTGTGCCATTTGGAGCAGAGTGATATGCAGCAAGTATCTCTTGTAACTCCTCTGGATTCAAGCATAAAGGTTTTTCAACAAAAACACTCTTTCCTGCTTTTAACGACTCGATGAGTATTGGCGCATGTAGATTATGCCTAGTTGAAACAATTACACAGCCTATTTCTTCGTCTTTCAGCATTTCATGATAATCACTTGTTGCTGCTTCAGCTCCGGCTTTCTTGGCTAGTATTTTTGCTGTTAGCCCCTGACTTGAAGCAATATACTTGATAGGAGCTTTTGCTTTTATAAGACAAGGGACAATCATACCTGAAGCATAATTACCAGCTCCTATTATTCCAAATTTTCGGTTTGAAGTATTTTTAAATTGTCTGTTTTCTACTTTAATTATACGTTCTATATTAGATTCGATAGGATATTCTAAGATTGATGCGATACTGCCTTGTCTTCGCATATCTCCGTAAATGGTATCGTATTGTTCAAGTGGAACACGTTCGGTTATCAATGTAGAGACGTTCAACCGTCCTGTTGCAATACAGTTCAGGATGGTTTCAAAATTTCTTTTTTCAGTCCACCTAACGTATGGCAAAGGATAATCATGACCTTTATTTTCATACTCCTCATCATAACGCCCTGGACCATAGCTACAAGAAACCTGAAAGGACAGTTCTTTTTTATAGAAGTCATCACGGCGCATATCCAATCCTACCACTCCGACCAATACAATCCGTCCTCTTTTACGACTCATTATACAAGCCTCATGAATAATATCGTTACTTTTCGATGATGCCGTTATTAAAACTGCATCAGCACCTATTCCAGCCGTTACCTCTTCTACATATTTGATAGGGTCAATGCCTTTTGCCGGATTAATGGCATCAATACCAAATGATTTAGCAAGCTGTACTTTTTGCTCATCAAAATCAACTCCAATAACATGACAACCATTCGAGTGTAAAAGTTGACTGGCAACTAAACCTATCAGTCCTAACCCTATCACTACAACAGTTTCCCCTATTTGGGGGTTGAGCAATCGAATACCTTGTAAGCCAATAGATCCAATAACAGTAAATGCAGCTTCTTCATCACTTACAGTATCAGGAATCAAGGCTACAAGATTTTTAGGCACACTAACATATTCTGCATGGTTTCCGTTTGATGCTACTCTATCCCCTACATTAAATTCTGTAACACCCCGCCCCAGTGCAATAACAGTTCCTACATTGCAATAGCCGAGCGGAAGAGGCTGTCCAAGTTTGTTGAATACAGCTTCGAGAGTGGGTTGTATTCCGTCTGTCTTTATTTTATCCAATACCTGTTTTACCTTGTCAGGTTGTTGGCGTGCCTTATCTATAAGATTTGCTTTGCCAAATTCTACAAGCATACGTTCCGTTCCTAATGATACCAAAGAGCGAGATGTCTTGATTAAGACATATCCGGCTTTAACCTGTGGTACAGGTACTTCCTCTAAAATAGTTTCACCGTTTTTTAAATCTTGAATTATTTGCTTCATATTTCGTTATTAATTATTTGTATGTATTTATTTGCACGATTTTCCGTTGTATCGAATTTTTTTAGCTGTTGATGACCTGCTTCTATAAGTTCGTCTTTTCTTTTTTTATACTGCAGTTTTATGATTCCGTCAAGTATTGACTTTATCGATAAAGAGTCGCAATATTCAGCGGCTTTTCCACACAAACCTCTTGCAAAAGTCAAGTCGCTTGTAAGAATAGGTATCCCCATACGCATAGCCTCTGCATATGAAGCTGAGAAACATTCCAATAGGGTTGGCAAGAATACGATATCCGCCTGTTCATACAAATGCGGACATTGCGCAATGTTTAACTTTCCCGTCAGAATGATATATTTTTGGTATTTCTCTGACATAGGGAATTGCTCTTTACTTAATGTTATCACAAATCTCAGTTTTAAATCCAGTTTATTTTCTTGTAAAAAATCTATAATTTTGAAGATGATGTCAAGGTTTTTGTGTGGATAGTTGGCTGAGACAGTCAAAAGCGTTATACCATCAAATGGTGGCAATTGTATATCATTAATCCACCTCTCTTTGTTATCAAATATTTGGTTATAGTAGTTTGTTACCGTATAGACAGTTTTATGTGGCAATTTCAAAGAAAGCCTCTTGCTTACATCTTTGTTTTCGGTTATCAGTACATCTGACGTTTTGTCAAAATTATACAGTTTAAACTGTTCACTTATTTTGTAAGCAAACTTTTGTTTAAGTGATATTTTTTTGAAAAATGGTGATTTAAGACCGTCAAGACTATGCTGACGCTCCCCAAAGTGAGGAAATAGACGAAAATAAAAATACTTTTGGTCTCCACAATGTAGGCCCAAATATAGAAAAGACAACATCAATTCGGTATTTTTCTACGATGGAGTCCATATGAGCATTCTTTCCCCAAATAAGTCCGCCTATACTCTTAGGCATATCATACTTTAAGATGGTGCAGTTGGCATACTTTTCCATTGGCCTCTCTAAATAAAACAGAGCTTCCGACAAGACAACAAAAAACGAATGTTCTGTATATAAATATAAGAGAGAAAGAAACGAATCTGCAACTTGCAATCCTCCTCCAGCCTTCAAGTTCGATGTATTGACAAGAATATTCATTGTTAATCTTTCCTTATGTAGTCCAAAGAAAGCTTCTCCCACTTTTCTGCAAGCTTGAATACATCTCCGACGATTTGAGCTGGGTTGCCAATAACTACAGAGCCATCGGGTATCTTTCCTCGTACAACTGCTCCTGCGCCAATGATACAGTTGTTCCCGATTTCACAGTTAGGCATAATGATTGATTTTTTCCCTATAAATACATTATTACCTATCCTTATACCACGGACTAAAGCTATGTCCTTGCTTAATATCTTGCCCGTTGCACGAAAAGCATTGGTGATACTATAATCGTGAGTAAGCAGATGGCACTCGTCACTGATTGTGGTATTATTTCCTATTTCTATTTTACTGAAGTCGTCAAAAGAAACATGAATACCGATATACCGTGGTATGCCATTTATCTTTACTCCATTTTTTTTTAATAGAGGTATATACATACGCATATAAAAACGATGATTTATGTGGAATGCTATTTTACAGTTCCACTTCTGTAAAAGAAAAACGAGTTTTGAAAGTTTTTTTTTCATATTCTCAATCGCATTAATCCTTTATATAAAAGCATGGGTATGACTATGATAAGAAAAAATATGGTAACTTGCTGGGCAAAGTATCCGCGTGTTAACACTACGTACATAAACCCATTATACGTTGACAGAAATAACAAGGCAGAAACAGACTTGTCATTAGTATGATATAAAGAATACACATAACGTGAAAATATGCCCAACAATAATCCACATAGAATTATGCCTGCCCAACCGAAGGCGTAGAAAGCTTCACCGTAGCACATGAAAGCTATTCCATATTTGGCCGTTCCCCAAATTCTTACATTCATATCTACGAGATATGTTGCATCAGGCTTGTCCCTAAATATGCTTCTTGGAATAGGCATACAGACTGCTGTGTATATTGGAGTGAAATAGACAAAATTTGAATTGGAAGACACATCATTCATTAAGGCTCCCGTTGCATAGAATATGCGAGTGTCATTCATCCCTTTTTGCATTAGTTCGCTAATTGTCTGATTTTGTAATTGTGAAGAATCAAGTCCTTTATGATAGTTTCTCGTGGCTCCGATAACTCCCATAAAAAGCACAAGAATGACAAATAGCAATCCCCACAGTGCCAAATTAGGTTTTTTCTGTTTTTGGATGTAATATATTGTAAAGAATGCCATCAACAAATATATGATACGGTATCTGAAGCCGGCAATCATAAAACTGCTCAAAGACAGTGTTACAGCAGCAACAAGCAATACTCTATTATATATGGAATGTTTCTCTTGTAAATACGCTATCAGCATTAGGCAGCATCCGGGAATGCAGAAATTTATCATTTGTTTTCCATAGCCAGATAAAAAGCTACTGGTCAGCTCAACAGATTCGCTTACTCCGCCAATGAAAAGTTGCTTTAAACTGTAACCACCATTAATCATGTAGAGGAAAAGACCTAACAAGACAAGAATGGCTCCAATGTTAAATACATTTTTGAGATTGACCTTATCCTGTGTATCTTTAGCGAAAGCCACTGAAAAATATGGAAATAGAGCAACCTTGTAACCTAACATAAGTGACACATAAAAAACGAAACATCCGCACCATGACAGTGAGATGTAGGGACTCATATCTTTGTAGCCATAGTATGTGTCGCTATTACTAATAAGAATTAATGGCGATATTACCGTATAATAAAGTAATACCAACTCTATAAACACTATAGGTGACAAAAACTCGTCTGTTGATGCACGGATGTACTTATATGCAAAATCAAGGATAATGGCAACGCCGGTTGCACAACAGCATAAGAAGCCTATAGAACTTATTGTTTCCACATCACTCATGAATTAACTTGTCAAACAATGTTTCATAGCGCTGTCCATATGCAGTCCATGTCAGTTTTTCCAGCTTTTGGGGCACGGTGTAGTTTCGTGGAACACCATCAGGCTGATTCTGATATGCCATCAACGCTTTCTCTATGCACGCTTTCAAAGATTCTTCTGAGAAAGACTCCATTTCAAACATAAAATCTCCTTTCGGCTCAATCAGTTTTTTTATATCGTGTCCTCCCGTATCTTTGCTATAAACCACGGGTAATCCGGATACAACAGCTTGCGCCAAAACAAGTGCCAATCCCTCAGCTCGAGAGGGAAGCACAAATACTTTTGCCTTCGCATAATAGTTTGTTAATTCCTTCTCATCAACAGGTGGAACGTGAGTAAACAAAGGTGTATTAGGAAATGGGCAATTAGCGAACTGACCACCAACATGCAATAAATTTAATCCCATATCGGTACAGACTTTTGACAGTAAATCCACACCTTTTATGTATCGCCAAGTACCAATAATTATTACATCATAAGATTGGTCTGGTGCAGGTTTCATTGTTGGTCCAAAGAGAGAGATGTCCACACCATATGGATTGCGGAACAATTTGCTTTGAGGTATCCCATGTTTTAAAAATGTTTCCATCGAATGGAATGAAGGCACTGTGATATAATCAGCAAATTTGTAATTTTTTAATTCCCGCTTTATAACACTATATGCAATTCTTCTTGCACTTGGAATTTGACTTAGTATCTTGTTTTGCTCAAGTACATGCTTCGTGCCACAGTCGCAGATAACAGTTGCATTATATTTATTCTTGGCCACTACAGATGATTTTACAACCACAGTACTTGCGCCAATAAACACATCGCATGGTCTAAGAATCCATGCCACACAACTATCAACCAAGTAATCTAACCACGAGAGAATCATCTCACGCAGCCACATCGTTTTAATTTTACGATATATAAATAACCAACCAAGAAGAGGAAACAGAGACACTACATTTTCTGCTGGTAGACCGAATCTTTTGCACCGAGATTTGGGAATACACGTATAAAACGTCACTTCATGCCCTATTTCAATAAGTGACCTTGAGACGTTCAGCAGATGCGAACGTCCGGTTAAAGCTATTGCTATTTTCATTTCTTTATTTTAAAAATTTAAGTAGATGAGCTTCCTCAGAATTGATTTTATGTGTATGGGAACAACCTATTCCTGTCATTATTGTAAATAGTCCAAAATAGCAAAAATTGAAATAATATACCTATAAACTGTGTTCCAAAAAATGCGTGTAGAGGCATTGCTTTATATTCTAATGCAACAAAGAAAAGTATTAACCATATGATGTTCCAGCCAATAGAAATGTAAAGCAATTGCTTTTGATGTTCTTGTATTATCAGATCTATTTTTATTAGCCCAATAAGAACAAGTAGAGGAATACTTATGTTAGACAAGATGAGTCCCGTATTGTCGGAAACATATGATTTACCATACAGAGACAATATCAAGTTGCCCATCATTGAAATGATAATTGCCACTGACACACCGTAGATAGCGAATAGGCGAATCAATCTGCTGAATTTATTAAAATATGAGGGATACTCCTTTTTTACACTCATTTTTCCAGCAAACGCCATGAATGTACTGAAAAAATAAGAAGGAATCAAGATGGTGAAATTTTTTATCTGCAAAATGATGGTCATACTGCTGACTGCTTCTGTTGAACTATAATGCGCAAGCATTAATTGTGAAATCCAAAGAACAGGAGCTTCAATAAAGGACATTACAAAAACAGGTATTATCATTGATGACAAGACTGGTAGATTCTCCTTGAACTTTGATTTTTCAAAATGCAATTGGATATCAGGTTTAGTCTTCCATATTGTATATAAAGAAATCAGTGTATAGAATGAATAGTACAGCAACATGCTGACAATAGCTCCATTGAGGCCGTTGAGATGAATCCCGACAATCGTGGAAACAAGAAAAAACAAAGAGGATATTATTTGCAACATACCTACTGTCTTGAACTCCATTAATCCCTTGAGAATACCCTCTATAAGAGGTTGAAACATAAGTGCAGGTAGCAACAGTCCAATGATTTTAACATAGGAGTTAAGATTAGAAGTCCCGATTACTGATTCTAAAAAGTTTGAAGGTAGTAGTATTAAAAAAAAACCAAGCAATGTACAAACTGACAAGGAAAATGCAGTCAATATAAGCAAGCGATAATAAGAATCAAGAGAGGTCTTTATTTCGACTGTAAATTTTGTACAAAGCGATGAGAAATTCAGTGCGCAAACGCACAGCACCATATTTAATGTATTCCGGAGCAAAGAATACTCACCGAACTCCGACTTTGTTAATCTGTTTGTACAGTAAAATGTAAGTATAATGATAATCAGTTTAGATAATCCACTCCCTAATATAGTAAGGGTAAAACCGCGTGCTATAGGTGAATTTTGTAATTTATTCAGCATTTTTCTTTTCTTATTCTTTTCAAGCAAACTAGTTTAAGTTCTTTGCTTTCACATAATAAAACAAATCTCCTCCCATCAAGCTGGATACCACTAAGTCCTCAAAATTTGTGTTATGCAACCTTTTGAGAATTGCGGGATTACCAGCATATACTCCCATCGGTATCGTGCTCTTTGTAAGTACTGAATATGCCCCTACTACAGAACCTTCTGCAATAGTATTGACACTCGGTAATATTATACACCCAGTACATAACCAACAATACATTTCAATTTTCAGGTCGGGATAGAAACGTGTGGTAAAGCTCTTGTCATTATCGATATAATGACTTACTCTAATAATAACTACATCTCTGTTTATGATAACATTGTCACATATTTCTACTTTACTCCTCAAATCAATGTTCCACGATTCTACGATGCAATCATTACCTATGACGAGATTCTTGTTAGCACGACATGCGAGTTTCCATGTTATAATACTATTTCGCCCAATATAAGCCCCTCGTATTCGCGCATACATACGTATTAAGCCGTATTTCAAATACAGTCTTATGCGAGACAGCAATCCTAAGAAATATTTAAATATAGAGCGCTCGTTTATTTTTTTATTGTAAAGTTCTTTCATTTAATTATATTCGTTAATTATTCAATTCTGACTTCGCAAAGGATGCCTAAATTCAAGGAACTCATGCTCAGAAAAACGACCACTTGAAGGTTTCGTATAAATAGAAAAAGACTTTATCTCCTCTCTCTCCACCAGACCACATAAGTTGACGGTCTTTTCTTTCACTTTCTATACTGATCGCCCAGCTGACACAGTATCAGATTTTTCCCGGATACAATACTGTAAAATATATTAATCAGTATCTTCAGGTCAAAAAGCTAGGAACGGTACCCTAAATAATAGAGGTCATACTCCTGCCATTTGAGATTTTTTCCATAGTATCTATATAACCGTTATATAACGTGACATATGATGTTATGCCCAAGCGGATCTGATAGAAATAAGAATACTGTAATCATGTTCCATAATTTGGTCAATGTAGAATTTCCGTTCGGGATGCGGCTCAATTAACGCCATATAACCACGCAAGGCATTGTATAATTGCGGCAACTTAACCAAATGATATGCACGGATGAAATGCCCGACTTTTGTCAGGCGAGAGTCATTGTTGCTGTTGCTATGGCTCAGTTGCGGATCGGATATTTCCGCATATTCATTTAAAAAGGTGAGTAT
>OIWP01003393.1_pt1 | contig 13331 bp, 12 predicted proteins | sample 1587661 | NCBI WGS metagenome assembly OIWP01 (sample SAMEA3888899, study PRJEB22519) | human gut metagenome | biome: human gut; feature: human-associated habitat; material: faeces | place: Denmark | collected 2010 | reverse complement strand
TACTACAAGGTTTCCACTAAAATTTTTAGAGTAATAACGGTAAGGTTACGGTAAGAAAAAAGCTAAGCATGTTGAAAAATGTTGAAGTGAGATGTTGACTTTTGTTGACATGAAAAAAGCCACGCTGGCAAGACGTGACGGATTAGAAGTATAAAAAATAAAATTATTTTCTATAGCCACATTTATTATAACACATAGGAGAGCTACACTATGGGCAATTACAAATTTTTAATACGATTCTATTTACTAGGCTTTATACAAGAGTCTACCAGTCGAGCAGAGAAGTTTATCGAGCGTTTCGGCGGAGATGATACCAATGTCAAGAAGAACAGACAAACTATTGATAAACTGGACGATATATTTAATCCACTAAGTGACCAGGTACTGGAACTTTTAAGACTAAGATTTGTAGACGAGTTAAACATGAAAGACGTTGCAAAACAAACAGGGATGACTTACAACCGAGTGCGGAACTTATGTTTTGAACCTGTACACGAGGTTAAGAAGTTGGCTAAAGAGTATCACAAGAAATAAAGACGAGCATTTGATATAATGGTCTTACAAAATAAAAATCGTGGAGACACGTTGGTATAATATAGAGTGCAAGGAGTCCATAGCCAAATGGGCTTTTTGTGTTACAAGGTATTTATATATTCTGAGGGCAAGCAGGCAGGATTTACAAAACGGTCTACTTGGTGTATAATAGAATTACCTAAAAGGTAATTTCATTCCTTTGGGATGAAACACTCGGAGGTATTGATGCAGGTACAGTATAACGATATAAAAACAGCAAAACAATGCATGAATTTTAAACAAGCTCAGAGAGATTTCTCTGATATAGTAGCTAAAAAGTTACATAAATTAATAAATTTCATTGAAAATGCTGGCAGTTTATCAGAAGTTATTTCTTTTCCATCCTACAATTTCCATGCATTGAAAGGGAAAAGAAAGGGACAATACGCTTTAGATATTAGTGGGAGAAAAAGTTCGTATAGATTGATTGTTTGTTTCGATCAATTTGATAATGAACTTATTTTTTCAAATCCTGAATCAATTAAAATAATACAAATCGAGGAGGTCAGCAACCATTATGAGTAATAACGAGACTATTTACAAAGACTTAATTGCTTTTCACCCCGGATCATACATAGAAGAAATTATTGAGGATTCAAATATCACTCAAAAGGAATTCGCAGAAAGATTAGGAGTTTCTCCTAAAACTATAAGTAAACTTGTTAATGCTGAAGAATCAATTAGCAAAGAGACTGCTAACAAACTTTCACGTATGACAGGAGTTAGTATTTCAACTTGGTTAAGTTTACAAAATGCTTATGATATCAAAGTTATGGAGATAGAAGAACGTCAAAATCAAGATGAAGAAAGTATCTGTAAGATGATTGACTTTGGGTACTTTAAAAAACATGGTTTTGTAGAAAATAAACGATATTCTGTAAAAGAAAAAATAGCAGAACTTAGAAAAATTTTACAAGTAGCAAACCTTACATATCTTAATGAATTTAATAATGCTGTTAGCTACCGTAATACAAAAGGTTTTTCAGAAGAAAAATATATAGTTAACTCTAACGTTGTTCTAGAACTAGCTACTAATCGTTCTAAAAATATGACAGATAATAAACTAGATAAAGGTAAGCTAGAAAAATTACTACCTGAAATTCGAAAAATGACTTTACAAAATGCAAAGAAATTCTACCCTGAATTAAAAGAAAAACTTTTAGAATGTGGTGTCATATTATGTGGGATGCCTAAATTACAAAATGCTAGCTTAAATGGTGCAACTAAGAAATTTCAAAATGGTAGTGTTTTGCTACTTATTACAGATAGGAATAAAAGTTCAGATATATTTTGGTTCTCTCTATTTCATGAACTAGGGCACATTTTAAATAATGACTTTTATTCAAATCATGAGGACGAAGACTCCTATAAAGCAAAAGAAGATAAAGCAGATTCATTTGCACGGGAGTTCTTGATACCTCAAGAAAAATATTTAAACTTTTTAGATAATGGTAAATATACACGCGAGGCTATTCAATCCTTTTCTCAAGAAATAGGGATTCATCCAAGTATTGTTCTGGGACGCTTGCAAAATGACGGTAAAGTGGAGCGAGATATATATAATCCATTCCGCGTTAACTACAATATTTTGTTGAATTAGGATATAAAGAAATACAAAACGCTCACTTAATTGTGGGTTTTTGTTTGCTCTCACGCGCTTTTAGTCGCTCATAATATAAAAAGTTATTCATGACATAATAAAAAGCTCACAGCAAGAAACTGTGGGCTTTTAGTATTGAAAAAATGTATCGTTTTAATGATTTATAAAAATACTCTACAAATCCAATAACTAACAAGAGTTACAGCTCATAAAACAATTTCCGATTATATTATATATTTACCATAATTCAAGAATGTGAGATATATTATTCATGATCAATAATAAAAGTCTCTATATCAAGCCCCTGTCAAAAATAAAATAAAAAATTTCGATAGAGGATAGGTTAGGAGTAGTCACGGATAAAGTTGCACAACATTTTAAAAAGTAAAGGGGGTGTGAAATTATTAAATGGATCCCCCCTCCTCTAGAACAAAAACAATGATAGTTAAAAGAACCGAGTGAGATTAGCCTTTTCCAAGTGTACGCAATTCTGAAAAACTTTTTTTCTGATACAAAATGGCTTAATAGCAAGGATAAAAGACATTTGATAGTGTCCTTAGCATACATAAAAATCAAGAAAAACGCCTAAAATGAAGCTCTAAATGCGCGTGGTTATCACGTTTGTAAAAGTTCCTATGTTTAGCACAAAATTGTGAAAAAGTATAATGCCAGCATTCTTAGCTGTGAAGATTGTTCTAAAAGTAGTGGTAAAAAAGGGCTGTTTTTCGTAAGATTTTGGCAATAAAAAAAGCCGTATATATTTGATATACAGCCCCTTGCCTGACAAAAATTAGTTACGTTTTTAACTACGTTTTAGTTGAAAGTTATTATATGTTATTTTAAGCATTATTGAAAAAATCATGATATTTAGCCTTTTCTGAAACTCATTTGACCTTATTTAAGAGGTGTGGTATAGTTTGCTTATGAAAAAATTACTGGTATTGATTGACTTTCAAAATGATTTTATAGATGGTTCTTTGGGCACAAAAGAAGCGCAAGCCATTGTTCCAAAGGTTATCGAGAAGTTGGTGTCTTACGCTGAAAATGAACGACTTGCTACACAAGATACACACTTTGAAGATTACCTAACAACTCAAGAAGGACAAAACTTGCCAGTAATTCACTGTCAAAAAGGTACTCAGGGTTGGGAAATACGTAAGGAAGCACAAGTTGGCTTTCAACGTGTGTTCGAAAAAAATATCTTTGGTTCAGTAGAGCTTGCAGAATATATCCGCAATGAGAATGTGGAGCAAGTGGAACTCATTGGTATCTGTACGGATATATGTGTGGTTTCAAATGCTTTATTGATTAAGTCATTTGCTCCAGAAGTAAAAATTACTGTTGATGCCTCATGTTGTGCGGGTGTAACTCCAGAAAGTCATCGTGCAGCTTTAGAAACAATGAAATCTTGTCAAATTAATGTGATTAATGACTAAAAAGAGCAAAAATAGCTCTTTTTTTATTTTTTGGCCTCAACACTATATATAGTGTGCTTTCTTTTGTTTTCATAAAAAATGATACTAGATATAGTGGAAAAAGGAAAATTTATTTGATAGAATAGAAGCACAAGGAATTAAAAAATGGGGGAACGAAACAATGAAAATGGTTGAGGAAAGCACTGTTGTAACAGATCGAGAAATCAGTGTGATTAAGCGTGATGGTCGCTCCGTAAAGTTTGACAGCAGCAAAATTTTTGAGGCGTTGCAAAAAGCTGGGGACGAAATAGTACCTCCGGCTTCAGAGGAGCGTATAGCAGAAATCTGCGATCGTGTAGTGCACGAAATATTCACACGTTTTACGGATAATGTTAAGATTTATGAAATTCAAAGTATTGTGGAACATCTGTTGATGGAACTTGGTGAAACAAAGTGGGCGGAAGTTTACACAACTTATCGCACACAACGTGATCTTGAAAGAAGTAAGGCAACAGACATTAACTTTACCATCGAAAAATTGATCAACAAGGACCAAACGGTTGTCAATGAGAATGCCAACAAGGATAGCGATGTTTTCAATACACAGCGTGATTTAACTGCAGGTGCTGTTTCTAAAGCCATTGGTTTAAAGATGCTCCCTCCTCATGTAGCGAATGCCCACCAAAAAGGGGAAATTCATTATCATGACTTAGATTATTCTCCCTTCACAACGATGTCAAATTGTTGTTTGATTGACTTTAAAAATATGTTTGAAAATGGCTTTAAATTAGGGAATGCTCAAGTAGATTCACCTAAGTCCATTCAAACAGCAACTGCTCAAGCTTCACAAATTATTGCAAATGTAGCTAGCTCACAATACGGCGGCTGTTCATTTGACCGTGCTGATGAAATTTTAGCACCTTATGCAAAATTAAACTATGCGAAGCATTTAAAAGATGCGGAAGAGTGGATTGAGCAACCGGAAAAACGTGAAGCCTATGCTCAAGCAAAAACTAAAAAAGATATCTATGATGCGATGCAATCTTTGGAATATGAAATCAATACGCTTTTTACTTCAAATGGGCAAACACCTTTTGTTACAGTTGGTTTTGGTTTAGGAGAAGACTGGTATGCACGTGAAATCCAAAAAGCTATCCTGAAAGTCCGTATCGGAGGTTTAGGAAAAGAGCATCGTACAGCTATTTTCCCTAAATTAATTTTCACCTTGAAGCGTGGTTTGAATCTTGAAGTCGGTACGCCAAACTATGACATTAAAAACTTGGCACTAGAGTGTGCCACAAAGCGTATGTATCCAGATATCTTGTCTTATGACAAGATTGTCGAGTTAACAGGTTCATTTAAAGCAAGTATGGGATGCCGTAGCTTCCTTCATGGTTGGAAAGATGAAAAGGGCAACGAAGTAACTGCGGGCCGTAATAACCTCGGAGTAGTAACGGTAAACCTTCCACGTATTGCACTTGAAGCGGCAGGCGATAAAGAAAAGTTCTGGGAAATTTTTAATGAACGCATTGCCATTGCTAAGGATGCTTTGGTTTTCCGTGTTAACCGTACAAAAGAAGCCCAACCCAAAAATGCCCCTATACTCTTTATGAATGGGGCCTTGGGTCGCTTGAAAGCTGAAGATTCAGTCGATGAGCTTTATAAAAATGAACGTGCAACAGTTTCCCTTGGCTATATCGGCCTTTATGAAGTTGCAACAAGTTTCTATGGACCAACGTGGGAAAATAACAAGGAAGCAAAAGACTTTACTTTGGAAATCGTAAAACGTATGAACCAAGATTGTAAAGACTGGAGTAAAGAAACCGGTTATCATTTCTCTGTTTACTCTACACCAAGTGAAAGTCTGACAGACCGTTTCTGTCGTATGGATAAGGAGAAATTTGGTTCTGTTGCGGATATCACCGATAAAGATTACTATACGAACAGCTTCCATTATGATGTGCGTAAAAATCCAACTCCATTTGAAAAATTGGAATTTGAAAAAGATTATCCCGTTTATGCCAACGGAGGTTTTATCCACTATGCGGAATATCCAATGATTCAACAAAATCCTCGTGCACTTGAAGCCGTTTGGGACTTTGCTTATGATCGTATCGGCTATTTGGGAACAAATGCACCGATTGACCATTGTTATGAGTGTGGTTTCGAAGGAGACTTTACTGCGACTGAGCGTGGCTTTAAATGTCCCCAATGTGACAATGCTAACCCACAAACATGTGATGTGGTAAAACGAACATGTGGGTACCTAGGTAACCCTCAAGCTCGCCCTATGGTTCATGGCCGTCATAAAGAAATATCAGCGCGTGTCAAACATATGAATGGCTCTGTAGGTGTTCTTGAAGATGGCGAGAGCATTGACAGTGAAGCTGTAGATCATGCAAAGAGCAAGTTTGTAAAATAAAGTAAAAAGTGAATCTTAGGATTCATTTTTTTTTATGAAAAGATAAAAAAGCAGGGACAAATTTAAAATTTTAGTGAAAATTCAAGAATAATATTGACAGTGTTTAAGTTTTATTTTATAATTTTAATGCAACCGCTTTTTTACATTTGTAAAAGGCGCGTAAAAAATTACTTTGTCTTGTCCGCAGAGTGATAAAAAATTTTAAGGAGTAATATGGACACTAAAAAAATTAGATGGTTTACCGTCGCATTTATCGCCTTCAACATGGTTTGGGGCATGGGAAATGTGGTCAATAACTTCGCCCAGCAAGGGATCACAGTTGTTACCTCATGGATTTTGATTTTGGCGCTTTACTTTGTACCTTATGCACTTATTGTTGGGCAGTTAGGCTCAACTTTTAAAGACAGTAAAGGAGGCGTAAGTTCGTGGGTTGAACAAACTTCAACAAAACGTCTTGCCTACTATGCAGCCTGGACATATTGGGTTGTGCATATCCCTTATCTGGCCCAAAAACCTCAAGCAATTTTGATTGCCTTTGGTTGGATTGGTCGTGGAGATGGACAGCTTGTAAGTTTGATGTCTGTTCCGATGGTTGCCATCATTTCATTGATTATTTTCCTTCTCTTCCTCTGGCTTGCAACAAAAGGTTTAAACACGCTTAAAGTTATTGGGGGACTTGCAGGAACAGCAATGTTTGTCATGAGCTTGCTCTTTATCGTGATGGCTGTCAGCGTTCCTTTTATTGCAAAAGACTTTGCAATCGCAACACCAGATATGGGAAATATCAACACGTATATCCCTAAATTTGACTTCAGTTACTTCACAACAATCTCTATGCTAGTCTTTGCGGTTGGTGGGGCAGAAAAAATTTCACCTTATGTCAACCAAATGAAGAGTCCTGCACGTGAGTTTCCAAAAGCAATGTTTATGCTTGCTGCAATGGTCGGTGTCTGTGCCGTTCTTGGCTCAGTTGCGATGGGTATGCTCTTTACAAGTGGTAACTTGCCTGATGACCTCATGGCCAATGGTGCCTATGCTGCCTTTCAAATGCTTGGCGAACACTATGGTATTGGCAATAGCCTGATGTATGTTTATGCCTTTACACAAGGTATCGGTCAAATTGCTGCGCTTGCCTTTTCAATAGATGCGCCATTGCGTATTTTGCTTGCGGATGCAGATGCACAATTTGTTCCAGCTTGGCTACGTAAAACGACTGCCAAAGGAACACTGATCAATGGTTTCGTATTGACAGGAATTTTGGTAAGTATCGTTATTTTGATGCCTTTGCTTGGAATAGGAAACATGAACGAATTGGTCAAATGGCTGACAAACTTAAACTCAGTGGTGATGCCAATGCGCTACATGTGGGTATTCTTCGCCTTTATCATGCTTAATCGTGCGATTAAACACTTTACTTCTGAATACAAATTTATCAAGCAAAAACGCTTGGCGATGTTTGCTGGTATCTGGTGTTTCTTGTTCACTTTAGTAGCATGTGTCCTTGGTATGGTACCAAAAGTAGATTTTGCTGCCGACCCTTCGGCTTGGTGGTTCCAATTGACTTCGAACATTTTGACACCAGTTGTCTTGATTCTTTTAGGGATGCTCCTTCCATTTATTGCGCGTCGTGAGCAAAAAAAATCAAATGATTTAGTCTAAAAAGTAGTATAATAGAATGAGTAGTTTCGGAAGAAATTGCTCATTTTTTGATACGCTACTCTCATTGCCCTAAAGGGTCTAATGAGGAACGTCAAGCTTTATCAGGCTTGTCTGCATGATATCCTCTTCATTGTGATTAAGAGGATGAATTGTGAAATTTTAGATAAAATAGAGATAGGAGTAATGGCAGATGAATAATCCAAAACCACAAGAGTGGCTTGCTGCGGATTTGGAACAGGGCTATGTTTCAGATTATAAGCCTTTCAATTTTGTTGATGGTGAAGGTGTACGTTGCTCGCTTTACTTATCCGGCTGTAAATTCCACTGCGAAGGATGCTATAATCAAGCAACTTGGAATTTCCGTTACGGTAGTCCATATACAAAAGAATTAGAAGAAAGAATCATGGCTGACTTGAGCCAGTCTTATGTTCAGGGATTGACATTACTTGGTGGTGAGCCTTTCCTCAATACTGGCGTTGCTTTACCGCTGGTCAAACGTATACGCGCAGAACTTCCTGAAAAGGATATTTGGTCTTGGACGGGTTATACTTGGGAAGAGCTTCTACAAGAGGATGAAACCAAACTTGAGCTTTTGCGAAATATTGATATACTTGTTGACGGTCGCTTTAAACTCAGTAAGAAAAACTTATTGCTCCAATTTAGAGGCTCTTCAAATCAACGAATTATTGATGTGAAAAAATCCCTCGCTGAGCATCGAGTAGTCATCTGGGAAAAACTTAATGACGGTAAAGCAGCTGTAGAACAAATTCATAAGGAAAAGCTAATATGAAAACTGTGTTAGTAATTTGTGAATCAGGCTATTGGCATGACTTACGTGAAGGACTAGCAGCTGTAGAAATTGGCTTTCTCGGTTTTGACAAGAAAAAACCTAGGCGTTCCGAAATTGACCAATTAGTGGCGCAAGCTGACTTTGTGATGATTCGGAACCTCAATGTCGCTCATGCTTCAGTTCGATTTGCAAAAGAAGCAGCAAAAGCGAGTGATACACCTTTCTGGATAGGCAGTAATTTCGGTGTAGAAAAGATTATTGAAAAGCTTAAGCTTGCCTTTCCGGAAATAAAGTTGTCCGAAAAAACTATGAAGCCAAAAATGCCAAGAAAAAAAAGTCCGCAACAAAAGTTGGCTAATCCTTCTACGAACAATTCTGAAGAAAAGTACCAGCTACCCAAGAAAGCAAAAAATCTTGCCTTAAAATCGGCTCTGAAGGACTTCAAAGTTACTGAAGAGGAAGTTGATTTTGCAAAAATGTTTAAGCCCTGACATCAGGGCTTTTTTGCAAAAATGAGAGATAGCGAAAATGCAAGTCATTTGGTATAATTAGTTTTATGAATAAAATCCTCGAAGTAGAAAATCTAACTTTCAAATATGAAGAAGATCAAGAAGCGCCCACTTTAGATGGGGTATCTTTTGCTGTCCAAGCAGGAGAGTGGGTTTCTATCATTGGTCAAAATGGTTCAGGAAAGTCAACCACAGCTCGTGCTATTGACGGTTTACTTGAAAATGTATCTGGAAATATAAAAATTGACGGACAAATTTTAAGTTCGGAGAACGTTTGGGCACTTCGTCAAAAAATAGGAATGGTTTTCCAAAACCCTGACAATCAATTTGTTGGAGCAACTGTTGAGGACGACGTCGCATTTGGAATGGAAAATCAGGGTATTCCTCGTGAAGAGATGATTTTGCGTGTGGACCAGGCTTTAAAACAAGTCAATATGCTAGAGTTTAAAGGCAAGGAACCTGCACGATTATCTGGTGGACAAAAACAGCGTGTTGCTATTGCAGGGATTATCGCATTGCGTCCAGAAATTATTATTCTTGATGAGGCAACTTCCATGCTTGATCCGACAGGACGTGCTGAAATCATGCGCGTTATCCGTGAAATTAAGGCAGAATATAATCTTACAGTGCTCTCGATTACTCATGACCTTGATGAAGCTACCCTGTCTGATCGTGTATTGGTCATGCGTGCGGGTAAAATTATCAAATCCGCCAAGCCAGAGGAACTTTTTGGTTCTGGTGAGGATATGATTAATATTGGTTTAGATATGCCTTTCACATCGAACTTAGCCGAGGATTTACGAGCGGACTTTAACTTGCCAGAAAAATATTTAAATGAAGAAGAACTGGCAGAACTCTTAGCAGAAAGACTGAGAAAATGATTAAATTTGATAAGGTAAATTTCACTTACCAACCGAATACTCCCTTTGCGAGTCGAGCGCTCTTTGACATCAATTTAGAGGTGGCAGAAGGAAGTTATACTGCCCTTATTGGCCATACAGGTTCAGGGAAATCAACACTATTACAACATCTTAATGGCCTGTTGCAACCTACAGAAGGTAAGGTCAATATTGATGATATTGTCATTCAGGCCAGCAGTAAACAAAAAGAAATCAAGCCAGCACGTAAAAAGGTGGGGGTTGTTTTCCAGTTTCCAGAAAGTCAGCTTTTTGAAGAAACGGTTTTGAAAGATGTTGCTTTTGGTCCACAAAACTTTGGTGTTTCGCAAGAAGAGGCGCTTAAAATTGCGCGTGAAAAGCTCGAGCTTGTCGGTCTAGCAGAAAAAAACTTTGAAAAATCGCCTTTTGAATTATCAGGTGGACAAATGCGCCGTGTTGCCATTGCGGGAATTTTAGCAATGGAACCTAAAGTTTTAGTTCTTGATGAACCCACTGCTGGATTGGATCCCAAAGCCCGTATCGAGATGATGGAGCTCTTTAGTCACCTGCATCAAGAAGGACAGACAGTTGTTTTGGTCACACATAATATGGATGACGTGGCCGAATATGCAGACAAGGTATATCTCTTAGAAAAAGGACGTGTTATTTCATCAGGTAGTCCTCAAGACGTTTTTCAAAATGTTGAATTTTTGATGCAGCATGAGCTTGGTGTACCTAAAACAACAGAATTTGCTGTCAAGTTAGAGCAGCGAGGTGTGGTCTTTGACCGCTTGCCTATCAAACGTCAAGAGTTGATTCAAATGCTGAAGGAGGCGAAAAAGTAGAATGCAAAATATGCTTATGGGACGTTACATCCCTGGAAATTCGCTGATTCATCGTCTGGATCCTCGAAGCAAACTTTTAGTCATGTTTATTTTTGTTATCGTGATTTTCTTTGCACATGACTGGTTAGGCTATTTACTCTTAATTCTTTACACTTTTGCTGGTGTCCTTTTATCAGGAATTTCTATTTCTTATTTCCTTAAAGGTCTAAGACCGATGATTGGCTTGATTTTATTTACAGTTATTTTTCAGATGCTGTTTACACCTGGAGAACATATTATTTTTCAATTTTGGATATTGAAAATATCAACAGAGAGCTTAATTAACGCACTCTATATTTTCTTCCGCTTTGTGTTAATTATCTTTATGTCAACAGTACTCACATTGACCACGCCGCCGCTAACCTTGGCAGATGGTATTGAAACTGGTTTAGCACCTTTGAAGAAAATCAAGGTACCGGTACATGAATTAGGACTTATGCTTTCGATTTCACTTCGCTTTATTCCAACATTGATGGACGATACAACCATGATTATGAATGCCCAAAAGGCAAGAGGTATGGATTTTGGTGAAGGGAATCTCTTGCAAAAAGTCCGCTCGATTATCCCGATATTGATTCCGCTCTTTGTTTCGAGCTTCCGCCGTGCAGAAGATTTAGCAGTTGCCATGGAGTCACGAGGCTATCAAGGAGGCGATGGGCGCAGTAAATATCGTCAGCTCAAATGGTCGAAAAATGATTTTATTTTATTACTGAGTATTTTTATATTGGCTGCTCTCTTACTGTCATGGAATACCTTTAGTCGTTAATTCGCACAGCTACTTTTAGAATAAAAAAACTGAATAATTTCGGTTTTTTTTGTTTAATTATGAGTTTATTCTTGCATTCGCAAATTTGATTTGCTATAATAATCAAGTAGTTAAAAAACGCACCCGTGGCTCAACTGGATAGAGTACCTGACTACGAATCAGGCGGTTGCAGGTTCGAATCCTGCCGGGTGCATTGATTTCTGAATGAAATCATGATGATAATGAACTTTATCTCGGGAAGTAGCTCAGCTTGGTAGAGTACTTGGTTTGGGACCAAGGTGTCGCAGGTTCGAATCCTGTCTTCCCGATTACCGACTAACCCTAACTCATCTTTCGTAGATGAGTTTTTTTGTTGGAAATGAAAACTGAGCCTGTATTGTGGTTGGAGTTAGTGAGTTAAAGAATAGATTCTTTAGAGTCTATTTTTTGTTTTGCTTTGATTTGGTATTAATATTGTCACTCTAGTATCAGGGCGTGCTATATAGAATAAAGCAAATAGGAGATATCAAGAAGTATTGCAATTCTAGAAGTAGCAGTTAAAAAGTTTTTTTGATTTTTTTTGTTATATTTCATATTTTTTTACGGATAATAGTGTGCCATGAATAAAATTTATTGTGAATAGGAGGATGTGAAGTCAACATTGCAGAACAGATCAAAAAATAGTAGAAAACAGACCTTGAGAATAAAAGTACTAACTGAAATGAGGCTTTTTTGAAAAAAAGAATTTTAAAATTTAATCTTGCTATTCTTCTACTCAGCATTTTATTTGGAATGTTTATTTTTCAGGTAGAGCAATATTCAAGAGATAAAGTGACAGACTTTTTTAGATATACGGATAGTTATTCTCCTGTAAAAAAACCTAAAAAAATAACGAATAAAAAAGAGAACGACAGCGCGATTGATATTATAGAAAAAATTTCAAAACAGGAGGGATTATTTACACTCTATAAAGTTGTAGACCAAGGGTACTTTATCAAAGAAGGGATCAATTTTAAGTTCCTAGAAAAAGCAGAGATAACCTTGTATATACCTCAGACGCATCAAAAAAGCGTGTACAGCCCTCCATTGAGTAAATCAGTCTTAACTATAGACGGTATAGATAATTTAAAAAATAAAAATGAATTTGAGTGGCAAGTTTTTATAAAAACAGAGGATAAAAACAAATATAAAGATACGGTAGAGCAGATTAAAAATACTTATAACAAAGCTTTTGATGAGAACTATACTTACAAAGATTTTGCAGATTTTGAAAAAAGTGAAAGTTATGAATTATCATCGGGTAGGGACATTTACAATATTTCAAGCTATTTAAAGATTGGCATAACCTTTTTTACGGTGATGTTGAGTTTTTGGATTTTTTCAGTTCATAAAAAAATTCATATTTTACGACAAAATGGCTATTCTATCGTAGCGAGTATAAATAACTTTATCGGCAAGGGGTATGCAACTTGTATTTTTGTATCCATTGCTTTACTTACCTATTTATTAGGAAGCATTTCACGCATCTATTGTGTTAATTTTATGATAAATGTTGGACTACTCCTATCCTTTAGTTATATTTGGTTGATGATGCTGGTTTATGTCGTGGAAAAGTTAGGTCGGAGAAAAAAAGAGAGTAAAAATAAAGGAGAAAAGTTATTTATCAACATATTGCCAACAGCGATAAAACTTATTTTTCTGATGATGTTAGTCGTAATACACCTAGATTTAGCAAGGATTATGTATCAAGCCTCCAATATCACCTTTAATAGTGAAGTGCCTAAAAAAATAAGTGAAGATAACTTGGACTAATGTCAAATATTTAGACACAAAATGAGCTATATTTTCTTAAAATA
>OIWP01003382.1_pt1 | contig 13369 bp, 12 predicted proteins | sample 1587661 | NCBI WGS metagenome assembly OIWP01 (sample SAMEA3888899, study PRJEB22519) | human gut metagenome | biome: human gut; feature: human-associated habitat; material: faeces | place: Denmark | collected 2010 | reverse complement strand
CGGCGACGCACTCGGTATGCGGCATGATATCGGAGGCGTGAAGGAACGCCGCCTTCTTGCAAAATACTGCGTTTTTCTTATTCGTTTCGGATGGCTTCGAGCGCCGAGATCTTGACCGCCTTGTTCGCGGGCTGATAGCCGGACACCAGTCCGACCAGCACCGAGAACACCAGCGCGAAAATCACGAGCTCCGGCTTGATGACGGACGTGCGCACCACGCCTTCGCCGCCGATGAGCGCCTGCTTGATAAGCTCCCACGTGACGCCCCCGCCGCCGAACGCGCCGAATGAGAACAGATTGATGATGACGGATATGATGAAGCTGAAAATAAGCCCCAAAATGCCGCCGAGAAGGCCGATGCTGCCCGCCTCCATGAGGAACATCGCGCGGATATCGCGCACATAGCAGCCGAGCGCCTTCATAATGCCGATCTCCTTCGTGCGCTCGGAGATGGACATGATCATCGTGTTCGTGATGCCGATGGCCGCGACCAGAAGCGAGATCGCACCGAGGCCGCCGAGCATCAGCTCGATCTGGCGGGTCTGCTTGTTGAGCTCGTCGCGCATGCTCTGCATAGAATACGTACTGTAGCCCAAGTCCTTGATGGACTGCTCCACATCCGACACGGCGTCGAGGCTCTCAGCCTTGACGTTGATGCTTGAATACTCGAACTTCGTGTCGGTCTTGCCGGTCAGGTCTTGAATAAGAGCTTTGAGCGCATTGATGTCCATCATCACGCCGTCGCTCGTCTCATAGCCCTTGCCTTGATCCTCCTTCATCACACCGACGACCTTGAGTTCAACCTCATAGGGGGTAGGTTCGGTGCCTGTACCGTCGTCATACGGCGTGAGTACCATGGTGATGCTCGTCTTGAGCGGGTCGAAAAACGGGTCGGGAACATTTTCGGTATCAATATTTCCGTTCTCATCCCAGACGTAACGGCTCACATAGTTTCGCCCGTCCGGCATCAGCGTATCGGTGAAGTTATAGGCAAAATACTGGCCCACGACCACCTCGTCGCTGTTTTCGGGATACCGCCCGTCCACCAGCTCAAAGCCCATGTCCTCAAGGGCGCTCGAGTCAATGCCGACAAAATTGACCCAGTCGGCCGTGTAGCGGCCGTTGACGCCCGCTTTGAAGCCTACATTATATCCGTCGAGACTTGCCTTGGGCATGACGGCCTTGACGCCCGCGATCTCGTGGAAGCTCTCGACCGCCTTGTCGTCAAGCTTGCTCTCCGTCTGCGTGCCGGTGCTCTGGTTGTAGCCGCGGTAGACCTCGATGATGGAGAGGTCTCCCATATTTTTGAGCATCTGGTCGTAGGACTCCTGCATGCCCGCGCCGATGGAGACCATCACGATGATGGACGTGCAGCCGATGAACACGCCCAGCACCGTCAGGATCGTGCGTCCTTTGCGCCGTGACAGGCTGTCAAAGCACATTTTCAGGATGTCTGCGAATCTCATTTTTTCTGCTCCTCAGCACCCGTGGCCGCAGTCTCTTTGCTTTCAGCCGCCGCGGCTTCCGCTGCCTCCTGCTTCTCCTCGGCGAGCTCCTCTTCGTCCCACTTGTCCCAGAGCGCCTGCTCGGCCTTCTGCTTGGCTTTCTTCTTGCGGATGCGCAGCACGATGAGAAGGACGATAAGCGCGGCGACTACCGCGATGATGACGTACTTCCACGGGAAGGTGCTTGCCGGCTCCGGGTCGATCATGCCGGGGTCGTCCATGCCGGGGTCGGTCGGCTCATAGGCCATGGCTTCGACCGTCGCTTCAAAGACGCGCTCTTTCGTGTTGCCGTTGGAATCCTCGTAGGTGATGACGATCTTGACCTGATTCTCGCCCTCCAGCTGCGGGGTCACGGCAAAGGCGATCGTGCCGACGCGCTGATAAGGCGTGGGGGAATCAATGTCACCGGAGATGGTCGCCTCAACGTTGTTGATGGCGCTCTTGCCCTTGTTGACATAATCGATGGTCAGGCTCGTCTCCTCGCCGACGTAGCCGGTGTAGGAGGTCTTGGGCTCGCTGAGCTCAAAGCGGTCGGGCTGGTAGAGGGGCACGCTCAGCGACAGCGTGGCGTTTCCCGACTTTCTTGCGTTCTGGTCGACGTATTCATAGGTCACGTCGATCTTGACGTCCTGTGCGCTGGCGCTGATGAGCTGCGCGGCCTTCATCGGCACGGTGACGGTCTTGCTGCCGCTCGCGGCAACAGATTCAAAGTAGAACGTGTTCGTCGAGCCGTTGAGCATCAGGTCCTGACCACCGGTGACGGTGACCATGACGTTTTCGATCTTGATGGTCTTGCTGGTGTTCGTGAACGAGAAGCTCAGGTTCGTGCTTGAGCCTGCCGCAACGGACGAACCGCCGTAGTTGTACTTCGAGAGAATGACGATGGGCGTGGGGCTCGCAATGGTCTCCTCGTCCTTCGTATCCTTGGTGACGGTGGAGAGAACGTTCACGCTGCCGCTGGCGCTGCCGCCGGTGAGCTGCGTGCCGTTGTCATAGTAGAACGACAGGCTCGCGTCGATCGTCTGCATCTGGGACTCGATCTTGTTGGGCGCCTTGACCGTCACAGTGACGGCCGTGTCGCGGCCCGCGCGGATATCGTCGAGCATGTAGTCCTGGCTGCCCATGATGAGAAGCGATCCGGAGGATTTGAGCGTCAGGATAGGGTCGCGCATGGCGGTCGTGCCGGCGTTCTGGATGTAAACGGTGATGGTCTTCGTCTCGCCCGCGGCAATAGACGTGCTCGTGCCGTCGGAGTTGAAGACGGCACGCGGCTCGGGAATCGTTTCCGGCGTCGGCTCGGGCTCCGGCTTCGGCTCGGTGTAGGGCACGCACTCGCGCACCGGGACGGTGTTGCCGTCCTGATAGCCGCCGCCGTTGCCTTCATAATAAATTGTAAAGGCAAGCTGCTTGCCGCTGTCGCCGGTGTAGGTCAGGCCGGTGAACGTAACGGTATATTCGCCGTTCTGTCCGCTTGCAACAGCGCTCGCCGTGCCGTCCTGAAAGCTGTCAAGGCCGCGCACGACGCGGATCGAATCGTTGCTGCCGTCCGTGCGGGATAAGTAGACCGTGATATCCACCGTATCGCCGGTGTAAATGCTGCTTCTGCTGGCCCGGTAGCCGGTGATCAGAAAGCTGGTTCCCGTCCGTGCCGTCGTGCCTTCGCCCGTCGCTTTGGCGACATTCACAGGCAGCAGCGCTGCGCACAGCACAAAGGCAAGGCAGAGCGAGAGCAGGGATCTTGAGATGCGTTTCATGTTCGATTTCCTCCGTTATTCGATATAAGGTGCGGCGTCGATCTCCGCCTTGACCTGATTTTCTACGTTGCTGACGATCCTGCCGTCGATGAGCGTGACGATGCGGTCGGCATACTCGGTCATCTCCGGATCGTGGGAGACGAGCACGATCGTCTGGTGGAAGCGCTTGGCAAAGCCGCGGATCATGTGCATGACCTCTTTCGTCGTCTTCGAGTCGAGGTTGCCGGTCGGCTCGTCGGCGAACACGACCTCGGGGCGCGTGACGAACGCGCGTGCGATGCCCACGCGCTGCTGCTGTCCGCCGGACATCTGGTTCGGAAAGTGGTCCATGCGGTCCTTCAGTCCCACGCGGCAGAGCATTTTCTTCGCCTCCAGCAGCCGCACATCCGGGTCGATGCCCTTGAACATCAGCGGCATGGCCACGTTTTCCGCCGCCGTCAGCTCCGGCAGCAGGTTGTAGGACTGGAAGACGAAGCCGATGTGCTTCTGCCGAAAGGCCGCGAGTTGATTTTCGTTGAGCTGTGAGATCGGCACGCCGCCGATGCGCACCACGCCGCGCGTGGGCTTTTCGAGTCCCGCCAGCTGGTTGAGCAGCGTCGATTTGCCGCTGCCGGACGTGCCGAAGATGCAGCACACCTCGCCCCGCGGGATGTCGAGGTCAATATTGTGCAGTGCGACCACGTGCTCCTGCCCCATCATGTACACCTTTCGGAGCTTTCGCACCGAAATGACGGGCTTCTGGTCATTTGCCATCGCAGTTTCTCCTCAATTTTAATCTTGGGTCCATTATAATCTCATCTTATGAGGAAGTCGTTACAATCAGGCGCGATTTGGTTACAAATTATTTAAGAGTTCCTTAATTCTCGCACCGAGCCTCTTTCCTGTATTATTTAGACGGAATTTATCGAAAAATGTTTCATCCTTTTTGAAAAAAACGGCGGACTTTTTTGAAGTCCGCCGTTTTTTAAGTTCATGCCGTTTTAGTTCAGCGGCACGTCGGGCACGACGTAGACCGTCATCTCTTCGCCATTTGTGTCGATGGACACAGTGTCGTCGATGGGCTGCGTCAGCGCCGCGTCCGCATAGAGCGTGCAACCGCTGCGGCAACAGATGTTGACATACGTCCCCCTCGCCACATGGTATTCATTCACCCACCAGTCTTCGCCCCCTTCTTCCGCAGGGAGGCAGACCGTCAGCAGGCAGGCGGGTCTCGTGTCGTCCGTCGCGTACACGACATCGTTCAGAAGGTAGCGGCCTGACTTGTAGGGTTCTTGATTGTAGGGCTCGTTGTAGCTCCAGTTGTAGAGCGTCGTGCCCATCTCCGTCGCGCCGCCCTCGCCGTCCTCGATGTAGTCGGTCACGGACATGGCGAGCAGCTCTCCCGTCTCGGGATCGGCGTAGTAGAGGGTGGTATAGTAGTAGCCGCCGGCGTCTTTAAAGCGCGTGGTGGTCGAGAGCAGCACCGCGCCGTCCTGCTCGCTGCGCTCGTCGAGCGTTTCCTCGGCGTTTTTGGCGGCGGGATCGGCGCACTGCGGCAGTATGTCAAGGAGATACTCCGTCCCCTCGCCCGGAATGGGATAGATGTTCAGGCTTGCGTTATCGTCGCTCGCCATGCGCGTGGCGTACAGTCTGCCACACCCCTCGCTCCACAGCTCATCCTCGCCCGGGCCGCTGTTGGCGGTATAGCTGTAGTGCGAGGACATGAGGATCGTGCTGTCGCCCCCGTCCGTGTACTGCAATCTCGCGGTGTAGGCCACCTCGCCGTCCCGGTCGGTGCCCTGAATGTTCACGGTCACGGCGTCGTACTTTGCAAGCAGCATGCACGGATCGTTGACCTCGCGCAGTGTTTCGAGCGTCACGTCCATCGGCGTGTCATCCTTGCCGCCGTTCCCATCGTCCTTGCCGCCCTGCATGCCGCAGCCCGCGAGCAGACTCATCACGCAAAGCGCGCCAATGCCTGCTTTCTTCCAGTTTTTCACCTTGGTTTCCTCCTTATTTGGGTGCGGACTCACGCCCGCGTTTCAAATTCTTTTAACGGTTTTCTTCCAGCGGCACGATATAGACCGTTGCGCTCTCGCCGCTCGTGTCGACGCCGTCGTAGAAGTCGATGGGCTTGGTCAGCTCCCTGTCCGCATAAAGTGCGAGATCCGCACTGTCGAGGAAGAGGATGCGCGTGCCATGCGCCACGCGGATCTCGCTGACGCTCCAGCCGTTCTCCCAGACGTCCCAGCCCTTCTCCGAGCCCGGCGCGGGATAGAAGTACGTCAGATCGCAGACGTCCTCCTTGCTGTCCGTCGAAAACAGAACCTCGTTCATCACATTGCGCTCTGCCTGATAGGGCTCGTCGTAGCTCCAGCGGTAGAGCGTCGTATGCAGCTTGGATACCTCGCCGCTTTCCTTTTTAATGTAGTCCGTCACTGACGCCTCCAGCACCTCATTCGTCGCAGGGTCAACGCGGTAGTGCACCGTGTAATAATCTCCATCGGAAGCCAGATAACGCGCGGTAACAGAGAGCAGCAGCTCGCCGTCCTGCTCGCTGCAGCTGTCGACCGTCTGCTCCACATCCTCTTCCAAAGCAGGGCATCGGGGGATCATGTCGAGAACGTACTGCTCATACTTTCCCTCAAGGTAAATGCTCAGGCTTAGGTCCTCGGTGCTGTCGCTTTCCATACGCGCAGCATCCATCGTTCCGTTCGCCTCGCTCCACAGTTCGCTCTTGCCGCTGGTGCTGTTTTCGGTGTACCGGCAATGATACCAGGCCAGCACATCCTCCACACCACGGGTGTACTGAAACTTCGCCGTATACGTCACGGCGTCATTCTGGTCGCTCTCCTGCACGGTCACGGTCACAGCGCCGTGCTTTTCGAGCAGGGATCGCGGATCATTCGCGGCACGGATCTGCTCGAGCGTGATCTGCGGCTCATCGGCGCTGTCGTCATCACTCAGCCCGTAGTCGCCTCCGCAGCCTGCGAGCAGCAGCGCGGCAGCAAGTGCGAGGGCACTCATTAGTCCCCAGCGGTTCATTTTGTTTCTCCTCTCATCGTCTTCTTTCCATCTTGATTATGCGGAGCTTTTTTCGTTCCGTACATTCTCTTAGACGAGAAATTTCTCAAAAAGTTTCACCCTTATGATTTTTTTAAGAAACTTTTTTCTCCTGCGAGCGGGCTCTTGCATTTTCCGCCGCCGCGGCATACAATGAGGACATATTTCACCCGGGAGGGCGTTTTTATGAACTATATCGGCATCGACCTCGGCGGCACAAACATCAAGGGCGCACTCGTGAGTGCGAAGGGCGAGATCTTAAAGGAGCATTCTATCCCGACGCGCGTCGATCTCGGCCCCGAGGCGGTCGCGGGACGCATCGGTCAGGTCATCGCGCAGCTCTCTATCGGCGAGGACACCGTCGGCGGCGTGGGCGTCGGCTGCCCCGGCACGGTGGACGACGCGAGCGGCATCGTGCGCTTTGCGGCGAACCTGAATTTTGTGAACTTCGACCTGCGAAGCGCGCTGCGCGCGCATACTGCGCTTCCCATCCACCTCGGCAACGACGCAAACGCCGCGGCGCTGGGCGAGGCGCTGTTCGGCTGCGGCCGCGGCGCGGAGAGCACCATCGTCGTCACGCTCGGCACGGGCGTCGGCGGTGGCGTGGTGCTCGGCGGCAAGCTCCTGACAGGCTACACGGGCGCGGCGAGCGAGATCGGCCACATGGTCATCGCGGAAAACGGCGAAGAGTGCACCTGCGGCAGCCGCGGATGCTTCGAGGCCTACTCCTCCGCCACGGCGCTGATCCGCGACACGAAGCGCACCATGGCCGCGCACCCCGAGAGCCTGCTGCACGCGATTGCCGCGGAGCAGAGCGGTGTCGACGGCCGCACAGCGTTTCTCGCCAAGGAGCGCGGCGACGAGGCGGGCGCGCAGGTCGTGGAGGACTACATCGAGCATCTGACCTGCGGGCTCACAAATCTTGTCAACATTTTCTTCCCCGAAGTGCTGGCCCTCTCGGGCGGCGTAGCAAATCAGGGCGACGCGCTGCTCCTGCCGCTGCGCGAAAGGGTACGCGAGCGTTCGTTTGGCTCGCGCTATGCCGTCTCGCACACGCGCATCGAGCTCTGCACGCTCGGCTACCGCGCGGGCGTGATCGGCGCGGCGATGCTCGCGCGCGAGTGAGCGTAAAATAGCGCAAGATATGATAAGGCCCTCCGCATTTCTGCGGGGGGCCTTTTTTACCGGTAGCCGTCGGGCTCGGCCGAGCCTTCGATCAAAAACTGCACCTCGTCCACGCCGCCGAGCGACAAAATGGACTGCTCGAGCGCGCTCAGCATCAAATCGCGCTCCGCCTCGTTCTCCGGCAGTGAGACGTTAGCCGGGAGATTCAGATAGCACACGCCGTTTTCGATGCGAGAGGAGATGACCGCAAAGTCCTCCGGCAGGAGCGAGACGAGCGAATCGTCCTCCGGCCCCTGCGCGAGCGCTTCGAGCAGCGCGTTCACGCGCGTCTGGCCCTCGTAGAGCGCGAGCGTCTGCTGCTCGGCGCGCAGCTCGCCTGTCTTGCTGTCGAGGAAATAAAGTGACACGGTGATCGGCCGCAGGCCACTCTCACGCGAGGAAAGCAGCGTATCCGCCGAGAGCAGCACTTGCGTCTCGCGGTACGGCAGCTCGCGCCCGTCCGCCGTGATGCTCACAGCGTTCACATTCGGCAGCTGCGTCAGCGTCAGCGTGATGCAGTAGTCAGCGAGCGACAGGTCGATGCCCGTCAGGCGCGCATACTGTGCGCTCAAGTCGATCTGCGCGCGGCGGCCCGACACCTTGAGCGACTTGAGCGCCGTTCCCTCCGGGATGGGCGACGAGAGCGACGGCTCGTCGGGCCCTGCGAGCAGCGCCTCCATCAGCGCGCGGACACAGTCTTCGGTCTCCATCGCGCCGTCGAGCGTCAGACGCTTTTCCTGCGTGCGGATGGCGTCGCCGCCGCCCGCGGAGTTGGGATCGCTGAGAAAATAGAGCTCGTAGCCGTTCTCGTCCATCTCCTGCGCGTGCTGGGCCGCGCAGGCGCAGAGAAGCGAAAGCAGGAGGACCAATGCCGCAGTCAGGGAAAGACGTCTTCTCATGTCTCATCCCCTCCCTCTTCGCAGCGCGGCAGGCGCACGGTAAACACCGTGCCGCCGCCCTCGCGGGCGCGGACCTCGATGCTGCCGCCGCGGCGGCGCGCCGTGTCGGCGGCGATGGAAAGGCCAAGGCCTGTACCGCCCGCGGCGCGCGAGCGCATCTTGTCCACGCGGTAGAAGCGGTCGAAAATGCGGGGCATGTCCCCCTCCGGAATGCCGATGCCATTGTCGCTGACAGTGAGAAGGCAGTCCTTTTCATCCCCCGCGAGCAGCAGCTTCACAAAGCCGCCGGGGCGGTTATACTTGATGGCGTTTTCCGTCAGATTGTAGATGATTTCGTGAATTTCATCCTCACTCGCGAGGGTCTGTCCCTCGCGGCGAATTTCATAGGAGAGGTCGACCTGCTTTTCCTCGGCCACAAGGCGCAGCATGCGCACCACGCGCGCCATCACGGACGAGAGGTCGACGCGCTGCGCCTCGGGCAGCATGCCGCTGTCCAGACGCGTCAATCGCAGCAGATTTTCCGTGATGCGCGCCAGGCGCTCGGACTCCTGCTCGATATCACCGACAAATTCGCGCACGGTCTGCGCGTCCATGTTCTCCGTCTGCAAAATGGAGTCGGACAGAAGCCTGATACCCGCCAGCGGCGTTTTGAGCTCATGCGAAACGTTCGCGGTGAACTCGCGGCGCAGGCGCTCGTTCTCTTCCTTTTCGGTAACGTCCAGCAGCACGATCACCGCGCCCTGCACGCCGTTATCGTTCGTAACGGGGTTCGCGATGAGGCTGTAACTGCGCCCCGCCAGCTTTGTGATGCGCTCGCTCGCCGTACCCGTCAGCGCGGAATCCACTGCATCACGGAAATCGGGGCTGCGGTTAAACGCCAGCACGCTCTGTGGGCGGTCGTCCTCCGGGTGCACGTCCAAAAGGCGCACAGCGCTTGTGTTGTACGAAAGCACATCGCCCTTTGCATCCACCACAATAAAGCCCTCGCGCATGTTTTCGGTGATGGCGGTAAACTCCGTCTGCTTGCGGTGCAGCTCTTCCATTTTCTCCTTGATGGTCTCGTTCTGGCGCTGCAAGCGCAAAAGCAGCGGCGAAAGCTCGCCGTACACGTCGTTTTCCATCGGGTGGTCAAGGTCAATGGCGTTGACCGGCGCCACAATCTGCTTTGTGCGGTACGTGGAAAGCAGAATGGCCAGCACCAAAATAATGACGGAGCACAGCAGCATCCACGGCACCATGCGCTCAATGGAGCCGAACACCGTCTTCATACCGACCGAAAGGCGCAGCACGCGTCCGTCCGAGAGCATCACAGCGTAGTTATATGACTGCACATTCAGCGTATCGGATTCACGCACGGATTCCCCCGCACCATTTTCTCTTGCAGCAATGACCTCCGGGCGGTCGTTGTGGTTTTCCATGTTTGCGGCATCCGCAACACTGTCAAATCGCACCGTGCCGTCCGTATCGATGACGGTCACGCGCACAGACTGCGCGGCGGCTGTATCATACCCGGCGGAGCGGATGTCGGAAAGGTAATCGTCCCCGCCAAGGGCGATGCCGTTTTGAATGTAGCGGCTTTCCGCTATGGTCGCCTTTTTCACGATTTCCAGCGAATCGTAGTACGAAACGACGCCGGAAAGCACCATAGAAAGTAAAATGGAAAGCAGCGCAATGCACGACATGCTGAAAATGATCTTTTTCTTCATGCGTCTTTCTCCTCTTTAATCCTGTGCCAGCCGGTAGCCCACGCCGCGCACGGTCTCAATGAGCGCACCGGCATCGCCGAGCTTTTGCCGCAGCGTGCGGATATGCACGTCTACCGTGCGGGTCTCGCCGCTGTAATTGTAATCCCAGATCTTCGTGAGAATCTGATCGCGCGAAAGCACCACACCGCGGTTTTCCAGCAGATAGCACAGCAGTTCAAATTCTTTGTACGTGAGGATCACGGGTTCACCATCAACCGTAACGGCGCGGCGCTTCACATCCACCGCAAGCGAGCCCGCCGTAAAAAGCTTATCCTCCGCTGCGGGCTTCGCGGCCCTGCGCAGCAGCGCGCGTACACGGGAGACAAGCTCCATCATGCCGAACGGCTTCGGCAGGTAATCGTCCGCGCCGCTGTCCAGCCCAACCACACGGTCATATTCGCTGCTTTTCGCCGTCAGCATCATCACGGGCAGGTCGGCCGTTTCCGCACCCGCGCGCAGACGCTTCAAAATATGCAGACCGTCTTCATCCGGCAGCATAATGTCGAGCAGCACGAGCTGCGGCAGCTCTTTTTCAAGCGCCTGCCAGAAATCGGCTGCATTCCGGAAGCCCTCGGCTTCAAAACCGGTGGTGTGCAGTGTATAGAGTACAAGCTCGCGGATGCTGTCGTCGTCCTCCACAAGATAGATCATAAACCCTTAAATCCTTTCTGTGCGGCTTTGCCGCTTAATCGTGCTCGCCGGTGAGTGAGAACACGACCCACTCCGCAATATTGACCGCGTGGTCACCGATGCGTTCAAAATACTTCGCCACCATCAGCAGGTCAAGGCATGTCTCGCCCTCCTCGGGCTTTTCGGCGATGAGTGCGATGATCTCACTTTTCACCTTGTTAAAAAGCGCATCTACTTCGTCGTCCGCTTTTTCCACGGCGCGCGCAATATCAATGTCACGGCGCACAAACGAATCGACGCTGTTCGTCACCATTTTCACGGCAGCGCGCGCCATTTCGGCAATGTGCAGACTGCCCGGCAGCACCTCTGCGCGGATATGCTCGACCATTTCGGCAATATCCGAAGCCTGGTCGCCGATGCGCTCCATATCTGCGATCATCTTCATCGCGGCAGAGATGAGACGCAGGTCTTTCGCAACAGGCTGCTGCTGTAAAAGCAAGCGCAGGCAGATTGCTTCAATCTCGCGCTCCTTGCGGTCGATTTCCTGTTCCGTTTCGTCCACGGCGCGGCGCAGCGCTTCGTCTCGTGTCACAAGTACCTTTGCCGCCTGCGAAATGCCGTCTTCGCACAGTGCGCCCATGCGGATAAGCTCTGTATTGAGCAGCTCCAGCTGCTCGTCCAAACGATTTCTCATTGTAGTCACGTTCCTTTCTGCAAGCCTTAACCGAATCTGCCGGTGATGTAATCCTCCGTGCGTTTATCCTTCGGCATGGAGAATAAGCTCTCCGTCTCGCCGTACTCGATGACCTCACCGAGCAGGAAGAATGCCGTTTTGTCCGAGATACGCGCCGCCTGCTGCATGTTGTGCGTGACCATAACGATAGTATAATCCTTTTTCAGCTCCACCGCAAGGTCTTCTATCTTGGAAGTGGAGATTGGGTCAAGGGCACTGGTCGGTTCGTCCATCAGCAGCACCTCCGGCTCCACAGCCAACGCGCGTGCAATGCACAGTCTCTGCTGCTGTCCGCCGGAAAGCCCCAGCGCGCTTTTCTTCAGTCTGTCTTTAAGCTCGTCCCAAATGGCGGCGTTTCTTAAAGAACGCTCCACAATGTCATCGAGCTTCGCCTTAGAGCGGATGCCGTGCGTGCGCGGTCCGTAGGCGATGTTGTCGTACACGCTCATCGGAAACGGGTTCGGCTTTTGGAACACCATACCGATACGTTTTCTCAAAAGGTTCACGTCCATGCCGTGGTAGATGTCCTCGCCGTCCAATTTTACTGCGCCGGTAATCCGGCAGCCCTCAACGAGGTCGTTCATGCGGTTCAAGGATTTCAGCAGCGTACTTTTGCCGCAGCCGGAAGGCCCGATGAACGCGGTGATCTCGTTCGGCTGAATTTCCATATGGATGGATTTCAGCGCATGGAAATCGCCGTAATACAAATTCAGATCTTCGATTGCCAACTTACAGCTCATATCGTTTCCCCTATCTTTTTCTGGTGTGATTTTCTAAAAAGCTCGCTTTAGCCCTGTTTCTTCGTAATTTTCTTCGCGACGAACGAGGACAGTGCGTTGATGCCGATGACGATAACCAGCAGCACAACCGCTGTGGCATACGTTTTGTCGATGTGCAGGCCTTCGCTCGAAAGCACATACATGTGCACGGAGAGGGTTCGCACGGAATCGAACAGACCACCGCCCGCCTGGCCCGGCATCTGCGCCACGGAGCCCGCAGTGTACATCAGCGCCGCAGATTCACCCACAACGCGGCCAATGGCCAAAATCACGCCGGACAAAATGCCCGGCACGGCGCTCGGCAGCACGATGTGAAACACCGTGCGCAGTCTGCCCGCGCCAAGCCCGAAGCTGCCCTCGCGGAAGGAATCCGGCACCGAGATGAGCGCCTCCTCCGTTGTGCGCATGATGAGCGGCAAAATCATGATGGCGACCGTAAACGCACCGGCAAGCAAAGAATAGCCCCAGTGCAGCGCCGTCACAAAGCACAGATAGCCGAACAGGCCGTACACGATGGACGGAATGCCCGAAAGTGTTTCGGTCGTGATGCGCACGAGCTGCACAAGCTTGTTGCCGCGCTTTGCGTATTCCACAGAGTAGATTGCCGCGCCGATGCCGAGCGGCAGTGCAATAACGAGCGCGATGATCGTCATGACGACCGTAGAAATCAGCGCCGGCATCAGCGACACGTTATCCGATGTATAGGTGAACGAGAAAAGATCCGGTGTGATATACGGGATGCCCTTCACAAGAATGTAAAAGATCAGGTATAAAAGCGTCAGCATCGTGATGAGCGCCGCGCCGCAGACAAGCAGCAGTAAGATAAGCGAAAGCGGCGAGCGCTTATACGCGCGCATTTTATCCTTGAAGGTGAGCTTGTTGATGGTCTCTGCCGCCACGGTTTACATTTACGTTCCATAGTCATTTCCGTATCCTTTCCGGGTCATGCCCTGTCTTTTCTGCGCAGAAGCGAGAACGTAACGTTGATCATTAAGATAAACACGAACAGCACGACCGCCGTCGCAATGAGCGCCTCGCGGTGCAGGTCTGTGGCATATCCCATTTCCATAACGATGTTCGCCGTCATGGTGCGCACGCCATCGAGCAACCCTTGCGGC
>OIWP01003381.1_pt1 | contig 13372 bp, 10 predicted proteins | sample 1587661 | NCBI WGS metagenome assembly OIWP01 (sample SAMEA3888899, study PRJEB22519) | human gut metagenome | biome: human gut; feature: human-associated habitat; material: faeces | place: Denmark | collected 2010 | reverse complement strand
CAGTACGGATTCTCCATGAAATGCCCCTCATGCCCTACAATCTGTCAACAGAATGTGAAAACGTCAATACAGGTAACCGCGATTTACACCAACGGTGAGAATTGGCAAACAAAGATTAAAAAAAGTGCAAGCGGGTATTTTCAGCAGGGAAATTTGTGCTACGCGCACTATGCCAGAATAAACATCTTCATACTTCGCAACATTTGGAGATTAACATTTATGCAATTTATTCAAATTTTCCCAATGAATGCTGCATATCTGAGCGATTAATGCCATGAACGTTAAAACGCACAGCGGAAAATGCCAGCGCCAGCCATAAGTAGCGCAAAAAAAGTTTCAAGCAAACATAAAAAAAGGCAATGGAATATGTCACAGAATCGTTAACTGTCAGTGGGAAGTGATGCACAATTTTTGCAGATAAAAGGAAGGTCAAAGGTGGGATTGGAATAACGCCATACACGCCAGGATGAAACTGAGTCTGTAGGCCGCATAAGGCGCTTGCGCCGCCATCCGGCAATGTCTCCAATATTGCCTGATGGCGCTTCGCTTATCAGGCCTACAAAACAAAAAACCCTGCTCGTTGAGCAGGGTTTTAAATTTGGTCGGTGATAGAGGATTCGAACCTCCGACCCCTTCGTCCCGAACGAAGTGCGCTACCAGGCTGCGCCAATCACCGAATGCGGGGCGCATCTTACTGCTCAGCCGCGCGCCCGTCAATCCCTTAGTATCAAAATGCCATTTGATCGGCGAGAAAGTCAGCAGCTCTGTTACTGGGCTGTAACCTTCTTCGCGTCCGGGATACGACACCAGTTGTTATTCTCGTTAATCCCCCCATTTGGCGAGGTATAACCAAGGCAACCCAGAACGGTATCGTACAGTTCCACATGACGACGCGGCACCTTCATCTCAGCTTCTTGCTTCAGGTGCGCAAATGCCTTCGCATGGTCAGGGTCTTCCAGATATTTGTCTGACATCCACACCATCATAGGAACGCGGAACTGCTCAGGCGGCGCCATTTTACGCGGCGTACCGTGCAGGTGCTCACGTTCGTTAATTGACTCACCGTGATCGGCGGCGTAAAACACGATCGCTTTCTTATCGCGCAGCTGATCAAACACCTGGGTAATAAAGTGATCAACGTAGGTTACCGAATTATCAAATGAATTAATCATCTCAGCTTTCGAGCAGCCACTATCAACATTGACACACTCCGGCTTCCACTGTGCATATTCGCGGGTGTAGCGCTGGGTGTAGTTAAAATGCGAGCCCTTGGTGTGCAGAATAATCAGACGCTTTTCGCCATCATCAGTCTTCTGTAAAGATTGCTGCATCTCATTAATCAGCAGCATATCGTCAACGTTTTTGCCACGGTTACGCGGCTCTGCGCCAATCTGTTCACGATAGGCAATGTTTTCCGCCATGGTATTGCTGTAGAACCACATCTCGCTTTGCATCGCGTACAGATCGGTTTTAAATCCTAACTGGCCGAGCACAGAAAAGACGTTTTGTTCTTTCAGCGTACGCTGTGGGTTTTCCTCTGCCCCACCTTCACGAACGAACATGCAGCGTAGTGAAAGCTTGGTCGCGGTATCACAGGAATATCCACGGAAAGCCGCCAGGTTTTTCTCCTGAGCCAGCCTTGGCGTGGTGTTTCGCTCATAGCCAAAAATCCCCATATGATCCCAGCGCGTGGTTTCACCGATAATAAACACGACATAGGTGTCGTCGAGATTGTTGGGGGCAACGTAGGTGAACTTCTTCGCCGGGTTCATCAGCGATTTGTTGTCTGAAGATTCATCCACCTGCGCCCAGGCGTATAAACCCAGCGCAGAGAGCCAGTTTGACGGCAAATAGGAGTTCGCAACGACTCCGCCGTAGCTGGGTAAATCGATCCCTGTTTCACGCTCAACGCTTTTTTGTTGCATGCTGAGCAGACGAATGGGCGCCCACACCATCAGGCCAGCCAATAAAACCGCCGCTACGCTACGCCATCTCATGCCAGGCGTACGAATCTGTTTCATCAGGGTATAACGACAGCGGTTACTCCAAATCAACACCAATGGGATAATACTGACTGAAACCAGCCAAACGATAAAATGCCAGCCGACGACTTCTTTTGATAAATCAATATCGGTGGTCATGACCGAGGCAATAATACCGTAGCCAATGACCACATTCAGGAAGGTCATGTAATAGCTGGCGCCGGCAGAGCAGAGCACCACAAACGTTGCCAGGACACGCCAGACGCGTCGGCCAAATAAAGAGAGAACACGGAGTAAAAAAAAGGTCACCAGCACAGTGCCAGCTAATTCAACAACCGCAGAGAGTCCTTTCCAGACGGTAAACTCGTGCGCATATCCGCTAAAGCGACGGAAAAACACAGCGCAATTCATAAAAAGACCGATATAGATCGCCAGCAAGAAACTCAGCTTCTGCTGCGTCATCGATTTGATATATCTCATGCAAACAAACCCTGGAGGAAGGGATAAAAACACCCTGCGCAAAAGCCTGTCAGGCCATACAGGGGAAAAGTGCGACAAGTGCAGATAATAAGAAAATTCTACAGCGCAGGTAAGTAGACCACAGGAGGGAAGAAAAGTGCTTATAGAGAATGCAAACGGCGCATATATTTTTGTAAATATATGCGCCGGGCATTAATCAGACCACTAATAGATTCAGGCGTGTGCCTCGGTATAGACGCTACGCTGCGGCTGACGAATAGTGGTAGAAAGCGCCAGCGAGATAATTAACAGCGCAAAGATAACGCAGAAGGTCACATAGAATCCGCCGAACAGCGAGGCGATAATGGAACCACAAATGCTGCCGATACCGAAACCTAAGTAAATGACACCGTAGTTTTTAGCCAGGTTGTTCAAACCGAAGAACTCACTCACCAGTGACGGGAACACGGTGATGGTGCCACCAAAGTTAAATGCCACACAGGCAATCGCCGTAAAGAAGGTCACATCATTCAACGGCGCGAACAGCAGTGCCGCCATACCCACCAGCGAAACGACCTGACCAATGGTGATAACGCGAATACGAGAGATTTTGTCGGACAGAATCCCCAGAACCAGACGACCGGACAGGTTAGCGATAGAAATCACGGTCACCGCGTTTGCCGCCGTTGCCACATCCATATGTGCCAGACTTTGTGCGATATCTTTCGCCACGCCAATTACGTACAGCCCGCTCATACACGCCGTCAGGAACATGACCGCCAGCATCCAGTACTGCGGTTTACGCATGGACTGCGCCAGGGTGTAGTCATTCTCAACCACGCCATTTTTCGTTTTCACTTCCTGATTCGGCGCGTCTTTCATCAGCGTGGAGCCAAAGACGATCATTACCAGCACAATCGCGCCCCAGATCATGAAGGTTTTTTCCAGACCCACGGTGCTCAACAGTTGGCTATCGATGAATTTAAAACCGAGGCTGCCAAGACCGTAAGAACCGATAGCGAAGGCGGAAATCAGCCCTTTACGCTCCGGGAACCATTTTACACAGTTGGAAAGTGTTAACAGGTAGCCTGCGCCATCCGCCAGACCAACCAACACACCAGCGCTCAGCCACAGCATAATCAGGCTGTCAGAGTGTGCCGTTAAGAAGAAGCCAACACCGAGTAAAATACCGGAGGCCATGGTGACGCGTTTCACGCCAAAACGTTCCTGCAGTTTCCCGGCGACGGAAGAAGAAATTGCCAGCCCGAGGCTCAGCAGGCCAAAGGAAAAGGCAACCTGACTCACCGGCGCATCAAGCTTAGAAGAAAGCGCACCGTTAAACAGGCTCCAGGTATAAACAGAACCTAAAGCAAATTGGGTAATGATGGTGCCGATCAGTGTCAGCCAGCGGGTACGCTGATAATCAGAAGTTTTCATGGCAGTCTTCCTGCATAAACAAAAGGGGAAATTCTCTGCCAACAACCATACCGAAGCGTTTTTATGAGCAGGGGAAAACGGCATGAAATGCCGCCAGGACGGAATGAAATGCCTGGAATGCGGAATGAATGACGAGACAAAAAGTCGGGTTACTGAATTTTATCGCATGAGTTAGTACACGCTATCGCTGGAGTGCGTGTGATTGTTGATCTCAACATGTAATCAAGATGTTTATGTGATGATTGTTTACGTTAAAATTTGGCGCTCACTCCCATGGTGTACATATAGTCGCTGTTGTTGGTGCTATTTTCCGCCTGCGACAGCGCCGCGTAAGCCGCCATGTGCGGGTTCAACAGCATATCCGCACCGACGGTAACATCTACCCAGTTACCATCCTGACCCGCCGCCGTCATGCGACTGAGACCCGACTGCGCCTTCCAGATATTTTCGCCAAACTGCTGGTTATAGCTGATTTGCGCCCACGGTCGCACATCACCGAACTGCGAATTGACTCGCCAGCCCAACGAGCTCACGCTGGCATGCCACAGCGGATCGTTCTGCGTTACCGACGTCGCGCTATCGCCAAATTCGTTGTAAGTAGATGTGGTGGAACCGTCATAATGCAGCGCGGCAACCGGACCGGTTGTCACCTGCCTTGAAAGCGGGAAGTTCCAGCCCATACTCATGCCGCTGGTGGCATCCATTGGCGTCTCATCCGCCAGATTCACCACGGGCCCCGCCACGTTCTGAGTGGAACGAATACGTTCTTCCAGAATGTCGTTATAACGTGGTTGGTGATCGCTGTCCCATGTATAACGTTCAGCCGTATGCCCTGACAGCGCATCAACGATATATTCTTGTTGCCAGCCATATGCTGTATTGATGGACAGCGCACAAACTATGACGCTCGCCAGAGTTAACCTTTGGCGACCACTACTGTTTCTTATAAGCATCAACGCGACTCCAGAAAAGAGCCGAATTCGGCGATATTATTGTCATTGTGTGAAGTATTTGGGCCAGCAGGCCTTGTATTAAATATTGTCTTTTTAGCTGGCGCGTCAAGGCGGGCCGAATGAAATTTTTACGCCAGTAAAAACAGCGAGGAAGAATATGCAGCGTTGCGGATGGGTCAGTCAGGATCCACTTTACATTGCCTACCACGACAAGGAATGGGGCGTCCCCGAAACCGATGGCAAAAAGCTGTTCGAAATGATCTGCCTCGAAGGCCAGCAGGCCGGGTTATCGTGGATTACTGTACTCAAGAAACGGGAAAATTATCGCCACGCTTTCCACCATTTTGACCCGGAAAAAGTGGCGGCCATGACCGAAGAGGATGTGGAAAGGCTGGTACTGGATGCCAGCATAATTCGCCATCGCGGAAAAATTCAGGCCATTATCGGCAACGCTCGTGCCTTTCTGACGATGGCACAAAACGGAGAGTCGTTTAGCGAGTTCGTCTGGTCATTTGTTGATAACCAACCACAAGTGACCCGCGCCGCCAACCTGAGCGATATTCCCACCTCCACGCCTGCGTCAGACGCGCTGTCTAAAGCGTTAAAAAAACGCGGTTTTAAGTTTGTCGGCACCACCATTTGTTACTCCTTTATGCAGGCATGCGGCCTGGTCAACGATCATGTCACCAGCTGCATCTGTTATCCGGGAGAACAACATGATTCGTGAATCAAAGGCTGAAGATATACCAGCGATTCTGACGCTGTGGATGGAAAGCACAATCCATGCCCATCCGTTTATCGAAGAGCGCTACTGGCGCGAAAGTGAATCAGTGGTGCGGGATGTTTATCTGCCAGCCGCGCAAACCTGGGTGTGGGAAGAAGAAGGCGAGCTCAAAGGTTTTGTCAGCGTCATTGATGACCGCTTCCTCGGCGCGCTGTTTGTCGCGCCTGCCGCCATCAGAAGCGGGATCGGCAAAGCGCTGGTGCAGCATGTGCAGCAGCGCTTTTCGTTACTAAGCCTGGAGGTCTACCAGAAGAATCAATCAGCGGTGAACTTCTACCATGCGCTGGGTTTTCGCATTGAAGACGGCGCATGGCAGGAAGAGACTCACCATCCCACGTGGATTATGGGCTGGCAGGCGGATCAAACGCCGTAAGCGTCAACGTGGGTCCGTTGTATTTTTCAAGCCACGCCAGCGCGGTGTTGCCCGCGCAGCCATTCCCCAGCTTCGAGCTGGGGAGATCTTTGGTCAGCACGTTGACGGCGCCATTTTTACAAATACCGTTCGCTGCGAGATCCAAATCAGGCCAGGCGCCTTCATGAATACAGATAACGCCGGGTTTAATACCCGCCGTCACCACCGCGCCCGCCAGAACTTGACCACGCTGGTTCCACACCCTGACCGTATCGCCATCCGCAATGCCGCGTGCGTGGGCATCCTGCGGATGAATCGTTACCGGCTCACGATCCGCTACCGCGTACTGCTCACGTAGCGCACTGTAGTTAAGCTGACTATGCAAACGGTGCGCCGGATGGGCGGAAAGCAGCTGTAGCTGGTCCGGTTCGGCGTTACCGAACCACTCATCCGGCTCCAGCCACATCGGGTGCCCCGCACAGTCCGCGTAGCCGTAACCAGCAATCCTCGCGGAGTAGATTTCAATTTTTCCGCTGTACGTTTTCAGCGGATGAGCCTGCGGGTCGCGGCGAAAATCCGCAAAACGGATAAACTGCGCGCTGGCGGCATTTTCCGGCATTTCGATCAGGGCGTTGCGCTGCCAAAACTCGGCGAAAGGCGGCAATGTCACCTGCTGACTGGCCCCACGTTGCCCGGCAATATTGTAAAACGTCTCCAGCCATTCCAGCTCGCTTTTGCCTTCGGTGAATCGCTCGTAACCGCCCTCTTCCCAGCGTTCACTCAGCTCGGCAAAAACATCATAATCATTTCGCGCTTCGTCCTGCGGCGGCACAACCTGCTTCATCGGCACCAGGTGCTGGTTGCTGTAGTCGCCGGTCATGGTCAAATCATTGCGCTCAAAGGAGGTGGTCGCCGGCAGTACGATATCGGCATGCTTCGCTGCGGCGGTCCAGAAACACTCCGAGATAACCACCAGCTCCGGTTTTTGCCAGGCGCGAATTAAACGGTTAGTGTCTTGATGATGGGTGAAGTTAGCGCCACCAGCCCACCACAACATGCGGATGTCCGGGAAATGGCGGTCCATGCCGTTGTGCTGGTAAAAACCACCGGGATTTTCCAGCGCTTCAACAATTCGCGCCACCGGGATTTTATCTACCGCGTCGGTACCGCCTTTAACGCTGCCCTGCATTGAAGCCAGCACCGCAGCCCGGCGCGTTGGGTTGCCTCCGTTGGCAAAATGGTACGACAGCCCAAAACCGCCGCCTGGCGTCCCGATTTGCCCGAGCATGGCGGCCAGGGTGACGATCATCCAGTGTTTCTGCTCACCATACTGTTGGCGCTGCATCCCCCATCCGGCCATCAGCATGGTGGTATTTTGGTGAAATATCGCCGCAAGTTCGCGTATTTTTGTTGCGGGTATACCGCAAATCTCCGCAGCCCACTCTGCCGTTTTCACAACATCATCAGATTTACCCAACAGATAGTTTGCAAAACGGTCATAGCCGGTGGTACACCGGGCGAGAAAATCCTCGTCATGCCAGCCGTTTTCCACCAGCGTATGCGCGATGCCCAGCATCAGCGCCACGTCGGTCCCCATATGCGGGGCAATCCATTCCATCTTTTCGCCAAAGAATTCGACGCTTTCCGATCGCATCGGATCGATACAGATCAACCGTTTACCGCTGTCGCGCAAAGCCTCAAAGTAAGCAAGCCCCTGCTCATCGGACGCGTTCCAGGCAATCTTCAGTGTATTCAGCGGATTAGCGCTCCATAACACCACCACCTCGCTGTTCTCAAGCACCACTGGCCAGCTGGTTTGCTGCTGGTAAACTTCGTTACCGCCCACCACGTACGGCATGATCGCCTGCGCAGCCCCTGTCGAATAATCCCCCAGATGCCCGGTATAACCGCCTGCCAGCGCCATATAGCGTTGTAGCAGGGTTGCCGCTTTGTGTAACACGCCGTTAGAGCGCCAGCCGTAGGAACCGGCAAAAATCGAGGCCGGGCCGTTGCTGTCACGGATGCGTTTATGCTGCGTATGGATAAGATTCAGCGCGTCGTCCCAACTGACGCGAACAAATTCATCCTGCCCACGCACGCCCTGGGGATTCTCCGGCGAGGCGAGAAAGCCTTTACGCACCATTGGAAAACGTACCCGCGTTTTACTGTGAACCTGGTCGCGCACCACGGTTTGCAAAGAGTTGGGATGGGAAGTGGGCAGCGCGCCACGCGAGGAGAAAACCGTCTCACCATCGGTGTCGACGAGAATTGGTCCCCAGTGGGCGGCGGTTAACACCGAGTAATGTGCGGGTGAATTAGCCAAGATGGCGCTCCTGAATGCGATGTGACGACTTATTTATTATGCCGTTCAATGTTACTTACAAATTTCAGAGTCTTCCCTGGAATTTTCTTCATGTTCACACGTCATAATCAACCGCCACGGTCGCTGTGGCAAAGAAGAAAAAGTCATTAAGGAATTAAGATGAAGAAACGTGTTTTTGTTATTGCTGCCATCGTGAGCGGCGCCCTGGCGGTTTCTGGCTGCACAACAAACCCTTACACCGGCGAACGCGAAGCAGGTAAATCCGGCATTGGCGCGGGTATTGGCTCTCTGGTCGGCGCGGGCATTGGCGCACTCTCTTCTTCGAAGAAAGATCGCGGTAAAGGCGCACTGATTGGCGCGGCGGCGGGTGCGGCCGTTGGCGGCGGTGTCGGTTATTACATGGACGTGCAGGAAGCCAAACTGCGCGACAAAATGCAGGGAACGGGCGTCAGCGTGACGCGTAGTGGCGATAACATCATTCTGAATATGCCGAATAACGTCACCTTCGACAGTAGTAGCGCCAACCTGAAACCTGCTGGTGCCAACACCCTGACCGGCGTGGCAATGGTACTGAAAGAGTACAATAAAACCGCCGTCAACGTGCTGGGCTTCACCGACAGCACCGGCAGCCAGGATCTGAATATGCGTCTGTCTCAGCAACGCGCGGACTCCGTGGCCAGCGCCTTAATCACGCAAGGGGTTGCCGCTAATCGTATCCGCACTCAGGGCATGGGTCCGTCAAATCCGATCGCCAGCAACAGCACGGCGGAAGGTAAAGCGCAAAACCGTCGCGTTGAGATTACGTTGAGTCCTATGCAGTAATCGTTGAGCCGGGTGGCAGCTTCGCCTTACCCGGCCTACGTTCGACAAGTAGGCCCGGTAAGCGCAGCGCCACCGGGCAAATTACTTGCTTCGTCAGATTTTCCCGCTAAGGTATTCACACGAAATTCAGGGAAATCAGCGATGAGCAAATCAACACGGGCAACCATCAGCGATGTGGCGAAAGCCGCAAAAACCGGCAAGACCAGCATTTCACGCTATCTCAACGGTGAAAAGCACCTGCTTTCCGACGCGCTACTGGCCCGCATTGAACAAGCCATTGCCGATCTCGACTACCGTCCCAGCCTGATGGCAAGAGGACTGAAACACGGTCGTACCCGCCTGATTGGCCTGATCATCGCCGATATCACCAATCCCTACTCCGTCAACGTGTTAAGCGGCATTGAAGCCGCCTGCCGCGATAAAGGCTTTACCCCGCTGGTGTGTAACACCAACAACGAAGTGGATCAGGAACTGCATTATCTTGACCTGCTGCGCAGCTACCAGGTCGAAGGGATTGTGGTCAACGCCGTCGGGATGCGCGAAGAGGGGCTGAACCGCCTGCAGCAGTCTGCGCTGCCGATGGTGCTGATTGACCGTAAAATTCCCGATTTCGCCTGTGATATGGTCGGGCTGGATAACACCACGTACGACTACGGTTATCCAAAGGATTACTACGATGGCGATCATCTGGTATACACCCCGCACCGCCCCGAAGGCGTGATGGAAAAGTGCACGTTCTGCGCGCAGAACGTTTCGCAAGGGATCCCACCTGCCTGCTGTAGCGCTTGTCCTGGCAATGCGCGTATCTTCGGCGATATGGATGATCCGAACTCCGAGATCAGGAAATATCTTGAAGGCAAGGAGACCATCACTCTGGGCGATCGGTATAAGACGCATCCTAACGTCTACTATGTGGTTTCGCATGAGGTCACACAGGTCGACCCCATCTCTCAAGAACAGCGTAAGGAGGGCTGATCATGGAAAGATCAACACGTAAGATTGCCCTTGTCGGAATAATCCTTCTGGTGGTGGGTCTCATCGCCTGGATCATGCAATTGACCGGCGGCTTGCTAGCTGGATCGAACATGACCAACGTATTCCTTTGGGGCCTTATGATCGCCGTTTTTGCCTTTTTGGTAGGCTTCGGCGCAGGTTCGCAGTTCGTTGCGAGCGCGATCATCCTTTCGGGGAAAGAGGAGCTTAAGCCATTGGCACGTATCGCGGGCGCATGCGGGCTTGCTTGTGTATGCGCTGCTGGCGTGGCGATCCTGGCCGATCTGGGTGCGATTCGCAATGCGCTTGCCATGATCGTTGGTATGAACCCGCGTTCTCCGCTGGCTTGGGACATGATTGCCATGTGTACGTTCATCGTGCTCTCGATCGTGCAGCTGGTCATGATCGCGCGCGATGCGCGTTCCGTGAAGGTGTGGGCAGTGCTTGCTGGCCTTGCGGCACTTGCGCTTCAGATCGTCGAAGGGCTGCTTTTCTCCACGCAAACCGCGCATGGCTGGTGGGCAACGCCGATCATGCCCGTTGATTTCTTGGCGGTCGCGTTCGTGAGCGGTTTCGCGCTCATTCTGCTGATAGCTTGCGTGAAGGGTGCTTCGTCGAAGGCGCTCGCTTGGCTTGGGCGCATTTGCGCTAGTGCGATTGCGGTTCACCTGGTGCTCGCGCTTATCGATCTGTGCCTGATGTTCTTCGAGGGTACCCCAGAATCTGCTGGCATCCTGGCAGCAGTTGGCTCGAACATCCTGTTGTATCTGGTAGAACTTATCCTGCCATTCATTGCGATGATCATGCTCTTCTTGCCGAAGAACCGTGGACAGAAGAAGCCTGCGCTCATCGCTTCGATCCTGGTTATCGTAGGCATCTTCGCGCACCGTTTGATGCTGCTCTTCCCGGCTTACAATGCACCTTCGCTCTACTTGCAGCTTTCGGGAACCGATTTCACCACGGGACCGTATCCGATCTCAACAGGACGCTATCTTGATTGGGACCTAACGTTCGCGAACACCACGCCGTATTTCCCAGCAGGGCCGGAATGGCTGGCTATGCTCTTCCCGATCGGGCTTGCGCTTGTTGCAGCAGTGGTGATTCTCTTCATCATGAAGAAGCTTCAGAAGGATAAGAGCTAGCACGAGGGACGCATTCGATAAAAGCAGCGGCAAAAAGGGTGACGAACGATCGGGTAGTTTGTCATCTTATAAATGCCTTTTGGGCGTTCATCGGGTAAACTTTGAACGTCCACGTTTGATTGGCAGTTTGCATGACCGCACCCGAAATCCTCCATACTGAACCAAGTGCTTCCGCCGCCCCGAACGGATCGAAGCAGCCGCTCAAGCAGCGTGTCTACGTAGCGCTCGAAGACCCCGCAAAGGCCTCGCCGATCGGCAAATTCCTTGGTATCGGGCTCATCGTCTTGATCGTGTTGAACGCTCTTTTGGTCGGCGTGCCGGACAACGACGCAGCGCTCGATTTCAACACGCTCATCTTAGGGTTCAGCGTGCTTTCAGTGATCGCCTTCGCCGCTGAATATGCCTGCCGCATTTGGATCGCCGACCTTGTCTATCCCGCGCTTGCGCCAACGCGCGCACGCATGCGCTATATCTTCTCACTCATGGGCATCATCGATTTCCTCGCATGGTTCCCTGCGCTCTTCGTCTTCTTCCTGTCTGCCTCGAACGCGCTCAACGATGCGATTCGCATCATCCGTCTGGTGCGTCTGATCAAGATTTCGCGCTACATGCGCGGCCTGCAGACCATCAGCCGCGTGTTCGTGAAGCGCCGTCGTGAGATCGTGGCGGCGTTCATGGTGCTCACGCTTTTGGCGGTAGCTTCGAGTGTGCTCATGTATGAAGCTGAACATACCGCGCAACCCGAAGTGTTCGACAGCGTGTGGACGGGCTTGTACTGGGCCATCACTACCATGACCACGACCGGCTACGGCGACATTGTTCCCATTACGGCGTTCGGGCGCATCATCGGCTTCGTGGTGATGGTCATCTCGATCGGCGTGGTGGCCATTCCAGCAGGTATCTTCTCTGCAGGCTTCATCGAGGAGTTCCGTGCTGCGGACAAGGCTGAAGAAGAAACGGGCCGCGATGAGGACGCGCGATGAGCGAAACCCCCAACCGTACACGCCCGGTGCTCAATCGCGTTATCTTCGCCCTGCTCACCCTGGTGCTGGGCGGTCTGGCGGGTGCGTTCGTGTGGGTGTTCTTCTTCTTGCTCAACCACGGCATCAACCTCTTTTGGCACGTGCTGCCCGAGCACATCGGTGCTTGGTGGTGGCCGCTTGCCGTTTGCTTGGTAGGTGGCGTGGCGATCGGCCTCTTCGAACGTCGCTTCGGTGCGTACCCCGAAGACCTGAACAAGGTGATGGCGCAGGTGAAGGAGACGGGTCGCTACGAATACGAACACATCGGCGCCTCTGCGGGCGGCGCGCTCTTGCCGTTGCTCTTCGGTGGCAGCGTCGGTCCGGAAGCGGGATTGACGGGCGTGATCGCGGGGCTTTGCACGTGGGTGGGCGACCGTCTGAAGTTCCTCGGCAAGGAATTTCGCGAACTTTCCCAGGCGGGCACCGCGGCGGTGCTCTCTGCTGTGTTCAATGCGCCTTTGTTCGGTTTGGCAGCGCCGCTTCTTGGCAGCTGCGACGAGGTGAAAGCAGGCAGCAAGATCGAGGTCCCGAAAGCCACGAAGGTCATCGTCTACACGTTCGCGGTGGCTGGCGCGTTCGGCGTGATGATCCTGCTCGGAAGCGTGTTCGGCGGTGGGGAAGGCCTGCCGCATTTCTCCGAGGTCTCCATCGATTGGTTTGAACGCGCGCTCATCATTCCGCTGGCGCTAGCGGGCGGTGCGGTGGGCTTGCTCTACCATGCGTTCGACAAGTGCGCAGACACGCTCGCGCGTAAGATCGGCGACCATCCTGTGGCAAAGGCGGTCTTGGTCGGGCTCATTCTGGGTTCGCTCGGAATCGTGTTTCCCTTCGTGATGTTCGCAGGTGAAACGCAAACCGAAACGCTCATGAGCACCTACACGATGCTCGGCGCGGGCTATCTCATTCTTACGGGCGTGCTGAAGGTCTTCACCACGCCGCTCTGTTTGCGCCTCGGGTGGCGCGGCGGCCATTTCTTTCCGACCATCTTCGCGGGCATCTGCTTGGGCTATGGGTTTGCGCTGCTCACGGGTGCCGATCCGGTGTGCTGCCTGTGCATCTGCAGCGCGGCGCTCATGGGCGCCATCATGCGTCAGCCCGTCATG
>OIWP01003379.1_pt1 | contig 13376 bp, 9 predicted proteins | sample 1587661 | NCBI WGS metagenome assembly OIWP01 (sample SAMEA3888899, study PRJEB22519) | human gut metagenome | biome: human gut; feature: human-associated habitat; material: faeces | place: Denmark | collected 2010 | reverse complement strand
AGCGTGGAGCCGAGCACATTCAGGTTGCCCGGCGCGCCGAGCGCCTCGAGCACCGCGTCGACGTGCTTCACGATGAAGGGCACGTTGCGCTTGTATGCAACGAGGATGCGAGAAAGCGAGCCCGCTTCCATCGGCTTGCCGTCGTACCCCGGGCACTTGACCCAGGAGTAACGGTCGTTGACCGTATCCGAGCCGTCCTTGTAGTACTCGGTGTACTCGGGCTCGGTGGTGTAGTCAGGAGACTGACGGGTTTCTTCGCCCTTGTACCAGGAATGGCCCACGTACTCGGCGATCTTCGAGGTGTCGACGTCCTCGAGCTTGAGGCCGTCCTGCAGGACGCCTGCCGGCATGTAGCGCTCATTCAAGAGCATGCTCTTGTTCTCGAACACACCCCAAGCGATGTAGCGACCGCAGCCCTTGCCCCAATTGAGAGCGTCCGTGTAGTACGGCGCGAGGGCGAGCACGTCGGGAAGCATGGTCGCTTCGACCCAGTTGTACAGCTCGTCGACGAGGTACTTCAGGTCATCGAGCTTGCTCGAGGTCGGAACAAATGCGGTGCCGCCCGGAACGATGGTCATGACGTGGGGCATCTTGCCGCCGAGCAGAGCCGCAATCTCGGAAGCCTTCGCCTGCATCTTGAGAGCCTCGAGATAGTGCGCAGTGAGGATGAGGTCGAGTTCTGCGGGAAGCTTGTAGCCCGTGCCGTCCTCGGCATCGAACCAGTTGCCCGAGAAGATGGACAGCTGACCGTTGTCGGCGAACTTGGAGAGACGCTCCTTCAGGGCGTACATATCGCTCGCGGTGGCGCATCCCTTGGCAGCCGCCAGATCGTACGCGTCGCCGACGTTCGCCTTCAAGGCGTTCAGCGGGTTCACGTAGTCAAGGCCGGCCAGGTTGTAGAACCACAGGATGTGGCTGTGCAGGAACTGGGCGCCTTCGATCAGGTTGCGGATGATGCGCGCGTTGTTGGAGATCTCGATGCCGTAAGCCTTCTCAGCGGCGATCGAGGAGGCGTGAGCATGGGAAACCGGGCAAACGCCGCAGATGCGCTCGACGATCTGAGCCGCATCCTCGGGGGTACGGTCCTTCACGACGAGCTCCACGCCGCGGAAGCAGCCGCCCGAGACCCACGCATCGGAGACCTTTCCGTTCTCGACTTCCATCTCGACGCGGAGATGGCCTTCGATACGGGTAATCGGGTCAATGATAGAACGGGTCATTTACTCCTGACCTCCTTCCGTATCGTTTTTCTTCATGTCGGGACGAACGCCGATAGTGTCGTAGAGGCGCTCTTTCTGGGTAAGATTGCCGGAATTCTCCTTGCAAGCCTGCGCCTTCTCCTCGTCGGTAAGGTCGTAGGTGCCGATGGAGTTCTCGGGATGGTTCTTATCCCACTTGCGGATGGTCTCGAAGTCCGCGCCGCCGTCCATGCGTCCGGTGGCCTTCATGCCGAAGCCATGGATGACCAAGGCGACAGCTTCGATGCCGAGGACGGCAGCAGCAATGGTGCCAGGCTGGAACTTGAAGTCGCCGATGTTCAAATCGCGATGACGCTTGAAGAACGGAGTGTTGACCTCAATCCAGTTCTGGCCCGGGTTGTTCGGGTTGGCTTCGCAGCAGCCGATGCAGGGAGCGCCGGCTTCAACGCACCAAGAACGACGGTGGTTATAGCGAACAACGCCGCAGTTGGCCTTGGTTTGCGGACCACGGCAGCCCAGCGGGTACAGGCAGTAGCCCTTAGCCTCTTCGGGAGAACCGAACTGGTAAACGAATTCGCCGTTCTCGAAGTGGCCACGACGCTGGCAATTGTCGTGAATGGTCTGGCCGAAGATCTGCGTGGGCTTGTTCTCGGCGTTGAGCTCGGGCAGCTCGCCCAGCAGCAGGTACTGGATGAGCACCGCGCAGAGCCACTCGGGGTTCGGCGGGCAGCCCGGGATGTTGATGATAGGCACGTTGATGCCCTGCTCCTTGAGGAACGCCTGCACGCCCGTCGCGTTAGACGCGTTGGGAGCGGCGGCCATCCAGCCGCCATTGACGGCGCAAGAGCCGAGCGCGACAACCGCGGTCGCCTTTTCGGCGGCCTCGATCAGGTGCTCATTGCCGGTTTTGCCAGCAACGCGAAGCGCATTGCCGTTCCAACCGTTGAGCACAGCGCCTTCATACACCAAAATGTAGTTGCCGGCTTCGATGGTCTGTTCCTTGGCCTTTTCCATCGAATGGCCCGCAGCAGCGGACAGGGTCTCGCTGTAGTTGAGCGAAATGAGCTCGAGCACGACGGCGGCAGCGTCGGGAGCGTCGATCTGAGCGAAAGCCTCGGTGCAACCCGTGCAAGAAGCACCCTCGATCCAGATGACCGGGTACAGGTCGCCCTGGCTTGCGCCGATAACCGACTCTTCCAGAGCCTGGGCCACGCGCGGAGCGGCGGCTTCACCCAAGCCAGCCATAACCGCGAGCGTGCCACACAGTTTCATGAAGCTACGACGCGAAACACCGCGCGCTTCGAGCATTCCCTGAAACTCTGAGGCAGTGGACTGTTTGTCCATTCGTACACCTCCTATTAGATGCATGGTGGAATCACTGACGGCTATGCATTATGGCGCAAATGATGCACGCAAGGTGGCAAAACCCGCCAACGGTAGCCTGTTGTGAAGACAATGCGGGAAATGGCACAACTATGTTACGCCGTTGCCGAATCGTAACATGAATGTTAACCTTGGATATCTTTTTTTCGCCCAAATGGGGCGTTTCTGTCCGTCGCGTTCCCTTATAAGGTATCGCTGAACTGGGAATAACCTTTTTATAGTGAGGGTATACTTCTAATTATTTGGACACTTTTTAATATTTGTGGCTTGCGGAATTAAGTCAGGCTCAAAAAGTGACTAACAGGATATCCCCTAAAGCGGGGTACTTACGAATTGAGTACGACGGCCGCGCGAATCTGTCCTATTCACCGTAATGCATAAGCTTGAAAACGCTACGCAAGCCACCCGTCGCCTTCGCGATGGAAGAAGCCTTCGCGCGCAAGATCGGCCATAATGGATTCGAATTCGTCGCCCTCTACCCCATCGCGGCCCGATTTACGCTCCTCGACATTCAATCGACGCAACAATTCAGCCGACGGAAGCCCCGGCGCGGCCATAACTTCGCGCACGAGCCATGCGCGCTTTTGGCGGCGCGAACCTTCAAATTTGCTTTGCCGCGTATAGGCTGCAGCCCTGCGAGTCGGGTTTTTGTGGTCTTTCTTCAAGCGGGCGCCCACATCGAGCAACGCGTAATACCAGCCTCGCACATCTTCGGCGGGGCATGCGCGCTCCACAAGCGGGCGCAGCTCCTTGTCGGTCACGCGTTCGGCATCGCGGAAGAAGCAGTGAATAAACACCGCGCGCACGTTCGTCTCGAGATATAGGCAGGGAACATCGCGCGAGAACGCCGTGATACCCGCCGCGGTGGCGTCGCCGATGCCGGGAAGCTTCACGAGCTTATCGACGCCTTCGGGCATGCGCCCAGCGTATTCCGCGGAACATATATCAGCAGCGCGCTTCAACGCGAGCGCGCGGCGGTTGTAGCCCAAGCCCTGCCACTCCTCAACCACATCGGCCGAGCTCGCCGACGCGAGCGCATCAACCGTGGGGAAATGGCGCAAGAACCGCTCCCATCGGGAAAGCACGCGCGACACCTGCGTTTGCTGCAGCATAGCCTCGGAAATCCAAATGGCATATGCGTCGCGCGTATTGCGCCAGGGAAGGTCGCGATAGAGCGCCTGCCCCGCCTCGCGCACCCACGCTTGGAATTCCGCGATGTCGGCATCGCTGGGCTCACTCGTAAAAAGAGGCGCCTCAAGCGCCCCCTCAATAATCATCGAGCCTCTCCCGAAAACAGCTTTTCGAGCGTGATCGATTCGAAATAGTCTTGCATAAGCCTATCGGCATGCTTCCAAATGCCGTGATACTCGCAACCGCCGCAACGTTCGCAATACTCCGAGTCGGCCGAGCACGGCGACATATTCATGGGCCCCTGAAGCGCGGTGAGCACATCGAGCACCGTGGTTGTCGCGGGATCGCACGCGAGCGTAAGGCCGCCCTTCGCGCCGCGCACAGTTTTCAAAAGCCCCGCATGCACCAAATCGTGCTGAATGGAGCGGGCGAACGCGTAAGGAATGCTTTCAGCGTCGGCCACATCGGACACCGACACATACGCGTCTTTATTCGCATACGCCGCACGAATGATGCGGCAGGCGTAATCGGTTCGGCGAGTAAGTTCCACGGCTATTCAACACTTTCGTCATCGTCACCAAGCGCGTCGTAGCGCCGGCTTTCGGCTTCGGCTTCTTCTTCGAAATCGCATTCGATATCTGCAATCTGCTTGCGGAAATCAGCAATCACGGCGTCTTCGAGCGCACGGTACTCGGTGGAATCGAGCGGCTGGAAGTTCGAAATGTGTTCGAACATGAGCTCCTGCGTGATGGGCTTATAGCAGCGCGCCTTCAGACCTGCGCGGTAAGCGTCTTCCACGGCCTCGCGGGCAGCGGTCACGATATCGGTGCGCGAAAGGTTGCGCGACATCTTCGTGAGCATCGCCATGTCGAGCGATCGCACCGACGGATGCTCGGACGCAATAGTTTCCCAAATCTGACGGCGCTCAAGCTCATCGGGCAAATAAATGTCGACCACGCTCATGGGTTCCATAAGGTCGTACAAATATCCTTGGTCAGGAGCTTCGCCGCCCACGGAAGCAAGCACATAGATGTTCGGGTTCTCGACAGCCGCGGTAACAAGCGCAACGGCTTCGCGCGCGGCACGCGACATGCTCGCGAACATCGCGCCCTCGCCCTCGGTGGAGCTGGCGGCGTCGATGAGCGGCGCGCCCCACATGTCGATGTCTTCGAGCACGAGCACGCTCGGAGCCTCAAGCGCAACGCGGCCAAGCATGCGAGGCTGGTTTTTCGCCGACACCGTGACGCACAGCATGGGCACGCCCATGGGGCCCTGCTGCATTTGAATGCGCATAGCGGGAAGGCCGAGCTCGCCCACCACGGCCTGCATGAATGTGTTCGCGTCTTCGCGCGACGACGTGCGGAACACGACGGAGCCAACGGCGGAAAGGCCGTCGAGGCCGTGCTGTTCGCGCAACGTGTCCACGAGCGCACGGTATTCCTCATCGTCTTCAACGCCCAACCCGAGCGAGCGAGCGTCTTCGATAATGCTGTCGAAGCCCACCAAATCGGAATAGCGCAGCATGGGCACGGCCTTCGAAGGCGCAGCCTTGTGCACGTCGGCCGAAGCGGTCGTCGGGCGCGGCTCGTCGGAATCGTCGGCAGAATCGGCGCCGGTATCGCCCGGAATATGCATCGACATGATGGGTGAAATGCCCGTGATATGCGCGTTTTGGCCGATTTCCTCGGAAATCATGTCAGCCACGCCTTCCAGATCGGCACGCGAAATGCCGAATTCGGAAAGCTTGTCGAGCGCCAAATTCTGCAGGCGCTTGGCGTATTCAGGCGCCTCGTCGGTGGACAGGTGCGGCTCAAGTTTGTCGAAAATGTATTCGGCGAGCGAGCGCTCCTTCATATCGCACGCAATGCCCCACGCCCTGCGCAGCGCCGCGATGGCCGAATCGTTCGCGACTGGCGAACGCTTACATGCTTCCTCATAAGCCGTAAGGAACAGATGCATGGCGAGCTCACGGTCGCCCGCTTCCGCCGCCGCCTGGGCGCGCTCGAGGTAATCGTTACGTGCGATGAAATCACCTGCCAAAGCCTCGCCATGCACAATGGCAGTGCCATGATCAGAATATTCGTCACGTTCGAAAGAGGCGTTGCCCTCTGCAGACGAGCTGCATTCAGCGCAATCGCCCTGAGGCCGATGGGCTTGATCGGGCTCTTGATTGTTGGCGATATTCGCCTCGTCGTTGTTCTGGTTGAGCACTTCGCCCACCCCCTTCAATGAATTAAACGACAATACTACAAAGGTAAGTGTAACCAAGCACCTAGCGATGTGCAAAAATTTCACGAAACGTTACTTAGAAAGAAACAGTTCCACAAATAGGGAATGGGTAACGGGCGCCTCGTTTGCAGATGCGTCCGCTCAAACAACTCGATTGAAGGCCCAAACCCCCGAGGACGCGTGATGGGCATGCCCAGAGAGCTCGACGCCATAGCGAGCGGCGGGCAAACGCGAACGCCCCGTCGAAATCGCGAGCCCGGATGCCTCGTTCGCGCGCTATTTCTCGGCCTTGCAATTCCAATCGAGCGCATGCCAATCGTTTTCCCTGGCGGTGCGCGAAAGCGTGGAATCGGGCGTGACGGCGAACGCGTCGGCGGCGCGACTCAGCATGGGGATGTCGGAATGGTGATCGCCAAACGCGCATGAAAGCTCCCAGTTGCCTGCGCCGTATTTCTCGTTGGCCCATTTCGTGATAGCGCGCACCTTCGCTTCGCCTTCGACGCACTCGCCGTCGACCCGGCGAGTGTAATTGCCGTTGGCGTCGACTTTCATTTCGGTGCACAGGCTCACATCGAACGGCTCGAATTCCTGGGCTCGGCGCACGATAGGCCCAAACGTTGCCGACACGATGACAACCTCAACGCCCGCATCGCGCAGCGCGTTCATGGCCGCACGCGCCTTGGGGCGAAAACGCTTCTGGCCAGCGATAACCTTGTCGTAGAAATCACGCAGGTATTCGTCGACCTGCTCTTTAGGGCCGCCCTCGAACGCGGTGAACACCTGGCCGCGAACCCATGCCTCGCTTTGAGGAAGATGCAGCTTGTAGGCAGCGCCCCACGCGCCCACCTTTGCCAAAACGCGCTTGCGCAGCAAATCATCACCGCGCAAATAGCGCACGAGCAATACGGGCGAATTGCCCTGGATGGACGTTCCGTCGAAATCGAACGCGGCAATGGCGTGCTTGCCCGTTGCCTTCGCACGTCGAGCCGCCGCTGCTGCCGCCGCCACGACCTCATCGTCAACCGCGCACGATTCCCCTGCAATGCCCGTCTGTGCCTCGCGCAGCTTCTTTTCCATACAGAAATTCGCCCCTCATGTGTGCCGGGCAATCGCCCGACTGGCACGGGGCGCACCTTTCGAGGGCACGCCCCAATAATGGTTATTCAGCAAACTGTGAGTTATAGAGTTTAGCATAGGCCCCATTCGCCGCAAGCAGCTCCGCATGAGTTCCTTGTTCCACAATGTCGCCTTTTTGCAAAACGAGAATTAAATCGGCATTGCGAATGGTCGACAAGCGATGAGCGATGACGAACGACGTACGCCCGCGCATGAGGTTGTCCATAGCCGCCTGGATGCGCCCCTCGGTGCGCGTGTCGACCGAGCTTGTTGCCTCGTCCAAAATGAGCATGCGACGATCAGCCAAAATAGCGCGGGCGATAGTGAGCAGCTGGCGCTGGCCTTGGCTGATATTGCTCGCATCTTCATTGATCACCGTGTCGTAGCCTTCGGGCAGCGTGCGAATGAAATGATCGGCGAATGCGGCTTTCGCGGCGGCCTCAACCTCGGCATCGGTTGCATCGAGTCGGCCGTAGCGAATGTTCTCGCGCACGGTGGCGTTATACAGCCAGGTATCTTGCAGCACCATGCCGAATTGCGAGCGCACGTCTTCGCGTGAGAATTCGCGCACATCGTGGCCGCCGATGCGAATGGCGCCGCCATCCACATCGTAGAAACGCATAAGCAACTTCACCATGGTGGTCTTGCCTGCTCCCGTGGGACCGACAAGCGCCACGGTTTGCCCCTCGCCCACGCGCGCCGAGAAATCGCTGATCACCGGATGCTCGGGGTCGTAGCCAAAGCGCACATGGTCGAACTCCACATCGCTTGAAACATCGGCGGCCTTCGCCTTCGGCTGTTCGGACGCTTCTTCAGGTGCTTCGAGAAATTCGAAAATGCGTTCCGCCGCCGCTGCCATTTGCTGCAGCACGTTGGCGACCTGAGCGAGCTGCGTGATAGGCTGCGTGAAGTTTTTCACATATTGAATAAACGCCTGAATGTCGCCCACCGTGATTCGACCCTGCACGGCAAAAACCGCGCCCGCAATAGCCACAGCCACATATCCCAAATTGCTCACGAAGCTCATGACGGGCATCATGAGACCCGAAAGAAACTGAGAGCGCCACGCCGATTGATAGAGCGCCTCATTCGTTTCGCGGAAAGCGGCGAGTGCCGCGTCTTCCTTGTTGAACGCGCGCACGATGGCTTGGCCCGAGAACGTTTCCTCAATTTGGCCATTGATTTCACCGAGCTTCTTCTGCTGAGCGCGGAAGTACCTCTGGCTGCGCTTCACAACGACTTTCACCAAAATGAGCGACAGTGGAATCACAAGCAGCGCGATAAGCGTCATCTCAACATTGATGGACAGCATCATAACGAGCACGCCGATCATGGTAGTGGCGCTCGTGATGAGCTGCGTCACGCCTTGGTTCAGGCTTTGCCCCAGCGTATCGACATCGTTGGTGATGCGCGAAAGCACGTCGCCGGTGCTCGTGCGCTCAAAATAGCCCACGGGAAGGCGATCAATTTTCTCGGCGATTTGGCGGCGCAGGCCATAGCACGTGCGCTGTGAGACTGAGGTCATCATCCAGCCTTGTACGAACGAGCACGCCGCGCTCACGCAATACAACGCCAGCGTGGCGAGCAGAATGGCGCCAACTGCGTCGAAATCGATGCCACCGGTGCCGCCGATTTTGGCGACGATGCCGTCGAACAGCTCGGTGGTCGCTTGCGAAAGCACCTTCGGGCCCACAATATTGAAGGCGGCCGACGCCATGGCGAACACGATGGCCGCAATGAAAGCTACTTTGAATTGTCCCATGAAACGCACGAGTTTGCCAATGGTGCCCTTGAAGTCTTGTGCCTTTTCTCCAGGCATCATGCGACCCATGGGGCCACGCCCGCCGCGGCGGCGCGGCGATGCCGCCTTCAGCTTTGCCATTTCCTCCTGCTGGCTCATTGCGCATCACCTTCCTCCAGCTCTTCTTCCGATAGCTGCGAAAGCGCGATTTCGCGATACGGCTCGCAGGTATCCATAAGTTCGGCATGCGTACCGCAACCCACGACGCGCCCCTCGTCGAGCACAACGATTTGGTCGGCATGGAGCACCGTGGAGATGCGCTGGGCCACGATGATCTGAGTTTTGCCGCCAAGCTGTTCGGCGAGCGCATGGCGCAGCGCGGCGTCGGTTTTGTAGTCAAGCGCGCTGAAGCTGTCGTCAAACAAAAACGCGCGAGCATCGGTGGCAAGCGCGCGGGCGATGGCCAAGCGCTGGCGCTGGCCGCCCGAAACGTTCGTGCCGCCTTGGGAAATTACGGTTTTGAAGCCCTCGTCCATGTCGTCCACAAAATCGGCCTGGGCGATTTCCGCCGCAGCGCGCACGCGTTCGGCATTCAGTTCGTCGGCGGCGTAGTCGACGTTTTCCTCAACTGTGCCGCTGAACAGGAAGACCTTTTGCGGAACGTAGCCCAATTGGCCGCGCAGCGCGTGCAGCGACAGGTCGCGAATATCGATGCCGTCGATGGTAATGGAGCCTTCCGACACGTCAGCGAAACGCTCCACGAGTTTGATCACCGTAGACTTGCCCGAACCGGTCGAGCCGATGATGGCCGTGGTTTGACCAGGCTTCGCGGTAAAGTCGACATGCTCGAGAACGCAATCTTGCGAGCCAGGATATCTGAAGCTCACGTCGTTGAAAGCGATTTCGGCACCACCCGTGCGCGCGGCGAGTTCGTCGTCGCGACACACTTCAGTCGAAGGGTCGGCAATCGAGCTTTCCGTCTTAAGCACCTCGTCGATGCGCTGGGCAGCAACATCGGCACGCGGCAGCATGATAGAAAGCATGCCGATCATAAGAAAGCCCATGATAATAACCATGGAATAGGTGATGAACGCGATGAGGTCGCCCGTTTGCAACGTGCCCGCATCAACCGCGTGGCCGCCGAACCAAATGATGGCGACCGACACCAAATTCATAATGAGCATCATGAGCGGCATCATGAACGTCATGACGCGGTTCGTGAACAGCTGCGTTTTCATGAGGCGCAGGTTTGCTTCGTCGAAACGCTCTTCCTCATGGGCCTCGCGGCCGAACGCGCGCACCACGGGGATGCCCGTAAGAATCTCACGCGACACGAGGTTCACGCGGTCGATGAGCTTCTGCATGATTTTGAACTTCGGCATTGCCACTTTCATGAGGAACAGCATCACCACGGCAATGGCAAGCACGGCCGCTACGATAATCCAGCCCATAGAGAGGTTCGTGCGGGCAATCATGATGATGCCGCCGATGGCCAAAATGGGAGCGTAAAGAATCATGCGCAGCATCATGACCGACACCATTTGCACTTGCTGCACGTCATTGGTGCCACGCGTGATAAGCGAGGCGGCCGAGAAGCTTTGGATTTCAGCGTCCGAAAACGACAACACGCGCTCGAACAGGCGGCTTCGCAGGCTGGCGCCGATTTTCGCCGCCGTGCGGCTTGCGATGAAGCCCACAATTACGGCGATAACCATGCCGAGCGCGGCAAGGCCGAGCATTTTGCCACCCGTGGTGAGCAGGTAATTCATCTGCATGGCGTTCAGGTCGTAACCGAGCTGTTCATATTCGGCCTTGGCGGCGGCAATCGCCTGCTGGCTCACGATGGAATCGGCCATGTCGCCCATCTGCGACTTCGCTTCATCGAGCATAGTTTGAACGTCAGATTTCTGCACCATGCCGGCGTCGTAAGCGACTTTCAGCTGGTCGAGGTCCATGCCGGTTTGATCGGCGTAATGCACTGCAACAAGCGGCATGGACATGGCATCGTCGAGCTCCGCGCGATGCTCGCGGCCGAAGTCGGTGAGCTCGTAGGTGCCATCGGAGCGTTGGAGGTAGGAATCGGCAAACAGGCTTTCGTTCTGCTCGCTTTCCATAATGGCGACCAGGTCGTGCGTGCGCTCGGTGAGCGCATCGGTCGACGCATGCTCGACGCCCGATTGCTGAATACCCACGTCAACGATGTCAGATGTGTAATTCGGCAGCGACAAGTCGCAGAACGCCTGAACCGCGAGCAGCACCACGACGATCGCTACCGCGATTTTATGATTCGCGAAATTCTTGATTAGGCGCATGGCTCGCCGCCTTCCTTTTCGCAGCGAAGGGCGTTGCCAGCAGCGACAGATTGCCTGGGCTTACGCGCCACGGACGCCTGGCTCGACGCTGGATGGTAGTGCGCCTCGGACGCCTGCCTCGATGCAGGATAAGGGCACGCCTCAAACGCCTGGCTCGATGTAGTATGAAGGTGCGCCGCAGCTTCCCGATTCGACTTAAGATCGGAGCACGCAGCGGTTTCCTGGCCTGCTTCGGAATCGGAACAGGAAGTGGTTTTCGATTCTGGCTTAGGATTGAAACATGGAGCGCTTTCCGCAGCACAAGCCCGTTCGCTTCCGTGCGGCTCCTCACGCGCAGCTTCATCGGCACGCTTCCAGGGATGCGATTCTTCAAACTCGAGCATGCGATTCACGATACGCACGAATTCGCGAGCGTCATCTTCACCCAAGAATTCGAGCATATGCATGAAACGCTCGTCATGCAGGCGGCGGCCTTCGTTTTCGAACTCGCGGCCCGCATCGGTCAAAGAAATCGCGACGGAGCGAGAATCGCCCTCGCCGCGCTTGCGCACGATAAGGCCTTTTTCCTCAAGCGACTTGAGCGTTTGCGAAACCGCGCCCGGCGTCGCATGCGTGCACGCGGCGAGCATACCAGGGCGCACGGCCTCGCCACGAGCCTCCATCATGGAAAGCATCATGAGCGTGTTAATCTCGCCACGCGTGATGCCCGGTGGCAACGGCGGTGTCGAGCGGCGTTGGCGCATGCGCTGCATCGTTTCAAACATTTCGGTACGCAACGCTTCCAAAGATTCGCTCATATCAACTCCTTTCATAGCTCGGATTATTTAGTTCCTAAATATTTAGCTCCTAAACAATATCGAACCTAAAAGGAATTTCAAGCGCCGTTACCTATATGTAGCCATTCGCTGAAAATGATTCATAATATTTCAAGGCGATCACTTTGCCACGGTCACCACGGCACAATCGCACGATATGGTCACTGCGCAATTATCACGACAAACCCGCTATAGCACCGTCGCCACGCACGATTCCTATGACACAACCATTCCGTCGCAATCGCTACGATATGATTTGGGCGATACGACTGCTCCGCCCCAATCGCTACGAAAAGCCCGATGCGCCATGATCGCCATAGTACGATTCTACGGCACGCGGTGAGGCCGTTTTCCATGACACACGCCGCGCCGAAGCCCCGAACGACATACAGCGATTGCAAGCATTGCGGCGCGCGTCGATTGAGGCCGTGGCTGCATTCAGCAATTGGGCCCGTGACAGCGTGCGGCGGGCAAGCCGCAAAGACCCACGAAGGTACGGGGAATCAGCCGTGAAGACACAAGGCTACGAGAGTACAGCGAAGCTAGGAATGCCGCTGGGACCCACTTGGCAAAAACGCTCGCCCAAAGTCACCTATCCAAAAACGCGCGTTAAGCGCTCAAGCGGCATTCACTCCGAGCGACATGTGGCAAGAAAGCCATATGGGCCGAGAGACGCGTGAATCGAAGGTCGCACGACTCGAACATCATGTGGGTCGAAGGTCATGCGGATCGAGCGACATGTGGACTTGTCAGAAAATGGCGCAATGGGGCCCGATTGCAGAAGATGACGACCTTGCTGGCAGAAAATGCGAGAAGGGGGCCTCGCCACTACGGATAAACTCGAATCCCTGAGCCACGACGCAGCTACGACCTGCGCTTTTGTCATGACGCGACCCATCGCGAACACCCGATTGCTCCTTTCGCAACGAATATCGGGCTGCAATCGGGCCCCCTTGTGGCATTTTCTGACACCAGGGCGCAGAAACAGCGCAATCGGAATGCACGGCAACCAGCGTCAAAGCAGCCAACGAACGTCAGACGCCCAAATGCCGCTAAGGCGCGGGCATGTATGCCAGATATCCAAAATGCGGCTAGGTCGAACCATGCACGCCAGGCAATCAAAATGAGGCCGAGGCACGGCCATATATGCCAGGCGTCCAAAAACAAGCGAGCCGAGGCGGCGACGTGAAGAAGTGTCGGCATCGCAAATGCGTCACCAGGTGACAGTCGGGAACACACCGCTGCACAGCCATGTATGAGTCGCCGCGCAATCAAATGCGCCTACGGCGGCGAGATTGAGTTCATACCGCCGCGAATGCGACATAGCGCACTTTACGCACCCCACCGCGCTAACGAGGACTCCACAACGCTTCGGAAAATAAAAAGCCTGCTCTTTCGAACAGGCTTCAGATTTTGGATGGCGGGATGTACGAGACTCGAACTCGCGACC
>OIWP01003373.1_pt1 | contig 13412 bp, 10 predicted proteins | sample 1587661 | NCBI WGS metagenome assembly OIWP01 (sample SAMEA3888899, study PRJEB22519) | human gut metagenome | biome: human gut; feature: human-associated habitat; material: faeces | place: Denmark | collected 2010 | reverse complement strand
CAAAGGATATTTTTGTTCATAGTAAGCGTGATCTTGAAGTGCTGGAAGCTGTTTGGAGGAAATATTTATGATGCAGAATCTGTCAATGCATGTGCTGGATATCGCGGCTAATTCGGTAAGAGCAAAAGCTACGAAGGTATCGGTTGCGGTAGTGGACAGTGAGCTGCGCAATCAGATTAAGATTACCGTCAGCGATAATGGCTGTGGTATGAATGAGGAAATGTGCCGAAAGGTACAAGATCCGTTCTTCACTTCCCGAACGACGAGAAAGATCGGTTTGGGGGTTCCTTTCTTTAAGGAATTGAGTGAGCAGTGCGGCGGTGAGTTTAGTTTAAAATCAAAGGAAGGGGCAGGAACTGAGATTTCTGCCAGTATGCAGCGGGATCATTGGGATACGCCGCCGATGGGTGATATCGGTGATGCGGTAATGATTGCGGCGACAACTGATTGCAGTGTCCATTTTATTTTTACTTATCAAAACGACGCGGGATGCTTTGTTTTTGATACTGATGAAATTAAGGCGATTCTTGGTGATGAGGTGAGTATCGCGGATGCTGAAATCATGCTTTGGTGTAAGGATTATATTAATCAGGGAATTGCAATGTGCGGAAAAAAAGAGGAGGATTTATGAAATCATTAGCAGATTTACAAAAGCTGCGTGAACAGGCTAAAAAACGTCTTGATTTACGTGAAGGCGAAGCGGAGTACCGCGTCGTTGTGGGAATGGCTACCTGCGGCATTGCGGCAGGGGCAAGACCTGTGCTGAATGCGCTTGTAGAAGAAGCTGCGAATAAGAATTATAACTGCGTGGTTACACAGACCGGCTGTATCGGTATGTGCACACTGGAACCGATCGTTGAAGTATTTGATAAGAATGGTTCAAAAACCACCTATGTATTAATGACGCCTGAAAAGGCCGTAGAAATGCTGGAAAGTCATATTAAAAATGGCGTCGTGCTTGAAAAATATACGGTTGGCACGGAAAAGGCATAAGGAGGAAGCGCATGGAACGAATTAATGTACTGATTTGTGCTGGTACTGGCTGTACTTCCAGCAATTCACCGGCAATTGAAGCTGAGTTTGAACGCTGGATCGCTCAGTTTGGTCTTGAAAAAGAAGTTAAAATCGTAAAAACAGGCTGCTTTGGTTTATGTCAGAAAGGGCCGATCGTAGCGATTCATCCTGACCGTGTCTTCTATTGTCAGGTAAAGCCTGAGGATGTTCATGAAATTGTCAGTGAGCATTTGTATAAGGGCCGCCGTGTTGAACGTTTGGAAATGCACGATATTGATGAAGAAACAAAGGATAAGATTTTCAATATTGATAAGATCCGTTTTTACGCAAAGCAGCAGCGTATCGCTCTGCGTAACTGCGGGGTAATCAATCCTGAGGATATTATGGAATATATTGCCCGTGACGGTTATATGGCATTGGGCAAGGTGCTGACGGAAATGACTCCTCAGCAGGTTGTTGATGAAATCATGGCCAGCGGCTTGCGCGGACGCGGCGGCGGCGGTTTCCCAACCGGCCGTAAATGGCAGTTTGCACTGAATGAGAAAAATGATGAAAAATATGTAATCTGTAATGCTGATGAGGGTGACCCGGGTGCGTTTATGGATCGTTCAATCTTGGAAGGTGATCCGCATGCTGTGCTTGAAGCTATGGCAATTGCTGGTTATGCAATTGGATCACATCATGGTTATATTTATATCCGTGCTGAATATCCAATTGCGGTTGACCGTTTAAAGATTGCTATCCGACAGGCTGAAGAAAATGGTCTGCTTGGCAAGAATATTCTGGGAACTGGTTTTGATTTCACATTGGAGATCCGTCTGGGTGCCGGTGCCTTTGTCTGCGGTGAAGAAACAGCTTTAATTGCTTCAATCGAAGGTAAGCGCGGTATGCCGACACCGAAGCCGCCATTCCCTGCGGTAAAGGGTGTTTGGGGCAAACCGACTATTATTAATAATGTTGAGACATTTGCCAATGTGGCACAGATCATCAACAAAGGAGCTGCCTGGTTTAAATCAATCGGTACTGAAAAGTCAAGCGGTACCAAGGTATTCGCATTGGGCGGCAAGGTTGTCAATACCGGTCTTGTAGAAGTTCCAATGGGTACAACACTGCGCGAGGTAATTTATGAAATCGGCGGCGGCTGTCCAAACAATAAACGCTTTAAAGCGGTTCAGACCGGCGGCCCAAGCGGCGGCTGTCTGACAGAAGCGGATCTTGATTCACCAATCGATTTCGATACACTGATTGCGAAGGGCTCAATGATGGGCTCCGGCGGTATGATCGTTATGGATGAGGATAACTGTATGGTTGATATTGCCCGTTTCTATATGGATTTCATCGTTGATGAATCATGCGGCAAATGTACGCCATGCCGTGTTGGTACGAAACGTCTGCTTGAATTGCTGACGGATATCTGTGAAGGCCGCGGTACTCTTGAAACCATTGATGAGCTTGAACGCTTAAGCTATTCAATCAAGGATACAGCTTTATGCGGTTTAGGTCAGACGGCACCAAATCCTGTGCTTTCAACACTGCGTTTCTTTAAGGATGAATATATTGCTCATGTCGTTGATAAGAAGTGTCCGGCTAAGGTCTGCAAGGCATTGCTGGAATATACGATTGATCCTGATACTTGCCGTAAATGTTCACTATGTGCCAAGGGTTGTCCGGTTGGCGCGATTACTGGTGTGCCTGGCAAAGAGCCATATAAAATTGATACTGAAAAATGCATCAAGTGCGGTGCCTGCATGAATGCCTGCCACTTTAATGCGATTTCATTAGGATAGGAGGTACATCATGGTAAAATTAACAATTAATAATCGTGAAGTTGAAGCACCTGAGGGTTCTACGATTCTTGAAGCTGCCCGTTTAAACGGTATTCAGATTCCTACTTTATGTTTTTTAAAGGATTTGACAGGTACTGGCGCATGCCGTGTCTGCAACGTTGAAGTAAAAGGGGCTCGTTCTTTATGTGCAGCCTGTGTTTACCCAATCAATGAGGGTATGGTAGTTTATACAAATTCTAAGAAGGCTTTGGATGCCCGCCGTACAGTTGTAGAATTGATTGTTTCTAATCATTCAAAGAACTGTCTGCAGTGTATCCGCAATAACAATTGTGAATTGCAGCGTCTTGCTCAGCAGGTAGGCATCCGTGAGGAAGCTTTCAAGGGCGAGCATACAGCACCGCATTTTGATGAAGTATCACCGGGGGTTGTCCGTGATACAAGTAAATGTGTGCTTTGCGGCCGCTGTGTTGCTGCGTGTGAGAAGATTCAGGGCTTGGGCTGTCTGAATTATATTAACCGCGGTTTCAAAACAACGGTAGGGCCAGTGTTTAATAAATCATTGGCTGAAGTAAACTGCATGCAGTGCGGTCAGTGCATTAATGTATGTCCAGTAGGCGCTTTGCATGAAAAGGAAGAAATCCATGAAGTTATCGATGCACTGAATGATCCAACTAAACATGTCATCGTCCAGACAGCACCGGCAATCCGTGCAGGTTTGGGTGAAGAGTTTGGTTTGCCAATCGGTACGAAAGTAACCGGCCGCATGGTAACCGCATTAAAACTGTTAGGCTTTGACCGTGTTTATGATACTAATTACGCGGCTGACTTGACGATTATGGAAGAGGGCTATGAATTCCTGAATCGTGTTCAGCATGGCGGTGTTCTGCCGATGATTACTTCTTGTTCACCAGGCTGGATCAATTATGCAGAAAAGGAATATCCGGATCTGCTGAATCATTTATCAAGCTGTAAATCACCGCATATGATGTTTGGCGCTATCTTGAAATCTTATTACGCTCAGCAGAAGGGAATTGATCCAAAGGATATTTATGTTGTATCAATCATGCCTTGTGTTGCGAAAAAAGGTGAAAAAGGCCGCCGTGAAAATCTGACAAATGGTCTGCAGGATGTTGATGCTGTATTGACAACCAGAGAGCTGGGCCGTCTGATTAAAATGTACGGTATTGATTTTGTTGATCTGGTTGACAGTGAGTTTGACCAGGATATGTTTGGCGAATACAGCGGTGCCGGCGTTATTTTCGGTACCAGCGGCGGTGTTATGGAAGCTGCGCTTCGTACAGTTGCGGAAGTGCTTGCTAAACATGAGCTGAAAAATATTGATTATACGGCAGTCCGCGGTGTTGAGGGCTTGAAAGAAGCAACCTTAAACATTGCTGGCCTGGAAGTTAAGGTAGCGGTAGCTCACAGCATGTCAATTGCGAAACCATTGCTTGATGATATCAGAGCAGGAAAATCACCTTATCATTTCATTGAAATCATGGGCTGTCCTGGCGGCTGTATCAATGGCGGCGGTATGCCGATTGTCAGCGCTCAGATTCGCAACAGCGGTCTTAACTATAAACAGAAACGTTCTGAAGCACTCTATACTGAAGATTCTGAGTGCAAGGTGCGTAAGTCTCATGAAAATACGCAAATTCAGGAACTGTATAAGAATTTCTTAAAGGAACCTAACAGTGAACTTGCACATGAACTGCTGCATACGCATTATTCAAAGAAGGAAAGATTTCAATAATTAACATGAAGGCTCATCCCATCGGGTGGGCCTTTTTAAGTGGTTAAGCATGGATTAAAGCCTTATGCAGCTGGGCGTATCAAGTACAGGAATATTGGATTTGTAAACGTGCTTAAAGTTAAATGGTACAAAGATAGTGTAATATTTAGTGTTAGAGTAATGGTAAAGAGGTGAAGGAGGATACTTATGATTAATTTGTCTAGTTATAAATATTAGTATTTACAATAGTATTAACAATTCGTATTCATAAATGTGTAGTGTGAGGTCTAAAGGTAAATGGTTGCGTGTAGAAAACTTGTAATTTGATTTGACTAGAAATTAAATCTATTGTGGGAGCTGGTGAACCTTTGCCTGTTTTATGGATGTAAAAGGGAGATTACTGAATGCATTAATTATCATGAAGTGGTTTACTTTTGAATTGAAATGATGTATAATTCCAATCAAAAGTAAACAAGGAGAGTGCAAAGATGAATATAAATGAGAAAATATACGAGAAAATAATAAAGAACAATAATATGATAACAACATCTCAGGTACTATCCTTAGGGTTTTCAAAACAGATTTTGACGATTTATGTAAAAGAAGGATTGTTGGAACGATGCAGACATGGCATTTATATCCTGCCTAATACGATACATGATGATATGTATACTATGATGTTGCGGTCGGATCAAATTGTATTTTCACATGATTCAGCATTTTTTTTAAATGGATTGTCTGAACGGACACCTTTTATACATACGGTAACGATTCCAAGCAATACAGCTTTGCCAAACTCGTTAAAGGGAGAATGTATCTGCTTTTATGTAAAATCGAATCTGCATGATATTGGTATTATAGAAAAAAGAACAACATTAGGAAATAGTGTAAAATGTTATAATGTAGAAAGAACAATTTGTGATTTTATTAGATGCCGCAGTCGTTGTGATGAAGAAACAGTCATTAGTGCTATAAAAAAATATGCTGCATATGACAATAAGGATTTAAATCTCTTATCTGTATATGCAGAACAATTTAAGATTACAAAAGAGTTAAAGAAATATCTGGAGGTGCTGTTATGAGTTCAAAAGCCATGAGTTCAAAAGCTAAGATTAAAAATTATGCTAAGAAAAATAAAATAACTGCCCAGGTAGTTCTTCAGAATTACATGTTTGAACGTTTTCTAGCAAGATTGTCAGTATCAGAGTATAGTAAAAAGTTTGTGATTAAAGGTGGAATATTGATTGCCTCAATTGTTGGCTTGGATACCAGATCAACTATGGATTTGGATACAACAATAAAAAATATGCCACTCACGGAAGAAAACATTATGAAAGCTGTGAAGAATATATGTGAAATAAATCTCGACGATAATGTAACTTTTGAAACTATATCAATTGCACCAATCCGTCATGATGACATATATGGTGGATTCTGTGTAAGATTAAATGCCTTGTATGATACAATAGAAACACCATTGTCTATTGATGTATCAACTGGAGATGTTATTACACCATCTGCGGTTCTATATGAATTCAGCGGCATTTTTGATGCTGAAGTATGGTTCAAGATTTGGGGTTATAATATTGAAACAGTAATGGCAGAGAAAGTTGAAACTATTTTGAGTCGTGGAATATTCAATACCAGACCCAGAGATTATTATGATATTTATATTCTTTCCACAACTCAAAATTATGATATAAAAGTGTTTAAAGAAGCATTGTTCGCTACTGCAAAGCATAGAGAGAGTAATGAGAAGATTAAAGATGCAGATACAATTATTAAAATGTTATCAATTAGTAAAGATTTACAGAATATGTGGTTGAAGTATCAAAAAAGATATGCTTATGCTGCCAATATTACATATGATCAAATTATAGTTATATTAGAAAAGCTGCTAGCATAATGGTTATAAGTCAGATTAGATAAATGAAAATATCTGGCTTATACAAAAGGTTAAGCAGTACTATACATAACACTATAATTTACAATAATGCAAGGTACTCTTTCAAAGTGTGTACCTTTTGTTTTACGCTAAAATAAGCGAATATTATAAAGAATCCTGTTTGTCAATGTTTGGATGCGGTTCAACTATCGAAAGGTAGAGGAAGCAAGACATTGAAATACAGGAAGGATAACACGATAAGTAAGTGTTTGAATGCAATCTGCATTGATTAAACCGGCAGAAATAAAAATTGGGAATAATTAGAACAAAATGAAAAATACTGCATAAAGTATATTTTTTGAGACGCTCAGATTTTATCCTTTTTTTTGGTCATTTGTATATATTATTTTACGAATTTGTTCATTTTGTGACCTTCCTAAAGTTAAGAGTTAAATCAAATTAATTCTTAGCTTTTTATTTACATCAAGAGAACGGATACATTATAATATCTATGGAGAGATAAACGCTTAGGACTTGATCCTGTAAAAGACCTTTATAGCAATGTCGAAAGACTAGACTATTTCATAAGGCAATCTCTCCACGAATAATGATGTTAACTAAGGGTGAATTGATACTCTTAGCTTTTTTATTATGTAGGCATGCATAGCGAAAGAGTTTAAGGTAAGTGAGGACGTGTGGTCTTTTGTGTTCATTATCACGTCAAAAAAAGCGTCCCCTTCCTTTTTTTCAACAGTGAATCTGCTTATATCTAATTAGGATAATGGCCAATTAGAAAAAAACCTTCCAGGGGAAGAAGGTTTTTTCCTGCTTAAAGAGATAGAATTTTAATACGAAAAAGGGATTAAAGGGGAATGGTTTTTCGTATGCAAGTTTCCTTGCACGTTTACTATACCAAAAGCAATCTGCGGAATTTGTCGAAAAATAGGTTTAAAATAAGAAGTTTAATTTTATCGCTTATGATCTGCCGAATAAAATATTTATTGACGGGCATATTTAAAAATGATATGATTAATCAGTTATTGTTAATATAGGCTAGAGTACATTAGTTTGTACTCGAATCATTAGAAAGAAGGTACAAATGACAAATTTTAATGAATTAGGTTTAAGTAATGAAATTTTGAGAGCCGTCAGTGAGATGGGATTTGAAAATGCAACCGACATACAGGCACAGGCAATCCCATATATCTTACAAGGGAGAGATGTGTTAGGTCGTTCTAATACAGGTACAGGCAAAACAGCAGCCTTTGGATTACCAGCTATCGATAAGGTAGATCCAACAAATCGCAAGCCGCAAATTCTTATTCTAAGTCCTACCAGAGAATTGGATATTCAGATTGCGACTGAATTAAGAAAGTTTTCTAAATATAAAGAAGGTGTCAAAATCGTTCCGATTTATGGCGGTCAGCCAATTGACAGTCAGATTCAGCTGCTGAAGCGCGGCTGTGGTATTGTCGTAGGGACACCGGGCCGTGTGATGGATCATTTACGCCGCCGTACTTTAAAGCTTGATGAAATCAAGATGGTAATTCTTGATGAAGCAGATGAAATGCTGAATATGGGCTTTAAAGAGGATATTGAAGAAATCTTAAAGGGCATGCCAAAGGAACAATATCAGATGACTTTGTTCTCAGCAACAATGCCAAACAGTATTATGGAAATTACAAGACAGTTTCAGCAGGATCCGGTCAGTGTTGAAATCAAGAGTACACAGCGTACGATCGATACTGTGGAACAAAGCTATTATGAGTGTGGCCGCGGCAAGAAAACAAATGCGTTACGTATTCTGCTGAATGCTTTTGATCCAGAACTGACAATGATTTTCTGTAATACGAAAAAGATGGTGGATGAACTTGTCGATGAGTTAAATTCATATGACATTAAAGCTATTGGTCTGCATGGCGATATGAAGCAGCAGGCGCGTACTCGTGTGATGGATCAATTCCGTACTGGTAATTATCCGATTTTGATTGCTACTGATGTTGCTGCAAGAGGCATCGATGTTGATAATATTGATCTGGTAGTCAATTATGATATACCGCAGGATAATGAGTATTACATTCATCGTGTAGGCCGTACAGGCCGTGCCGGTAAAAAGGGTAAGGCGATTACATTGATTGCCGGCAAGCGTCAGCGTCAGTTCATTCGTGATATCATGCGTTATACGAAGACAGCCATCGCGCATCGTCAGCTGCCAAGCAGTGAAGAGTTATTGGAAGAGAGCAAACGCGCATTTGTGGCTCAGGTCATGAGTGCATGCTCTGAGGATATCAATGAGGAAAGTATTGAAATAGCAAATGAAATTCTCGGTGAGGGAGTTGCTATTGAGAACGTATTAAGTGCTTTGATTTCAATGCTTTATAAGCCTGAGGTAATAGATGCCGGGGTTGTGGAAGAGGTTTTCAATAAGAAAAAGGAACGTAAGTTCAATGATGCTGACGCGACAACGCTGCATTTCAATATTGGCCGTAATCAAGGAGTAGCTGCTAATCATTTAGTATGCGCCATTGCTGAAGAGACAGGTCTGCCTTCATCGGTTATTGGTAAAATTGATCTGAAAGCCAAATATACCTTGGTTGATATCGCCAATGATTCAGTAGATAAGGTGCTTGAACATATGGCAAACTGCACGATCCGCGGATTTGAAGTAAATGTTAAGATCGACGGCGGTGCGCCAGTGCGCAAGACAGTTAAGAAAAATAATGAGGGCAGCTATAAGCCTAAAAAGATGAGCGAAGATTCATATAAGTCAAGAAAAACGACGGAACATGCCCGCCGCAATAGCTCAAAGAGCAAGAATGAAAAGCCGCGCCGCAAGACACGGTATGATGATTAAATAATCCTTGAACTGGTCATTAATTTGATCAGTTTTTTTATGGAGAAAAAGTGTGAGGGTTTCATCCGCAGTATAGAGACGAGAAATGAAGCAGCTTAATTTTGCCTGATTCATGGCCTTGCAATCATTAAAACTACCGTAAAACCTTGTTGCTTTGAAAAGCATAATGGGGTACAATTAAATTAATAATAGCGTAATTTTTGGGGTTTAATTAATTACTGTGGCAGTCATTCACAGCCGTTAAATTAAATGGAAGACGGGAGATTCAAACAATGAGAACGAAACGGGGATTTCAGCTATATACCGGCATGTGGCTGCTTGCCGTCCTGCTTTTGGCATTGATGCTTATAAGGACAGTTGGCGACGCTAGAATCATCAATTACAGTGGTCTTGTGCGCGGTGCAACACAGCGTTTGGTGAAGGAAGAAATGAATGACAAGCCGGATGATGAACTGATTGTGCAGCTTGATGGTATCATTTATGATCTTCAGACCGGTAAGGGTGACTTTGGGCTTACTAAAAATAATGATAAGGAATTTCAAAGACAGCTGTCTGAATTGAATGGGGTTTGGAGCAGTATTAAGGATGAGATATACGCTGTTCGTTCTGGCCGTTCAAAACTTGAATTGTATACATTAAGTCAGCAGCATTTTGAGATGGCAGACCGTCTCGTACTGCAGGCTGAACAAGATTCAAATCATAAGCTTGTAAATTTTATTTTAGTTTACTTTTTAATATTGCTTCTATCCATTGCTGTGTTTTTTGTTGTGAATAAGCGGAATGAGAAAACACTAGAAACAGCGGTATCAACTGATAAACTGACAGGGCTTTTGAACCGCTCCGGATTTGAAGCAGCAGCTGAAAATTTGCTTCAGCAATCCAAAGGGAACTATACTGTGGCAGCTTTTGATATAGATAATTTTAAGATTATTAATGATTCCTTTGGCTATGTTCAAGGGGATCAGCTTCTGAGGGCTATCGCTTCAGCATTAAAACATTGGAAAAATGCAAATTATCTATGCGCGCGTCTTGATGCGGATGATTTCATCCTGCTCGGTGAAGCGAGTGATACATTTGCTTCTGAGTTAATGGCAGTTCTAAAGCTTGCGGCAGAGGAACAGAGTTTTCTGAAACCTTTTGGAACAGTTGGAATTACATATGGCTGCTATCAGCTGCAAAATAATGATGAGCCGATTAAGACAATCATGGATAAGGCTAAGCTGGCTCATAAAGCTGCCAAGGCATCAGCTGATAAATCGCTTGTTTGGTATGATGAACATTTGCTGGAAAAAATGATGCGGGAGCGTAAATTGCAGGAGCATCTGCAAAGCGCCCTTAGTAATGAGGAATTTCAGCTGTATTTCCAGCCTCGGGTTGAATTGTCCAATCTGCAGATTGTCGGTGCTGAAGCGTTGGTTCGATGGGAATTACCCGGCAGCGGAACTTTATATCCGGATTCATTCATTCCGATTTTTGAAGCAAATGGTTCGATTGCTGAATTAGATTTTTATATGCTTAAAAAGGTTTGCAGATATCTTCATGAGCGTATGATACAGGGTGTAGAATTGTTCCCGATATCAGTTAATTTTTCTCGTGTCACGCTTTATCGTGAAGCATTTTATGAGACTTTTCATGCGATTGTAGATGAATATGCCATTCCTCATGACTGCATTGAAATTGAAGTGACAGAAAGTGCCTTTAATGACATTGCAGATATTGTTCTTCAGATGCTGAATCAGCTTGATGAAGAGGGTTTTCCTATCGCGATGGATGATTTTGGCTCTGGTTATTCTAATATGAATTTATTAGGCAGCCTGCCGCTTCAGATTATTAAGCTGGATAAAGTTTTCTTACAGGAAGCAGATAGCAATGAGCGGGTAAAGGGGATTATCATTTGTGCTGTGGAATTGGCACATACGATGGGTGTTCAGATTGTGTGTGAGGGAGCAGAGACGCAGCAGCATGTTGATTTCCTGCGTGAAATTGGCTGTGATTTTGTGCAAGGCTATTATTTTACCAAGCCGATTCCTCAGCGCGCGTTTGATGAAAAATATCCGCATTTTGAACAGCGTAATCTTTTACCGCATCGCCATATGACCAAGAGTGATATTTCTATGGTGCCGAATTGGGAAAAACGCAGCAAGCGGATGTTTGAGGAGATTTTGGCTGAAACATATCCCGGCTTCTTGAGTCTTCGCAATGAAAAGCATCAGATTGTCTATCTGAATCAAAATTTCCGTAACTGGATTGCTAAGTATACGGATGTTGATCCATTGGGAAAAACGAATATAGATTTGGCGGCCATTGTTCCGGAGAATGTGGCGGATACATTTATGCAGTGTCATGACGGCAGTCTTGATCTGCAAAAGGATCAGGATAACATAACCGGTGTTAAGAAGCTGCTGGAATTTAAAGGGGCGGCGGGTACTGATGAACCATCTCAGTATTTTGATGCACTGAAATATTGGGTAACAATTGACGGTGCTAAATATATTTTTACAGTTGCCTATGATGTAACTGAGCTTTATCAGGAGGATATGGTTAATCTGCAGAATGCTTTGACGGACAGTTTGACAGGCGCGCAGAATCGCCGCTATCTGATAATGAATTCAGAGAAATTTTATGGACATTATGCGGCCGTCTTTGATTTAGATCATTTTAAGGCAGTCAATGATCTTGAAGGGCATCTCATCGGAGACAAGGTTCTGCGCGATTTTGTGAATTTTATCAGGGAACAAGTACCTGGTGTTTTGGCGATGGTTCGTTTAGGCGGTGATGAATTTCTTGCGGTTTTCCAAAGCGGTGAGAGTGCGGAGGGTATTTTAGAATCGCTGAAGCAGGCACGAACACGGTATGAGTCACTTTATCATCAGCATGCGAAGCTTTCCTTCAGTATCGGCATCGGTCAGTTAAAAGCACCCATTGAAGCTTCATTAGGTGAATTGGATCAGCTGATGTATGAGGATAAACATCGCAATCGATAATTACGAAAGGAGAGTGGCTGAATGAAAAAGGTAAAATTATTCGCGGCGGTATTATGTTTTTTAATATTAGGCAGCTTTTTGTATAATCAGAAGCAGGCAAGCGATTGTGTTAATCAACGGCGTGAAGTGATTGAGGCAATCTTTTCAGGCAGGGGTTATATGTTTGCTGACACAGAGGATATCACGGAAGCTTTCATCGCTGATTATGCTGATGCCTATGCTGAAGGTGATTTGCTGAGTATCGCCAGAGCGATGGAGAAGCTTGAACCAGAAGGACTCAGCATTATCTATAATTAGTTTGTTTCTGGAAAAGTTGATATTTATAACAAAAGGTTAGGATTTTTTGATAAAATTCTAACCTTTTTTACGTGTGTTTTTAAATAATTAATCATACATTTATATCACAAAATGTAATTCTGTCTTATAAAGTATACTTTATGAGACAGATAAATTGTAACCTTATTTTTATGATTTGTAAAGATTTTATTACGATTTTGTTCTTTTTATGTCCGATTTTTGAAATTTAATTTTTAAATTATCAAGTTTCTTTTTGTCTTACAAAGTATACATTTTAAGACAATTATGAAAAACAGGGGCTTAACTTATGGGAGTGTATTATAGCTTCCACCAAAAGTAGGAATGATGTTTTTCCCCAAGTTTCATCATTCCTGTTTTTTTATTTATAACTAACAAATAGGAAATAGTATGTTAGATGGATACGAGGAGGAGTCAGCGTGAAAAATCTTGTGAAGTTCAGATCGGTTCTTAATGGCTATTGTAAAGAAGAAGTTGACATGTATATTGATCAATTATGTAAAGAAACACAGAATGAGCAATTGGCTGTCAGCCGTCTGTTGCTTCAAACGCAAATGCAGAGTGAAAGAATTATTGCGGAAGCAGAAAGCAAGGCGCAAGAAATAATTCATGAAGCTGAGCTTAAACAAGAAAAGCTTGAGCAGGCTGCTAATCACGCTAAGGATAAGCTCATTTCAGAAATGCGCGAAGATTTTATCAATTTGTTGGAAATGACAAAGCAATTAAGAAAAATTATTCTTGATTCACAGGCGCATTTTGATCAAAGCGCAGCGCGAGTGCTTTCAGATTTACCTGGTGAAGAAAATGTAAATGCAGCAATTGAGAAAATAATGCAAATGTA
>OIWP01003362.1_pt1 | contig 13451 bp, 8 predicted proteins | sample 1587661 | NCBI WGS metagenome assembly OIWP01 (sample SAMEA3888899, study PRJEB22519) | human gut metagenome | biome: human gut; feature: human-associated habitat; material: faeces | place: Denmark | collected 2010 | reverse complement strand
TCAACCGGTTCTGTTCATCCGGCTCTGTCACCTGTTTTCTTTTCAATGCCAGTTCATCCGGTGCTTCAAGAATTCGGAAGCATCTGCCCTCCTGAAGACCTGCTGTCAAAGCAGCCATCTGAGGCATCGTTCCCATCACCGGCAGCTGTTTACCTTTAAAGGAAGTACTCAGCAAAGTGTTTCGAAGTGTCATATCCAGAATCTTGCGTTCCCAATAATCCATCTTCGTCATTGTATGATCTTCTTCAGGAAGAATATCCAGATCATCCTCTTCATAAAAAGCATCACTATCCACCGCTTCTGTTCCCTGCCCCGGCAGTTTTCCACCATTTTCCTCAGACATATCATCATGAATTTCTTTCAGCGGCATCGGCCGGATACCGCCCTGTCGGGCCCGCTTAATATCCACCACATATTCAAATCTGGCAAAGTGTTTATCCGTACAATTCATCGCCGATGTAAAGGATGTATTGCCGGCATAGTTGTCCATCAGTGTACATTCCACCATGGCCAGTTCTCCCAGTTTATTGTAAGAACGGCTTTCTACACTGGCCCGGTCATCAATAACAGTCTTTTCAAAGGAAGCATCTTTCAGCCAGCATCCCGCAACTGCATGTCCATGCAGGATCATCACCAGGGGATTCAGACTGGCTGCTTCCAGACAGGACGCATACAAAACAGCCATATCAATGCAGCATCCCAGCTTATTCGCCAATGTAAATCCCGGCATACGTACACGCTGGCCACGATCCCAGTTAGCCGGCGGATAACAGTAACTGATCTGTTCTTCCTGAATGACTTCAAAAATGACCTGCATCTGACGCAGCACTTCCTGTTTACTGCCATATCCGCTGAATGCAATCCCCTCCTGAACGCCCAGGCGCTTGCCTGCCTTTGCAAGAATTTCCAATACTCTTCGGTCATTTGGTGTCACAAAAGTTGCAAGCAGTTCCGGATGATCATTGGACAACCACTGGTCATAGGGCAGCACTGTTAATGGAAACGCCTCTTTGTAAACGGCCTCACTCTGACCATCCGCCGGCATCAGTTCCACGATAATATTACCTTCCAGTTTCTCATTGTAGCTCAGCAGTTTTTCAGGATTAATTACCAGATTCGGTTCATTGATATCTGCACGTTCACCTGCCTTGATCTCATCTATATGACCGATCCATGATTCCGCAAAGTCCGGGACAAAAGACAGTTTAATCTGAAGCCCGCGTACCGTCTCTTCCCCGTCATTGAAAATTTTTATTTTCCATATCTTATCCAGATCATTCAAATGACGAATATAGTTTAATTTCTTATCATAGGTCATCTCCACTCTGAATTTATAAAACATCTTCATCCTCTCCTTCGTCATCCCAATCGTCAAAAATCGTATTTTTTCCGCTGTTTCTGCCACGACGCATCCGGGCTCTTTCATCTTTAGCCGTTTTTTTCATAATTGCTTCGCTCATGCTTGTATCTGCTGTCTCACTATTATCATCAACTTTCACGGTATCATCATCTTCTTCAATCTCATCGTCAGCTTCGATATCATCGTCAGCTTCGATATCATCGTCTTCTTCGATATCATCGTCAGCTTCAATTTCATCATCAGCTTCCCATGTATCATCATCCGCTTCCACAGTATCATCCTCTTCTTCGATACTGTCATCAAAATCAGCTTTATCCAGATCAGCTTTTACAATTTTATACATTTTCCCGGCGCCTTTGCCCAATCCCCTGCCGGTGTTACGAACCGTCTTTTTCAACATACCGCAAATCATAAAGCATATTGTTTTAAATTTATTATCCGCCTGTCTGTTCTGCTCCGTCACATTGATAAAAGAAACAGTCATCAAAAGCCCGACCATAGCAAAACAAACGAGCATAGAAGTCGTACCGGTCGCAATAAATGGCAAAGTAATACCTGTTAACGGAAAAACCCCCAGATTGCCGCCGATAATAAACATCGCCTGCACAAATAACATCAGCGTCAGGCCCATGGCCACCCCATGATGAAAAGATGTCGTCTCAAGACTTCTCTGAATACGGGTTCCCTCACGAAGCAAAATCATATTCAACAGAATCACAAAAAATCCCATAGCAAATCCAAAGAAGCTGACCATCGATGCGAAAATCATATCGGATTCCATAACGGCGATATACATAAATTCATGACTGCCCGAACCGGTCAAACCGCCAATCTGCATGGCTCTGGCCGCCTGATTGGTCTGATAAACAGCATCTGCCTTATTTATATCTCTGACACCGAGAAATTTCTCCTGCATTTCTTCTGACAACATCGGAAGAATAAAACGCTGCACACATTTATTGTATAAACTCAGGACAGCTCCTTTCACCTTATGAACAAGGCCATGACCTGTCTCATCATATAATTGCTCCGCCGTATTACCCCAGAAATCATCATAACAAAAAGTCTGTAAGTAGGCACTTCGGAAATCCGAATTTCCTACCAGTACTGTCAATACATCCTCCGGCACCTTATCACCTGTCAGTTGCCCACTGGCTTCTTCAAACGACGCTTTCTCAGCATTATTCATATCTTCCAGAACTTTTTCTGCCAGCTGACGTGTCATTTCAACACCGGAGACACGATTGCCCTCATCATCTGTCACTTCTTTCAGCTCACCAGCAAACATTTTGGTAAATGATGCTGCCGGTGCTTTCGCCAAAGCTTCCCGGTAAACGCCGGAACCAACAGATAAAAGAACAATTACAGCCGTTGCCCCTGCCAGCAGGACACCGCCAAGCCACCATAATTTATTTGGAAAAATAAACAGGAAAATCAGAAAAACAATGCCCATCACAATCAGCGTACCGAACTCGGAAATAATCCCCAGACACACAATATTGCCGCACATATACAAAACAGCCAGACCGGCGCGTATGAAGCTTTGTCTCCTGCTCATCTGCTGTTTGCTCAACAGACCTGCAATGACAAAGACAAAGAGAATTTTGACAAATTCTGTCAGCTGAATGCCATGAAACCATGCTCTGACACCGCCAACAGACTGACCGGCCACCAACAGTAATCCATAAATAGCAAATGTAAGTACAGCCATACCAAAAACGGCAAAATCATTGCTGAGTATCTTATGAAAACGTGGATAAATCACCAGAACGGCCAAAATTGCCAGAAAGCCAAGAATATAATCCGTATTTACAGACTTATAATCCACCTTTATCGCCTGACCGGCTTCCCTGAGTTCATCTGCATGATAATAATAGACTTCCTGACAGGCATGGATCAGATTACCCACCGTTGCCAACATAAATACAGCCATCAGAAATTTCTTATTAGCCCCCAGCTGCTCTGCAGCCACAAGCAGAACAATGGCAGACAACATCAGCCAGAATTCAATATTGCCAAACTCGTTGAGAGCCCCCTTTCCGGCTGCCTCAAAAGCACAGAACAAACTGAACAGCAGAAATAAGAGCAGCTCTTTATAATTTTTCACCCATTCACTCATCTTCCGTTTAGCACTCATTGTATATCTCCCCTTTCCAGGATGCCCTGCAGGTCCTGAATCATTTCTTCATCTTTGAGTCTGAATTTGACCTCCACACGTCTGGATTTCTCCAGATCCACTTTGCCGTCCGCATCATAAACCGGATTACTGAAAGAGCGTCCATTGGCTGTAATGACTGAACGCAGTTGTTCTTTCTGCTCTTTGCTCAGGCTGCTGTCAGAAAGACAATACTCCACAACAGATAATGCCCTGTCCTGACTGAGTCCCAGATTATACATATAGCCGGAATCCGTGTCTGTATGGCCTTCAATAATAATCTCGGCGATATCATCTTTAAATTCACTGCTGAACAAAACACCTATATAAATCGGCAGGAAACGATCCAGAAATTGAATGCCTTCACCCTTTAATTCGGATTTACTTCGGTCATATAAAATACTGGCGTCAAAAACAATGGCTCCTGTCTGCTGATCGATATTGATGGCAATCTCCTCTTTTGAAAATTCCTGATTCAATGCCTCTATAATCTCCTGCTTAACACCGATAATCTTGTCGATTTCTGCCTGTTTCTCCTCCAGTTCCTCCTTTAATTTCAAATACTCATCTGCCTGCTTTTCAAGAAGGTCCTGTCTGGCCAGCAGTTCTTCATTCTGTTCTGCCAGTTTTTCCTTGTAATCATTCAATGCCACGATGGCCACTGCGATGACCAGTACAAAAATCAACAGAAGTGCTGCCATCATATCTGAATAACTCTGCCAGTAACTGACATTCTCTTCCTTTTTTACATGATCTCTTCTCCGCATAGTTGTCTTTTACTCTCTCCTCTTATATCCAGGTGCACGACCTCACTTACATTTTACAGGATTCTCTGACTACTTTCTTCCCCATCTGGACCAAAATGGCTGACTTCTCTCTTCTTCCAGCTGAAGCAGTCTTTCCTGGAAAGCTTTCTGCTCTCTGATCCAGGCATCCATCTTCTCGTTCAATACTTTGCTCCATTTTTCCTCATCCTGCTGCAGCCCTTTTGACGGCAGTTGGATTTCGCCGGTACCTGCACTCTGGATATTTTCAATATTCTGTGCACTTTCCTGCTGAAGTTTCTGCATAGTGGTCATATAACCGGACAGCATATCCTTGATACCATCAAGCTGAAGCGGATCCTCTTCGCGCTCAGCGATGATTTGAGCTGCCTTTGTAAATTCAGTCAGGCTGTCACTCAACTGCTGCTGATTAAGATTGATCTGTTCACATGTCTGATCCAGATGTGCTTCATGTTCCGCCATGGTTTTTAGAAGTTCATTCTGTTCAACGGCCATTTCCTTCATCACCTTCTGCTGGGTATCCGTCATTTTCTGAACATCTTCCGACCACTGGGTCATATTTTCAATCACTTTTGCAGAATCCTGGGAAGTTTGCGTCAATAGCGGAATATAACCGCTCAACTGTTCCAGAATAATGCCGGCATGTTCATTGATCTGAGAAGTATCCTTACTTGTCTTGACAATCTGCTTAATCAGTCGCTGCAGCTCAACACTCATTGTCTTCTGCGCCTGGCTTAACTCATCGACACTTTCACCCAGTGCCTTCACATGACTGTTCAGGGCACCACCCATCCTGTCAACAAAAGCATCTACAATCTTCTCCAGGGAATTGGCCTGTTCCTTATGAAAATCCAGCATCATGGAATCCAGGGACTGAATGATCCTGTCAAATACCGGTGTCAATGTCTCTGCCATCTGATACCCCAGACGTTCACCGAGGCGCTCATCCAGAAGTTCTTTGATTTCCTGCATCAATGCATTGTTCTCTGCCTGACGGCTGTCCATACGTTCAGCCATCGCTTTCTGTGAAACCGGTTCTAAGGCACTATTGAAAGCATCATAAAAATGATTCAGCTCCTGTGTCAGTCCTGTTGTGATTCTTCTGAAAATGATATTATAAAGAATAGATAAGGTAACACCATAAATTGATGTATAGAAAGCCACATTCAGACCGCCTACCAGTGCTTCAACAGAAGATGTCATCTGATCTGCATTGGAAAAATCAAAACTGCGAAGTCCTAATACCAGTCCCAGAAAAGTTCCCAGAATACCTAATGCAGTTAAAATACCGGCCACCTGCGTACACACATTGTAATTACAGGATTCCAGAAGTTCACTCTCAAAAATATAGTCCTCCACATCGCAATCCATCCCGTCTGAACTCTTCCAGCTCTCCTGAAGCCGCATCCAGTCTCCTTCTGTTTCCGGGTATGTAAAGTGCATGCTCTCCATCAAAGAAAGATAGGCTTCATTTCCCTGCGTTCCTTTCGCTTCTGCCTCTGAAAAAGTCTCTGTAATCCCCTTCAAATCCTTCGTTATGCGGCAGATTTTGCTGAGTCCGTGCCTGTCCACAATCAAAATAAGCAGGCCCATAACTGCCAGAAAGGCATAGTTGATCAGCATACTATGACTGAATCCACCCAAAAAAACTGTCGCCACACACAAGATACCCCACACTGCATAAAGAATATTTTTGTTCCCTGATTTTTTCATAACATGACTCCTCGTTTTTATTTTTTATAAATTTAAGCCTTTTTTAATCTATATCATTACTATACATCTTTTTCCCTCACGACTTCGTCCCAATATCGTTCATTTTCGAATAAACGTTAAATTAATGTAACTGTTCAGAGCTAACCTCCAAAATGCTACGCATTTTATACCTGTTTTTTGAACAAAAAAATCGACAGTTTTTGACGACTGTCGATTTTTTTCTATATGATACGACTTATTTAATTTTTATGCTTTTCTATCTCCCGGATTTTTTCACTCTGCCACTCTTTCACCTTCTGTTTCTCTTCGGAAACAGACTGTTCGTAAAAAGTCGGAAAATCAATCATGGCTGTATAAAGACAGAACACCTGATAATATCCGGCATCTTCCAAAATGTCATCATACATCGCCTGTTCCCGTTCTGTCAGTACCTGATGGGCTCCAACCTTTTCCGCAATTGTATATATCTCTTCCAATACCTGCTGATCTAACATGATATGCCTCCTTATCTCCCAATTGTATAGGCGATTGCCTCTGTCGCTGCACGCTTCGCATCTTCATCCGAATCTGCTGCATTCATAATCTCAGAAACGACTTTTACCATGATTTTCTTATTTAATCTGGCCACCCAGTTTTTGGTGTTGCTCTGCTCATACAGACTGGTCAGTATCACCTCACCCAGTTTTTCATATAACTGGCCGGTTTTATCATCCTTAAAAGGCTTTTCCAGTTTATCGCAATACGGCTTTCCGAAAGTCACACGAATCATCCGAACAGCCGAATTAAACATTCTGACAAAAAGATCCGATAGTCGGAACATCGTCTTTCCCTGCATATGCTCCCAGGCCCATCCATCCGCAGAATTGCATCGAGTTTCTCCCAGCACAACCGGCAGCATTTTCGAGTAGCACAGGAAAATAATATGAAACGGATTGGCGTCTGAATTCATCACTGCCTTTGCATAATAATCAATCAGCACTTCTCCGGCACTTGGTATCTGATTGTTATATCCGTTTTCGATATAAATATCCTCAGGCACAGGATCTACTTCACTGTTTCTTTTGCGTTTCTTAATATGATCAAATGCTTTTTTCTGATACATTCCCCGGGCATAATCCGAAAACATCACTGTCTTCCGGACATCTTCCTTGTTTTTATAATTAAAGAAAACATTGTTGTTTTCCTGCAGAAAACTCTCACGTCCCCGCATAATTACATCTTCGTAGTCCTCTCTGGTATTGTATGGTGAGTTATTCAAAACCGCCCAGATAGCCTTTGATGAATAGTTTTCCACCGCTGCTATCAATTGACCGTACGCTTCACTGCCCTGATCAAAGTGCTTCTCATTGAATTCATACAGTTGCTGAATCTCAGCTTTTTCCTTATTGCGCTTTCCCCATCTTTCTTCCTGTTCATCCATTTTATTGCTGCTCATTTCTTCATCCCTCCTGTTCTCCTGTTGTCAAAACGACCTTATCATTGCACCGCTTCAGGAAACATCCCTTTGATTTCCTCTAAAACACCATTTTGGTATAACTTACCGCGGCTTTTCAGTTTATGAATATGCATAAAAGACTCATTCCAGCAGGCATCGGCCTTTTCCTGCTGCTCCAGAAGGACATATATTCTGCCAAGATAAAAACAGGCTTTATACAACGCTTCATGGACTGCCATTTGTTCGCCGCCTGTAAATGCCAGAAGTTCTCTCAACTCTGTCAGACTCTCCTCATAAAGTCCTGCTGCCTTTTCATAACAATCGCTATCACCTGCCATTGTCTTCCCTTTCTCAGCAAGGCTTTGTGCATATTTCGTCCGCATACTTGCCCTTTGAAATACATAACCAAAATTCACACGATTGCCCTTTGGCCGCAACATTCCATATGCATCCGGATATTGTGCGTTGATTTCATCACAGATGGTGTTGATTTCCTGATACAGAGACGCTAATTCGTCCATTGCTCCATATTTACATAAAAGTCCTGCATAATTCAACAACGACTGCATATAATTTTCCGCATTTTCCGCAAAATCCAGATACATCAACTGTCTTCTTGCCTCTATAGACCGATGGCTCCACACAGAAGCCTCCGCTAATGGGTAGTGCCATTTGCTCATCAAAGCTGCCATATTATTGGAAAAAGTACCCATGGCCGACAAAACTTTTGCATTCTTCTCCGGCATGCCGGATACAATCTCATAAGCCCGAGCCAAATCCCTTTCTCCACCCTCTGCATCGGATAAAGTAATTCCCTTATGATAAGCTCTGTTATTATAGCAATACGCATAATTTAACCAATCCACTTTCTGCTTGTCTGCTTCCAGACGCCCATAGATTTGAATCGCACCGGAGGTCATGCCGATATCCAGAAGGACCCCCTGATAACCATGATTCCTACCGTCTACTTTTCCTTCAAACTGATAAATGGCACCGGCAAAAGCATTCGTATATACAACCGCTTTTTGTGCTTCTGCAGCCCATTCTTCCACATACTTCATGATATTGCCATACAGGTAAATGGCCCCTTCATTCTTATATAAATCTGCTGAAGCACCATTATCCAGTTCCTTGCTGCCCTGTACAAGTATCATTTGAATCCAGTCCGACAATTGTGCCTGCATCACATCCGCATAATTTTTCCGCAAATGCTGTCTGAATGTTTCATTGGCCAAACGGATTTTTGTGCCGGTTTCTGTGCGTTTCAAATCGAGCAGACACCCCAGTTCATACATAATCGTCAACATTTCCATTGGCATTTCTCTGTATCCCATCAGAAAAGTAATCTGACTCAGAGAAAGCGGTGTATACGCATTAACAATCAATGTCAGAAACTGTATTGTCTTTTTAAACACTTTTTCACCATAAATCACCTGAAGCTTCTGAAGAAATAAACTGAGTCTATATTCATTGTCCATTTCCAACAAATCTCTAACGCTGATCTCCATCCCCATCAGACTGACAAACAGCTTCAAGCCAACATAATTTCTGCCTGTCCGGTTGATAATCGCCTCTGCCTGATCATACGCTGTGGAAGGCAGTATTTTTTTCAGATATCTTTGAAGATTCTCCTCGTGCTCTGTGCTTTTTCTGTCCACAGTATAGCTTTCTGTCAAACTTAAATGTTCTATCCTTTGACTGACAAACTGACTCAACGGTTCCTCCTCACCGGTTCTGCAGGTCAATAATATATAGACATTCTCTGCCAGCTGCTGCGGTGCCGGAATATAGTCAAAGATTGTATGTCCCGTTTCCAAAATCCGGTCGGCAGTGATCTCATCCAGACCATCAATCACCAGCAGAAGTTTTTCCTTAAACTGCATTTTATCATAAATTTCCTGATAAAATCCCAGATAATCTGACATTTGCTGTGCCGGATCTTTACCCGTCAACGACAATGTACGCAACTCCTTCTCACTGCCTTCAATATTCTTTTGTGCATCTCTGTTTTTAGAAAATAAGGCCGTATTGCAGACTGCGACAAAATCATTGGTACTGCGAAATTCCAGACGGTTACAATAATAACAGCGTACCACCACATCCATCCATTCGTCCCGGCTGTCATCACCATGAATCAACTGATCAATGCTGCTGACAAAAGCGGTTTTCCCCATGCCTCGTTCCATCTTCAACATAAAGACGCCGCGGTCATAATCATTCAGGCAATGCGCCAGCCACCCATCCAGATTATCCATCGATGTGAAATTCTCCGCAAGATTCAGCTCGTTCAGATATTGATTATCTGATGAAAAAACAACATCTGAAACCGAAGTTTCCGGCAAATATTTCCCTTCTCCTGTTAATTCGCGATATTTTTTTAAGAAGAACTCTGACTGCACGACAATTTTTCTTCCCTTCACATAATCCAGGGCATCTATCACAAGACGCCAGGAATTCATACTATCAAAGAAATATATGTCTCCTTCCTGAACAAATATGTATGGACGCAGATCAAAGATCAACTGACTAAAGGATGCCTCCAGCGTCTGTCCCTCAAAACTGCACACCGTTATTTCATCCCATTTAGGGAGCGAATACCCTTTCAGCTTTTTTCCACCCAGCATGATGTTCAATTCTGTATAAAAACTTTCCGTTTCCATGCAATGTTTGTTGATGGCTGTCGAATACTTTTTGAAATCTTCTGCGTACTGCATAATATCTCCGGCCACAGCACCGTGACCGATCCTTGTATTACGCCAGTTCACAACACCGGTACGATTATATAACTGCAAAATACTCCTCAGTACCTGATAAAGCGGTTTTGCCGCCTCATCCTTCTGCAGGATTTTGCGCAAATCATTCCCATAAGCTGCCCACTGGCCAAGACTCAACGGATGTGCAATCAATGTCTCAAGACAGCGCTTTCCTTCCTCCGGCTCCCTTTTGCTTTCGATATAAGCCGTACCAACAAGTATCGGGAACTTAAGAAGGACTTCCAGCACATCCTTCATTTCAAAAAACGCGCCAAAGAGCTGGCCTTTTTCCAACAATTCATAAAAGCGATGATATTCATGTGCGATAAAAAACGGGAACTGTGTTTCCACACATTTTTTGATTTCTGACTGATTGTCGATATAGGCCATAATTCTGTCTTTGTTCATCTTTTGTTTTCTCCTTTATTCGCCGACATTCCGATCAAGCGCTTTTCTTTTGCTCCGCCAGTATCTGACCGCTGAATCTTTGCATACAACCAACGCCACAAAGCCAATCAACACAACAATAACAAGAATGATAGGATATGCGATATTTTCCCGACACAAATTCATCAGACTGCCTGCTTCTTTAATTTCATTGAGAAATCCAATGCCATCCGCAAAGGCAGATAAAATGGCCAGCAGGGACAGAACAGCAACACCCACAGATAATTTATCTTCTTCCTGTTGTCTTTGCAGCAGCTCCGCATTTTCCTTCTCCTGCCTGCGCTGTTCCTCTTGGGTTTCCAGCAATTCCTCCAGGAAATCAACACCGGCTGTCAGACTCTGTATTTCTTCCCTCAACCGCAGATTTTTCTTAGCAAACTGATAAAAATCGTTTTGCGTCTGCATCTGACTGACAGAAGTATGTACGCTCTTTAATAAAAAAGTGTTGATTTCTGCCTGTATTTCTTTCAGTTTTAAGTTATAAGCTTCCGGTGCCTTCAGATAGTCCTTCGCATCTGCTGACAATTCATACTCGATTTTTTCCGAAAAATGAATGAGTGAATAGAGCTGATACAGCAGCAATATGTAAATCATAAAATAATCTCTTCGTACGTTATCTGAAAGATTTGTCTTTAAATAATGCCGATTCTCCTCATTTTTGTACACATAACATCCGCATCCGCTATTGGATACATACCAATAGGCATCTTTAAATGGCTGATAAACATATTCTGACACATCCGGTGAACGCAGAAAATTCTTATTATGCCCTGCTGTCAGAAAATCCGCTCTGTCCAGGAGCATCTGCTTGCGCTGTCCTTCATCTGACTGTGCCTCTGCTTCCTGTTCAAAGGCAAAATAATTGTACAGCAGCGCCCGCTTCGGTCCGTTTGTTTCACTCTGCCCTTTTTTGCCCCTTTTACTCTTAATCCCTTCCATCATATAGAAAGAAATTCCACAGCCCAGTACCTGCAATTTCTCATTCATCCACTGCGGAATTGAAAAACTCTCTATTTCCCTGAAACTGATATATGCTTTTACCTCTGACTCGTTCTGTTCCAGTCTGGTCAGGCAAAAATCAATCCGCTCATTTTCTTTCTTCTCCAATACAGGCGTCTCGGTGTGCTTCTCAAAATCCGCACACAGATAAACATTTTTACCTGAAAGCGCCGGCACACGATGATAAACTTCAATTAGTTGCCCGGTTATCGATGCTTTCTCTTCTCTTATCTGAAGTATCGGCTGTTTTTCCTCTTTTAAATTTGGATGATCCGAAACAATAAAACTTTTTTTGCCTGCCACACGATAAATAAAATGCTCACGTTTATTTAATCCAAAGGTCTGCAGTTGATCTTCATATTCAATCAGTGTATCCACAGGCAGTTCTGTATCTTTGAAATCTATCTCATACCAGAATAAACCAATTCCGGTCCGGAATAAGTAAATACCACTATCTGAAATGGACGCATATCTCGCCTCATTCTCTCTCAATTTGAGCCATAAATTAATTTTAGCTGATTGTCTGTTCTGTCTCCAGACTCCACCCTGTTTCTCTTTTTCACCTTTTGCATAATTAACCGTCTGGTAAATATGTCGATAAACATATCGGCAGGCCATTTGTCCCGGTTCCCATTCATCTGAGGCCTCAGACAATTTCCTGCAAACCTCTTCATATGCCCCATCAAAATAAAAAGGCACAATATAGCGCATCATCCGATCTCCGGCCATTTTTCTTTCCTCTTTCTCATATGCGTCTGTTGATTGAAGACGCTCTTATTTTTCATTCGAATGTATTCACCTCCGAATGTCTTCATCTCGGTCTTTTTTCTGCCAGATAGTATTTTCTTCCCCGGTTTTCGCCTTCGGCCCTGAGATAACCTCTGTCCACCAGCCCATTTAGCAGGCTTCTGGCAGCTGTCGTCCCCACATGGACGATTTCCCTGGCAGCCGCATTCGTCAGCCAGTCATGTGTTTCCAGATAGGTCAGAATCATTTTTTCATTCTTATTAAAATCAACATCCGCTGGTTGTATTGATTTAATCCTGCCGCCGGACACCCATACTGTCACACCGCCTTTGTCCAACTGCCATGACACATCCGATGCTTTCTGAAGTCCGTTTCCTATGCCATCTGTACAGCCCATATAATAAAGAATGCGGGCAATCAGAGGATTTCGCGGCACCGGCCTCTGTTCTCTGCTCGTAAAATCTTCCACTTCATATCCCTCCGGAAAGGCCCCCGGATTAAATATCTCGATATGATCCGCAAAAATCAACACTTCATTGCATTGGGTACTGTTGAAATCTCTATGTACAAAAGCATTGATGAGCAATTCATGCAGTATTTTCTCTGAATACCCCTCTGTTCGTTCTAAAATAAAACGCTCAGCTGCCCGAATTACCTGCAAAATCGCTCCTTGCGCGCGCTGCGACTCCGTAATCTTATGTCTTGTTCCATCCTTACAAACAGCCATCTGCAGTTCACACAGACCCGGTTCGTCAAAGAAAACAGCTGCACCTTTTTTCAGATACCCCTGTCTCGTCATAAGCATCTGACGCAATGCTTTGGAATTTTCTCCGTCAGCTGCAGCAATCCGCCCAAAATCCTGAATCTGATGTATCATATTTTCAATCTCATTACTGCCTGTATCTGCTGCTGTCCACTCGGAAGGCTGTTCCTCCCATGAGATACTATCCGTTTTTTCTGCCAGACGTACCTGATTCACATGCATAGCTTTCTCCCCTTTCTCTCCATATAAAATCTGCTTTTACCGCTCTTGTGCACGCCAATCATCTTCCTTTTT
>OIWP01003361.1_pt1 | contig 13452 bp, 10 predicted proteins | sample 1587661 | NCBI WGS metagenome assembly OIWP01 (sample SAMEA3888899, study PRJEB22519) | human gut metagenome | biome: human gut; feature: human-associated habitat; material: faeces | place: Denmark | collected 2010 | reverse complement strand
CTTTGAGATAGCCGACGTCATTGCCCCAGACGTTCAGGCTGTCCTCGCTCGCGCCGCCGTTGCTTGAATAATACACAGCCTCCTGCACGAGTCTTCCGCTGTAGTAGAGGAACTCCCCCGCCGTCTGGTCGACCGCAGCATCGGAATTCGCACCGCTCGCCGCCGTGCCCTGATAGACCTGACAGTGCGTCGTCGCGCAGATGTCAAAGCCCTGCGCGCGATGCTTCGTCTGGCAGACCGCGTAGGTGCGCGCACAGACCGCCTGCGCCTTGAGCGCCTCGACCGGCCAGTCCTTGCTCATTTCCCAGGGAATGACGCATTTGACATAGTCCTCGAGATCCACCACGTTGATGACATTAATGTTCCCGCCGCTCACGCGCTGGTATTCAAAGCCGCCGTAGTAGCGGTAGCCGCGGAACCACGTGACCGTCTTTTCACGCGTCTCGATCGGCAGGATGCCGAGGTCCTCGCTCCCACCGCAGTCGAATTCAAAGAGGATCGTATCCGTTCCCGTCACGATGACCGTCACGCCCGTGCTGCTGCCGCCGACGGCAGTGCCGCCGTATTGGGCTGCCGCGGACCGCGCCGCACTCAGGCTCGTGTAGCTGCCAGCGCGCGCATAGAACGCGCCATCCTCGTAGGCAGCGAAGCCGCCGCTGTACTGCGCCGCTGTGCGCGACGCGTCGTCGTAATCGTAAAACGTGCCGGAAAGCTGCACATGATAAGTCGTATCCGTCGTCACCGTGATCTTTTCATACAACTGCGGCAGCGCACCCAGCTCTTCAAAGCTGCCGTCCGCGTCAAAATACCCCAGCGCGTAGCCGCCGAAGGCCGAATAATTCTGAAGGTTCGCCGCACTCATCGCGTCCGAGCCGTACTTGAGCCCCACGCGGAGCGTCTCACCGTCCGTTGCCTGCGCGAGCGTGCACAGTGAAAGGCACAGCAGACAGGAAAGCAGGAACGTTCTGCACCATTTTTTCATAGTATCCTCCACAGCCAGTTTTGCAGAAGCGATCGCTCTGCGCCCGGCTGAACATATCCATATGAATCGTATTTTACATTATACGACAGTTTCCCTCTGCTTTCAAGCAAAACTGTATCTCTTTTTGGCCGCCGCTCCCCCCTACCGTTTTGGCGGTCAAGCGTCATGGAAAGGAGTCCTTTATGAAACCCTGCGTCTTTACCGGCAGCGCCGTCGCTATCGTCACACCGTTTTGCGGCGACGGTGTCGATCTCAAAGCCTTCGACCGTCTCATCGAGCGCCAGATTCAAGGCGGCACCGACGCCATCGTCGTCTGCGGCACAACCGGCGAGGCCGCGACGCTGAGCTACAATGAGCGCATGGCGCTCATTGAGCGCTGCGTGCGCACCGTCGACCGCCGCGTGCCCGTCATCGCGGGCAGCGGCACGAACAGCACCGCGTCCTCCATTGCGCTCTCCAAAGCCGCGCAAAGCGCGGGCGTCGATGCGCTGCTCACCGTCACGCCGTACTACAACAAGGCCTCGCAGAGCGGTCTTGTGCAGCATTTCTCCGCCATTGCAGACGCGGTCGACATTCCGGTCATCCTCTACAACGTTCCCTCCCGCACAGGCGTCGGCTGCACGGCGCAGACCTATCAAGCGCTTGCCAAGCATCCGAACATTGCCGGTGTCAAGGAGGCGAGCGACGACTTCGACCTCATTCAGGACACCCTCAACCTCTGCCCGCCGGGCTTCACCGTCTGGAGCGGCAACGACGGCTCCACCGCCGCCATCATGGCTCTTGGCGGCAAGGGCGTCATCTCCGTCGCCGCAAATGTCGTCCCACGCGAAATGCACGAACTGACACAGCTCTGCCTTGAAAATCGCTTCTTGGAGGCAGGCACGCTTCAGCTCAAGCTGCATGAGCTCATTCGCGCGCTCTTCTGCGAGGTCAACCCCATCCCCGTCAAGGCCGCCATGGAGCTCTTGGGCCTGTGCAGCGGCGAATTGCGGCTGCCGCTGTGCCGCATGTCTGAGCGTCATTTGGAACAGCTATCCAGTGCGCTAAAGCCGTTCCGAGCCTCGGTATAAGTGATTCTTATTTCTCGTTTATGCAATATTCATCGTGTATTCATTTTGTATTCACGTAACATTCATTGCGGTATTCATCAAATGTTTACTGTATTCATTCCGCCGTTTCGCTTTGTGCATTCAGTCAAAAAGCAGGACTCTGCGCTGAAAACGCGCAGAGCCCTGTTTCACTTTTTCGTTTACGTTTTGTAATCAGCCTTGCTTACGCCTTCACGCGGTGGAAGACCTTCTTACCCTTGCGGACGATGACGCCCTCGCCCTCAAAACGTTCACGCGCAAGGCTCTCGTCGATGGAGGCGACCTTCACATCATCGATCGTCACACCGCCCTGCTGGACCAAACGGCGCGCCTCACCGCGGGACGGGCACAGGCCGGTCGCGACCAGCATCGAAAGGACATTGATGTTGCCGTTTTCAAAGTCGGCATCCGTCAGCGTGCTCGTCGGCATGTTGGCGTTATTGCCGCCCGCGCCGAAGAGCGCCTTGGCAGACTCCTCCGCCTTCTTGGCCTCCTCTTCCCCGTGGACGAGTGCGGTGAGCTCGTAGGCGAGGATCTCCTTCGCGCGGTTGAGCTGGCTGCCCTCCCACTTATCCATCTCGTCGATCTGCTCGAGCGGCAGGAATGTGAGCATACGGATGCACTTCAAAACATCCTGATCGCCCACGTTGCGCCAGTACTGGTAGAAGTCGTAGGGCGTGGTCTTGTTCGGGTCGAGCCACACCGCGCCGCTCGCGGTCTTGCCCATCTTCTTGCCCTCGGAATTAAGAAGCAGCGTGATCGTCATCGCCTGCGCGTCCTTGCCGAGCTTGCGGCGAATGAGCTCCGTGCCGCCGAGCATGTTGGACCACTGGTCGTCGCCGCCGAACTGCATGTTGCAGCCGTACTCCTGGAACATGTGGTAGAAGTCGTAGGACTGCATGATCATGTAGTTGAATTCCAGGAACGAAAGGCCCTTTTCCATGCGCTGCTCATAGCACTTGGCGCGCAGCATGTTGTTGACGGAGAAGCAGGCGCCCACGTCGCGCAGCAGCTCGACATAGTTCAGATTCAGCAGCCAGTCGGCGTTGTTCAGCATCATGGCCTTGCCCTCGCCGAAGTCGATGAAGCGCTCCATCTGGCGCTTGAAACATTCGGCATTGTGGTCGATGTCGGCCTTGGTGAGCATCTTGCGCATATCGTTGCGGCCCGAGGGGTCTCCAATCATGGTCGTGCCGCCGCCGATGAGCGCAATGGGCTTGTTACCCGCCATCTGGAGTCTTTTCATCAGGCACAGCGCCATGAAATGGCCGACGTGCAGACTGTCCGCCGTGCAGTCAAAGCCGATGTAGAACGTCGCCTTGCCGTTGTTGACGAGGTCGCGGATCTGCTCCTCGTCCGTCACCTGCGCGATCAGGCCGCGCGCTTTGAGCTCTTCATAAATTCCCATTTGTTGATTCCTCCTGTATTTCTATTTTACTTCATTTCGGACATTTTGAGACGCTTTCGGATAGCAAAAAAACGCCCTCTGTCCGTTTGGACAGAGGGCGAACAAATTCGCGGTACCACCTCTGGTTCGCCGTTTTCTCGCAAAAACGGCCTCACGGAGTGCCGACACACTCCCGCGCGATAACGGGCGCTCCCGGGGCGCGCCTACTGGAAAACTTTCGTTCGGGCGCCGGCTCCGCGGTGTATTTCGGCACGTTTCCTCTCCTTCTTGCACCGGCCGAAGGCTCTCTGCGCAGGAAATCGCTGCTTACTTCTCCGCTTCATCACCGTAAACGCGGATATTGTAACGTAAAGAATCGGTCTTGTCAAGTATCAAGTATTCTGCGGATTGTAATACATCACGAGCTTGCACAGCCCGTCGCACAGGAGCGACAGGTTCTCCTCGTCAATTCCCGTCGCTTTCCGCGGCAGGATACAGCGGCCAAAGCCCTTGACCTTTTTGCATGCGCAGATGACCGTGCCGCCCGTGAACGCGCGGTTGTCCGAGGGATAGTGAACAAGTCCGTCGGTCTTCAAAAAGCAGGTCTTCTTCTCGCTGTTGCTGAACTGCTCAAGGATCGTATCGAGCAGCTTGTCGTTCCAGCGGCTCGCCTTGCCCGGCAGGATCAGCAGCTCGTCGCCCTCACCCACGCAGTCGAGCACGACGACGCTCTTCTTTTTGAGCTCGGGGTGCGCGTGGATCAGGCGCTTGGCGCCCTTGCCCCCCTGCGTGCCGCCGTCGAGGAACAGGAAGCACACCTCACCGCGGTAGCGCGGCGTCAGCGCCTTTGCGACCTCGAGCAGCGCGATGACGCCGGAGGTGTTGGCATTTTTGTTGTTCGTCTCACTCTTGCCATATTTGGGGTAAAAGAGCCCAACAACCAGCAGCAGTAAAAAGAGCGGCAGCGTCATATTCGGCATGTTGAGCGCGAACGTCACGCCGAACGAAATAAGGAAGCTCACCGCCAGCGCCAGCAGAGGCATCAGCGCCTCGTAGAGCATGTACGTCGCCGGTCGCGTCGGGCAAATGAGCGGCGGCAGGACCTCGCGCACGCCGGTGTCGTAGTGCGCCGCGAGAACGATCTTTGCCTTCTCGATGTCGCCGACGACCACATTCGTCACATTGCCGCCCGCCGAGAGCGCCGACGTCCCGCTCTCGAGCTTCGGCGAATAGCCGAGCTCCTTGAGTGTGTAGACAAGCCAGGTGCGGAAGTCCACTTTTTCTTTCTCCTTGCGCCGCACCGGAAAATCCCGCTCGATGCGCTCAGCAAATTCGTTCATCTAATGTTCCTTTCTTCGAAAAAGCGCCGCATCGCGGCGCTTTTCTCTGACATGTGATTTCGCTTTACAGTAGTTGATTTTTAAAGTTCTCCGCCGCGCAGAGCAGCTCCTCTGCCCCTAAGAGCATCGTCTCGCTCGGGTGGTCTCCCCCGCTTAGGCGGGCGATCTCGCCGCGGCGCGCCGCGCGGTCGAGCGCGACGACCTTTGTGAGCGTGCGGCCGTTTTCCTCGCCCTTTTCCACGCCAAAGTGCGTGTCGGCCATCGCCGCGAGCTGCGGCAGATGCGTCACGCACAGCACTTGCCGTGTGCGCGAGAGCTTGGCGAGCTTTTCCGCCACGCGCTGGGCAGCCCTGCCCGAAACGCCGGTGTCGACCTCGTCGAACACCATCGTCATCACACTGTCCTGCTCAGCCAGCACGTTTTTGAGCGCCAGCATGATGCGCGACAGCTCGCCGCCGGACGCGATCTTCTGGATGGGGCGCAGCGCCTCGCCCACATTGGCGGACATTAAAAACGCCACGGCGTCCACACCGTCCTCGCCCATGTCCTTTTCCTGAAAGTCGATGGCAAAGCGGAGCTTCGGCATATCGAGCTCGCGCAGTTCCCTGGAAATACGCTCCTCAAGCTCCTTTGCCGCCGCGTGACGGCGGTCGGAGAGGGCCTGCGCCGCTTCGCGCGCAGCCTTTTCCTGCTTTTTGAGCGTCTGCTCGAGCTGCTGCGCACGGTCGTCTGCATACTCGATGCGGTCCAATTCCTCACGCGATTTTTCAAGATATGCAAGCATCTCCTCGACGCTTGAGCCGTACTTCTTTTTCAGCCGGTAAAGCTGGTCGCAGCGCGACTCCACGGCGTCGAGCTCCTGCGGAGAAAAGTCGTATTCATCCTTCTTATCGCGGATCGTTTCGGCAAGGTCATACGCTTCACAGCGCAGCGCTTCCAAGCGCTCCGAGAGCGTGATGAATTCATCGCCGAGGCTGCGGAGCGAACGCAGCGCATCCTCCGCCTCCTTGATAGCGGACACCGCGCCAAGGCCCTCGTCCCCACCGTTCAGGCAGGCGTCCGCCTCGGAGATGGCGGAAATGAACTTTTCGCCGTTGCGCAGAATATTGCGGCGGGCAAGGAGCGTCTCCTCCTCCCCCTCCTGCAAGTCCGCGCGCTCGAGCTCGCCGATCTGATGGTGCAGCATGTCGACACGGCGCGCTTTTTCGGCCTTGTCCATCTTGAGCGCGTCGATCGCGCGGCGCGTCTCTTTCATCGCGTCATAGCGCGCGCGATACGCTTCCAGCTCGTTTTCCACGCGGCCAAAGCGGTCGAGGTAGACAAGGTGCTGCTCTTCGTCGAGTAACTGCTGTCCGTCGTGCTGGCCGTGGATATTGAGCAAGCTCGCGCCGATACGCTTGAGCTGCGCGACCGTCACTGGCCGTCCGCCCACGCGGCAGACGTTTTTGCCGTCACCGTACAGCTCGCGCTGCAATAAAAGCGTTCCGTCCTCCTCCGGCGTAAAGCCGTTTTCGGCGAGCCCCGGCAAATCTGCCGGGACCGCGCTGAACGTCGCGCTGACAAACGCCTTCTCCGCGCCCGTGCGGATGAGCTCGCGCGACGTGCGCTGGCCGAGCACCGCGCCGAGCGCGTCGATCACGATGGATTTGCCCGCACCGGTCTCGCCGGTGAGCGCGTTGAACCCGCGGCCGAACAGAATGTCCGCCCGCTCAATGATGGCGATATTTTCAATGTGCAAAAGCTCAAGCATCGCTCATTCTCCTGCAAAATTTTGTTCTTACTTGGTCTGGCGCTGTCTCTGCATGTCCTCGATCTCCGAGCAGAGCTCGGCGGCGGACTCGTTTTCGCGCATCACAATCAGCACCGTGTCGTCACCCGCGACAGTGCCGACCTTGGCGGAGATATCCATCCCGTCAAACGCCGCGCCGGCCGCGGGGCCGAGGCCCGCCATCGTCTTGATGAGCACCAGATTCTGCGCGCAGTCGACCGAAACGATGCTCTCGCGCAGGATGGTCTGCAGGCGGTCAGCCAGATTCAGGCGCATCTTCTGCGTCGAAACGGCGTAGCGGTAGGTGCCGTTGCCGGTCGGCTCCTTAATTAAGTGGAGCTGCTTGATATCGCGGGAGATGGTCGCCTGCGTGCAGGAGATTCCCTCCTTGCGCAGGCTGTCGATCAACTGCTCCTGCGTTTCGATCGCCGAAGCGGCAATGATCGCAAGGATCTTTTCCTGTCTTTCATTCTTCATTGCTGGTTCCTCCCATCAACATTTTCTTTTGTAAGATCTCGCAGAAACTGCGTTTGCTCAGTCGAACGAGCTTGGTGTCGAATTTTGAGCGGCGCACTTCAATACTGTCGCCGCTGCGCAGTGAGAATGCGCGCCCGCCGTCCACGCTCAAAAGGACGGGCTTGTAGCTGTTTTTTTCCGTCTGCACAGTGATGACCCGCTCGGGCGAGAGCACGTAGGCATTGGCGTGCACGCTGTGCGCGCAGATGGGCGAAACAATGAAGTTCCGTGCCGTCGGCTCGACCACAGGGCCGCCCGCCGAGAGCGAGTAGGCCGTCGAGCCCGTCGGGCTCGCGACGATCACGCCGTCGCCCGCCACGTCCACGAGCTTTCCCTGCTCGGTGAAGATTTGCAGCCGGATCACGCGCGAGATATTGCCGCGCGCGATCAGTGCCTCGTTGAGCGCAAGGTTCGAGTAAATAACCCGCCCGTCGCGCTGGACGCTCACATCGAGCATCATGTGGCTCTCGATCTCATACTTTCCGTCACACAGGTCGCGCAAGCGCAAAAGGTCTTTGCTCTCAAGCTCGGCCATGAAGCCGAGGCTGCCGAGGTTGACGCCCAGCACCGGAATATCGCGGTGCGCGGCGGTTTTGGAAAGGTGCAGGATCGTACCGTCGCCGCCAAACGCGATGATCATGTCCGCACCGCGGATCTCCTGCTGAAGCGGCTCAATGTTGAGCCCGTAGCCCTCCGGCGGCTCCTGATTGCGAAACGGCAGGCACACGACATTCGGGCAGCCAACCTCGTCGAGCACGCGCTTGGCCTCCTTCGCGACGCGAAGCTGCGCGTCGCGGTAGGGATTCGGGCATAAGATGACTTTTCTCAGCATCCCGCGCCCTCCTTCCCGTGGTCGAGCGCCGCGTGTGACTGCTCCACAAGACCCTGGAGGTCAAACGTCTTCTCCACCCAATCGCCGCTTTCGAGATACCCGAGGTATTCGATGTTTCCCTCGGGTCCACGAATAGGAGAGAATGTGATATCAAGCACTGTAAAGCCAGAATCCTTTGCATGTGTCAGGAAGTTTTCCAGCACCTCAAGGTGTACGTCCGGGTCGCGGACGACGCCCTTTTTCCCCACCTTTTCGCGTCCCGCCTCAAACTGGGGCTTGATGAGGCAGGCGACATGTCCGCCCTCTTTTAAGACACGGTGCACCGCAGGCAGGATCAATTTCAGCGAAATAAACGACACGTCGATGCTGGCAAAATCCAGCTCGTCAGGAATCTGGTCGCGGTCGAGATAGCGCGCGTTCGTGCGTTCCATGCACACAACGCGCTCGTCGGAGCGGAGCTTCCAATCGAGCTGTCCGTAGCCGACGTCGACGGCGTAGACCTTTGTCGCGCCGTTTTGCAGCATACAGTCGGTAAAGCCGCCGGTCGAGGCGCCGATATCGGCGCAGATACAGCCGTCCAGCTTGAGGCCGAACGTCGTCATCGCCTTTTCGAGCTTGAGGCCGCCGCGGCTCACATATCGGAGCGTGTTGCCGCGCACCTCGATCTGCGCGTCGTTCGGCACGGCGGTGCCCGCCTTATCCACGCGCTGCCCGTCCACAAAGACGAGCCCGCTCATGATCATCGCCTGCGCGCGCTGGCGGGTCTGTTCCAGCCCGCGTTCAACGAGCAGCAAGTCCAGTCTTGTTTTATTGCTCATCGCAGCACCTCCGCAGCCTTTTTTGCCAGCGATTCCGCGTCCAGCCCGAACTCGCGGTACAGCTCCTCCACTGTTCCCTGTGCAGGAAACGCCTTGCCGAGGTTGCACAGCTCCAGCCGTTCGGGCGAAATTTTGTTCCAGCCCAGAATGGCCGCCATGCGCTGGCCCATGCAGCCGACGCCCGCGCACTCCTCGGCGACCAGCATCGCCTTTGTTTTGCCGATGACCTCGCGCATGTCGCGGTCATAGAGCGGCGAGATGGCGTTGATCTTTACAACGCGCGCCTCGATACCCTGCTCGTGCAGGATCTCCGCCGCGTCGAGCACATTGTTGATCATCGTGCCGTAGGCGCAGAGGGTAATATCCGCCCCCTCGCGCAGCACGACAAGATTCTGCCGCCCGCTGTCTTCCTTATAATTTCCCTCGCCGCCGCGCGGATAGCGGATGGCGACGGGGCCTTTGATCTCGTTCACCGCACGGTCAAGCATCGTGCGCAGCTCTGCAAAGTTCGACGGACACAGCACCGTCATATTCGGAATTTCCGAGAGGAATGTCGCATCGAAAATGCCGTGATGCGTCTCTCCGTCCGCGCCGACCATGCCCGCGCGGTCGACCGCGAAGACAACATGCAGGTCGGAGAGCGCCGTGTCGTGGATGAGCTGGTCGTAGGCGCGCTGCAAAAAGCTCGAATAGATCGCCACGACCGGCGTGAGCCCCTGCTTGGCCATGCCCGCGGCCATCGCCACGGCATGTCCCTCGGCGATGCCGACGTCAAAAAAGCGCACGGGATACTGCTCGGAAAAATCGTGCAGGCCCGTACCGTCGCGCATTGCGGCGGTGATAGCGCAGATCGTTTCGTCATTTTTTGCGAGCTTACAGAGGTCGTCGCCGAACACCGCGGAAAAATCTCGCTTATGCTCGCGCGGCACGCCCATCCGCGGGTCGAATTTGCCGACACCGTGATAGCGCTCCGGCTCGCGCTCGGCGGGCGGGTAGCCCTTGCCCTTTTTCGTGTGCACATGCACGAGCACCGGACAGTTCAAGTCCTTCGCCCATTTGAGCGTGTTGGTGAGCTGCCCCACGTCGTGTCCGTTCACGGGGCCGAGGTAGGTAAATCCCATGTCCTCGAACATCGTCGAATTCGGCAGCAGCGCCTTTTTGACATTCGTTTTCAGATGATGGTTAAAATCATACACCGCGCGGCCGACCGCGTTGCGGTCGAGCAGATCACGATAGGCTTTTTTGAATTCATAGTACGCAGGCTTCGAGCGCAAAAGTCCCAGATGCTCGCTCACCGCGCCGACATTGCCGTCGATCGACATGCCGTTGTCGTTCAGAATCACGATGAGCGGCTCGCCGGACGAACCCGCATTGTTGAGTCCCTCGTAGGCAAGACCGCCGGAGAGCGCGCCGTCGCCGATCAGCGCCAGTACGGAATAATCCTGATGCTGCAGCGTCCGCGCCCGCGCCATGCCGAGCGCGACGGAGACGGAGTTGGAGGCATGTCCCGCGATAAAGGCGTCATGCCCGCTCTCGCGCGGCTTGGGAAAGCCCGAGAGGCCGCCGTACTGGCACAGAGACGAAAACTGCTCGCGCCGGCCGGTCAAAATTTTATGGGTGTAGCACTGATGCCCCACGTCGAACACCAGCCGGTCTCGCGACGTGTCGAATACGCGGTGGATGGCCACCGTCAGCTCGACCGCGCCGAGGTTCGAGGCCAGATGCCCGCCCGTTTTCGACACGTTTTTCAGCAAAAATTCACGCAGCTCCGTACATAAAAGCTGCGTTTGCGAGTCGTTCAGGGCCTTGATGTCCCGGGGATCATGGATGGTTTCAAGAATCAATACGGTTTCCTTCTTTATCTGACAAGATGCAGCACCGACAGCACCTTCGCCGTCAGGTAGATGACATCCTTGCTCTTTTTCATGGCGATCTTTTTGCCGATGGCCTTGCCGCCGATCGTCAATCCGGAAATGAGCGCCGTGACCACGGTGGATACGACGATACTGCGCCAGCCGAAGCTGTTTTGCAGCAGCACGACGATGACCGTCGCGGTCGAGCCGCTGACGATGCCGCAGATGTCACCGACCACATCGTTGCAGAACGAGGCGACCTTTTCCGCGTTGCGGATGAGGTACAGCGCCTCCTTCGCGCCCTTGACACGGTGCGCGGCCATCGAATTGAACGGCTTGGGATTCGCCGCCGTCACGGCGACGCCGATGATATCGAACATGATGCCCAGCGCAATGAACAGCAACAGGATCAGTGTTGCCACCACATACCCCGCATCCTCAAGCACCGCGCCCGAGCACAGGCTCATCGCGGCGGAAAGCGCCACAGCGATCAAAAACACACGGATGACCCAGCGCGCGTGGCTGGGCGTCTTTTCCGTTTTCTTCTGCTTTCGGTCTTCTTCGTTTTCCAAGGCTTTCTTCTCCACAGTTATTTCATAATCATGCTAATCAGCGGCAGCAGCAAAAGGTAATCCTGCGGCATAGGTCGGGTTGGCTTTCCCCGCAGCGCACCTCTCGTTGCCGATGGAGGCGGTTCCCCCTTAGGCGCTGCACCCCGTTGTCACCAGACGAGGTACCCGATTGCCACTTAGTCCGCACTGTAACCCTTTCGCTGCCCTTGCGACAGCCTAGGTGATTTCCACCCCGGAGTCACGCCGTTTCTTATCCTCTTTTGCAGGAAAAATTTCAAGGAGCGATCGTACTTCGCTCTTGGCCGGAGTCTGTACGTTGTTCTCCTATCCGAATTCCCCACGCAAGGCAGGCTACGCTGCACACAGCGTTCGCGGCACAAAGGCCGGGTAGCACCGCAATGCAGGTTCATATCCCGTCCCGTACCGAAGTCGATACCCGAAACCGGGAGTCCGCTCCGGCACAGCAACGAGTCTCCGCAGAAACAGGGTCGGTTCCCCCATGCCATTAGGGGTCGCCCGGAGTCCGCAGGCGCAGCTTTCGCTTTCGCCTCCCTTCAGCACCCACCCCAAACTGGGCGTAAGAAGCAGGCACCAAAGGCTTCACAGTTGTGCCCTTTAAAGGATTTTTAGGCCCTTCTTAGGAAACGGCAGCTCCGACTAGGATACTGCGCCGCTGCTTAGCATTGCCTATTATACACCAGTCAAACTGAATATGCAAGATATGCACAATAATATTCACCTTAGGAAATTGTAAATTTTTTATTTCGCAGAAAATCCTGTCTGCCGCGCGGAAACAAAAAAGAGGTCCGGCCTTCGCCGAACCTCTTTTCATCATATTTTGTAATTTGGAAATTACTTGTTGCCGTTGACCATGGAAGCGATCTCAGCCGCAAAGTTCTCCTGCTTCTTCTCGATGCCCTCGCCCTTCTCGAAGCGAACGGCGGTGTTGAAGCTGACCTTGCCGCCCAGCGCCTTGGCAGCGTTGTTCATATACTGCTCGACAGAGACGTCGCCGTCCTTGACGAAGGCCTGCTGAAGCAGGCAGTTCTCGGCATAGAACTTGTTGAGCTTGCCCATAACGATCTTTTCCTTGACCTGATCGGGCTTGTTCGCCATCTTCGGGTCGTTGGCCATCTGGCCGAGCATGACTTCCTTCTCCTCGTCCAGAACGTCCTGCGTGACCTGGCTCTTGTCCCAGAAGCGGGGGTTGAGCGCGGCGATCTGCATGGCGATGTCCTTGCCGATCTCAGTGGCGTCGCAGCCCTCGACGGTCAGGTTGACGATAACGCCGATCTTGCCTTTCATGTGGACATAGGGGACGGAGAAGCCGTCAGCGATGCGGGCGAAGCGACGGATGCTCATGTTCTCGCGGATGGCGAGGAACAGCTCGTCCTTCGCATCCTTGACGGTGCCGTTGCCGGTGACCCAGGGGCAGCCCATGAGCGCGTCGACGTCAGCGGGGTTCTCCTTGGCGACGACAGCAGCCACGCCCTTGACAAAGTTGTTGAACGGCTCGCCGTTGGCGACGAAGTCGGTCTCGCAGTTGACCTCGACCACAACACCGACACCGTCGATGACGGTGGCGTAAGCCATGCCCTCAGCAGCCACGCGGCTGGCCTTCTTCGCCTGAGAGGCGAGGCCCTTTTCGCGCAGATACATGACGGCCTTTTCCATATCGCCCTCGCACTCGATGAGGGCCTTCTTGCAGTCCATCAGGCCGCAGCCGGTGGCCTGGCGGAGCTCGTTAACAACAGCAGCAGTGATAGCCATTCTGATATCCTCCTGAAAAATAGTGTGGTAAAAATGAGACGGGGCGAGGCTTTGCCTCGCCCCGTAAGGTTCTTTTCTCGCTTGATTGGGAAAATCAGGCCTGAGCCTCGCCCTCGGCCTTCTCCTCGGTCTCTTCGCCCTGCTTGCCCTCGATCATGGCGTTGGCCATCACGGAGGAGATGAGCTTGATGGCGCGGATGGCGTCATCGTTGCCGGGGATGGGGTAGTCGATCTCGTCGGGATCGCAGTTGGTATCGGCGATGGCGACGACGGGGATGCCGAGCTTGTGCGCCTCGGCGATGGCGTTGCGCTCCTTGCGGGTGTCGACGATGAACAGCGCGCCGGGGAGCTTCTTCATTTCCTTCACGCCGCCGAGGTACTTCTCGAGCTTCTCGATCTCGGCGAGGTGCTTCATGACTTCCTTCTTGGGAAGCATATCGAACGTGCCGTCAGCCTGCATGGTCTTGAGCTGGTTGAGACGGTCCACGCGGGTGCGCATGGTCTTGAAGTTGGTCATCATACCGCC
>OIWP01003360.1_pt1 | contig 13455 bp, 10 predicted proteins | sample 1587661 | NCBI WGS metagenome assembly OIWP01 (sample SAMEA3888899, study PRJEB22519) | human gut metagenome | biome: human gut; feature: human-associated habitat; material: faeces | place: Denmark | collected 2010 | reverse complement strand
CCATGAGGTCTTCCAGGTACACGACCTCGACGCCCTCCTCGCGCAGAATTCCGGCGAAGGCGTCGTGCTCGGCCTGGGCGACCTCCAAAAACGGGATGTCGTCGAACAGCAGCTCCTCCAGCGTGTTCGGGGTGAGATTCAAAAGCTCGTTCCCCGGGCGATGAAGGATAACCTTCTTGAGGTTGCCGATCTCGCTCTTGACGTTTACTCCTTGCATGTGACTCTCCGATCTGGCGCGTCCGCGCCACTCGATTGCCGGCTGCCGCGGTTTCCCTCCACGGCCACGCGAGTCCCGAAGGAACTGGCTCGCGATTTCATGAATCCAATGTGCAGGAACTATGAAGTTTGCGAAAGGTCTAAACCAGTTGTAGCTCGGCCCCATCAGCCAAACGCTTTCCTACGGGTTTCTTCTACAACCAATCTAAACCGCAGGTCACTTACGCTTTTTAAAAACTCTGATTATTGACTTTTCGTCAGGTAATTAAGCGCTGTTACCGTTTCGTAAGCTTTCTGCTCAAGAGTTTTCGCCCGGGCGCGTCTCCACAACTCTCCTTCGAGCGACGCATTCGGGGAACGCAGAGCGCCATCCAGGCCCCCATCGCTCTCGACGGCTTCCCCCGACCCTCGAAATTCCCCGCGAAGCGATATAATGAGCTTAAAAAGAGGGTTTGATGCAGGCTGGCTGGAACGAAGGGGTCTATGGGACTGGCGATTTTCTACGAGACGCTCTTGGTTATTCTCGTCTCGGCACTGACGGCGGCAGTGTGTCTTTCCTCGTATTTGGTGACGAAGCGGAAAACGATGCTGTTCGCCTGCATCGCGTTCATGTTCTACTTCTTCGACGTGGCCTCCATCCTGCAGGACGACTATGCGGCGCGCGAGCTGGCCTCGGGGCTGACCCAGGAGTACTATTTCATCCGCTCGCTCTACACGATGGTCACCGGAGCCGGCTTTCTCGGCGCCTTCTGGTTCATGGTCTGCGAGTACATCGGCGAGTGCCGTCGCAGCATCCGCATCACGCCCATCGTCGTTTATGCCGCCCTTTCGCTGATCCTGCTCGCCATCTCCGGCGAGAGCAAGGTGCTGAGGTTCTGCTATTACAGCTGCCGCGCCGCCTTCATGTTCTGGATCCTGGCCTATGGCGCCGTTCACTACCTGCGTACGAAAGACCAGGTCGAGCGGCAACGACTTGGGCGCTACAAGAACCATTGCGTCGCTCTCGCCCTGCTCGGAATGGTCATGGTGGCCGAGGACGCGCTGTTCTTCCTCGTGCTGTCCACCGACACAATCACCTTGGGGCCAATCACGCTGTCAGCGGAGCGCAACTACGCCGAGAACGTGCTCATGATGGTCTGCGCGGCTATGACCTGCTGGTTCGCCCTGCGCCAGCTGGACATTCACTCGAACACGTCGCCCGTGGTGGACGACACCCTGCGCTACCGCCAGACCGCCGAGGATCTGCTCGTCTACGCCAAGCGCCACCAGCTGACGGCCCGCGAGCAGGAGGTGCTCGACTACATCCTGCGCGATCAGGACAACCAGAACATCGCCTCGACGCTCACTATCGCGCCGAGCACCGTGAAGGTATACGTGCACCGCCTTCTGCAGAAAACGGAATGCGAGAACCGCCAGGCCCTCATCCAGGATTTCTGGCGAAGCGCCTAGCTGCCTAGCCGCCACAAGAAGGCTGACACACGGCGTAAGACGCTCCCCTACGGAATGAGGTCGTAGGGCATTTCCCGTTTCACCAGGTAAAAGACAAGCAAGATGATCACCATCCACGGCACCCAAAGGTAGGCGAGCACCAGGGTGGCCGAGCGCGCCGCGTAGAACACCACCCGGTAGCCCGTCGTGCGGGGATGGGTCTCGAAGGTCATGCGCACGAACGAGCCGCCCGGGGTGGATCCATCGTGGAACCAGGGGATGACCACTTCCACCACGACGAGCGTGACGATCGCCAAGCCGTTGATGACGAGGGCGGCCATCTGGTTCGCCGTCATATCAGGGAACGTCGGAGGGGCTTGGCCGGCCACTTCAAAGCCCACGGCCACGGCACCGTAGGGCACGACCGCCACCAGCCACACGATGACGAGGTCGATCCACAGGGCCACGCAGCGGCGCACGAAGCCGGGATGCTCCGTCGGCTCTGCATCGGCCAACTGCCCTGGAGGTACTACGCGGCCGAGCAGCCATGCGCACACCCAGCCGAGGGCAGCACCCAGGGTGTTGGTGATCACGTCGTCCACATCGCAGCAGCGGTAGGCGTAGGGGTAGATGCCGAACAGGCCCGTGAGCTGGGACACCTCGATGAGCAGGGATGCCGCCAGGCCCAGCAGCACCGACGGAAGGAAGCGCAGGCGCAAAAGCCGCCCGGCGATAAAGCCCAGCGGCATGAAGAACACTACGTTGAAGGCCAGCTGGAACACCGCTTTCAGGCCGTCCTTCGCGATATCGTTCATGAAGTTCATCGGGTTGAAGTTGGGGGCGACGCCGTAGGTGATGCCGAGACCCGCGTCTCCTTGGGGCAACGGGTACAGCGTGAAGCAGCCGAGGCCGCAGACGTAGAGCACCGTGAGGTAGGCTCCCACAAACGTGCCGAAGCGCAGCCGCCCGTCACGATGATAGAGGTAGGCCAGAATCGGCAGCGTGAACATGAACGAAAGCACCGGCCACAGCACCAATGCCGCAGCGAAGTTATCGCTATAGCTTCCCAAAAAATGCTTGACTGCGTTCATGCCGGTTTCCTCGCTCGCCTCCGCGCTTCTCCTCTTGCAAAGCCAGCATAACGGACGCGCGCAAGCAGTGCAGCAAAGGTGACAACAAGGTAAGTGAAGCGATAGCGGCTCGTAAGGAGCGCCTTCCCCTCGACTCATTTGCTCCCGAACGATAGTGGTGCTATGCTGGGGACTTTCTCCGAGCAGATCAAATCCACCGTAGAGGAGAGAGCTATGAACATCACCGTGTACTGCGGGTCGAACTTCGGCGACAACCCGCATTTCGAAGAGGCCGCCCGCAACTTGGGCGCCTGGATCGCCCGCGCCGGGCACACGCTCGTGTATGGCGGCAGCTCGGTCGGACTTATGGGAGCCGTGTCGCGCGCGGCCATTGAAGGCGGCGCACCCGTTATCGGCGTGGAGCCCGCCTTCTTCATCGAGGCCGGCGTGGCCCAGCACGACCTGACCGAGCTTTTCGTCTGCGACACCATGGGCGAGCGCAAGGCGAAGATGATCGAGCTGGGCGATGCATTCGTGGCGCTGCCGGGAGGCGTGGGGACCCTCGAGGAAATCTCGGAGATCTTCACTCGCGTGCGTCTGGACATGGGGCCCCACGAGTGCTTCTTGCTGAATATCGATGGGTTCTACGATCCGCTTCGCTCGTTTTTGGAATCGATGGTCGAGCACCGCTTTTTCGATCAGTGCGACCTCGATCGCTGCCACTTTCCGCGCTCCGCGGAAGAGCTGGCACGCCTTCTGAGCACGACGGACACGCGCCGCACCATCCGCTGCGACGGCCCGTTGCTGCAGAAAGCCGGCTAGCGCTCCCCACGGGGATGTCCGGTGTTCCGACCGAGCGAGTTCCGCAGCGACCGAAACAGCCCAGTGGGCTATTTCGCAAAGCGAGGACTGTCTGAGCGAATCGGAATACCGGGCAGCCCCGCCTCGAGGCAAGCGCACTAACCGATGACCGTCAGCTGGTACTGGGCCTTCCCCGCTTCTTTCACCTGGTACAGCGTGCTGTCGGCCGCCGCGTAGAGCACCTCGAAGGGCATCGGCGGCGTCAAGCAGCAGGCCGCCCCCACGCTGATGGTGGGCGCCGCGTGATAGGTCGGGTCGACAACCTCGTCGGTGGCCCGCTGGCCGGCGAAGGGCCCGCGAGCCAAATGCTCGAGCACGCGCTCGGCGGCAGGACCGGTCGCCAAGCCCGGGGCAAAAATGAGGAACTCGTCGCCCCCAATGCGGGCCACGATGTCCTCCTTGCGCATGACCTGGGACAAGAAGATCGCCAGCTTTTTCAGGACGTAATCGCCCTCGGGATGCCCGTAAGTGTCGTTCACGGCCTTAAAGTCGTCCACGTCGACGACGATGAGCGTGCAAGGGCGGTTCTCGGTACGCAGCGCAGTCTCGATACGGTCGAGGGCGGCGGCGCGGTTGTAGAGCCCCGTGAGGCTGTCGCGCTCGGCCTTGCGTCGGAACTGGCTCTCGCGCATGGCCGCCTCGCTCGTGTCCAGCAGCCGGCCGACATGGCGCACCGGACCGCCTTCCTCGTCGTAGAGGACCACCGATTGGTAGCGGTACCACACCGGCTCCCCGTCGGCACCGGGCGCCGAGGTTTCAAAATCGACGAGTGAGTTCTCGCCGATCTGTGTCATGAGCGGCGTCAGGTCGTGGGAAGTAATAGCCAGCTCGCACGGCTTTTGGCAGCGGCGGTTCACCACGAAATCCTCTTGCTGGGGCGCGCGACCGAAGCGACCCTCGAAATCGCCGTACACGTGAGCCTTACCCGTGCCGCATTCGATATCGAAGAGCACATCATTGGAAAGCGCCGTGAGAATCTCCAGCCGCTCGTTCGCCCGACGCAGCTCTTCCTTCTCGCGCACGCGCTCGGTGGCGTCCATGATCGTTGCGTAGAACCAGCGGGTGCCGGCGGCGTCTTCCACCAAATGGCCCCAGTCGTCCACCCAGCGCACCTCGCCATCGGCGCGGATGATGCGGTAGCGCACGTAATCGCTGTCGCTGCGGCCGATCTGCTCGCTGATGGACGCGCTGACCCATTCCCAATCGTCGGGATGCACGATGCCCTTGAACGTATTGCCCGTAAGCGCGCGGAACTGCTCGGCATCCGAGCACCCGAACAGGCGCACGAGCCCCGAGCTCACCCGGTCGATCGCGCCGGCCTCCTCGGCCTTGTAACGGAGCATGCCGCCAGGGAACTTGTCGAGAAATTCTTGCGGAAGCTCTACGGGAGCCACCGTCGCCTTGGCCGTCGGCGCGCAGGCCGGCTCCGCCGGAGCCGTCGCAGCGGTCGCGGGTTTTTCACGTTCGTCCGTCTTGTGAAAGAGGCGGCTCAAAGACACCATGAAACCTTCCTTTTCCTCAACCCCTCATAGGCCCGAAGCGGCAACGAGACACGCTGCCATCCTCGTGAGGTAAGTTCCTATGATAGCACTCTGCCCTTTGGCCGCTCCTGCAAAATCGGATGGAAGATATGCAGTTTTGTCAACAATTTTCCAGACTGAACGGCCGAAGCAAAACGGCCATCCACCTTGGAATATGCTTTATCGCTTTGAAACAGGAGCTCAGCTTACTGTTATGCGCTTCAGGAACTGCTCGTAGTCGGCTTCGTTCTGATCGGCGTAGCTCTGCGCGAACGACACCATGGACGCATCGAACTTGTCCGACGTTCCCAGGTAGGAGGCCATGGCCACGCGGTCGCCCGTGCGGGCGTGGGCGCGGGCGAGCGTCCAGGCGCACAACTGGCCGTAAATCTCCAGCTCATCGGCGCTGGCATGGTCCAAGTCGACTGACATCTTCCAATTCCACAACTGACGCACGTAGTAGTCGCGCCGGCGGCCATGCTCGTCCCGGGCATGGGTCCAACCGAGCAGCACTCCGCTGGTTGTCTGCATGAGGCGCTGCCCCGCCACGACGCGCTCGCCATGGGAAAGGCAGGGGCTTCGGCCGCAGAACCGCTCGAGCACCGATGCGTTCGCCTCCTTTATCTGGAGCACCAGCGGGTCGGCCATCTGATTGCCCGAGAACGCCGCTACCCAGCAGCGGGTGCCCACGCTGCCCACACCCACCACCTTCTGCGCCGCACCGATGAGCCGGTAGTTCTTCAGCAGCTCCTGGTAGGGCGGCCTCACCGTCGCGCGATAGTCATCGAGCATGCGCACCAGGCTGCGTCGGACGCGCCGCTGGTTGTCCAGGGAGAGAAAATGGCTGAGGGGCACGATGTCCGGCGGGTCGTAGACCATCTGCGGCTCGCCGTCTTCCATGTGCACCAGTTTCTCGAAGGCTCGCTCGTTGGTCTTGGAGAATGCCCGCTCCAAATCGTCGGCCACCTGGCGCCGATCGGCCTTGGACACCTTGTCGGCAAGTCCCTGAAGTACCTCGGCCACATCGAGGTAAGCCCGCCACACATCGAAGGATCCCTGCGTGGCGAAGAACGCCAGGGACTCCCGGTAGCTCTGGGCCGCCAGACGCACGGCCTCGCGGCACCATTTGTCACCGAAGCCGCGCGTGCGCCCGCAAATGGCGACGCTGGCCACCAAGCGCTCCACATCCCATTCCCAATGGCCGCGGGTGGTTTCGTCGAAATCGTTCAAGTCGAACACGAGGTGCGATTCCGGGGAGCGGTAGCCGCCGAAGTTCGCGATGTGCGCGTCGCCACACGCCTGCACCAAAAGCCCCGTGGTGGGCAGCGTGGACAAATCGGCGGCCATGGGAAGGGCCGCGCCGCGAAAGAAGGCGAACGGCGAGGCCGCCATGCGGCGGTGCCGCTCAGGCACCAGGAAGGACAGGCGATCGGCATCCTGCTGGAAGATGAGGTCGACCGCCTCGCTGCGGCCTGAACGTACCTCCCATTTTCCCAGATCGCTGCGAGGCAGCTTTTGTCGACAGGCCTGCCCCTTTTGCTGGGACGCCTCGTATTCAGGCCCTCGAACGGGTGCCTCCTGGGTCTTCGCCTGACGTCCCGCCACCTTATGCACGAGCGAGGAACCCGTCGCGCGGCTCGCCAGCCCTTGCCCGGTGAGCGATTTGCGGAGCGCCTCCGCCTTCTTGCCCATCAGGCTCCTCCCCCTTCGCGGACGCCCTCGGACAAAAGCTCCTCAATGCGCTGAGCGGGCACCGCACCGACGATCTCGTCGACGGGGACGCCTTCGCGGAACAGGACGAGCGTGGGCACGCTCACCACCTTGAAGGCCCAGGCTATGTCGGGATAGTCCGCCGCGTTCAACTTCGCAAAGCGCACCTCAGGATGCCGCGCGGCCGCTGCTTCCAGCACCGACTCCATGGCTCGGCACGGACCGCAGCCCGGACTCCAGAAATCAACGAGCACCATCCCTTCCGCATTGGTCACCTGCGCATCGAAATTCTCTTTCGTCAGTTCCACCATGCCGCGCTCCTTCCCCGCTTTGCACTGAGCCCAGTATAGCGAGCGAGGACCCCATCGCTCGGATCCTCCGCACATCGTAGTCGGATTGACAAGCATAAAATGCTCTCTTACACTGGGCGACATTGGAATCGACCTAGGTAGGGTGTTTCGATGGCGGAACTGCACGACGCCACGTCTTTGAGTGCCGCCGGGCTGCCGCTGCCGAAGAATTGGCTCGCCATCATCGCGTTCATTTGGGCCGGGCAGGCCGCCTCTATGATAACGAGCTACGCTGCCGGCTATGCGGTGGTGTGGTATGTCACCGAGAGCACCGGCAGCGCGCTTATGCTGGCGGCCATGAACATCGCCGTCATGCTGCCCGTGGGGCTCATCTCGCCCTTCGGCGGCATCGTGGCCGACAAGCACAACCGCAAGCTCATCATGATTGCGGCCGACGGCGCTGTGGGCGTTATCTCGCTGGTGGCGGGCGTGTTCATTTTGGCCGGCGACGTGTCCATCCCCTTGCTGCTCGCCGTGTGCATCGCGCGCGCCGTGGGCCAGGCCTTCCACAGCCCGGCCATGATGGCGGCCATGCCCATGCTCGTGCCCGACAAGCATCTGTTGCGCATCAACACCTTGGATCAGCTTTTGGGCTCGGTGGCCTCCATCGGAGCGCCGGCCTTCGGCATCTTCTTGTACACCACCCTCGGCTTCTCCTCGGTTATGTTCCTCGATTTCGCCGGAGCCTGCGTGGCCATCCTCGGCCTGGCCCTGGCGAAGATTCCCACGGTGGTGGATGCGACGGCCGAAGGTCAGCACGTACTGGCGAACCTGCGCGATGGCTGGCGCGCCATTGCGAAGACGCGCGGGCTCGTGCTGCTGATCGGCGGCGTCACCGTGGGCATGATGATCTTCGGGCCGCTGTCGGCGGTGTTCCCGCTTATGACCTACCAGCATTTCGGCGGCGACGGCTATGCGGCGTCTCTGGCCGAGGCGGCCTTCGGGGTGGGCATGCTCGTGGGTTCGGGCATCCTTATCGCCTGGGGCGGCGGGAAGCGCTTGGCGGGGCTCATCGCCGTAGCGGCCGTCATCGTGGGCGCGGCCACGGCAGCCTGCGGGTTTTTGCCGCCCGACGCCTTCCCAGCCTTCATCGTTCTCGTCGCCGCCATGGCCGTGGCCTGTGCTTGGTTCAACGGCCCCACCATGACGCTCACCCAACGCAACGTGCCCGACGACAAGATGGGCCGTGCCATGGGCCTGCTCACCGCCGCCATGGGGCTCGCCACTCCGATCGGCATCGCGATCGGCGGCGTGGCCGCCGAGGCCATGGGCGTCGCTCCCTTCTTCATCGTAGACGGCCTCGCCTGCCTGGCCCTCGGCCTCGTGCTGTACCTCCCCAAATCCGTGCGCGCATTGGATGAAGGATAGCGACGAGGCGAGACTCCTACCTTGCTTTTTCGCGGAAGCGAGAGGGGGATGCCACTTCGACCCCGAAATGGCAAGCCCCCGGATTTTCCCCTCTGCCATAACTGCCCTCAACTGGCATTTTTCTGCCACTTGAGGCCCGTAATGGCAGAGAGCCTCAGCGCCCATCGGCCATTACGGGGTCGAACTGGCATTTGTCGAAGGATTTCCGAAATCCGCGCAATTGTTGCACTCACTGAGTGCGCATTCTGACCCAATACTGCACTCATTGAGTGCATTTCCGGCCTCCGAACACGCTACTCCCCCAGGCTCATCTGCAGGACGTAGACGCGTTGGCGCAGCTCGTTGGCGACGGGCAGGGAGATTTCCCCGTGATCCTGCAAGTGCCGGATTTGGTCGAGCTCGATGGAAAGGGCGTCGGCGTCCACCTCGTCGGCGTAGCGGGCGGCCTCGGCGAACTGGCCCCCGAACAGGGGCTGCATGCCGTCGGGAAGCGTCTGGTGGTGGGTCAGCGTGATGTCGGGGCGATCCTGCTGCTTCACGTCCTGGCCGTGGTTGATGCGGTTCCACAGGGAGTTCAGCACCATGCGATGCTCTTCCAAGAGCAGCTGCGCGGCACCCTGGCGGCCGTCGTGCTGGTCGACGACGTCCTGCAGGTAGTCGATGGCCGCATGCTCCAACTCGATGGCGAACAGGCAGGTGTCGTAGTAGACACGCTCGTCCTGGTCGCTTTCCACCTCCGGCGGCTTCGTGCGCTGCCACAGAAGCCGCGCCCGGCCGCGCAAGGTGGAGAACCGCGAGCCCACGTTCACGTCGGCGCCGTCGTAGCCCAGCGAGCGGCGCACCTCGCGCAGCATGGCGTAGTAGGGCGCCCGCGTGCTATTGCTGTAGCCGCCTTTTTCGTGGATGGCATCGGCGGCCTCTTCCTGCACCTCGCGCACCTGGGTCGCCAGAGCGCTGATCTGCTGGCCGCACGTGTCGTCCGCTGACTCGCACGCGCGAGCAAGCCGCACCCGATAGTGGGCGATGGTCAGGCGCAAAGCCGGGTCGTACTGGGCGTTTTCGTCGGAGGCCAGCATGGCCTGCAGCTCGCGCAAGGTGCCTTCCAGCACACGAATGGCAGCGCGGGACAGCTCCTGCTCGTTGGAAGCTTCCGCCGCACGCGGCGAGAGCAGCGGCAGCAGCCCATCGGCTAGAAGCAACGTGCACAGAATGACGCTCGCCGTGAGGAACACGATGAGATCGCGCTCGGGAAAGGGCGTCGTGCCGTCGGGCATCGTGAGCGGCAGGGTGAAGATGATGGAAAGGGTGACGGCGCCCTTCGGACCGCCCACGGTAAGCACCAGCGCGTTCTTCAACAGGCTGCCGATGCGCTCGCGCCAATGGGGACGGCGATGGCGCAGATGCGGCGTGGGCGAAGGCTGGTTCGTCTCCACCGTTTCCACCTTCGACGCCTTCTTCCGCAACGTGCGCCTGCGGCTGCGACGACGGCCGAGGCGATAGATCTCCTCCATGACGAGCACCCACCCGAAACGGCACGCCACGATAAGCGCCGTGACCAGCGCCACCACCGCCAAAAGGAACGGCAGCGAGAAGTGATCGGCAATGGCCGGCGTAAAAGCCTGGGGCAGCTGCATCCCCAGAAGAACGAACACCACCGAGTTGATGAGGAACACGATGATGCGCCAGAAACTGCGGGACACCAGCTGGCGCTGGGCGATGGAAGCGGAGGTGAGGCGCTGGGAGCGGTCGGCCATGATGAGGCCGGCGGCCACCACGGCCAGAATGCCGGAGGTGCCGAGCCATTCGGCGAACAGGTACACGAAGAACGGCGAGAACACCTCGTAGAGCACGTTGATGGTGGTGCTCTCGTAGCCGCCGCGCCGCAGGGCCCGCATGGAATAGAGGCCCACCAATCCCACGAGCACGCCAACCGCTATGCCGCCGAAGAACAGGCGGCCAAACTCCTCGGCGGCCCCGAGAGCCGAGAAGGCGCCGGTGAGGGCCGCGGCACTGGCGAATTGGAAGGCGACGACGCCGGACGCGTCGTTGATGAGCGACTCGCCAGAAAGCAGCGTGGACTGGCGCTTCTTCAGGCTCACCGAAGAGGCCAGGGCACCCACGGCCGCGGCGTCGGTGGGAGCCAGCGCCGCAGCGCAGGCGAAGGCGGCGGCCAGCGGGACGGAGGGCACGAACCAGTTCAGCGCGAAACCCACCACGAGCACCGTGAGCAGCACGAGTCCCACGGCCAACGACAGGATGGAGCCCTTGTTCTCCCACAGGTCGCGGGGGTTCGTCTCGCGAGCCTCGTTGAACAACAGCGGAGCGATGAACAGCACGAGGAACAACTCGGAGGAGATGCTCACGTCGTGGACGGCTGGAACGACCAGGGCCACCACCGCGCCGACGGCAATTTGCACAAGCGGCAGCGACAGCCGCGACACGATCTGGCACAGCACCGCCGACCCGATCACGCAGGCCAGCACGATGAGCGCCAATTCCAAAACCGCCACGCGCGCCTCCTTCCCCTCGCCGATGCGGGCGATGCGTTGCCCTCCCGCTTGCTCGCGTTTTCCTTATTGACGCTTGACGCCCTCCATTATGCCGAGCAGAGACGCGCTGCCCCACCGTCACGTCGCACCCGTCACGGCCCCGTCACGGCCCCGTCAAATCTGCCCTTGGGGAAGAGTCCGGACGCGCCATTCGGGAAGAAGCGCCTAGCTGCTTTTCGTGCGCTATAATTTCGCCATCGGAAAAGCCGCACTGAAACCGAGGAGGTCTCAATGGACGAAAACGTTCGCCCCGACGACATGGATCGCATCACCACCCCCGAGCTGGCCCAGGCGTTCATCGACGAGCAGGTCGCTGCCATTCGCGAGCAGGTGGGCGACAAAAAGGTGCTGCTGGCGCTGTCCGGCGGCGTGGACTCCTCGGTGGTCGCTGCACTGCTCATCCGCGCCATCGGGAAGAACCTCGTGTGCGTGCACGTGAACCACGGGCTCATGCGCAAGGGCGAGTCCGAGCAGGTCATCGACGTGTTCCAGAACCAGATGGACGCGAACTTGGTGTACGTGGACGCCACCGACCGCTTCCTGGACCTTCTGGCTGACGTGGACGAGCCCGAGACCAAGCGCAAGATCATCGGCGGCGAGTTCATCCGCGTGTTCGAAGAGGAGGCCCGCAAGGTGGGCGACGAGGTTGATTTCCTCGCCCAGGGCACCATCTACCCCGACATTCTGGAATCGAAGGACGGCGTGAAGGCCCACCACAACGTCGGCGGCCTGCCGGAGGATTTGCAATTCGACCTGGTGGAGCCCGTGAAGCTGCTGTACAAGGACGAGGTGCGCGTCGTCGGCCGCGAGCTGGGACTGCCCGAGAACATGGTCGAGCGCCAGCCCTTCCCGGGCCCGGGCTTGGGCGTGCGCTGCCTGGGCGCCATCACCCGCGATCGCCTGGAAGCCCTGCGCGAGGCCGACGCCATCGTCCGCGAGGAAATGGAAGCGGCGAACGTGGGCGCCTGGCAGTACTTCGCCGTGGTGCCCGACATGCGCGCCACCGGCGTGCGCGACGGAGTGCGCGCCTACGAGTGGCCGGCCATCATCCGCGCTATCAACACCGTGGACGTCATGACCGCCGAGGTACCCGAGCTGGATTGGGCGCTCTTGAAGCGCATGACCGACCGCATCACCCACGAAGTCCCCGGCATCTGCCGCGTCTGCTACGACCTCACGCCCAAACCCGTGGGCACGGTCGAGTGGGAGTAAAACTCCGCGCCAGCGCACGATTAGACCAGCAAAACCCGAAGCGCTCCTCGGCACCTGCCAGGGAGCGCTTCTTGCATCCCGAGGGTCTCATAGTCTTCTAGGCAAAAGAAGACCCACCAGCAGATCCCCACGAGAGGCCGGCGGGGTTACTGTGGCGAATGCATCACCGGCACTTGAAGTTTAGCGAGGACGTCGACGGAGCGGATTTGCTGATTGTCGCAGGAGACGCATCGCCGTATCTTTCGAAGATGTTAGAGAGCCGTAAGGCGAATCGATGGCGACTGCAGCGTCGAGGTGGCATCATCGTCCCATAGATCAGAAAGGAGCGACCCATGGGCAAGGGAAAAACGATGGCGATCACTGCAGTTGCCACGTGCGGTTTGGCGGCAGCCCTTATTCTTGCTGCTTCAATGACGAATCTATTCTTAGCTGGCGACTATTACGTAAAGATCGACAATGCCCATATTTCCGAGAACGAGTCGAGCGGCGGGGTCATCAACCTCGGATCGAGCGAGCCGTACCTATATAAGCTTGAGGCGGTCAACGCGGCGGGTGATAAGACCGAGATTGAATTCGGCGCCTCTCGGGAACTGCACCAGAACGCCTTCTTGAAGCTGGATCTTCAACCGATTCGCGGGGTCGTCAGGTGGTCGGAAATCTCAGAAGATTCGCTTCCGCCCAAGGTTGCAGAAGCCCTTGATTAGGTAGCGCAAAGCGGCATCTGCAGAATTAAGCAATCACACTGAATCTATGCCGATACATCAGTGTAATTGGCGGCCTACCCTTCCAGGGTGAGCAAAAGGCCCGCGAGTAGCAGGCCGATTGCGGCGCCGGCAAAAAGTTTCACCACGACGCCGAGCGCTGGGTGCTTGCGGGCGAGACCTTCCGCATCGGGCTCGCCAACGACTCCGCTCTTGAGGAACCGGTCGATTTCCCGATAGGTGACGACGTCGTGCTTCTTCTTCAGGCGGTCCACCGCGATGGCCATGGCGAACCCGATGGCATAGAGCACGATAAACGTTGCCGCACCCGCGAGATTCCCCTTGCTCATGCGCGCGAACCCCGATGGCTCCGGCCATGCAAGCGAGAAGACAAGCAGAAAGAGGAAGGCCAGCCCCGAGAAGGCCAGCATCCCGATTGACAGCAGCTTCATCCTGCGCGCGTCCTCCGC
>OIWP01003350.1_pt1 | contig 13492 bp, 9 predicted proteins | sample 1587661 | NCBI WGS metagenome assembly OIWP01 (sample SAMEA3888899, study PRJEB22519) | human gut metagenome | biome: human gut; feature: human-associated habitat; material: faeces | place: Denmark | collected 2010 | reverse complement strand
AGGCAGGCAGGCAGGCAGGCAGGCAGGCAGGCAGGCAGGCAGGCAGGCAGGGTAACTCCTGCCCTTTTGTGCTGTCCAAAACCGCATATCAACTGAGAGAGAACGCCTATTGCGACACAGGATAACTGTGCCGCGATAGGTGTTTTTATCGTTCTAAGGGAACTGGATTTACAATGAAAAATGCGGCGGATCTGCCGCAAGAAGGAGGCATTTTGCAACATGAGAAAACGAATCTTGAGTAGCCTGCTGGCTCTGGTGTTCTGCCTGGGCCTGCTCCCGGCCACGGCCCTTGCGGCGAATCCGGATTCATCTATCGCTGGCATACCAGAAGGGCTTGAAATTGAAGGCACCAAGGTGACCGGCTACACCGGCGATGCCACAGAGCTCACCATCCCCGAGGGCGTGACGGAGATTGGGGAAAATGCGTTTGCGGAAAATAAGACCGTGACTGAATTCATCTTGCCCAGCACCCTGACCACCATCGGGACAGGGGCTTTTGCCACGGACTCCAGCAATAATCTCAATCTGATTCTCAACATCCCCGACAGCGTGACAGTGATTGGGGAGAAAGCCTTTGCAGGGCGCGATGTAGAAGATCTGACGGTTTCCTTAAAGACACTACTCTGTGAGAGCGTGAATACATACGCTTTTTGGGAAATGAGCACAGCCGATTCCCCCGCGTCCTATGCGTTTACCGTAACCGGCGTGGACCGGGACATTACCCTGGGCTATGGCGAGTTGACTGTTGAGGGAAAAGGCGGAGAAAGTGGGAAAACCCTGAACCTCGCCCACCGAATTGTCAACTGCGTGACCAGCGCCCCCGGCGCCAGCTTCACGGTCACCGACCAAACCCAGGACAGCAGCCAGATCAAAGCCATCATCTATGTAAACGGCAAGCAATTCGGCAGTACGAAGGAAAATCGGGTCATCCAGGTGGTAGACGGCGACTTCGTCATCTTGAACGGCGTCCTGGAGGGGTACAGCGGGAACAACGCAGAGGTGAATATTCCGGGGAATGCCGGCATCACCGCCATCGGGAGACATGTGTTCATCGGGAAAAAAGATGTCACCTCTGTGACCGTCCCCAACGGTGTTACCAGCATCGGAGAGTACGCCTTTAACGCAAGCGGAATTATCTCCATGAATTTGCCGGAGAGTGTGACGGAAATCGGAGAACACGCATTCGGGAATACCAACAGCCTGACCGAGATCACCATGCCCGGAGTACAGACCATCGGAAGCTATGCCTTTTACCAAAGTGGAATCACATCCATAACGCTCCCGAATGTCATTACCATAGAAGATTCGGCGTTTCACAGCGCGTCCTCCCTGACGAGCATCGAAATGCCCAAGGTGCAGACCATCGGCGACAATGCTTTCGCCAGGACGAAGCTCACCGAATTCACCGTGCCGAAGAGCGTGACCCAAATCGGCAGCTCCATCCTGTACAGCAACAGCACGGAAAAGCTGTCCATTTCCCTGGAGACCCTGCTCAGCACAGCGATCGCTCAGGAAGCGTTCTCCAACAGCCTGAACGAAGACTGCGTTGTGGAGCTCACCGATGTGGACCGGAACATTACCCTCCTGCCCAACGGCATAGAGACGGTGGTCGAGGGAGAGAAAAAAGACATTACATTCACAACGGACCGGTACGATGGCCCCTTCCAGGTGTCCCAGGTGCCGGATGCCACTGACGATATCGAGATTATCAACGAGACCGGGGCCAATGTCGTGGTCAACGACACAACTGTGCCCACCGGCAACGCCAAGCCGGTGACCGTGACCAGCGACGCCTATCTTGCTTCCCTCGCTCTTGACGGTGGCGCAGTCACACTTGATCCTGTTTTCAGCAACTATAAGCATGATATGTATGCCGCCACAGTGAACAGCGCCCAGGTTTCCATCACTGCCGTCCCCTCGGGTTCAAATGCGACGGTTACTGTGGGCAACAGGCCTGCGAACAGTGAAAACAGCTACACCGTTACCGTGGAGCTGACCGAGGGAGACAACAGTATCCCGGTGGTGGTCACCGCCCAGGATGGTGTGACTGCCAAGACTTACACCCTCAATGTCACCCGGCAGGCGTCCGTTACCCATGTGGAAATCGGAACCGCTGAAGATCTGATGCGATTTGCCAGGGAAGTGAACGATGGCATCTACGACGGCAACACCGATGTGGCGGTGGAGCTGACCGGCAATATCGACCTGAGCGGGCAAACCTGGACGCCCATCGGAGTCAGCGAGGATCATTTCTTCTCGGCACCTTTGATGGTAAGGAACATACGATCAGTGGCCTTCAAATCGAACTTCCAGAATACGGTGTCGATGACTCTGTCGGCCTCTTTGGTTATACAACGGGCACCATCCAGAACCTGACGCTGAGCGGGTCTGTGAGTGGAATGAGTACCGGTGCGGCAGGCGGTCTGGGCCCCATCGCCGGTATGGCAGGCGAGGGCTGCGTCATCAGGAACTGTAAGACCAAAGACTTTGCAATCACCATCGACAAATACTTGGCTTACAACGCCGGTGGCATTGTGGGGCAGGCCGAAAAGGCCTGCATTGAAAGCTGCGTGTCGGACACCGATCTCTCTGCTGGAGCCTTTAGTCTCAATCTGGGTGGCATTGTGGGCAGAGCTGAAGCGACTAAAGTGATAAACTGCGTCTATCAGGGCACCATCACGCTTGGCAATGGTTTTGAGCCTGCGCAGACAGCAGGTGGCATCGCAGGCAGCGCCTCTGGCGGATCCCAGCTTTCCTACAATACCAATAACGGCACCATCAACGCTGAGGGTACGGGAGTGAAAAATACGGGCGGTATCGCTGGCAGCTTGGATAGCGCTTCGATTGATCACTCTGTCAACAACGGGGATTTGAGCGGCAATGGGGCTTCCATGGGCGGCATTGTTGGCTCCATTGCCAGTGGAACCGGAACGGACACCCCTGTCATAGACAATGGCATCAACAAGGGCGAGGTGGAGAACACCAGCAGCAGCGGCGGCACCGCCGGCGGCATCGCGGGCGATGTTGATACCTCCGCCACCGGAACCATCATCTCCAACAGCATCTCTCAGGGCACCGTCTCCACCGGCGAGGGCGGCAAACAGCACCCCATCACACCCACTGCCCCGGAAGGCGGACAGTTCAGCAACAACCACTATGACAGTTCTATTACAGCCACTGATGGGACTCCGACCAATGACGAGCTCGGAGCCGAACAGCATGAAACTGAGGAAATGAGCACACAGGAGTTTATTGAAGGCGTTAACAAAGGCGGCGGCGATCTTGCCTTCGATGAAGGCGGCCCGCAGATCCCAGCCATGCCCTACGCGGTGACCATTGCGGAAGGCGGAGAGAACGCAAGCGGCGCAGGCGAGTACCGCCCCGGCGAGCTGGTCACTGTTAACGCCGGCACCAAGAGCGGCTATACCTTCCAGGAATGGCTGGCTGAAGGCGTTACTCTGTCGGAAGATGAGAAATCCAAGCCGGAGATCACTTTTGAGATGCCGGAGCAGGCTGTGACCCTTACAGCTACTTGGAGCGCCGTATCCTCCGGTTCCTCCCGGCCAAGCTACCAGCCCGATGTGGAGGACACGGAGGGCGGTACTGTCACGGTCAGTCCAACCCGTCCCCGCAAGGGCGACACAGTGACCATTACCCCCAAGCCGGATGAGGGATACATGGTATATGAAGTGGCTGTCACGGACCGCGACGGTGATCCGGTCAAGGTCACGGCCAAGGGCGATGGCACTTACACCTTCACCCAGCCCAGTGGCAAGGTGACCATTGAAGTTACCTTCCGTGAGAAGAAAGCGCCCGGTCTGCCATTCACCGATCTGGAACCCGGTGCGTGGTATTATGACGCGGTGGAATATGTCTATGAAAACGGCCTGATGGCAGGCACCAGCGGTACAACCTTCAGCCCCAATGGAATCACCACCCGCGGGCAGATCGTCACCATCCTCTACCGGCTGGCAGGCTCCCCGGACATTGAGGAGGAGATTTGGGGCTATCCCTACGCCGATGTGGACGCCGCGGCGTATTACGGCACGGCGGTCTATTGGGCGCGGCTGAATGGGATCGCCAGCGGCTACAACGATGAGCATTTCAGCCCGGATGACTCCATCACCCGTGAGCAGATGGTGGTCATGCTCTACCGATACGCCAAAGCCATGGGCTATGAAGTGACCGGCAGAGCCGACCTGACCGTCTACGCTGATGCGGAACAGGTGTCCGCCTTTGCGCAGGAGGCTATGGAGTGGGCCGTGGGGGGCGGTATCATCTCCGGCACCAGCGACACCACCCTGTCGCCCCAGGGACAGGCAAGCAGAGCGCAGAATGCCGTGATTATGATGCGGTTCTGTGAGCGTTTTGTAGAAAATTGACCCAACAAGCCTGTTCTGAGAGACTGGGAGCCTGTCCTCTGCCCCCTTCTCTACAACTTTTCAACAGAGATTAGACCCTTACATTGGTTTGAGGTAGTTCCATGAATCAGACCCGTTATTGGAAGCCTCGGAAAGGGGTTTGGTGAGGCGAAGCAACGCCCCGCCGGTCAGAGCGGTGCGGGCAGCTATGTGGCTGCTCGTGCCGCTTTTTCTTTTCGACAGAGTATCCGAATATCCTCTATCATTTTTGTGGGGATATTGGGGTACGCTGTCGAAGTTTTCCTGCAATTCATTTGGGAAAACGCCGGGAAATGGCCCCGCTGCCGTGGGGCGCCATCCGAGAGCTTGAACATTTTATTTTTCCAACTTTCGAAGTAACGCCATGAGCGAAGAACAAAAGAAATATTATCTCTACATAGATAGGCAAGCGGTTCCCGTCAGTGAGCAGGTCTACTGGACTTATCACCACTACGGGCGCAAAGAGGAATACTTCACCTACGACCTGAAAACAGAGAAGGTTTCCTGTGACCAGGAGGCGCAGACCGTCGCCTTTACCCCCAGCCGGGAGGATTCCTATGAGCGGCTGTTGGAGGCAAACCAGCAGTTTGCCTCTGCTGGCCCATCCCCGGAGAAAGAAGCAATAGCATCCATCTGGCTGGAGGACCTGATGCGCGGCCTGTCCTCGGAGGAACGGGACATCATCACCCAACTCTATGTGTTGGACAGAACCGAGCGGCAGGCCAGCGCTGTCTTGGGCTGGGTGCTTTTCACCTTCCATCGGAGAAAGCTGGCCCTGCTTAAAAAATTACGGGCTTTGCTGCAAAAAAGCTTCTGAAAAAGTGGGTCAAAACCGACTCCCCAGCAGGGAAAGAAATAGGGGAGCTTTCCTTTCTGCGGGTAGATTGACTTTGGCCGTAGAAAGGACGAAAGAATGACTGGACGTGGCGTGCATTTTGCACGTCACGTCCAGAACGTCGGCAGAATCAGAGCGTCATTTTGACGTTTTGATTTTCAAGGAACACCAAGTGTGCATTTTGCATACTTGATTCAGGCCAGGCAAACAGGACAACGTAGCGGACAAAATGTCCGCCACGCGGCATTAAATCTATTACGGAGGACGCTATGAGCAAGAATAAGAAGATTGTACGTATAGAGGATGGACGCGTCCGCGTCAAAAACCTCTCTGCCCACTGGCTGCCGGAACTCACCCTCCAGCGGAGGATCGGCGGCACCGTCTACGCTATCACCGGCACCTATGACGGTACAGAACCGCTGGATCGAAAACTGGAACGCATCATGGGGAAAAACATCGAAACAAGGGAGGGCCGGGAATGACAAATACCATTCGCTCTGGTATAATGGAGACACCCAATCCTGTGCGGAACGCTGCCCCATTAAAGGAGGAGACAGAAATGTCAAGGGCAGCAGATAAAATCACAGCATTGTATTGCCGACTTTCTCAGGAGGACACCAACGAGGGTGAGAGTAATTCCATTCAAAATCAGCGCACCATATTGCTTCAATACGCGAAAGAGAATCACTTCCCCAACCCAACCTTTTTTGTGGACGATGGTTTTTCGGGTGTAAATTTTAATCGCCCCGGCTTTCAAGCGTTGATTAAGGAAGTAGAAGCAGGTAATGTCGCAACGATTATTGTTAAGGATATGAGCCGATTAGGACGAAACTATCTGCAAGTAGGTTTTTATACGGAAGTTCTATTTCCGCAGAAAGATGTCCGTTTCCTTGCGATAAACAACAGTATTGACAGCGATAACGCTTCGGATAATGACTTTGCCCCGTTCTTGAATATTATGAAGAACACGAGGCATTTGGGAGGGGTAAACTGCTAATTTCTCTCCAATTCGACAAATCAGTGTGCAACAATCAAATATCGCTGCTGTTACAGAATGTTTCCGTCTGGCTGCTGATGCGGTCAGGTGCTTTTTTTGCCCGATCACACCAGCCCAACAAAACGGTAGTAGATTTTAATGTCCTGGTGTCTTTGACCGTCTATGATGGTTCGTTCTCCAACTTCAATGCGGTCAATCAGTTCTTCAATGATTTCCCGGTTCAGTTCCTGCAAGTCCAGATACTGCCGTATGGTTCCGGCCCACTGGTGGATATTGGCGATGTCCTGCTGGGCTTTTCGTTCCCCGGCTAACAGACTGTCCACGCGTTCCGATTTCTGGATGCGTTCCTGCTCGTTCTTTTGAATCAGAACCGAGAAGGAATCGCCGCTGATTGCCCCGCTCACCTTATCTTCATAAAGTTTTGCGGTTATCCCTTCCAGCTCCTCCAAACGCCGCCGCAAACGGCTGATTTCCTGTCGGCTGTCCTCCGGTTGTGCGGCGCTTGCGGATTGTATATGCTGTTTCAGCTTATCCAGTACAGCAGCTTCATCGGCAGCTACCGCTTTTCCATGCGCCCGGATTTCACTCAGCACCAGGTTTTTCAAGCTGATCTCAAAAATCCGGTGCCAGGAGCAGATGCTATGTCCGGTAGTGGCAAACCGGGAGCAGAAATAAGAAGTATAGTGCTTGACAGTGCCATTTTTCCGGCGCTGTGTTTCGCGGGCGGCAACCAGAGGATGCCCGCAGTCCGCGCAGACCAGCTTTCCGGTAAACAGAGATGCTTGGGGCGGCGTATTGTTAGCGGAAATCTGTTTCGCCGCCTGATTGATTTTCTGGACAGCCTCCCACAGCTCCGGCCCGATAATTGCCTCGTGCGCGCCCTCATGGGAAATCCATTCCGATTCCGGTTTCCTTATCATGGTCTTATCCTTATAGGAACGGGAACCGGTGCAGTTCTGTGTGAGCGTACCGGCATAAACATCATCGTTCAGAAGGCTTCGGACGGTTGCGTAAGCCCACAGCCGGGAATACTTGCAGCTGCCATTTCCGTAATGGACCGCCCAGTACCAGCGGGGAGAGAGAATCCCTTTCTCATTCAGGGCGGCGGCGATTTTCCCATAGGCCATGCCGGACTGACGCATCTGGAATATCTGCCGCACAACAGCGGCGGATTCCCCGTCAATGACCAGCTTGTGTCTGTCCTCCTCGCTCTTGCGGTATCCGTAGGGAGCGTAGGCGGCAAGATACTGGCCGCTTTTCTTCTTGGCATGAAGCACCGACTTGACCTTGCTGGACAGGTCCTTGAGATGGTAGTCATTCATCAGACTGCGGAAGTGCAGCATATCGGTGTTGTCCCCCTCGCTGTCCAGGCAGTCCAGAACCGATACGAACCGGCATCCGAGGGACGGGAAAATGACATCCGTATAACGGCCCACCTCCACAAAATCCCTGCCTAAACGGGAAAGGTCCTTTACCAGAATCAGGTTAATCAGGCCATGCCTTGCGTCCTCCAGCATTTCCAAAAATCCGGGCCGCTGAAAATTGCCGCCGCTGTACCCATCGTCCTGATAGGTCTTGACCTCGATCCAGCCGTTGAGCATGACGAATTTGGAGAGGATTTCATATTGGTTCTCAATGCTCACCGATTCATCGCTGGGGATATAGCCCTTCGCTTTTGCGGAATTGGAGGCGTCATCCACACTCAGGCGGCAGTAGATACCGACTTTATATTGCTTCGCCATAATCCTGCCCCCTTTCCTGTGCCAGCGCCCCGTCCACATTCCCGACATAGCGGTAGTAGACCTTGACCTCACAAATCCGCTGCCCGTTGACCTTCTGGGTATCGCCAACCTCGATCCGGTCTACCAGTTCAAAGAGAATGGTTTCGTCCAGTTCCGAGATTTCGGTATAGCGCCGGATAATTTCCAGCCAGCGGTCGGTATCCACCTGGTTTTCCAGGTGCGCCCGGACTTTCCTTTCCAGTTCCGGGACTGCCTCCGCCTTTTCTGCCCGTTCCGCTTCATATTTCTGCATCAGGGTCTGAAATACCGTCTGCGGGATGGAGCCGGTGCATTTGTCCTCGTAGAGATTCTGCATCAGGCGCTCCAAATCGGAAATACGGGCTAAGGAGGATTTTAATTCCTGCTCATAGGAGAAAAGCCGGGTGTGGGATTCCTTCTCCTTCAGCCGGAGAATCTCGCCCATCAGCCGGTCCGGGTCATATTCCGCAAAGCGGGCCTTTTCCCGGATGTCCTCCAATACCAGCTGGGTCAGCACCGTTTCATAGATGGTGTGGATGGTACACGCGCCCCTTCCGCTGCGGGAGTAGTTGCCGCAGATGAAAGAGCTGTACCGTCCCGGCCTGCCATCCTTATAGGTGAATTTTTCGATGTGGTTCCGCATTTTGAAACCGCAGTCGGCGCAGTACACAAGTCCGGTGAAGATGCTCTTGCAGCCATCGGACGGGGCGCTTTTTCGCACCTTCTTTTTGCCGATACTGGCTACGGTATCCCACAGTTCCCGCGAAATAATGGCCTCGTGGGTCCCCTCCACCCGAATCCACTCGTCCTCCGATTTATTGACGAGCTTGCGGGATTTATAGGAGAGTGTGCCGCTTTTGCCCTGTACCATGTTCCCGATGTAGACCTCGTTGCGGACCATGTTTTTTACCGTCTGGTCAGCCCATTTGTGGTTGACCCTGCGGGGGTCGCTCTGGCCCTTGCGCTGGTAGTACAGCACACCGGGCGGCTGAATCCCTTCTTCATTGAGCGCCACCGCGATGGCGTGAAATCCCATGCCTGATGCCCGCATCTCAAAGATACGGCGGACAACCGGCGCGGTTTCCTCGTCAATCACCAGATGGTGCTTATCCAGCGGGTCGCGCCGGTAGCCATAGGCGGGGTAGGTTCCCATGAATTTTCCGTTTTCGGCACAGGCTTTCTTGACCGCCTTGACCTTCTTGCTGGTGTCCCGGCTGTAAAATTCATTAAATAAGTTCAAAAAGCACATGACATCGGTGCTTCCGTTGTCGCTCATGGTGTCAATTCCGTTGTTCAGCGCGATGAACCGGCAGCCAAGGGAAGGGAACAGGTAATCCGTATATTGTCCAAATTCGATGTAGTTGCGGCCAAAACGGGAAAGGTCCTTCACCAGAATCACATTGATCCGCTTGGCCTTTGCGTCCTCGATTAACCGCCTGACGCCTGGACGGTTGAAGTTCGTGCCGGAGTATCCGTCGTCGATATAGACATCGACCTCATTCCAGCCGCGCTGCCTGACATAGTTTTGAAGCAGCAGCTTCTGGTTCTCAATGCTGACCGATTCCCCGTCACGTTCATCGTCGTTGCTTAACCGGCAGTAGATGCCCACGTTGTATGTTGTATCCATCATCTTTCTTTTACCTCCCGACCATCTCAGAATCCATACCTCGTGCGGCAAAATGGCTCCGCAGGTTTTACCCTGCATGAATATCTTACCGGAGAATCCACCGCCGCGCAATGATACGGCAGGCCGCGAGGCTTTCTGTTATTTGGAACCGCTGGCAGCTGGAATGGCTTCCGACATGGCGCGTCTGACTGCCAGCTGTTCCAGCGTCTTTCCCAGGTCCTTTTCTCCCGAAAAAAAGCTGGTGACGCGATAAATTGTTTTCCCGATCCGCACCTCTTTGTAGGAGCTTGTCGGGGTTGTCTGTTTGGTCATAAAGACGCACCTCCGTTCAAAAATTGTTTTTACTCTATGGTTAAAAAGCAGCCGTATCGAAAGATAAGGGCGGCGGTTGCCGCTGGATACCGTCCGGTACGGCTGCTGCAATTCTGTTTGGATGGTTCGTCATATTTGCCACGCCCCCTGACGATGGGGACATAACAGGCCGCTCCCGGCAGAGCTGTCATAACTCCGCAGCGCCGTTTTACTCGTGCGCCGCAGGGTTCCCCCCAAGTCTTTGGCGGGCCGTGAGGAAGTATCTTTAAGCCCCCGCACCATCATCGCGCCCGGAACGCCATCTCCGGGTTTAAGGCTGGACGTAGATCGCTCGGATTGCCTGTCTGTCATCACCTCCTGCAAGCAACCGTCCTGGCGGCGCGCCTTTTCCGCTTCGATACGGGTTATGTACCTGTTATGCCGTATATTCAGTTGTCAAGCTGCAATGAGGGGCAAGAGGACTTGTCCCTTCAATGTGTAGGCATTGGGAAAGGCGATTTGTTAAGCCTTTTTCAAAAAAATCTTGATTTTATTTATTCGCTGTGTGATTGCACTCCGGGAACAGTTCCACAGCCTTGCGACATCGGCCTGCCGGTATCCGTCCACAATGAGCAGGGTCAGCAGTTCCAGATCGTCCTCTGGCAATTTGCAGAGCCGCCGGTACAGCAGTTCATCCTCCAGGGAGGACAGCCAGCCAAACCGCCGGGAATCCACATCGCCGGTGTCCCAGGTGCAGGACAGGGATTCAAATTTTCGGAACAGGCAGGACTGCTCGCTCTCGTCCTCACACTGTTCGCTGGGAAGGGCCTGTACGCGGTTCTGATAGGTCCGCTGGCTGCAAAACCAGGTCCAGTCATATTCCTTCATGGCCGCGATCTGCCTATCGTCCATACCGGCTGCGCGGTATTCCTGTTCCAGCCGGGTCCATTCTGCATCAAACTTCCTTTTCTCATATCCATAGTGAAAGCCCATAGTTTTCCTCCATTTCGATTCAGGCGTGGTTGACGGGTGAATCGAATGGAGGTGGGGACCGGCAGCGGTACACATCGGGAGGTTTCCCTAAAAATCGACAATAAGAAACGCCAGCTTCTCGCAATGAGAAACTGGCGCAACAAAAAACACCATGATTATGCTGATTTATATGGATTGATAATACTGATAGATAACTATAATATCCCGGAGGAGGGCCTATGCTTTTTTTAATTGATATATGTCATAGCTATTACAAATGAATATTGCAGACATGGCGGTATCCTCCTATACACCGCCCATGCTGATTGCTGAGGGTCATCTGGAGGTCTGCTTTTTAGCAAAAAGAAACGGCGGCCTTGATCTACTCAAAACCGCCGTATCCGTCAGTGATACAGGAAAGCGCACGAAATCCTCTGCCCGTCAGCGGTTTTTTTCTTTTCCCCGCTGTGGAGGCAGATGTTTTGATATGTAAGCTCGTTTCATTCCACAAAGAACAGAACCCGCCGAATCAGCTCCGGGATATTGACCGGGGCGGTGATATAGTCGTTCACGCCCTCATGCCGGTATTCATATTCCGTGGCAAGGTCGTTGTTCTCGGTGAGGATAAAGAACGGCAGAAGCCGGACAGGGGGATTCTTCATTTGGAACATCCCCGCCACTCGCCGCAGCGTATGAAACAGCTCCATTGCTGTGCCGTCCGGCAGTTCCAGATCGCACAAGATCAGTTCAATTTCCTTATCCTCAAAAATCCGGCGCTTGGCCTCCCCAATCGAGGAAACCAGAATCAGGTCAAAGCCCTTTTGCAGCATAGCAGCCCGCAGCACTTCGGCGCTGGTATCTTCTGCATAGACAAAGAGCAGCTTGTGAAAAGTCGGAGCCTTTTCGCCGGATAACTGCCGGTAAGCGTATTCCACCAGCTTATCTTGCAGCAGCAGCCCTTTCATTTTGTCCATGCACAGCGTTGCGCCCCGGCGCATAGCCTCTTGTTCGTAGTCGTCCTTGTCATGGCAGGACGCCAGAATAAAAGGCAGCTCCTTGTCTGCGACCCGCACCTCGTCCAGAAAGTCCATGCCGGAACCGTCCGGCAGGTCGAGATCACAGCAGACCACCAGCGGCATTTCCTCTTGGATGGCCGCCCGCGCTTCTTTCAGTGTACAAGCCGTTTTCACCGGGTAGCCCCGGTGCTGTAAGTATTTTTGCAGACACCATGTATAGGTGTCGCTGTCGTCGATCAGCAGTATCTTTTTCATGTGTCCTCACCCCCAATATTGATTTACCACAAGCATAAACTACAAATGTTACACAAATGTCCGAGGTGCCTTTGATTTCGACAGAAAAACAGGCTGAATTGTTACAAAGCTCGGACATTTCAAGGAAATCGGATAAAGTTGAAATCAGCGAAGCAACATTTATTGGTTGCTCCGCTGATGTACTGCTATTCTTCGCGTATGGCAGGCAGAATTTCCGCTTTCTTTAATTCAGCTTTGGCGTATGCGGTAAAGATTAAATATATAACTGCCAGAACAGCAATTAAAGCCAACAGGAACAGCCACGGCAGTTCCAGCGTAATACAATGATTTGCTGCATCTAATTTCCTACAAGCAATTACACTTAGAATGCTTCCGCATACAAGGGATATTGCTAATGAACCTCCAAGGTAGATTCCAATTTCCCTGTTCAGCATTATTTTCAACTGTTTTTGCGTTGTTCCAACGGCTTCAAGCAAACCAAACTCACGTTTTCTGCTCTGGAAATCAACAATAAGCATATTCATAAGACTGATACTGCCAAAGACAAACAGAATAGCAGAGGCCATATACAGAGCATTTATAGAGGCTCTGTATTGATGCTGAATATTTTTAATCGTTTGCTCAATCGTATTTACTTCTATTTTCCCGTTTTTATCCGCGATCTCCTGAACTGCGGTCAAAACGTCGTCAAAACGTCCGTCTGAATTTTTGACTGCCAGAATACCTGTCTGCTCTGTTATCCCTGTCAGTTTTTTTGCTGTATCATAAGTCATAATGAAGTAAGGACTTCCGGGAACAACCGGGCTATTCTCCATTAAATCAGACCTATTGTATGTGCCTACCACAACGGCTTCCACATCAAAGGTGCTGCCATCGAAAGCTCTGCCCGCAATCTTCAAAGTATCGCCAACTTTTGCTATATCTTCTTCAACCAATATTCCATTTTTCTCAACCATATCATCGTAATCTGCCGTTCCAGAGGATAGCACCGCCTGCTTTTCTTCCGTCTGTTCCCGGTTTAAGGTTGGAAAGAAGTCTGAAATGCTTGTGATAGAACCACTTCCGCCCGAAAAAGTAACCGTCATATAAACGCTGTCGAATGCGGTGATTTTTTCTATCCCGTCCACCTTTTCTAATTCCTGCATCAGTGTCTGATCCTCAAGCGGATTTTCTTCCAGTTGCAATTTTGCGCTTCCGTATGGCTCCGCTTCATTATCAAAGGAACTACCCACTGTATTTCTTATTTGTATGAGAATGTTACCGGCTGGATAGTATTTGAAGCTCGCCTGTTTTGCCGGATCAATAGAACCAGCAACCGTAGAAGTAACCAGTAAAAGAG
>OIWP01003339.1_pt1 | contig 13539 bp, 10 predicted proteins | sample 1587661 | NCBI WGS metagenome assembly OIWP01 (sample SAMEA3888899, study PRJEB22519) | human gut metagenome | biome: human gut; feature: human-associated habitat; material: faeces | place: Denmark | collected 2010 | reverse complement strand
ATTGCAAAATAAAGTGGTGTATTTTGTAATAGCTCTTTTTTTCTGCTCTTTTTTTCCATACTTTTAAAAAGTTTGCCTACTGCAGGTTAATTATGCTATAATGAAATGGATTATGCTATTTGCGTAGCAGTCTGAATGTAAGGGCGGTGAATATGGCAGTTTATATAGATGTGATTGTGGATATATCCGTGAACAGTCTGGATCGTATTTTTCAATACAGGGTACCGGAGGAACTGTTGGATGCGGTGACGGTGGGCTGTCAGGTCAATGTGCCTTTCGGAAGCGGTAATCGGAGACGGCAGGCCTATGTCATTGGCGTGGATACCGTGTTGGCTTATGATGCGTCGAAGATCAAGGATATTTTGGGAGTGACGAAAGCACCGGCGGCAACAGGACAGCTGATTGCGCTGGCAGACTGGATGCACGAACGATATGGCTGTACGATGGCACAGGCACTGAAGACGGTTCTGCCTGTCAAGAAGTCAGTGAAGGAAGTGAAAAGGACAGCCTACTTCCTTGCAGACAGGGAGGGCGCGCAGCAGCTCCTTGAGAAAAGCAGGAAGAGTAGGCGCGAGAAGGCCAGGGTCAGGCTTCTGGAGGCGATGCTGAAGGAAGGATGTATGTCGAAGGAAACCGTGACCGGGGTACTGCAGATTTCAGCATCAACGATGAAATCAATCCTTCAAACCGGCGTTATCAGAGAGGAGACCTCGCAGGTGTACAGGAATCCTGTGAGACAGAGACTTGACGGCTGGCAGGAAGTGTGCCTGAATGATGAACAGATGAATGCTGTGGCATCCATCTGGCAGAATGCGGCCATTTGCCGTGAACACTGGAGCAGAGAGCAGGGAATGCATCTTTTATATGGTATTACAGGCAGCGGTAAGACAGAGGTTTATATGGCCCTGATGGAGAAAGTTCTGAATGAGGGTAGGCAGATTATTGTACTGATTCCCGAGATTTCACTGACGCTGCAGACTGTTTCGAGATTTTATGCCCGATTCGGCAGTCAGATTGCCGTGATGAATTCCAGACTTTCAGCCGGAGAACGGTATGATCAGTATATGCGGGCCAAAAGGGGGGAAGCCTCTATCATGATTGGCCCGCGTTCAGCTCTGTTTACGCCTTTTGACAGATTAGGGCTTATTATTATTGATGAAGAGCACGAGAGCAGTTATAAAAGTGAGACACTTCCGAGATACCATGCAAGGGAGACTGCGATCGAGCGTGCGAGAATGTGCGGTGCGAGTGTCGTGCTTGGCTCGGCAACTCCGTCTGTGGAAAGTTATTACAAGGCGAAAACAGGGGAGTATGAGCTGTTAGAGTTAAAGCACCGTGTAGCAGAAAAACCACTCCCGAAAGTAGAGGTCGTGGATTTAAGGGAAGAGTTAAAAGCAGGCAACCGTTCCATTTTAAGTGTACGGCTTCAGGAGCTGATGGAGGACCGCTTGAAAAAGGGACAGCAGATGATGCTTTTTATCAACCGGAGAGGGGTTGCAGGCTTTGTCTCTTGCAGAGCCTGCGGTCATGTGTTAAAATGTCCGCATTGCGATGTGTCTCTAAGCCAGCATGTGACAAGACAGCATCCGGAAGGAAAAATGGTCTGTCATTACTGCGGATATGAGATACCGATGCCGAAAACCTGTCCGGCGTGTGGTTCGCGGTATATCAGCGGATTTAAGGCGGGTACGCAGAAGATTGAGATGATCGTCAAGGAACGTTTCCCACAGGCGAGGGTGCTCCGCATGGATATGGACACTACGCGGAACAAGGAGGGGTACGAACAGATTTTATCTGCTTTTGCGAATCAGGAAGCCGATATTCTGATCGGAACCCAGATGATCGTCAAGGGACATGATTTCCCGAATGTGACGCTGGTCGGTGTGCTGGCGGCAGACCTGTCTTTGTATGTCAGTGATTACCATGCGGCAGAACGCACTTTCCAGCTGCTGACACAGGCGGCTGGAAGAGCAGGGCGCGGAAGTGAACCCGGGGAAGTTGTGATCCAGACATACCGGCCGGATCATTACAGTGTGCAGACTGCAAAAGAGCAGGATTATGAAGCGTTTTATGAGCAGGAGATGGAATACCGCAGAATGCTTTTATATCCGCCGGTCTGGAATATGCTTGTGATCTTATGTGCATCAAAGCAGGAGCAGACCGCTTACGATTCCGCAAAGCTTCTGGTGCAGGAGATCGACACCTGGCAGGAGAACATCAAAGCTGCAATGGAGCGTGTGGGAGAGGATTTTAAAAAGAAACGGGTTTTCCCGGTAGGACCTGCGGATCCGGCAGTGGCAAAGGTAAATGACATCTATAAAAAGGTGATTTATATAAAAACAAAAGATTATCAGACACTGGTTGAGTTGAAAGACCGTCTCGAACATTATATGCGTGATAACAGAGCATTTAAAGATACGGTCGTACAGTTTGATTTTAATCCAATGAGTGGTTTTTAAAAACAAGGAGGACATTATGGCGCTTAGAACAATCCGTGTACAGGGAGACCCTGTATTAGAAAAAATCTGTAAACCTGTGAAGGAGCTGACACCGCGCACAAAAGAGCTGATCGAGGACATGTTAGATACCATGTACGAGGCAAACGGTGTTGGACTTGCAGCACCGCAGGTGGGTATCTTAAAAAGAATCGTAGTGATAGATGTGGGCGAGGGCCCGGTCGTGATGGTAAATCCGGTTATTCTGGAGACATCCGGGGAGCAGACCGGCGATGAGGGATGTTTAAGCATTCCCGGAAAAGCCGGACAGGTTACAAGACCAAATTATGTGAAGGTGCATGCATTTGATGAAAATATGGAAGAATATGAGATTGAGGGCACAGAGTTAATGGCAAGAGCCATGTGCCACGAGATCGATCATCTGGACGGACATCTTTACGTGGAAAAAGTGGAAGGCCAGCTTCATGACGTTACCTATGAGGAAGAGGAATAGGCGCAGAGGGAAGAAGCAGAAAAGAAACCGGAAGCGAGGAGAGAATCATGAGAGTTATATTTATGGGAACCCCGGATTTTGCAGTGGGTACATTAGAGGAAATTATAAAAGCAGGACATGAAGTAGTGCTGGTTGTCTCACAGCCGGATAAAGCGGTTGGAAGAAGCAAGGCATTAAAGTACACACCGGTGAAGGAATGTGCGGTTGCACATGGGATTGAAGTGTATCAGCCGGCAAAAATCCGTGCAGAGGAAAGCGTAGAATATTTAAGACAGTACAATGCGGATATCATCATTGTAGAGGCTTTTGGACAGATCATTCCAAAAGCAATCCTTGATATGCCGCGTTTCGGATGTGTGAATGTACATGCGTCCCTGCTGCCAAAATACCGTGGTGCAGCCCCAATCCAGTGGGCAGTGTTAAACGGGGATCAGGTCACAGGCGTCACGACCATGCGTATGGATGAAGGTCTTGATACCGGGGATATGATCATGAAGCAGGAAGTGATCGTGGATGAGGATGAGACAGGCGGAAGCCTGTTTGACAAGCTGTCGGGAGTAGGGGCAAAGCTTTGCGTGAAAACGATGGAAGCAATTGAAAATGGTACAGCTGTTTACACACCTCAGGATGACGCGCTTGCAACTCACACCGGAAAGATCCAGAAAGAGATGGGAAGTATCGACTGGTCAAAAGATGCAGAGGTGATCGAGCGTCTGGTGCGCGGCTTAAATCCATGGCCGAGTGCATACACAAGGATCGATGACAAAAACCTAAAGATCTGGCGCGCAAAAGTCATTTCCCATGAGGTGAAAGCCGCTCCGGGATGTATTTTAAAAGTGACAAAGGACGAACTGGAAGTCCAGACGGGGAATGGAGTATTAGCTTTATTAGAGGTACAGTTAGAAGGAAAGAAACGAATGACAACGGATGCCTTCTTAAGAGGATACCAGGTGACAGAAGGCAGTTTCTTAAAACGTTGCTGATAAGAAAGGATGATTACTATGCCATATTATTATTACGGATTTGACCCAACTTATTTTCTTGTGATTATCGGAGCAGTGATCTGCATGATCGCTTCCGCAAGAGTAAAATCAACTTACAATAAATATTCCCAGTACCGCAGTGCATCGGGAATGACAGGCGCACAGGCAGCACAGAGAATCTTAAATTCCGCAGGAATTTATGATGTGACGATCCAGCATGTATCCGGAAATCTGACCGACCATTACAATCCGTCTGCAAAGACATTGAATCTTTCGGATTCTGTATACAATTCCACATCGGTTGCAGCCGTTGGAGTTGCAGCACATGAGTGTGGACATGCAATCCAGCATCAGAACAGCTATTTTCCACTGACACTGCGCACGGCAATTGTCCCGGTAGCCAATCTTGGTTCCACACTTGCATGGCCGTTGATTCTGATCGGATTATTCTTTACAAGAAATACAGGGGCAGTTCTGATCAATCTTGGAATCATCTGCTTCTCTTTTGCAGTGATATTCCAGCTTGTGACATTGCCGGTAGAGTTTAATGCATCTGCAAGGGCACTGCGCATTTTAGGCGAGCAGGGTATTTTGAGTGACAGTGAGCTCCCATACACGAAAAAAGTGTTAAAAGCAGCGGCACTGACTTATGTGGCAAGTGCGGCAGCAGCTATTTTACAGTTACTACGTCTGGTACTGTTATTTGGAGGAAGAGACCGTGACTGATTCTGTCAATACGAGAGAACTGATCCTCGGGATCCTGATGGAAGTGACAAAAGAGGGCAGTTACAGCCATCTTGTGATCCGTTCCGTGCTCGATAAGTATCAGTATCTGGAAAAAAAAGAGCGTGCCTTTATCACGAGAGTGTCTGAGGGAACCATCCAGTACATGATCGAGCTTGACTACATCATCAATCAGTTCTCCAAAGTGAAAGTAAACAAAATGAAACCGGTCATCTGCAATATTCTGCGGATGAGTGTGTATCAGTTGAAATATATGGATTCCGTGCCGGACTCCGCAGTGTGCAATGAGGCAGTGAAACTGGCAAAGAGAAAAGGGTTTGGTTCTTTGAGCGGTTTCGTGAACGGGGTGCTGCGCAATATCAGCCGCAATTTAAGCACTATCACTTACCCGGATGGGCAGAAAGACCAGACCCAATATCTGTCTGTGCGTTATTCCATGCCGGAGTGGATCGTGAGACAGTGGATCAACGATTATGGCATGGAGCAGACGGTGAGCGTGCTGCAGGCATTTTTGCAGGAGACACCGGTTACAATCCGTACCAATCTTCTGAAGATCACACCGGAAGCGCTGGAAAAGCGGTTGAAAGAGGAAGGCGTTACCGCAGAGAAAATGGTCTGCGCAGATATGCCGGAATTAAACTATGCATTTATGATCTCCGGGTTTGACCATCTGAATGCATTGGCAAGTTTCCGTGAGGGGCTTTTTTATGTGCAGGATGTGAGCTCCATGATGGTGGCAGAAACAGTTGCTCCAAAGAAGGACAGCTATATCATTGATGTGTGTGCAGCACCAGGAGGAAAGAGCGTCCATCTGGCAGAAAAACTCGGGGGAACCGGTATGGTGGAGGCGAGAGATCTCACAGAGTATAAGACTGATCTTATAAGACAGAATATCGCAAGACATCAGCTTTCTAATATGCGGGCAGTACAGATGGATGCAACAGTTTTAGATGAGGCTTCCATCGGAAAAGCGGATGTGGTGATCGCCGACCTTCCGTGTTCCGGTCTTGGTGTCATGCGCAGGAAGACGGATATAAAATATAAGATGACATTACAGACAGAACAGGAACTCGTCTCCTTACAGAGAAATATGTTAGAAACTGTCTGTCAGTATGTAAAGGTGGGCGGAACATTGTTATATTCCACCTGTACAATGGATAAAATGGAAAATGAAGACAATGTCACATGGTTTTTAAAACAGCATCCGCAGTTTGAACTTGTGAAAATGCAGCAGATTTTTCCGCAGAAAACATATGGAGACGGATTTTTTCTGGCAAAATTACAGAAAAAAGCGTGAGAGACTTCCGGAACTTCTGATGAATGAAGGAGAATTATGGATCAAAAGGAAAAGACAGATATCAAATCGCTGAATCTGAAAGAACTGACTGTGTTCATGGAGCAGCTTGGAGAGAAAGCGTTCCGTGCAAAGCAGATTTACCAGTGGCTTCATGGGAAGCAGGCAGCGTCTTTTGAGGAGATGACCAATATCCCAAAGGCGCTGATCGAAAAGTTAAAAGAGAACAGTCATCTGGTCAGCATAAAACAGGAGGCAGTACAGATCTCCAAAATCGACGGAACGAGGAAATACCTGTTTCTGTTAGATGACGGAAATGTCATTGAGAGCGTTTTCATGCGATACAAACATGGCAATTCGGTCTGTATTTCTTCACAGGTGGGATGCCGCATGGGATGCCGATTCTGCGCATCTACATTGGACGGTCTCGTGAGAGGACTGACCCCATCTGAGATGTTAGACCAGATTTATCAGATTGGAAGAGACACCGGCGAGCGGGTTTCCAATGTGGTCGTGATGGGAACCGGGGAGCCAATGGATAATTTCGATAACCTGTTAAAGTTCATTGAACTTCTGACCGATGAAAATGGATTAAATATCAGCCAGAGAAATGTGACAGTATCCACCTGTGGAATTGTTCCGCGTATGCGGGAACTTGCAGACAAAAAACTGCAGATCACGCTGGCATTATCCCTGCATGCATCCACGCAGGAAAAACGGCTGGAATTGATGCCGGTCGCAAATAAATATGAGATCCATGAAGTGATCGATGCCTGCAGATATTATTTTGAGCAGACAGGCAGAAGAATCACATTTGAGTACAGTTTAGTGGGCGGCGTGAATGACACGGACGAGGATGTAAGGAATCTGTGCAGGCTGATCAAAGGCATCAACTGTCATGTAAACCTCATCCCGGTAAATCCGATCAAGGAACGTGACTATGTGCAGCCGGATGTGAGAGTGACAACGGAATTTAAGAATAAACTGGAAAAGAATGGGATCAACGCAACCATCCGCAGGGAGATGGGAAGAGATATTGACGGAGCCTGTGGACAGCTTCGGAAACGTTATATGGGAAGTTGACTTGTTCTTTTACAGTACGTGTGATAAAATAAAGTGCATCGGGCAAAGTCCGTGCAGATAACAATGACAGGCGAAGTTAATGAAACATTCCGCATGGAATGCACAGATGTAGCAGTAAGAAAGGCAGGAATTGGTAAATGAAGACGTTTTCCATGACACATATTGGAAGGCGACGTGAGATGAATCAGGATTATATGTATACGTCTGAGAACGCAGTAGGAAAGCTGCCGAACCTTTTTCTGGTTGCGGATGGCATGGGCGGTCACAAAGCAGGTGAGTATGCTTCCAGATTCACAGTAGAAAAGATTGTAGAGACGATTGAAACATCCGGACAGACAGAGCCGGTAGCAGCAATGAAGGAAGCTGTGGAGGCGGCAAACAGAGGTCTTTTGGAAGAGGCGGGCAGGGATGCCGCCAAGGCAGGAATGGGAACTACAGTGGTAGCTGCCACAGTGATCGGAGATCATCTGCATGTTGCCAATGTAGGGGACAGTCGTTTATACTTAATAAATCACGAAGCTATCAGGCAGATCACAAGGGATCATTCTCTGGTAGAAGAGATGGTCCGTTTAGGAGAGATGGATAAAGCGGATGCGAAAGATCATCCGGATAAGAACATCATCACACGGGCGGTGGGCGTTGTTCCCGAGTTGTCCGTGGATTTTTTTGAGGTTGAGTTAAAGCCGGGAGACACAGTTTTAATGTGCTCGGATGGTCTGACGAACATGATCGAGGATGAAGAAATCAAAAAGATCGTGCTCGGACAGAGAGATATTGTTGAGAAAGCAGAAAAATTAATAGATACTGCCAATGGGAATGGCGGAAAAGATAATATTACGGTTGTATTGATAGAACCATTTTCTGATGAGGTGAAGGAATGTTAACGGAAGGTATGTTTGTTGGAGATCGTTATGAGATCGTAAACAAGATAGGAACTGGCGGAATGTCAGATGTATACAAAGCGAAAGATCATACACTTGGACGTTTTGTAGCGATTAAAGTATTGAAACCGGAATTTTCGGAGGATGTCAATTTTGTGACAAAGTTCCGCACGGAAGCCCAGTCGGCGGCCGGATTAGAACATCCGAATATTGTAAACATCTATGATGTAGGCAGCGAAAATGGCATGCATTACATCGTGATGGAGTATGTGGAAGGAATCACTTTAAAAACTTATATTGAGAAAAAAGGACAGCTCACATTCAAGGAGGCTGTCAGCATTGCAATCCAGGTGGGAAGAGGTATTGAGGCTGCCCATAACAAAGGCATTATCCACCGGGATATCAAGCCGCAGAACATCATTATCTCCACAGAGGGAAAAGTAAAAGTCACAGACTTTGGTATCGCAAGAGCCGCAACATCCAACACGATCAGTTCCGATGTGATGGGATCTGTTCATTACGCATCCCCGGAGCAGGCGAGAAACGGCTTTGTGGATGGCAAGAGTGACATTTATTCCCTTGGTATCGTAATGTATGAGATGGTGACCGGAAGAGTACCGTTTGACGGAGATACGACCGTTGCGGTGGCGATCCAGCATCTGCAGGAGGAGATCGTTCCACCGAGTGCTTACGCACCAAATCTTCCGATCAGTATGGAAAAGATCATCTTAAAATGTACGCAGAAGAATCCGGACAGACGCTATGAGTCCATGACAGCGCTGCTTGCAGATTTAAGAAAAGCGTTGATCAGCCCAAATGAAGACTTCGTTGTGATCGCACCGGTTTCCCAGGAGAAGACACGTGTGATCGGGGAAGAAGAGATCAATAAGATCAAGCAGGAAACAAGCAATATTTATCTCAGCGATGAGGATGTTGTGTCACATAATCAGAATCACAGAGACAAATTTGAAAAGCGTGACCGCTTCGAAGAGGATGACGAGGACGACGAAGAGGCATATGATGATGATGAACTCGAAGAGATGAATCCGAAAATGGATAAGGCGATCACGATCATGGGGATTGCTGCCGGTGTCATCATTGTCGCACTGATCATTTTTATTCTGGTAAGCTTCTTCGGAGATTTTAAATTCGGAGGATCTTCCAACAAAGCAAACACTGAGACATCCGAAACCCAGACAGACGGAATTGAAGTGCCGGATCTGAAGGGTCTTACATTCGACGAGGCAAAAGAGCAGCTCAATGCAAAGGGTCTCGGAATCAAGAAGAATGCGGGAACCGTTGCATCTGACCAATATGATGAGGGACAGATCGTAAGCCAGACACCGGATGCACTGACAAAGGCAGAGGCGAACACAACAGTGGAAGTTACCTTAAGCAGCGGAAAAGGAGAGGTTTCCGTTCCTTCCGTGACAGGCATGGATGAGACAACTGCTTACAATACACTGACAAATTCAGGATTTACTCCGGTAAAAGATTATGCATACAGTGCGGATGTCGCACAGGGAAATGTCATCGAACAGAGCCCGAATGCGGGATCTCTTGCAAAAGCAGGGGACAATGTCAAGATCGTGATCAGCCGTGGTAAAGAGCAGGCAGAGACAACAAGTGTAGCAGTACCTGGCGTGACAGGACTTACCGAGGATGCAGCAAGATCTGCCATCCAGAATGTCGGTCTTGCCGTTGGTAATGTGTCAAGCGCCTACAGTGACAGCGTGGCAAGCGGACAGATCATTTCCCAGAGTCCGGTTGCAGATACAGCAGTGGATGCTGGAACCGCAGTTGATTTTGTGGTAAGTATGGGTGCAGAACCAGCACAGGAAGTAAAGCCTACTACTTATAAGATCAATCTGAACATCAAAAAACCAAATAATGAATCCGTGGCAGCAGCCAATATTTATCTGTATGATGGAGCAGACGGAACAGGTAATATCTTAGAGCAGTGGACGAACCAGTCTATCTCCTTATTCGGGGAGGAAGGTCTCAGCATTTCCAAATCCGGAATGTTAGCATCCAGCGGTTCATTAAAGATTGACTGGCTTGGAGCAGATGGACAGCAGCTTGGATCATCCCAGATCGTGTCTCCAATCTCATTCAAGGCAGAATAATAACAAAAGGTAATATATGCAGGGAAAGATTGTAAAAGGAATTTCCGGGTTCTACTACGTTCATGTAGGAGAACCCGGAATTTATGAATGTAAGGCAAAAGGTGCGTTCCGCAATCAGAAGATCAAGCCGCTGGTCGGAGATGATGTGGAGATTGCGATTGTTGACGAAGAAACAAAAAAAGGAAACATTGAAAAAATCCTGCCGCGGAAAAATGAACTGATCCGCCCGGCAGTTGCGAATATCGATCTGGCGCTGATCATTTTTGCAGCGGCAAAACCGCAGCCAAACTTTAATCTGTTAGACCGTTTTCTGATCATGATGGAATATCAGGATGTTCCTGTGACGATCTGTTTTAACAAAAAAGATCTGTTAGAGGAACAGGCGATTGAGGAATTTGCGGGTGTATACAGAAAGTGCGGCTATTCCGTTCTCTATACCAGTGCAGAAAAAGAGGAGGGGATCCGCGAACTGCATGAGCTGTTAGATGGCAGGACAACCGCGGTCGCAGGACCTTCCGGCGTTGGAAAATCATCACTGGTGAACCGTCTCCAGCCAAATGTGCAGATGGAGACCGGAAGTATCAGCAGAAAGATCGAGCGTGGAAAGCATACGACACGCCATTCGGAGATCATACCGATCGCAGCAGATACATACATTATGGATACACCGGGATTCAGTACGTTATATATTCCGGGATTTGAGAAGGAAGATCTGCAGAATTTTTATCCGGAATTCAAAGAGTATGAGCCGTATTGCAGGTTCAAGGGATGCAGTCATATCAGCGAGCCGGACTGCGGTGTGAAAGAAGCACTGGCAGAAGGAAAGATCAGCCCGCTGCGCTACGAGAACTATAAGCTGCTCTATGAAGAATTGAAAGATGTAAAAAAATATTAGAAAAGATATTAAAATATCATTGTGCATGAGAATTATGTTTTCAAAATTACTTTGGAGGAAAAAGTTATGAATTGTTTATCACCATCCATTTTATCCGCAGATTTTGCAAATCTGGGAGAACAGGTGAGAATGTTGGATGAGGCAGGCGCACAGTATGTACATATTGATGTGATGGATGGAATGTTTGTGCCAAGCATTTCATTTGGTATGCCGGTCATCAAGAGTATCAGAGAGTGCAGCGATCGTATTTTTGACGTGCATCTGATGATCGAGGAACCGGGAAGATATATTGATGATCTCGCAGAAGTGGGAGCGGATCTCATCACAGTACACGCCGAGGCGTGTAAACACTTGGACCGCACGATCGAGGCAATCAAAGAAAAGGGACTGCTTGCAGGTGTGGCATTAAATCCGGCAACTCCGTTGTCTGCGATTGAATGGATACTTCCAAAGGTTGACATGGTGCTGATCATGTCCGTCAACCCGGGATTTGGAGGACAGAAGCTGATCCCTTACACCGTCGAAAAGGTCAGGGCGTTAAAGAAAATGATCGACGAGAAGGGACTTAAGACCGACATCGAGGTAGATGGCGGCGTGAATCTTGAAAATGTGACAGAAGTCATGGATGCCGGTGCCAACATTATCGTGGCTGGCAGTGCAGTGTTCAAGGGCGACATTTCTGAGAATGTGGAACGTTTTTTAGATGTATTAAAGGAGTAGTATGAGACATTGCATCATTGTGGTAGGCGGATATATCAATGACATTTTTGCAAAAGAGTTCATAGAAAAAGAAAGACCGGAGCTTTGCATTGCGGCAGATTCCGGGATGAACTTTTTCTATCGGAATAAGTTGACCCCGGACTGGATCATCGGAGATTTCGATTCAGCATCCAGTGAGGCGTTAGATTATTTCGGCGGACAGCCTGATATTTCATGGATCAGGTTAAACCCGGTCAAAGACGATACGGACACGGAATCGGCGATCCGGAAAGCAATTGCGCTTGGAGCAGAGAAAATTACGCTGCTGGGAGCAACCGGAACAAGAATCGATCATCTGCTTGGAAATATTGAACTTCTGGGGATCGGACTGCAGAATCATATTCCAGTCGAAATTCTGGATGAGAGAAACAGAATCCGCATGATCGGGACAGGAATCACGCTTGAGAAGGAAAAACAGTTTGGAAAGTTTGTTTCCCTGATCCCTTATACCAATGTCGTAAAAGGTCTTACACTGACCGGTTTCAAGTATCCTCTGGATCACTATGATTTAAAGGGGTTCTGTTCGCTTGGTGTGAGCAATGAGATCATTGCGGAGCGTGCAGAGATAACATTTGAAGACGGAATTTTGATTGTGATCGAGGCGAGTGACTGAGGATAGCCTGATTGCTGATAACAATAAAACAACAAAAATGATAAAAATTGATTTTAAGGTTTAAAAAATGAGGCTGATATGGTATAATACAAGACTGTATCGGGCTCTTTTTTGCTTACGAAGCAGAAAGGAATTCATTTTACAAACAGAGATTGAAAAAAAGAAAAATCAGGTGTAGTAAAATAACATAGAAAGGCGGAAATGCTTGAAAACAAGGCATTTTCAGACAGGTAAAATACATTATGAAATTAGGAATCGTCGGACTCCCAAACGTCGGAAAGTCTACATTATTTAATTCCCTGACCAAAGCAGGTGCTTTATCCGCAAATTATCCATTCGCAACGATCGATCCGAACGTCGGAATCGTTTCTGTACCGGATGAGAGAATCGTAAAACTCGGTGAACTTTATCATACCAAGAAGGTAACACCGGCTACCATCGAATTTGTAGATATTGCAGGACTTGTAAAGGGAGCGAGTAAAGGAGAGGGACTTGGAAACCAGTTCCTTGCAAACATCCGTGAGGTAGATGCGATCGTGCATGTGGTCAGATGTTTTGAGGATACCAATGTCGTACATGTGGATGGAAGTGTAGATCCGGTCCGTGATATAGAGACCATCAATTTAGAACTTATATTTTCAGATATAGAGATTCTTGACAGAAGAATTGCCAAGACAGCAAAAGGTGCAAGAATGGACAAGACCCTTGCAAAAGAACTTGCTCTGTTAGAAAAGATCAAGGCACACTTAGAAGAAGGAAATCTGGCAAAAACCTTTGAACTTGGCGAAGATGAGGATGAGCAGAAGTGGTTTAAAGAATATAATCTGCTGACGGCAAAACCTGTGATTTATGCAGCAAACGTATCAGAAGATGATTTAGCAGATGACGGTGCATCCAATGCTTATGTGCAGAAAGTGCGCGAACACGCAAAAGAAGAAGCGTGCGAAGTATTTGTTATCTGTGCACAGATCGAGCAGGAGATTGCAGAATTAGATGATGAAGAAAAAGCAATGTTCTTAGAGGAACTTGGTTTAAAAGAATCAGGACTTGAAAAACTTATCAAGGCAAGTTATTCCCTGCTTGGATTGATCAGCTATCTGACAGCAGGAGAAGATGAGACAAGAGCATGGACGATCAAGATCGGAACAAAAGCACCGCAGGCAGCCGGAAAGATCCATACGGATTTTGAACGTGGATTTATCAAGGCAGAGG
>OIWP01003333.1_pt1 | contig 13583 bp, 22 predicted proteins | sample 1587661 | NCBI WGS metagenome assembly OIWP01 (sample SAMEA3888899, study PRJEB22519) | human gut metagenome | biome: human gut; feature: human-associated habitat; material: faeces | place: Denmark | collected 2010 | reverse complement strand
GTAAGGACGGTGCTGACGGTTTGTCTGTAATAGGTGGCGGTCATTGGGAATCCTCCAAAACCCCGTACAAAGCCAACACAATGGTCACTCTTGCCAATTGTGTCTTTATATCCAAGGTGGAAACCTCCAATCCTCCCATCAGAATATTGCGTATCAAAGGTGGCAATTTCTTAAGAAAGAAGGACGGTGGTTATTATCTTGCCGGGAAACCTGCCGACTGGGAGGTTAACGAAGACTGGGATATGCTGCTTGACGGGCGTGAACTGAAAGGTGAGAGTATCACTTTCCTTGGTGAATTTGCCACGGCTCCTGCCAATCCGAAAAACGGTGATTCATACCGTAACACGACTGACCGTGCTACCTACATCTATCAGGACGGAAGATGGCAGCTTATGATATCGGACGGAAAAGACGGTAAGGGCTATGAGTATATATATACAAGAGGCAATATCATAGATAACACCCCTGAAAAGCCGGACAGTCAGCAGAAAGATGGTTATGTTCCGGAAGGCTGGACGGATAATTATCTTGGTACGGACGCAGACCATCAGGTTGAATGGGGTTGTACACGTTTTAAGGAAAATGGCGTATGGTCTGAGTTCAGTGATCCGGCTGTGGTGCATCGCTGGAGTAAGGACGGGGAGAATGCCATCATGGCGGACTTCGATAACGAGATGGTCAATGCAGCCCTTACTTCAGATGGAAAGGTCGTATCCTCACAGACTTGGAATACAACTGTCAGTATGTGGTATGGAACGGAAAAGCTCACCCTTGACAGCATCACCTGTACACCTGACACAAATCTTCTGTGTGCGACAGACAAGAATACGGGAGTGGTGACAATATCGGTATCTGCCGGAGCTACTCTTGCTGCGACAAACACGGTGAAGATCACAATCAGGGCTACAAAGAACGGGCAGCAGTATTCCCGTGATCTGTCATTCACTGTAGCCGGGGTCCGTGGAGGTGCGGACGGTTCAGATGCCGTGCTATACAGTATAATCGTTTCTGCCACTTCTGTAAGCAAGGACAAGAATGGGAACTACAGCGTGTCTTCCGTATCATGTTACAGGCAAAAGTCAGTGGGAGGCGTGATATCCACCACAACGGACGGTACATTGAAATACAGCATAGACGGTGGAACAGAAACTACCATAAACAACAATACAGCCATATCAAGCGGAAACTTTACGAAGACATTGAAGTTTGTTTTCTATGTGAATGACCAGATAGTGGATATTGAAACCGTTCCCATGCTTTCTGACGGTAAGGACGGTGCTGACGGTGAGAGCATCACAGCAGCCGGTCATTGGGAGTCCGCCAACACTCCGTATGCGAAAAACAGTACAGTATCGTTTGCCGGAGGATCTTACTTAAGCAAGGTTCAAACATCCAATCCGCCACTTCCGCTTCTTCGTGTGAGAGGTGGACGTTATCTAAGGAAGAAGGATGGCGGTTACATACTTTCCGGGAAGAGATCGGACAAGGCTGTCAACTCCGACTGGCAGGAAATGACTTCCGGTGTCGAACCGTCCGCTTCGTACTGGCTTGACAGCCCGGTAAGCACAATAAACTTTACCAGTACGGGCACACCGTCACCGTCAGCGTTTGTCGTTACCATGAAACAGAATGTAGGCGGTAATGTGAGCAATACGAACAGGTTCTATCTTGCTGCACGCAAATACAACGGAAGCTGGCTGGCGCATGTAGGTGCTACCCTAAGCAATCAGATATCCGTTCCAGCGACAGCCGGATACACCCAGTTTGCCGTCCGGGCTTATCAATCCGCATCGGACGCGAACGCATGGAATAATAATTTTATCGCTGAAAAAGGGGTGGGTGTTGCTAATGATGGTTCCATAGGAGCAACAGGAGCAACAGGGGCGTTTCCCCGTGACAGAGGTGTATTCACATCAGGACAGACTTATGTCTGGAATGCGGATTACCGGGATAAGGTCATATATCTGATAGGGGGAGTTTATTATAATTTCCTTGTAAAGAATTACGGTGCTTCCGTTACCGCTGCACCCACATCAGCCAACGGGGATTCGAACTGGGAAGCCATGCAGAAGTTTGTGAATATCGCTACTGACACCCTGTTTGCCGATGGTGCGAATGTAGCCGGATTCATGTTCAAAAACAATGTGCTTAAATCCCACAACGATGAAGGTGAGACTCTTCTTATCAATGGCGTAACCGGGTATTTCAAATGTAAGAATGCAGAGATTACAGGAACAATCACAGCGGATAAAGGACGTATCGGCCCGTACTCCATCATTTCGGGGGTATTGTCCTCAAAGACCCTTTATAAGGATACAACAGATACTTATGTTGGTTTCAACCTGTCTGCCGGACAAATTGAGTTTTATAACGAAAGGACATTTGCAAACGTAAGAATCGGGGGAAACACGTTCTTTACCACAATCGAAGGGATTAAGTATGATGCTGGAATTGACATACAGAGTCCAAATGCCATGATCGGGATGCACATCAAGACTCCGAGCATTCCTCTGTTCGTGGAGGGGGGTAACATTTTCCTTCATCCGAACAATGACAGTTATGTGTCTCTTCATGGCATAGTGGGGAACTGGAGGAACATATCCGACAGCACTTCCCTGAATAACAATGATGACAATGTGATGTTTATTAATACGGGTAATATAGAAGTGACACTTCCTCCGGATGTTCCGGGACATACCATATACTTCAAACGTATGAGCGGCGGAGTAAGATTGACAGGAGGACGGATCCTGCCTGCTCCCGGAGGACAGGAGGCGTCTTATATTGATTTGGATTTTGCATCCGGCTTCATTAAGTGTATGGGTAATTATTGGGTTATGTTTTATTGCGGATAATTTAAATATAAAGTATGAAAATAAATTTTGCACAATTTCCTATTTATGACGGGATTAAAAAAGAAAAGCTTATAGCCAGTAACATCACTGAAGCCTTCGGTGACTGGATATACAAGAACGTAGCGGGTTTGAAGGCGCATCTCCTTGCGGAGAAAATCTTCAAGTCGACTGTAGATGGTGTGGAACTTGACGAAGAGGAGGTGGATATCATAAGACGTTCTACCCCTATGTTGTCCGGCTTGCTGGCCGATTCGTTGAATGATTATCTGGATAAAAAGAAGGAGGAACAACATGAAGATTGAGAATTTGGAACGCGCCAGCCGAATCAATGACGAACTGGCGAAACTGAAGCTGGCGAAAAATACATTGAATAACGGAGGCTATGTCCGTATCTACAGCAGCGCCCGGTCAAGTGCCGGATGTGTGGAACTGGATATAGCAAACTTCAATGACGAGGTGAATACGTGTATAGACAACCATATTACAAAACTAGAATACGAAATAGAAACGCTATGATGAAAGAATTATGGCAATTAATCAAGATGCTGTTCTCAAGCAAGCCGGGTGATTTTGATACTCCTGAGCTGCTTCCCATGAAGCATTATCCTTTCAAGGGATACCGTTTCATGATGTGGTGCGGACGGATGATATACCGTGCCGAGAACAAGGAGAACATAGATAGGTATATGCAGACCTATGCGGGTAAGGAAAGCCTGACGCACGAAACCATACACTTGCGTCAGGCACAGGTTATCGGCTCATGGGTAAAATACTATTGGCGGTATTTTGTCGAGTGGATCAAGGGAAACCCTATCTGCCATCCTGCGAGTTCAGCGTATTATACCATTCCGTATGAAATCGCCGCATACGCCAATCAGGGCAATCCTGATTACTTGAAAAACTATACGGATGATTCCTTTACTCGTTACAAGTTGAAGCATAGAAAGCGTATTTACAAGGAGCATCAAAAAGATTGGAAAACTTATATAAGAACTTTATAAAATTTGGATATTATGAGTGATTTGAATTTAGAAAATATAGTTGGCTTTAAAGCTGTGGATAAAGACGGCAACGAACAAAATGTGACAGTAGATGAAATGGTGGATATGGTTTCCACAAGAATGGTTATGGCTTTGTCTGAAACTTCAACATTTGCCGCCGCTGCTGCAACAGGAAATGACGTGTATGAAAATGAACTTCCGACAGTGACGGATGCCGCAAATGTAAGAGTTTTACAAAGTAGCGGGGATGCGGCAAAAATGACGATGCAGTCGCTTGCATCAAAACTGGGAGAACTTTTCACTAATTTGAAGCTGTTTCCATTCATGCGAAGAGGTATTTTAGAACGAAATACAGATTTTAATAATATAACAGAATCAGGTATATACACATATACATCTTTGGCATCATTTACTAATTCACCGGATAATGATTATGGAATTTTATTAGTATTCAACGGATCTGGTTATCTTATTCAAGAAGCTAGACAAGTGGTCAATACTTTAATTATCAAATATCGTGCAGGTGTTGTCGTTGATGGTAAATTTCAATGGACTGATTGGAAACAAATTCAAACAAAATAAAGCCCTAAAATCCGACCTGGGAGGACTGTTGGGGATAAATGATACGTGGTTAAGGTTCAGAGATGAGAAAGAAATAGAATCTCAAGACGAATTAGATTCTATGCAATATAGCGGAATATACTTACTATCACAAAATTCAAAATTAGAATATGTCCGTAATTGTGTATTAGTTGTAATCGGCAAACCTAATATCTGTTGTGTTCAGAACCTATATAATTATAGCGGAGATATCTATAAATATCGAGTGAAGTGGTTTAGTAATTGGAATTATTGGCAAACCGTATCTTAGACATGATTAAAAAACGGGTGGTCCGGTACAAGCCGGTGCCACCCGATCCTGATATGCACAACGCCATGTGCGGTGCAAAGGTAATCCATGTTTCTAAGAAGCCAATACAAAAGACCTAAAATCTCCCCATTCCCCATTATAATTACGGCGGAAACCAACAACATCCTCACCTAGACGGAATGTCATTTGAATGACATATCCTTGTCCATCGTTAAAAACTATCATTATGGAATAATTTGAAACAACACTAATTCCGTTTCGTCCGAATACATGATACATTCCGCTTGCAGTTGCACTATTTACCTCTTCGTCTGTACTTAATATACCTTTGGGCATAAACGGGAACAGCTTCAAACCGTTCATTAGTCCTCCCAGAAGTGGGAAATCAGACCGCCGTTGTTGTGATTCTCACCCAAGAATTCCAATTACCATACCACATACTACGTATATAGTAAGATCCATCACTGTAATATATAATTTGGATGGATGAATCTTGTCCACCACCTAAATTAGTATATAAGGTAACCAATATACCCCATAATCCGTTATTTATAGGCGTATTGGTTGATCCTTCTTGGATTCGTAGAATAACACTTTTTTTAATGGTGTTTAAGTCACCTTTAAACAGTCCTCCATCTCTTAACCACGTATCATTTATCCCGATGAGTCCTCCCAGAAGCATTTTTTGTGGTTTATTTTGTAAATACAGAAGATTCTTTTAACTTTAAAAACAAAAAGTTGAATATGTTAGAGAAGATCAGATACCGTTTGGTTTATAACCGACAAAACAAGTTAAATCGACAAGGGACAGCCCTAGTCCAAATAGAAGCCTATTTGAATCAGAGAAAGGTATATTTTAAAACCAATGTTTATCTAAAGCCGGAGTGTTGGAGTAAGGATGGCGCTCAAGTAATTAACCATCCGCAATCGAATGAGCTTAACGCAATGCTATATGAGAAAATACTGGAGTTGCAGGCTATAGAACTTAGCTATTGGAAAAGAGGACTTGAATCAAACCTTTCCACGTTAAAGGAGGCTGTAAAAAAGGGAATTAAACCAGTTGTGTCGTTTTTAAAGTTTGCGATACAAACGATAGAGAATTCAGATAGGAAACCGGGAACCAAGGATAACATGCTGGGCACGGTAGCCACTTTGAAGGAATTCCGGAACGTGATAGAGTTACTGATATAAATTATACGTTTTTGAAAGAGTTTGACGCATTTTTGCGAAACAAGAATCTGAAAGTAAACACAGTCGGAAAACACATGAGAATACTGCGTACCTTGGTCAACGAAGCAATAAACGAAGGTTATATATTACAGGAGGCATACCCTTTCCGTAAGTTCAAGATCAAGAAAGAGAAGAAGGAACATAACTTCTTGATGCCCGCAGACTTGGAGAAGCTGGAGAATCTTGAACTGCCGGACAGGAAGAACAACAGCCGGCACATACTGGACGCATTTCTCTTCTGCTGCTATTGCGGATTGAGATTCTCTGATTTCAAGCAATTGACTTATAAAAATCTCGTAACAGTTGATGGAAAGGAATGGCTAGTTATGAATAGCATCAAAACAGGCGTAAAACTCAATATTCCGCTATATCTGCTGTTTAACGGGAAGGCTCTGGGTATAATGCGGAAATACGACAGCATCGAACAACTGGCTGCATTAGGTTGCAATTCGGACACTAATCGGACATTGCAGAAATTGGGAAGGATGGCGCATATCAGCAAGAAATTTACCTACCATACAAGTCGTCATACTTGTGCTACTCTGTTGGTACATCAAGGCGTTCCGATAACCACCGTCCAAAAACTCTTGGGGCATACATCGGTCAAGACAACAGAGATATATTCCGAGGTGTTTGATGAAACGATCATCAAGGATCTGACAAGGGCTAACCAGAAGTATTCTAAACGTAGAAATGTAAAACAAAATCAAATAAAATCTCAAAAATCCCCGGAAAAATACATCAGGCAGTAGAAATCTATAAAAGCTATCTGTTTTATACTTGTTTTTCCGATCCCATTCCATAAAATTCGTTTCCTGTCAATAAAAATACAAACTCGCCAGTCTTGCCGTTCTATTAATTCTCTTCATTCATCTTGCAAGTAAAAAATATTGCATTAATGGCAATTTTTTAAGAAGATTGGTTTTTGTTTCAAAATTGGCTCCTTATAACTAATTAATATAATTTTCTTTTTGTATGTCGTTTTAGAATTGATATCTTTGCTATTATCTTCAAAGTCTGAGCAAACGATATATAGGATATTGGACAGCAATGATGTGCCAAGACGTCCCAAGGTTAGAGGTGTAAGAAAAATATTTGTCACGATAGAGGAGGATGTAGCTGCTATCTTAGATAAGGAGCAATCGGTATCATTATATGTCAATGAGGCTATAAGATTCTATCACAGTAACCGGCATTAATTGCCGGTTATTTTTTTATTAAAACTATATTTAAAATCACGTTTCGAATCGTGTTGTTTAGATAAATTAAAGTCATATCATTTCGCAATACCCTAAAAATACCCATGAGAAAAAAAATCTTAAAAATATACCAATACTTTTTGTATAACACCCGATGTTTTTTTATTAAAGCTTTGATATATCTTAAAAATATACCAATTATATATTATATTTTTTCGACACATAATAAGCCAAGGAGGCGACAGAATAAATTGCAGCGCAATCATCTGAACCATTATAATCCAATATCCCATCCATAAACTCATTGTATTGCGGGATCTCATCATAGTCTGCACGAAACATCACATTATTTTTGATAAAATCCAGAAAAGCAGATACCCTAGCATCTGTTCCCATATTTTTATGCATAATTCTGACATCATATCTATCCCTTAAGCCCCGTGCTATGGGGAAATAATTTTTCTCACTTTCAAACAACACTTCCACAGGAGATATGCCCTCTAAAAATGACAGGAGAACAGTCTCATCAAATGATCCTGTATATGTCACATTATCTATATATATTCCCTCATTTACATAGCACGAAACGATAATGAACTTTCCGGCATATTCGGGAAGAACATATACAAGTCTTGTCCCCTGAATATTTTTAGACATATCAAAATATCTCATATCTTTATTTTCCTGTTTAATTTTACTTCGTTTCCTTTTCAAAGAGAAACGAGTATATTCATCCTTGAATACCCATACAGTAATATATCGCAGACAATCCACCAAGTGACCGTATCTCTCATAAGACTGTCCTGTAATCTTATCCTTTACTCTTTTTTTCAGCACCCCTCCATTAACGTCCTTCTTGGCATTGTTATAATCGACTATCGAGTTTTTACATCCATCATCTACCGAAAATGACATACCCGAGCCTCCATCGAGCATGTAGTTTACAAATTCACCTGACATCGGTACGGACGGGTTAGAAGCCGGTATCCTCTCCTCAACATGGTAATCGCTTTCCAGCCCTTCCACGAACTTATCAAGAAACGATCTCTTCTCTTCGTCTATAGTGTTCCCGTTTTTTGTCGAAGCATCTCCGTACAGATACAGCATATCATTATACCTTATTGATTTCAGGTAATCTACCGCCATTTTTGAAGCCTGTGTTACCGTGTTGAACGGATCACTGGCGCATATCTCGTTAAACTGCCTTATACTACTTCCATCCACCTGGAAAAATGATATTGAAATATAAGGGAGCACATTGTTATCAATTGATATATGAACCGGCATCCCTTTAATGTAGTGTGTCGTTTTTATGTGTTTGTTTGAATCAAATGCATACAGGAACTCTCCTCCTGTCTTAATGCTTCCCCATTCTCCCAATGCGTATACCCTGTAGTAATTATAATCATGATCCTTGTACCATTGGTAATTAGATATCGTCTGTCTGTCATAGTATCCATACTTCCCGTCCGGAGAACCTACTACCCAGAAGTTGTTCTTATACGAAGAATGCAGCTCTACCGTATCCGATGGATATCTTTCCATTTTTCCCGTACGCTCATTAGCTATCATTCTAGATTTATTATATCTCTTTCCTAATATCCGGCTATAATCCTTAGGTAATAAACTCCTTTTTATCGGAAATCTTACTTTCCCGTACAAATCATTCGGATGCTCATCCCACTCGTATGTATCAAGGATCTTGGTTTTTATCCACGAGTCCTCTGATACTGGATTAAAGTTGCATATAATCTGTAGGCCCTCCTTTCCTCGTAGGCGGAAACGTATTTGTGTGAAATCCTCATATTCAAACTCAGTGGCCTCTTCCATCACTATCCAGCGATATCCTGTGATAGACTTTATCTTCTCGGGATCGTCCAATCCTGTAAAATCGATTTTGCAACCATTTATACAGGTTATATTATTTTCCTTTGGAGCGAAAAACTGACTCAATTGAAGAGCTTTCATTTGGGTCTTAAACTCTTCATATACCGTATTCTTAAGACTGGCTCCAACTTTTCTCACAACGAGAGCCGAACCCTCTCCGGAGAATACAGACAACAACACGGATTGTGCCGTAGATACAGATTTCCCTGATGAGGAACCACCTCTGTTTATAATATACCGGATATCCTTGTCATGCATCGCCTCACGGATATGCCAAAACAGGGGATTAAACAATTTATACGAGAACACCATCTCTATCATTGCTCGTCCCCAATTATCATGCGCACATTGGTACTGACATCACTTTTTACTGGAGCATCCCATCCAAGCATCTTGCTTATCTGTGTAATGGCGGCTATTTTGCTATATAGCCGTATCTCTACTCCATATTGAGTATTCTTAATCGATTGGATGCAACATCGGACTGGTTTTGGTATATCATCAAGAGAACGGACAATAAACGTATCTTTACTTTTTAATTGAAGATCTATAGGGTCTACATTTACCACATTTGTAAGAAAACGCAATGCATCTTCCTTCTTCATGTCAGACTTTTTTAAGATATCAGCCTGCAATTCATTTACACGGGATGCGACAGATGGATTTCTCAGCAATTCAAATGCACGCTTACTAACGACCCCATCCTTCCATCCAATACTATTAGGGTAAGCTTTCCGATATGCATCTGTAGCATTACCTGTTTCTATATAATAATGACAGAAATTTTCTCTATTTGCTACGAGTTTTTTCCCCATAAAAGTCTTTTCGCCCGAAGAACGTACCGTGCTCCTTTACACGGAAACATTATAATTCAAAGTTACAAAAAATCTGAATAAAAACAAAACTTGTCATTTAATTCATTTTCTTAAAAGTTCTTTATCATGTAAACCGTGATCACAAGCTGTCTTATAAGCTCGATCCCGTAGTTCGTTCAAATTAATATTATTCATTGTCTATTTTTTTATAATCCTTACATCCATTACGATAAAAACCACCATCATATAAATCACTGTAACCATGGTTCACTTTAAACCGAAGAGGATGGTTTAGCGCACAAAGATCACTATAGTGCTGTTTAGCTGATTCTTCAATTACTTTCTCCATCTCATCATCATCTAATACCCTTTCGTCCGGTTTAAAATTCTTGCATGTATCACAGTAACGGATAGGTTTACGTTCTCCTTTTTTCCCTGAAGGCTTTTTAAACCCTTTTAGCCAACAGCTTTCGTCTTTGATAGGGCAACATCTACAGTAATCATCAATATCGTAAAATTGACAGTAACCGTCACAGAACCATTCTCGAAACTCTGTAAGCATTTTCTCTTTTATAAGTTCTTCCTTCATTTCCTTATTCCTAATTTAATTTCTTCATCCTTGATTATTTTCCCAATCTTATCGGCTTCCTCATATCGTTCCTCCCTTATCAACTTTCTTTGCAGCTCCGAGAGCTGGTTAAGGGAAACAATATCGTTACGATCTGACACACGACGGACATATCTTTCTATATCATCCAGCTTATTCTCCATGCGTATATGCCACTTGCTTACCAAAATTAAAGTAAATGCTAGAGCACAAACATTTAATGAGGCAAGGATGAATTTAAATATTGATTCTGCTATTTCCATAATCATATAAGTTTTAATGCTTCCTGTAAACCTGCTTCAAGTGCTTCCTCGTAGCTATCCCATTCCTCTCCATCATTTGTTCCTTTATAAACAGAACTAGCCATATGAGTTCCATTGTCAGCTTTAGATATTTCGTATCCATAGCCACAAGCACAGTTGTATATACATATATGAATATTTTTGGTTTCACGTAACCACTTCTGGGCAACGGATTGAGTAGGGCAAGAATAAAATAATTTAGGTAAATCCTTACTAGTTCTAAATATGGTTTCCATCATTATACCCTTATGATTAATAATATCTTTGCAATACTCATTAAATCCTTTCTCTTTCAGCATCTTTGCTGTTTCTAATGTTACAAGTTCTTCGGTCATAATTTTATTCTCCTTTCAATTTCTTTATTAGCGCATCAGCGAAACCAAGGCTCCATTCTACTGTCATATTTAAACTAGCATTCATTACCTGTTCATGTGAATTGCTGCAAAATCCTTGCATGGCAGCTTTCGCTAGTTCATATCGCCTCTGTTCCCAGTCGATAGCTGAAAAATCAAGTTCGCATTCTCTGAAAACCATATTATCGCACACATATAGGTTATCTCCGCTATGTTGCGCGTTGATATTTACTTTGGGAGTTACATCTACCAAAACTCCTGTTGATTTTACTCTTGCTTTCATTGTTCCTCCTCTGTTTTAAAATGTTCAATCAGTTCATTTACGGTAGCCTTGTGAACGGTATCTATATTAACATCAATATCATTGTAAACCCAATAAGTAGAGAACTTGATTTCAGGACACAGAATCCATTTATCACCATCCGTAAACCATTGGTTCTTGTCTGTATCATCCCTTAATGCAGCGATAGCTAGGAAAAGTTCTTCATTCGTTCCGCAATCAACACTTCCACGTTTTTTCAAAGGATGCCCATTTCTTATCACATGATTCTTTTGGGATAGTAAAAAGAATATTCCATTATTACACATAATAAAATCATACTTGTTATCATCATCTGCATAATATTTAGGCTTACCATGTGAATACCCCAATTCTTCCAGTCCTCTCCGAAGTTCCTGTGTATTTTTGCGTATAAAACACGGTGTTGTAAATCCCATAATTATTCCTCCTTATCTATCTTAATATCAGTTACTTTTCCACGATTGACAAAGCACTGGTCCATGTTTGGGTTTTCATAAGCTATATCGCAAATGATTTCTGAACTATCATCACACTCATTTTGTAATGAGCACTCATCACATATTCCAACACACAATTCATGCAGCATCCCGTCTATTATTATTCCATTCTTTATTTCCATAATTATACCCCTTTCCCGTAAACATTTACAAACTCGCTGACATCCATATAGTCTATACCGAAATTCTCGGCTGTTTTCTTATCACTATCTGAAAACTGCCCTTCAAGTCCGCTTGCATCACCAATCATCAAACAATCTTTTAATTCACAATCATTACCCCATGCTATATAATTGTTAAGTAATTCTTTGAGCATTCCGATGTTCGGCTTTCTCATAGGATTACTTCTACTGTTACCTCTGCAATATTTAAAACGTGTATCAATGCCGCAATAATCTATTATACTTTCATTCACGTACTCACATTTAACATAGATGGATGATTCCGGAAACAGACCCTTTTCTATCCCTCCTTGATTTGTCACGATTGACAACCTATCGGCAATTCCCTCCTTAATTATCTCCCTACATAAATTTCTTATCATAAAGTAATCGCCGTTTTTCTTTATCTCGTCAGAAACCATATAACGAATCCACCTCTATTTGAGCAAATACTTCCGGGAAGTCCTTCCGTATCTTGTTCCAGTATCCCATTCCCCCTTTCACGCAACCGATGCAGTTGTTGTTATTGTAGCCCATCTTGTACATGGCCGGAATTTCAATACCAGCTTTCCAAAGCATTCCCATCGCATCCGGCTTCGTAATCTGCTTTTCAATTAGCGGAAACAGTGGCTTTGTGTTTGGGTACTGCTGTTTTAATCGGATGGCTCGGTTTATCTCTTTAGGGTCGTAATCAAAGCCCCAAACTTGACCGTCCCAAGAACCAAGTTCCTTCTCCAGCTTGTAACGGACTTGTTTCTTTAGTTCGAATGTGCAAGCTGCACCAGTAGGACCATTGATGTACCGTTTTTTAATCAGTACATCTTTTACGTTGAAAAACTTATCGCTGCGAATGGTATGAATTGGCTGCCCGTTCCATCTCTCGCAATCTGAGATAAATCGGACATTATCTGGATGCCCAGAACCTGTTTCGATGTAGTAAATCTGCACATCATCATACAGACTTAGTGCTATCTTACAAGCTACTGCGGATGTTACACCGCAAGAAAACCATGCTATTATCATTTGATTCCTTTCTTTCTTCCAGTGAACTACCTACGGTTTCGGGATAAACCTCATACATGCCGATGCTTTTCCCTATTTCTATATCATTTAAATTCGGGATGATAGCATATCTATCCTCTTCAATCTTAACAAGAGAGCCATATAACCATTCTTCACCGTATATGCTCTTACCTCTGAATTTTATTTCACGATTCATTTTATTTGCTAAAAATGCCATAAATATTCCTTTCATATCCTTATTAGTTAATTAATATCGCTCCCTACAAATGCCGCTATGGCATCAAATTCATCATTTGTATACTCATAGCCGTTAATGATTATAATTTCATTCATTTCTATATCGTTTTGAATTATTTTTTTATAACTACCGCCATTGTACTAATAGAAGTGCCACTCTCTTTAAACTCGCCTGCGCTGATTTCAAACACTTCTCCATGTACTTCTTTCAGCCAGTTGCGGAAATCAATACATTTCTTTTCCG
>OIWP01003328.1_pt1 | contig 13607 bp, 8 predicted proteins | sample 1587661 | NCBI WGS metagenome assembly OIWP01 (sample SAMEA3888899, study PRJEB22519) | human gut metagenome | biome: human gut; feature: human-associated habitat; material: faeces | place: Denmark | collected 2010 | reverse complement strand
AAGGGCGAACCCGCTAGCGGCAGTTCGCGTGCCCCGCTCAGCCGGTGCAGAAAAATCCGTGCCGAATTGATAAATCAAACGCATCTTATTAAAGCATATCCTAAAAAAACAGCACTGTCAACGCAATAAAAATTACAAAATGTAAACAATTTGTATATGTCAGCGCACTTTGCGGGAATTTGTGCAATAAGGATTGACAACCATCTTCTACTATTGTAGAATATAAGCAATAAAAGGTGTTTTACATTTGTAGAATCAAAGGAGGGTTAGACTATGCGAAACGACAAGCGATTGCCCGATGCGGAGCTGGAGGTCATGCAGACCATCTGGTCTCTGGGCACACAGGTCACGGCGGCCGAGGTGCAGCAGCACGCGGATAAGGACTGGAAAATGACCAGCGTGCTCACGTTCCTGTCCCGCTTGTGCGACAAGGAATTTCTTTCCTGCACGAAGGAGGGACGGCAAAACCTGTACACGCCGCTCGTCAGCGAGAAGGACTACCGTCAGCGTGAGAGCGTCGGCTTTCTGCGCCGACTGTGCGGCGGCTCGGTGAAGAATCTGGTCGCGAGCCTGTCGGATGCGGGCGCGCTGACCGAGCAGGACATCGACGAGCTGCGCGCGTTCCTCGACAGGCAGACGCACTAAGGAGGGGATCTTATGCTGCAATTCTCGGAAAAACTGCTCAACAACCTGATGCAGATCGGCCTGACCGTATCGCTGGCGGCGCTCGTGCCGCTCATTCTGCGGCGGCTGATGAAAAAGCGTTATCCGGCCCGTATGGTATGTGCGGTGTGGGCGATTCTCGCGCTGCGGCTGCTCATTCCGGTGCAGTTGACACTGCCGCAGGCGCCGGTGCAGGTCATGCCGCGCACCAGCTATGTGGTGCAGAGTGACCAGACGGCGTTTCGGCAGGCCGGACTTCCGGTGGTGCAGAACCCAACCCGATGGGTGACGGGTACGCAGGCGCAAACGCTCAGCGCGGCAGATACCGGCACGGTCAAGACCGTGGATATTACCGATATTCTGCTGACGCTGTGGCTGGCAGGCGTGATTGCCTGCGTACTCTGGCAGGGGATTGGCTATTACCGGCTGATACGCAGCCTGAAAGGTACGTCCCAACCGGTCGAACGCGCGGATCTGCACACGATTTTGCAGGAGCAGTGCGCCGACCTGGTTATTGACCGGGAAATCCCGCTGCGGGTATCTGCGGCGGCGGACTGCCCGATGCTGGCCGGATTTATCCATCCGACGCTGTATTTGCCGGATGAGCGCATTTCCCGGACGGATGCGGCGTTCATTTTCCGCCACGAGCTGACACATTACAAGCACGGCGATCTGTGGCTCAAGCTGCTGCTTCTGGCGGCACGCTGCCTGCACTGGTTTAATCCGCTGGTGCATCTGATCGCGCGATTCGCGCAGGAGGACATTGAGGCGGCGTGCGACGACGCGGTTGTTCGCGGACACGACGGCGCGTACCGCAGAGCCTATGGCGAGACCATCCTGCGGTCGGCTATTGCGCAGTCGCAAAAGAGAAAAGCTTTGGTGTCCTGCTTCGGTGATGACAAAAAGACGCTCATGCGCCGGTTTGAGGGACTGTTTGACAAGTCGGTCAAAAAACGTGGTGTCGCGCTCGTTGTGATGATCGCGCTGCTGGTCGGCTCGCTCGGCTGCGTGGTTGCGGTGGGGGAGAAGAAGCCCAATCAGACCACCGAGGAACGCGCATTGATGATGGCAAACACATTCGCGCAGGCGTATGTGGACGAAGATACCGAAGCGTTCAACAAATACCTTGTGCCGAACAGTGAAAACTTAGTCGATAATTTCACAACCGGCGCGGCCGTATACAAGCGCTATGTGACCAAGTACGAACCGGCAACACAGACAGCACTCATCGTTTACGAATACGAGTATGACGCCGCGCGCATGGCGGCGCAGGGGATGCAGGCGAACGGCATTACGCCGGGTCTGCCGTACCGCGAAGCGCAGCGGCTGTATTTCACCGGTAAGGGCGATAAAATGCTGATTTCTAAAGCGATTTGGGAAGCCGACTCTGACCTGACAAGCTCCACCGGTGATGATAGTGGTCTGGTAAACTCGCTGGAGCACTTCAAGCTGCTGTACGAAAACGATCTTGGTCTGCCGGATTTCGTTTCGGCGGATAACAAGGCGGTAATCGGCAACAGCGATCCTGTGTCCGCGGCAGAGGTTCTGCTCGGCATTGCTCCGGCGGTTAGTCAGGTGGAAGGCAGCAACCAAGATGCCGCACCGTACAACGACATCCGCAAGGTGACATTCACGTTTAAAGATAACAGCAAGGTTGTTGTCACCATGATAAACCAGTTCGGTCAGGGCTGGCTGCCGCAGGACTGGACGGACGGCAGCGGCGTTCGTTCCCGCACGGCGGCGGATCTCGCGCAGCAGTACGCACGCGCAGTTCTGCACAAGAGCGCACAGTATATCTTCCCGATTTTGACGCCGGACGGTCAGAAAGACCTTATCGCGCAGCAGATGGCTATGACCGGCGGCGAGCAGTGGACGTGGAAATACGGTCCGTCCTCGCCGTCTGCAACGGATTTCGTGCTTGTACCCACCGATGACGAAAGCAGCTACTGCGTTGTATTCCGTCTGTCTGGCAGCGGCGTGAATGATGCGCGCTCGGCGTACACCGTGCAGACCATCCGCGAGAACAAAAACAGCTCGGTGATCGGCTATATCCGCGAACTCAGTACGGACGGCATGACGCAGAGCGAATTGTTCCGGACGTACTATGCGACCGGTCTGTCGTGGCCGACCGTGCCGCAGTACATCGACAGCATGGATACGCAGATGATAAGAGGCTACGCCGATCCGGCACAGGCGGCTATGCAGTATTTCGGCATGGCGCTGTGCGGCGATTCCTATCTGATGCTGGTGAAGGACACCGAGGTCATCCGGCAGGCGACCGGTTCGTTCGGTGAAGGCGACAGCAATACGGAAACTGCCGTTGTAGAGCTGACATTTGGCGATTCCAGTGCGCCGGTCAAAGTGCAGCTGGAGAAAACCGCCGCGGGCTACTGGCAGCCGGTCGGCGTGGTGGAGGACATCACTGCCAAGAGCGGGGAACAGGAGCTCGGCATCGGTGCGAACGCAAGAGGCGCGCTGATAACCAGCAAACTGCCTGAGCTGGCAGTCGGTGATAAAATCACCTTCACATTTGAGACCGAGCCGGTCGGCGGTGTACAGCTCACCAACCGGCTGATCAATTCGGACGGCACCATGCAGGATGCGCTGACAGATGAGCAGACAGCACTCACCAAAACCGCTGACGGCTGGACGTACACCGTGCCGGAGAGCATGAGCAAGTCGCTCACCTCCACGGCGGTGGAGCCGTATCTGCACGCACTGGTGCTGGAATACACCGATGCCCGTCACATTCAGCACAAGGCGGCGGCGCTGTACGCCATGCAGAACGGGGAGACGGCCACCGTCGTACACGGTGACGAAACCATGAACTCGGTGGCATACCGCAATGATGTGCTGGGCTATACGCTCGAGCTGCCGCTTTCGTTCCATAATACGGTTGGCATCAGCCAGTATGAGGACGGCAGTGTGCATTTCAATATGCTGGATGAGGCAGACAGCAGCTCGGCGCATGACATCTGCATTATGACGCTAAATGTAGACGCAACCGCCGTTTTGCACAGCGAATACGGCGAAAACTGGACGAAAAACTATCCGTCTCCGGTCAAGCAGCTTGCCGAAAAGGACGGTTTGACCTATTATCTGGCGTATGTGTCCGATGTGCAGTATGACCCGTCCAATCAGGAGATTGCCGTCAAGTACAAGGAAATGTTCACTGCCGCGCAGAATATCACTGCGGATGATTTTGTACTCGACGACCTGACGGATAAGGACGGTACCGTTCGCCGTGCGCAGCTGCTGACAAGTCTTGGTGCACATTATGCGGTCCTGCATATGGGCGCACAGCATGACCAGCCGTATCAGGTTGCTGTTAATACGGATAATAATTCCTGTGAGGTCTATGTCAGCCGTATCGACTGGACAACCGAAGCACAGTATAAGGTCTATGCCGCTGATAGGGTGACTTTCAAGGATATTACCAATACCGAACCGACAACAGTGGAGCATCTGGCTGATTCTACAAAGGGCTTGACCGCAGAGCAGTTTGATTTGCTGTACGGTACGCTTGATTTGCCGGTCTATACCGATGATGAATTGGCAAATCTGCAAAGAGTATTGCAGAAAGATCAGATACCGGAACAGGGAGCCGCATTTTTCCTTGGTTTAGGTGATATGTACGGCATATTTGACGGTGATTCTGTGAAGATTTACGGCGATAATAACGAATTTGCATCGCTGACCTATCAGTTTACCGACCCGAATACCGGTAAAGAAAACGGTAAATACATTAAGCTGACCATGCACAAGGCAACAGCCGACAGCAGCCTGCCCGCACTGTGGATGCCGTATAGCTACGAGTTGTTCACGGCTTAATCCAACGGTGCCGTGCACAATAACGTGCAAACGAGTTGCGCGACACGGGTATCCCCCAGGGGACCTTCTCTTGCCCTTCAGGCAATTCACCTTGTGTCACGCCTGCGTAGACTAAACCGTATGTGTAGCAGTACGAATAGAGCTTGAGCGGTTGAGGTAGAGAAATGGGCGGCCATTGGTCGCCCCTACGGAAGATAAACAATATGGCCGTTTCTCTGGCGAGTCTCAGTTCTATGACAGGCAGACGCTAAGAGGAAGCGGGGAGATTCACAAGAGGGGTGGAAACCATAGGTGTCCACCCCTCTTGTGCCCCTCGCCGTGGGTACGGCGCCCCTGCCGGGCAGGCAAGACCCGTTCGCTTCTCAAGCAGCAACCTCCTGTGCAACAAAAATTGAAAACCCATGATTTTGTTCACACAACGAACAAACACCGGCGGTATACTTGCGGTATTATAAGAATGTAAGGTGGAATTATATTGTCTACTATTTTAATCGCAGACGATGAGGCGCGTATCCGTCGTCTGGTCAGCGACTTTCTCAAGCGGGACGGTCATACCATCGTCGAAGCCGCCGATGGAAAGGAAGCGCTGAATATTCTGGAGAACCGCCGTCCGGGACTGGATATGGCCATTCTGGACGTGATGATGCCGGGGATGGACGGCTTTGAAGTCCTGCGGGAGCTGCGCGAGCAGGAGCACGGCGAAACCCACCTGCCGGTTATGCTGCTCACCGCCCGTGCCGAGGACGCAGATCAGGTGCGCGGCCTGGAAGGCGGTGCGGACGATTACGTCACCAAGCCGTTTTCGCCGATCGTGCTGGCGGCCCGCGTGCGCACACTGCTCAAACGAGAAGGCCGCGCCGGTGCACCGCTCGAACAGCTTGGCAAGCTGTCGGTCAATGAGCTACGCCGTGAGGTCATGGTGGAGAACAAGCCGATCGACCTGACCCCCAAGGAGTACGAGCTGCTCATCTACTTCAAAAATAACCGCGCGATTGCGCTGTCGCGTGAGAGCATCCTTAATGCTGTCTGGGGTTACGACTACTTCGGCGACCTGCGTACCGTGGATACGCACGTCAAAAAGCTGCGCGCCAAGCTCGGGGAGTGCGGCACCATGATCGAAACCGTGCGCGGCTACGGTTACCGCTTTGAGGTATGAAGCTGAAGCATCGGTCAATCCGGTTTAAGTTTTTTGCCGCGATCAGCATTATCGCGCTGGTGTTTATCGGTATTCTGGTGCTGCTCAACGTGTTTTTTTATCAGGATTACTATATGATGACACGCCGGAGCGAGCTGCGTGATGCCTACGGCAGCATCTGCACCAGCTACGCGAGTGATTCCTCGGATGTTGCCGCGCTGCTGGACAGCTATGAGAGCCGCAGTGCCATTCGTCTGGCGGTGGTGACCGATAACGGCGATGTGATTACCTCGTCTGCCATGCAGGAGGGCGACGTAGGGTTTGATTTTGGGCACATGGAGCAGAAGTTCCGCAGCTTTGCGGTGCTGGCGTCCGTGGTTCAGAATCGTGACTGGGTAGATTTGGGTAAAAACGAATACCGCTTTATGACGATCAGTCTGCGCGATAATGACCAGTATTTATGTCTGATCGGCGTGCTGAATGCGGAACACGGTGAATATCTGATCGCATATATGCCCTATGCGTATATCGAACAGAATTCTTCGCTGAATCTGGTGTTTCTGCTGATTGCCGGCGGCTGTGCGCTGCTGATTTGTCTGGGGTGCGGCTATGTTATCTCGCGTCAGTTTACGCGCCCGCTTATTCAAATGGCGGGACTGGCCGACCGAATGAGTGAGCTGGATTTCTCTATGCAGTACACCGGCAAGGAGAACGGCGATGAGATTGACCAGCTGGGACAGTCGCTCAACCGTCTGTCTGCGTATTTGGAACAGGCGATCGGTGAGCTGAAGGAGTCCAACGATCAGCTGGCGCAGGAGATCGAGGAGAAGGAGCGTATCGACAATATGCGGCAGGAGTTTATCGTCAACGTGTCGCATGAGCTGAAAACGCCGATCGCGCTCATTCAGGGCTATGCCGAGGGCCTGACGGCTGGCGTGGCCGATGACCCCGAGGACCGAAAGTTCTACTGCGACACCATCGCCGATGAGGCCGACCACATGAACAAGCTGGTCATGCAGCTGCTCAGTCTTTCACGGCTGGAGCTTGGTGCAGAGCAGACGTTCGACGAGGATATTGATCTGCATGCACTTTGTGCGGAAGCGGTGCGAAAAACCGCTGTTTTGTGTGAAAACCGAGGTCTGACCGTGGAATATGATAACACGCATATTACGGTCCGCACGGACGGTGATCTGCTCGATCAGGTGCTGATGAATTACCTGTCCAACGCCATCCGCTACACGCCCGAGGGCAAGCACATTGAGATTTCGGCGGCAAGAACCGGAAACAGCGTGCGCCTGTCCGTGTTCAATGAAGGTGAAGGTCTGCCGGAGGAGGAGCTGCCGAAAATCTGGGAGAAATTCTACCGCACCGATCGCGCCCGCACCCGAGAGGCCGGCGGCACCGGCATCGGTCTGTCGCTTGTCCGCGCCATCGCGGATACCCTGCACGGCGCCTGCGGCGCGGAGAACGTCAAAGGCGGTATCTGCTTCTGGTTTGAACTGCCGGATCTGCTGCCCGCAGAGGACAGCGAGATAAAAGACTGAATTTGTCGAATAGAAAATTGAAGATTATGCTTGACAACTGCGCTATCCTATGGTATAGTATATAAGCACTCTGAGAGAGAGCTGCGATAAAATCTATATCGCGGGGTAGAGCAGTTGGTAGCTCGTCGGGCTCATAACCCGGAGGCCGCAGGTTCAAGTCCTGTCCCCGCAACCATGTTTAACCGCTGATTTCGTAAGAAATCAGCGGTTTTTTTGTATTTTTCAGAGCACTTAGAAAACCTCCGGGCAGGCGACCTCAAAAGTAGAAAGCTATATGCGGAGAGGGAAACAAGTAAAAAGAGGGTACAACTTAATCATTTTTTACTTGTTGCATATTTGCAAAAACAAAAATATAATAGCCTTTAAAACGGTAAAATAGTAAAGAGATTTTCAGAAAACAAGAATAAAGCTGATGAAAAATAAAAACAGAAATAAATGGAATAAAAAGGATATGAAATTTATTTTTACTTGTCACTTTCTCGATGGACAGATTCGGTATGTACAACGAATCGATCTGTTCAGCCACATATCGCACACAGCCGAGCGTGCATAGCGCATGGATTTTCCAGCCTACCCGCAGAGTAAGGACACGGATTACCTTTATACCACCAAAGCCAACACCAGCCTTATCGACAGCAACATGTTGCAACATCGGAGTGACGTGCAACAACTATCAGGCGGTCTGCTCGCGAAGTAGCTGAGCGAGAATCAGATTGAGGTCGAAATACGCTTGTCCATCGGCTGTGATGGACTGATGAGCGGCCATATCTCTGTCACCAGTGAGAAAAACACTGGTTCGATATTCATCGTGGATATCTCGATTTGCGGGGGGAGCGCTCTGGAGAATGTACCGCAGTTCACGACCATACATATCAGCGCTGACCTTTCTGGCGCGCAGGTGTTCATTGACGAGGACAACGACTTCAACGCCGAGATTGCTGCCGCATGGATTGAACGAATATGGCAGGATCGGCACTCGCGCTACGGATGGTCGCTCGGACGGCCGTACTATCCCAATCATCTGACGGTCAATGCGTTCGCCGGCGATATAACGCTTTCGCTCGAGGCCGGTATCTGCTCAAGTGCATCGCGGCAGACACGCTCATTTAGACTATCGCACGTAATCTGCATAGATAAACAAAAGGCACGGCTCGTGTGCCTTTTGTTTGCATGTTTTCCCGCAGCTTTCGTGGCGGAGACAGAGAGATGGAATTCCTTTTAAAAAATAACATTGAGTATAAAATTTGGAAAAGATAAATTTTTACATTACAAAAAATTAACGAATTCGATGAAAAGATGTAAAAATATTATGAATAAATCTGTGAAAAGTTGAAGATATGTAGGAGAATGCTATAATAAAAACACAAAAAAGAATAATTTGGCATTCAATATACCATAAAAATAGCAATGTTTTTATGGTTAACGTAGAAAGGAAAAATTTGAAGAAGCGTAAAAGCAAAGGCTCGCATATCAAGCGATATGGCATTGACTTTTATGTGAGCGAGATAAAGCAGACAGAAGCCATTCGGCCGCAACTTTATATCAGCCTTCGAGAGCCGGATGGCACGCCTTTCAAACCGGAGGATGGAAGCCGTCCGAGTGCGCGGCCTTATGGCGATGCAGAGCATCTCGAAAAGGCCCATGCAGCGATGGAAGCACTTATCGTAAGGTATCGCGATGAGATCATTGAATGGATGAGGAAAAGGCTTCTGCCAGAAGCAACGCCTATTCTTCTATTACTGCTCATGCCGGAAGATGAACGCAGAAAGATGTATGGCAGAGGAGATGCTGACGGAGCGCGAAAAAAACTCTTGCGAAATGCATTGGAGAAATTCCCGTTGCTGACTGACCTTGGGGACGCACAAACCACTGTACAGCTACTGAAAGCAGTGTCAAAAACAGCAAAAGAGCGAAATATTTTAGGCCGTATGGTAGAAACCCTCTATGATTTCGCTGTTCGCTGTGGTGTCTGGGAGCAAAATCCATTGGTTCATTTATATCGCTTCAAGATACCAGAAAGCACCAAAGCATCCAAAAATCTGGCGCAAAGGAGACTAAGCATCGCAGAAATGCAGCGACTGGTTGCGATATGTCAGGAGCGCCAAAGGGAGGATTTACGTTACGCAGCGGTTTTGCTTGCACAGACAACGTGCGTAGCGGTAGGTGAGCTGTGTGCACTTAATGTAGCAGATGTGAGAGCGGTTCCTGGTTTAATTTTTCTTGAAATTCGACGTTCTCTCAGCAAAAAGCGCGAGAAAAAGGCGAAAGTGCAGTGGACGATGTACAAATGGGGGGAAAGTGCAAGACGCCGCATACCCTGCACACAGCTTGCACAGACCGCCCTGAAGCCATTGCTGAAGCGTCCAGGGTGCATGGATTTCAGGGGTGATGAACCTCTGCTTGTAGACGAGGATGGACATCGCTTGGAACCAGCAAAGTATAGACGCTTTGAGGACAAAGTGCTGGCAGAGGTAGTGCCCGAGTATGCAAAGCTGTCCTCCAGAAGTGATGTCGTGCAAAGCAGTGTGCGTGGATATTGTCGAGATGTCTGCGGTATGACAGCATCACGGATGATGCGAATTTTTGGCTTGAAAGCGGAGAGCACCTATGAAGAATGGTATGTCGATTACTCATCGCGCATCGCACTGCTGGCTACACGGGCACGGCTTGAGCGGTGTCATAAACTGTTGCAGAGTGGTAGCCAATTGAAGAGCGTTCAGCTCAGCATGAGGCTGAAGCTGAAGCGTGGAGCGAAAATACGCTTTACAGCAAAATATCCGATTCGTCTTACAGTGCTTTTATAAGCGCAAGAAAACAAAAGAAACTTGGGCGGACTGTCCAAGTTTTTTAGATAAAAAGGAGAAGAGATGGGAAATTTTTTTCATAGCCCAAGAAAAGTAACGGGACAAAATTTAGATGAGTTTAAAGTTCCATGTAAGTGTGATAGGAGCGAGTATGAGTATCAGCCAGTGACAGCAGAAGGCGAATTAACGCTGGAAGGCGTTTACGAACAATTTTTGCTGGATATGCAAAATGACCGTCACTGGGCCAGGAGTACATGCATAGCGTATGACAGAGAATTCTGGCGGTCTGTTGCACCGATTTTTCGAGGGATACCGTATGCCGATCTTGATGAGGAAAGGGCAGAAAAGCTGTGGATGGAAAGAGGACAATTTGGTCTGGGCGATAGAATTGTTGAGCAAAACGCTAAGAAAATTTTTTCCTGCATTGTTGAGCAAGCATATCAGCATGATCTGTCCCAAATGCGTTTTTGGGGGAATGTTGATGTGGAACTCTGCAAAAATGGCCTTGCACGCACCGCTGAGGGACAAAAGTATTTGTTCAATCTTGCACACAAGTTGCTGAAGCGCCCCAAATCGCTTCCCATCAGCGTAGTAATTCGTATTTATGAAGAAATGTTAAGTCGTGCAGATCGCTTTGGTGAGTGCGTTGCACTGCTTGCAATGCTGCTGCTGGGCCTTCGCACCTCAGAGGCCGCTGGCCTGTCATATAGCGATATTCGTCAGATGGATGAGGATCTATATGCGATTGAACGCAGATATGTGGAAAAGCAGAGTTCGCGTGATGTTCAAGTGGGCGGAAAAACGTCCAATTCATATCGCTTGCTGCCGCTTGTAAAGGAGTTTCGCGATTTTCTGATGGAGCGTAAACAGAAAGCGCTCACATATTACCATAAGCATGGAGGTACGTCGGATGAAGAGGTAGATGGATGGCCACTTGGCTGTCAAGGACAAGCGTATTGGAAACGCTGCACGACGAGAGAAATGAATCAAATGTTTAAAAATATCTGCTGCGATGCTGGTGTAGAGGAAGATTTTTTTGAGGAAGCGGATGCACTGTTAACGGTCGATGAAACATGCGGGAAAGAGTATGAACAATCCGTTACAGCGTATATTCTGCGTCATCAGGCAGCAACCGAGTATGATACCACAGATGCTTCTCGTGACGAAATTTCGGCACTGATGGGTCATGCGCAGGAGAATGATGGAACCGAGGTGTTTGACTTCTCCAATGCAGATGGACAACGCAGATTGCTTCATGTCATGATGCAGCGGCCGATTTATATGTATATCTGTGGTAAGATCGGGATGGAGCAGGATATTCTGGAAAAGGGTATGTCGAAAGTGTATGACGGTCCGGTTGAACTGACGGTGGCGAAGAATGCAGAGTATGAACTTTATGCGGAGTCGATAGAGTCAAATGATAAGCTGAGAGTCGAAATCGAGGGTGCAGCGGAGTTACTGACAGAGCAGACAATCCTGCATACATGTAGTTTGTTTAAACGGCCGAGGGAATTGGGATGTACGGCAGCAATGCGTGAGGAAACACGTCTTGCGGCGGATATGGCTGAGAAGAGCTATACATCGGTCAGTCTTTTTGAGCATCCGAAACTTGTGGATAGTATGCCGGAAGCGGAGGATTTAGAGCGCGAATGGCTGCCAGAGGTCGTGGATGCAGAGGGAAATCCGTATCCATGCAGCCAACAGGATGAATCGTCAAAGAAGAAGTCAAAGCTGGAGGAGAAAGAGGGCATCTGTGAAGAAGAACTGCTAGCTGTGTTATCCAGCGGCAGGCTGGTTAAAGTGTCGGAAAACTGTTGGATTTGTAAATCAGGCGTTTGTTCGATGGGATTGGGTAAGAAACTTCAAGTGAAACGGATAGTAGTTTTCCGACAATCCGTTGATAAGATTTTGGTCAGTCCGAATGGCCAGGCATGGTATCTGCCAGCTTCACTGACAGTGGATGATTTCTGCAAGAGTGGAAGATGGCAAAAGTGTCATGAAACATTGATTAAAGATGGTGTGCTAATAGAATGTGATCCAGAGGATACTTCGCTGGTCTGTGCAACGCAAAGCGGCAGTCAGGTGCGGCTGCCGTTGGACCAAATACGTATTATGCCAGATGGTATGCAGATTGTACGTACAGACGGGGAGAAGATTGTCACAGCGTGTTGCAGCACAGCGGAAGAGGAGTTGCTGTTTGTCAGCCGTCAAGGAAAGGCGTTGCGCGTGTCTGTTCAGGCGATGCATGAGTACAAAAATCTGGGTATCGGATTGGTTTCTGGCATGAAGCTGAAGACAGGAGATTCACTTTGTCAGCTCGTGGTTTACCGACCGGAGCATAATCTGATTATTGTGACAGAGAAAGGCAGAGGACTTGTACTGTCGCCAGACACAGCGGAAAAGCGTATGATTGAGCCAAAGCTGGGACTGGGTGAGGGTGTACAGCTGATACAATGGGGGCACGGTGGCGATGTCATAGATGCGTTATATGCGGAAACGGGTGTACTGCTGGTAACGAAGCAGGGCAAGGCGCACTGTCATGACTTGAGTGAAATAACTCCACAAAACAGAGGTACGACGGGACACTGGTGGGTTACAAATCATGATATTGTGGGTGCAGTTGAGGTGAGTATCGTTAAAAGAAAGGCGATTGAAGTGTAGAAGATTGCATCTTGAGTTACATATATATACGGTATAGGTAACGCGTTTCAACGTTGATTTATGTGTATTATTGCATTATTTGGAGCGTTTTCAGCATGGTTGGCGATAATTTATATAATAAAATGCTTTCCGTCCGTTTATTAGTAAACATGCACAGATAGGGGGGGAGAAAAGCATTTAGCTTCAGATTATCTGCGTTACAATTCGGAGAATTTTGTATAGATATAACAGTTGCACGGGAGTGGAGCAATGAGCAGATAGACCATACTCTATGTACCAATAATCTAGTCATATATGGATATTCCTGGACCAGTCTATCTGGATTGCATCTCCCGGCTTATGCTGAATGCGCATGGTAGCTTTCGTCACTCGCGCCCATTTGCGGTATTTGTCACTGGACAGGGTACGAGTGTAAGGCGGGCGGCCGATTTCGTAGCATTTGCGGCAATATTCTTCCCAAAGAAGAGCCAGCGTAGCGCCAGGCTTTGCAAGATCACGGTGAATGTACGGATAATCTGGCTCAACGTAAGTCCTGATTTTCGGTATTTGTTTGGGAAAAGAATTCGCTCTAGCTCGGCGTTGGTAATGTCCTCGTCAAGGTGCCAGTGGATATTGTGTTTAGCCGCTTCCTTCAGCACAGCACGAACTGTGTGATCTGAGCAATGCATCGCGCTGCAAATATCACGCTGGACATGTTTCAAGGCTGAAAGCCTTAAGATTTCACGGTAATTAACCATTTTAGTCCTCCAATATATGATTTGTCACATGCTGATTGCACATGTGTTAAGTCATTATATCGTGAATCCAAAAGGTTGTCTCTGCGTTCCGGCGAAGTGTCGCTATTTCTCCGGCAAGATGTCGCTGAAAGTCCGTGAAGGCGCCGCTATATGGGCGGTTTATGCACGACGCCTTCATTGCCGGCTGACTTCATTCAGCCGGAGCCTGCAAACAATTTTGCGCATAAATCTT
>OIWP01003313.1_pt1 | contig 13665 bp, 10 predicted proteins | sample 1587661 | NCBI WGS metagenome assembly OIWP01 (sample SAMEA3888899, study PRJEB22519) | human gut metagenome | biome: human gut; feature: human-associated habitat; material: faeces | place: Denmark | collected 2010 | reverse complement strand
GATTGGTCAAAATAGTTTGACTATTAGCGGCTAAAATCGCCCGGCGCTAACAGTGCAAATAAATAAAATGCTATTAAAAAACTGATAACTAACTTAATTACCAGTACAAACAAGAAATAGATAGCGAATAAACGAAGGCAAATCTGAACAATTATCAAGAGAATTGAGAACTCGCTACAAAACTGTCGATATTTGTTGCTCGGATGTTTAAACAATGATTAAAATAGCATTACTAAGCGTGCGCAATTACAGATTGCGCAGATACGTTTGATAGGGAAAGAGCAAGATCGCGGTCTCTTGGGGAGGAGACGTCGATGAAAGCGAATTCAGACAAATCTAAGCAGAGTAAAAAAGCGACGCGCCGTGTACTGGCAGGCGTTTTGTGCGGAGCCTCCGTTTTGAGCCTGGTACTGTCGCTCGTCATGCCTCCGATCTCGCAGGCCATTGCCAACGATGCCCAGACGGTTTCTGCCGAGGAAACCGTAACGGCGGGTGGTTCCTCAACTGAGTCTACTGATGTAGGAAACACCAACAACGGTGATACCGAAAACCAGAATAGCGACGATGCCGAGAATGGCGCGAGCGAAGACGCCGCTGCCGCAGGCCTGCCGTCCGACGACACGAAGGTCGAGGGTGACACGCAGCCTTCCGACGCACAGCCCGCGGATGATGATAATAACGATGAAAACGCTATCGCTCCCGTCAGTGCCGATGGCTATACCGAGGTAAGCGGCGATGTTGCTGGGGTGTTTACCAATGGCGGCAAGTTCCGACTGACGGATTATGCCTATTCGGATAAGCAGATCACTATCAGCAAAGACACCACCATCGATCTTAACGGCAACATGCTCTGTAACCGTTCTGGCGGCTTAGACTCCTTCTTTGTGGTCGAAAACGGAGCCACGCTCACTATCGAGGATTTAGGCCAAACAACAATAGATGCACCAAGTTCGGTCGATACGGCCAATACGCCGGCGGGTTTGCTTGCGAGTATGGAGTGGGAAAAGGGAAGCAGCTCTAATAACGGCACTCCTAAGAGTCTTACTTACTATGAGACTAAGAGCACGCCCAAGACAGATGGACTTGGCACCACCGAGACTACGTACAGGCATTTCGTTACGGGCTTTGGCGCTATCGATGCAGCATCGGACAGCGGTTCCGTAAAGTATGTGGTCAACGTTGAAGCGGGTGGCATACTCAATCTCAAGGGCGGCATGATTACCACGGCTGCCAATCTGGGCAACAACGGTCATGTGATTTATTCCGAGGGTACAGTCAAAATCGAGGGCGGTTACGTCACCAACGGCAACGGCGGTGGCTGGGGCGGTGGCCTGTGCATAGCAGGCACGAATCCCAAACTCGAAATGACAGGCGGTGTGGTCGCGGGAAACAAGGCGGCTGCTGGCGGCGGCATCTTTGCTGACTTTACAGCCACCCTGAACCTTGCGGGCGGAATTATCTCTGGCAACGCTACGTATGGAAATCCCATCAACAATGGTGAAGACACCGGCGACGGTGGCTACGGTGGCGGTGTTTATACCAAGGGTGCAAACGTTACCATTAGCGGTTCTGCCTGTATAACTAACAACCGAGTCAACGATCGCATCACTTGGGATAAACTTTACAACAATGGCCTGCTCGGTGGCGGCGGCATTGCATGCACACATGGTGGCAAGCTCAGTATAGCGGACGGCTTGATTACGGCTAACTATTCCCATGAGGCTGGCGGTGGCGTCTACGCAGGTTTCTACAGTAAGAACAACGGCAAGAACATTAGCTTTGAAATGACTGGCGGCACGATTGCCGGTAACGAATCCGATAACGCCGAGGGCGGCGGTCTGCGTGTCGCAGGCGGCGAAGGTGGCGACAATGTTGGCACTACTGCAACAATTAACGCTGGCGAATCTGGCAAGATTTACATTACGAACAACTAGACGATGACGGGTAGCACCCCGAATCGTGGTGGCGACTGGGGCGGCGGCGGTGTCTTTATCCAGAAGGGCGGCAAGCTCAATATCGTAAAGACGCTGATCACTCAAAATGATGCCGGCGGCTGGGGTGGTGGCATCGGTGCCTGCCCCACGGGAGAGACGATTGTCTCGCACTCAAATGGTGCCGCAATCTACAACAATACGGATTATGGTTATGATGATCACATGTCTGCCGGAGGTAATGGCAAGAACGAGGACAGCGATTCTAAGTACATTACCTCAACTTTCAAAGAAGCCGGTCACCAGGATTTTTTCCTGGTGCGCAAGAATGACAGCAATAAGACGGTTGCAGTTGTGCTCGGCAAGATGCTCGGCGGCGGCTCAGCTGGCTGGCAGGGCACTTGCGATAATGCGAAGATAACCATCGATGCCAACGGCGGTGCCGAGGCCAAGTACATGTTCGGTTTGGAGGCCCATCCGACTGATGATGCCATAGCAAATGCGCAATTGGCAGCTACGACCATCATCAGCGGCAACTACTCGTACACCCATGGCGGCGGCATTATGACCAACGGCGACCTCACCGTCGGCGAAGTCAATGATCTGAGCGTTTATCCGAGCATGAAGCTCAATGCCACTAAGGTGCTTGTAGATGCAGACGGAAAGTCGCAAGAGCTTGAGGGACACGGGTACAAGTTTAAGCTGCTCCGCAAGGATGGTGCCACTGAGCCTTCTTGGAAAGAGGACGGCACATTAGATATGGGCAATTGCAGTGTTGCGGGCGAGGCGTCTGTTGACCAAACAAGCGGCGAAATCACCTTCGACTCTGGCAAGGACTATTCTTCGGGACAATACGTTTTCTATCTAGTTGAGGAACCCATCAGCGGCGAAAACGAATTGGATACCAAATTCGACGAGACCATTTACAAGATCGTGGTAAAAGTTGAAGACCATCCATCCGACACTAAATATCTCATGTCGATTCCTATTAATTATTACAAGGTAGAAGGAGTAACCGTTTCTAAAAAGGCAAAGCAGGATAAGGACTTCAAACCACTTAATTCTGATTCCGGAGACTATTCCGTTGGGTACTCAGAGGACAATACAACGGCTACGGTTGCTATCGGTAACAAGGATAACCCGACCTTTACTAACAAAATTGAGCCCTATAACTCTCTTGGTTCCTGGATGCCTGCGGCAACTAAGGTCGTTAAGGGTGGCGAGATGAAGGAGTTTACGCTCGAGTTTGCGGATAACGAGAATTTCGAGAACGCTGAGAGGGTTACGACTCAAGCCGGCGACAACAAGTCCCAGAAGCTTTATTTCCCCAATATTGAGTACGACCTTGACGACTTAAAGCAGGGGGATTCTGGCGATCCGAGTCGTGGCGCTTGCAAAGACTTCACGTACTACGTGCGCGAGAGTACAGAGTTTTCGCTGTTCTCGCACTATACGTACGACAAGTCGGTCTATCGATTTGATGTCACGATGAAGGACAAGGAGAACGGTTCAATCGAGGCCGAGAAAGTGACCTTTACCAAAATCAAGGACGCTGACGGTATTGATATCGATCCCAACAAGCAGGTTCCCGTCGCCTTCGACGTCAGCAAGCCCGAGTCCACCCCCACCTTCACCAACACCTACTCCACCTCTTTGCCCCTTTCTGGTATGTCGGGCGTCACTCTGACGTACCTTGCCGGCGCGGCGGTGCTTTGCGCTGCTGCGGCCTGGATGCACATTCGTCGCAAGGCGAATGCGAAGGGAGGTAAGCGTCGTGAATAAGAAAGTTTGCTCCTTCCCGATCTTGTTTGCGCTGCTTACCCTCCTGATCGGCACCTGCGCGGTTGTGTTCCCCGCTTCCGCGCAGGCCGCGCCGATCTCGACCGGTTCCATCACGGTGAGCGGCACCGTGGCGCGCAGCTACGACGCCTACCAGATCTTTAGCGCCAACGTCGTCGACGGCGACAGCGACGCCAAGACCGCCACCGATCTCGCCTGGGCAAGCGACGCCGTGCGCGACGCCGCGCTGCCCGTGCTGCACAGCGCTGGCATGCCCAAATCCCAGACCACCGCGCAGGAAGCTTCCGAGTGGCTCAACGCCGATTCCCACCTTACGAGCGCGCTGAGCGCACAGCTCGCTCGTTCCCTCCAGAGCTCTGACGCCGAGTCCGTGGCCCTTAACGCGGGCACGACGGCCGAGCTGTCCTGTGGCTACTGGCTCATCGTCGCGGACGACGCCACCATTTCCCAGGACGAGGCCGGCACCGCGCCGATCATGGCGCTGGTCGGCGGCAGCGCCGTCACCGTCAAGCCCAAGGCGGCGAACCCCAAGGTCGTCAAGCACGTGCTGGAGGACAGCACCGCCGCATGGCAGAAGGCCGCCGACGCCACGGTCGCCGACGACCTGTACTGGCGCCTCTCTGCCACGGTCCCGGCGGGCCTCACGGCCTACGACGCCTATACGGTGCGGTTCGTTGACACCATGAGCGCGGGGCTCGACCCCTCCAAGGTGGCCGCGAGCATGCGCGTGTACGTGGCGGCGGGCGCGGACGGCGGCTTTGACGCCGTCTCGACCGGCAAGGACGGGCGCGTCGGCACCGAGCCCGCGAAGGGCTGGACCGACATCACGGCCCAGTGCAGGGTCTCGGTCGACGATAAGACCTTCATCGCGCGCACCGGCGACCTGATCGCCGCGCTCGGCGGGGTCGACGCCTTCACCGCGGGCGCCCGCGTGGTCGCCGTGTACAATGCGCCGCTCAACAGCGCATGCAACCACGGCATCGCGAAGGGCAACCCCAACGAGGTCTACCTGCGCTACCCGCGCTCTCCCTTTGCCGACCAGTCCGGCGACGCCGGCTTTACCCGCACGCCGAGCGACGATGCGTGCGCCTACACCTGGGATCTCGCGCTCACCAAGCGCGGCAGCGACGGCGACAAGCCGCTTGCCGGGGCGGTCCTGAGCATCGCCGACGACCGCGGTCGCACGCTGACGGCCGACGTTACGTGGGATGCGGAGGGCAAGGCCACCGTCACCACGGGCGAGGACGGCCGCGTGACCGTCTCGGGCGTGGACTCGAGCAAGCTGGAGGTCCGCGAGCTCAAGGCGCCCAAGGGCTACACCGCCTTTGAGGGCACGCGCTCCGTGACGGTCAAGGCCGAGGGCCTGGACGTCGACCAGGTGGCCGCTGCCAAGCCCAAGCTCACCATCACGGCTGAGTCGCCCCTGCGCGCCGACAGCGCGGACGGGTCGACGGGCAGCCTGGAGGCGTCGCTCATCAACACACCCACCGGCACACCCCCTAGCATTACCACCGGAGGCTTTATGCCCTCGACTGGCGATATGGCAATGTACGCCGCGGCCGCCGCAGCGGTCGCCGGAGCCGCGCTCATCGTGGTCGCGCTCCTGGTCAAGCGGGGAGGTGGCAGCCATAAAGAGTAGCTGGCAGCCCCACAGAGAGCGGGGCGAGACGTAGCGAAGCAGATGCTAAGACACAGACAGATGATGACCGATCGAATGAGAACCAACCGGAAAACGGAGGAAAAGAAGATGAGCATGAACAAGAACATCGCACGCCTGGCAGTAACCGCCGGCCTCACGGCAGCGCTGAGCTTCGGCGGCGTCATGGCCCCGGTGACCATGGCATTTGCTGAGGAGGGTGCCGCCCCCAGCTATTCGCTCACGATTAACCAGGCCGCGAACAATGGCCCCACTTCGTTCAAGGCGTATCAGATTTTTATTGCTGACGTTATGGACGGAGCGTCCGGTAAGGTTACGTCCAACGTTAAGTGGGCGAGTCCAGAGGCAGAGACTGCGGTCCTGGACGAGCTTGTTAATAATAACGCCCCTGGAATTACCAAAGACTCGACCGCTTCTGATGTTGCCGATTACCTTTCCAAGATCACTGATACCACTAATACCGCGAGTTTGCCGCAGGGCAGCATCCTTAACAAGATTGCCTTGGCTGTAGAGAAGCGTGTTCCCGCTACGGGCAATTCCTTTGCTGCTGGTCACACTTTCACCACTAATAGCGCCGGCTACTACCTGTTCATGACCGATACCGGCTCGCTCAATACGAATGAGAAGCAGACCGGTACCTCGCCGATCTTTGCGGTCGTGGGCGGCAGCGCAGTGAGCGTTACCGAGAAGACGGGCATCCCGACCGTGACGAAGAAGATCAAGGACGATGCTAAGGGCGTCGAGTGGCAGGACAAGGCGGACTCTCAGATGGGTCAGACCGTTCAGTACATGCTGACCGGCACGGTTGCAGGCAATATCAACACGTTCGGCACCTACTATTATGAGTTCCACGATGAGCTGTCTGCCGGTTTGACTGTTGATAAGTCCTCTGTCAAGGCCGTGATTGATAAGACTCAGATCACGCCTACTTCTGTGACCGTGTCTGGTCCCGACTCAAAAGGCAAGACGGTCTTGAGAGTAAAGTTTGAAGATCTTAAGGCTGCCGCCAAGGCGGCCGATGTCTCTGTCGACGGGAACACAAGGGTCGTTGTCAAGTACAGCGCCAAGCTCGACCCGAAGAAGTCCCAGAATGTCGTTGTCGGTGACGCGGGCAACTCCAACACCGTCAAGCTCATCTACTCCAACAACCCTGGCCACGAGACCAAGGGTGAGTCTGTGCCCGACACCGTGCGCAACTACACCTATGCGCTCAGGCTCGTCAAGAAGGACGCGACTGATGAGACTAAGAAACTTGCCGGCGTAAAGTTCACCATCTGTGCCACTAATCCCGACGATACTGCATCCAAGGGCATGTATGTCAAGGATAATGGCTCCCTCGATGAGAAGCCTTATGAGTTCACGACCACCGACTCCGGCGAGATTAACGTCAAGGGCCTCGATGCCGGCACCTACACCGTCAAGGAAACCCATACGCTCGCCGGCTACAATACCATCCCCGATTTCACCTTCACCATCAAAGCCACTGGCCTCAACAATGCAGAGGGCGTGGGAGAAAACAAGCTCACGGTCACGACGAGCACCATGGGTTCCAATTTGGTCGAGGTTGACACGACCAACACGGACAACGGTACTGTTGCTTTGATTGTCAAAAACAAGCAGGGCTCCGGTCTCCCGCTGACCGGTCTCAATGGCGTGACCTTCACTTGGATCGCTGGCGGCGCGGTGCTGTGCATTGGCGTGGCGCATCTCATTCGTAGCCGTAAGCAGGCTGAGGAGTCCGAGCAGGAGTAACGCTCGCTCACCCATCCCTTTGGCGGGTGGAATGTGATGGCCATGAGACTTGCGGACACTTTTCTTGTCCATCCACGTTCTTGCTTTGCCATTCTCTTTTCGGGGCAGACTCCACGCTGGAGTTTGCCCCGTTTTGTATCTGCGAGCCCACGCTGCGCTATCCTGCTTGATGCAGCTCGATAGCGCAACCTGACGAAAGTGGTGTGGCCGATGGCACGTGAAAACAAACACTCTAAACCCAAGGGCGGCAAGCGCCGCCGCAAGCGACTGCCGCGCTGGGCCGACCGGCTCATCACCATCGTCATCATCCTTATTGGCGTGGGCCTTATGACCTGGCCGTGGATCTTGGACCGGCTCGAGGCCTCGGGCGTGTTCAACCAGATCAGCACGGTGTCCAGCACCGTGGACGCGCTGTCTGCCGAGGAGCGCGAGCGCATCCTGCTCCAGGCGCGCTCCTATAACGAGCAACTTGCCGGCGAGGCCACCGAGCTTCCCGCCGACCAGATCGAGCCCTACGCCCAGCAGCTCATCTTTGACCGCGACCCCATGATGAGCTGGGTCGAGATCCCCTCCATCGACGTGAGCATGCCCATCTACCACGGCACGAGCGAGGAAGTCCTTATGGCGGGCGTCGGCCACCTGGAGGGCACGAGCCTGCCGGTGGGCGGCACCTCGACGCATTGCGTGCTCACCGCGCACTCGGGCATGCGCAACCTGAGCATGTTCGACGACATCCACTCGCTGGAGCCCGGCGACCTGGTGCTGCTGCACACCATGAACAAGACGCTCGCCTACAAGATGGTGGACTCCGAGGTGGTGTTGCCCGAGGAGATGGAGTCGCTGACTATCGAGCCCGGCGCCGACAAGGTGACGCTCGTCACCTGCACGCCCTACGGCGTGAACGACCATCGCCTGCTGGTGCATTGCGTACGCACCAGGTACAACAAGAAGGACGTCGACAAGCAAAAGTCGCTGGCCGGTCGCCACTGGGGCAAGCGCGAGTTTGCCGTGCTTATCGTGGTTGTAGCCATTGTGCTATTGCTGCTGGACATCGTGATCCATGCGGTCCGCAAGCGCCGCAAGGCCAAGGCCTCAGCATAAGACATTCTCCAGAACCGCTACAAAGGGGACAGGCGCCTTTGTGGTGGTCGGGACTTCCAAACCATCACAACATTCGATGAAAATCGCGATTTTGGTGAAAAGTGTCGAATGTTGCGATGCTTTTCGTTGCGGACGCGACGGTTTTCGTTGCGGACAGTACGGTTTTCGCTATGGACGGTGCGGTTTCGCTGCAGAACCGCCAGCCCGCCGCCTGCCAACCGCCACCCTCGTTACGTTTTCGCTGCATTTGGGTAAAGCGCCTGCCCAAGCCGGCGTTGCCCTGTATACTGGAACGGTTTAACTGTTATGCGGAAGGGAGCGCCTATGGCACTCAGCGAGAAAGACGTGCGCGGCATCGCCGAGTACGCAAAGATCGCACTGACCGATGACGAGCTCACCCAGATGACGTCCTACATGAACGACGCCGTCCAGATGCTCGAGCCCGTCTTGCAATATGACTTGCCCGACGTGGAGCCCACGTTCCATCCTATCGGAAGCCTGTCCAACGTGATGGGCGATGACCTGCGCGAGCCCGAGCGCGATCTGCCGCTCGACGTCGCGCTCGAGAACGCCGGCAGCGCGCGCGACCGCTACTTCCGCGTGCCGTCCATTTTGGGAGAGGGGGAGAGCGAGTAATGGCGCAGAGCTTCGATTCCCTTACCGCCGCCCAGATCGCCGCGGGCGTTGCCGCCGGCGACTTTACCGCTACCGAGGTGGCCCAGGCCTCCCTTGCCGCCATCGAGGCGCGCGAGGGCGGGGTTCAGGCATTCCTGCAGGTGGCGCCCGAGCTTGCGCTCGAGGCTGCTGCGCGCGTGGATGCCGACCGTGCCGCAGGCAAGCCGCTGCCCCCGCTCGCGGGCGTACCGCTGGCCATTAAGGACAACATGAACCTCGTGGGCACGCGCACCACCTGCGCTTCCCGCATGCTCGAGAACTACCAGAGCGTCTACACCGCCACCTGCGTCCAGCGCATGCTCGATGCCGGCTGCCTGCCCATGGGCAAGGCCAACATGGACGAGTTTGCCTTTGGCAGTTCCACCGAGAGCTCGGCGTTCCACCGCACCAACAACCCCTGGGATACCGATCGCGTGCCCGGCGGCTCCTCGGGCGGCTCCGCAGCAGCCGTCGCCGCGGGCGAGGTCGCGCTCTCGCTGGGCTCGGACACCGGCGGCTCCATTCGCCAGCCGGCGTCGCTGTGCGGCGTGGTGGGCTTTAAGCCCACGTATGGCGCCGTGAGCCGTTACGGCGTGGTTGCCTTTGGCTCGTCGCTCGACCAGGTGGGCCCCTTTGGCCGTACGGTCGAGGATGTCGCGCTGGCCATGAACGCGCTTACCGGCGCGGGCCACGATCCGTACGACTGCACCAGCCAGGATTGTGCCGTCGACTTTTCCGAGCACCTCAACGGCAGCATCGAGGGCAAGCGCGTGGGCATCATCCCCGCATTTATGGAGGCCGAGGGCCTGACGCCCGAGGTCAAGGCCGCTGTTCAGCGCGCCGCCCAGGAGCTGCAGAACCAGGGCGCCGAGCTGGTCGAGGTCGACCTGCCGCACCTGGACGCCGCCATCGCCGCCTACTACGTCATCGGCCCGGCCGAGGCATTCTCCAACCTGGCCCGCTTCGACGGTATTCGCTACGGCTATCAGGAGGAGGGCTGCGCCAACCTGTCCGACCAGAGCTCGCTTTCGCGTGCCCATGGCTTTGGCGCCGAGGCCAAGCGCCGTCAGATGCTCGGCGCCTACCTGCTGAGCTCGGGCGTGTACGACAAGTACTACTACGCAGCGCAAAAGGCCCGCACGCTCATCACGCAGGACTACGACGCCGCGTATGCCAAGGTGGACACCATCCTCATGCCCGCCTCGCCGCGCACGGCCTTTAAGTTTGGCGAGATCAGCGACCCCACACAGATGTACCTTTCGGACCTGTACACCATCTCGCTCAACATTTGCGGCAACGGTGGTATCTCGGTGCCGCTGGGCCTGGGCGAGGATACTCAGCTGCCCGTTTCTGCCCAGCTGGTGGGCCCGGCGTTTAAGGACCGTCAGCTGCTCACGTTTGCCCGCGCCCTGGAGCGCGGCTTTGCCGATGCCGCCACGGGTGCGCCCGCGCTTTCCGTCGCGCCCGATTTTGCCGGAAAGGGAGGCGAGCTGTAATGAAGGAGCTTTCCGAGGTCCTGCAGGATTGGGAGGCCGTGATTGGCCTGGAGATCCATACCGAGCTCACCGCACTCGATACCAAGATGTTCTGTAACTGCAAGCTCAGCCACGATGACGAGCCCAACGCCAACGTGTGCCCGGTGTGCCTGGGCCTGCCCGGTGCCCTGCCGGTGCCCAACAAGCGCGCCATCGAGAGTATCGTCAAGGCCGGTCTCGCCACCAACTGCGAGATCCAGCGCCACTCGATGTTCTACCGCAAGCACTACTTCTATCCCGACATGGCCAAGAACTTCCAGACCACGCAGGGTCCGGTCGCCTTTGCCATGTACGGCCACCTGGACCTGGACGTGACCGGTCGCGGTGCCGCCGAGCGCCCCGACTGCGCGTTTGGCGAGGCCGAGGCCCAGAGCCTGGCGAGCGCCTCGGCCAACGCCGAGGGCCTGTCCACGTCCATGACGTCGACCATGCGCGAGGGCAACCAGCGTGCCGGCCATCTGGCCAGCTATGACGCGTCCAACCTGCAGATGCCCGAGCGTCGCGAGGACGGTTCCTACACGGTGCCCATCCGCATCCTGCGCATCCACATGGAGGAGGACGCCGCCAAGATGGTGCACGTGGGCGGTGCCGAGGGCCGCATTACCGCCGCTGCCGAGTCGCTCGTCGACTACAACCGCTGCGGCACGCCGCTGATTGAGCTCGTCACCGAGCCCGACCTGCGCACGCCTGAGGAGGCTCGCCTGTTTATGGAGAAGCTCCGTCGCATTTTTGTGACGCTGGGCATTTCGGACTGCTCCATGGAGAAGGGCTCCATGCGCTGCGACGGCAACGTGTCGCTGCGCCGCCGCGGCGAGACCAAGCTGGGCACCAAGACCGAGCTCAAGAACCTCAACTCGTTTAAGAGCCTGCACGACGGTCTAGCCTACGAGATCTGCCGTCAGGCCGAGGTGCTCGAGGAGGGCGGCATCATCTACCAGGAGACCCGCCACTGGGAGCCTAGTCGCAAGCGCACCGTGGTCATGCGTGTGAAGGAGACGGCCGACGACTATCGCCTGTTCCCCGATCCCGACCTGGCGCCGTTCGATCTGGACGACGAGTTCATCGACCGCTGCCGAGGCGAGATCCCCGAGCTGCCCGATGCCAAGCGCGCCCGTTTTGAGACCGACTTTGGCATTAAGGCGGCGGACGCCGAGCAGATCGCCGGCGACCCGGAGTTTGCCGAGTTCTTTGAGGCCGCCGCTGCCGGTATGGCTGGCAAGGAGGCCCAGACGGTCGCAAACCTGCTGGTGAACGAGATGATCGCCTACCTTAAGGGTGCGGGCGTCTCGCTGGCCGAGTCCGGCATCGCGCCGGCTCAGGTGGCAGCGCTGGCCAAGCTGCTGGCGACCGATGCCATCAGTTCCAACCAGGCTCACGAGGTCTTTGAGGCCATGGCCCAGACCGGCGACGACCCCAACAAGATCGTCGACGAGCGCGGCATGCGTCAGGTGAGCGATGCCGGCGCGCTGCAGCCGATCGTGGACGAGGTGCTGGCTAACTGTGCCGAGCAGGCGCAGCAGTACCGCGATGGAAACCAGAAGGTCATCGGCTTTTTGGTGGGCCAGTGCATGAAGGCGAGCCGCGGCAAGGGCAACCCGAAGCTCTTCAACGAGTTGCTGAGAACGTCGCTCTCGTAAACGGGAACCGAGGGGCCGGGCACAGGGCCTTGCCTCTCAATTTCGGACAGTCCTGACTCACGACGGAGGCGCCACTGGCGCCTCCTGTTCGTGCGGAACTCATTGAGAGGCAAGGCCCTGTGCCCGGCCCCTCGGTTCCGTGACGACTCGGCCGTTCGGGTCAGGTGGGCTGAATGGAATAGAGTGAATGGGCGCGCCGTTTGGCGCGCCCATTGTTTTGAAGGGGACTCATTTTGAGCAAGCACCCGCCCTGCCGGGGCTCCCGGGTTCTGCAACGACTCGGCCGCTCGGGTCAGGTAGGCTGAATGGAATTTGGTGAATGAGGGCGCCGTTGGCGCCCCCATTTTTTGTGGATGTGGCGCCGGGGCGGTTCCTTGGTCACACCGCGCTCTAAGATTTCCAAAAGTTAACCTTTGTTGACCTCAATAGTTAGATAAATTAAACTATTTTCCAAAAGTGTGCTCGAGCAAACTTGTTTACTCGGGTGCTGAGGCACCGTGCCGCGTCCAATGCGGCAAAAGGGAGAGACATCATGAAGAAGTCGACGTTTAACACCTTGCTTGTCGGTGGCGGTTTTCTGCTTGGTACGGCCGGCATCAAGCTGCTCACCAGCGCTCCGGTAAAGAATGCCTGCGTGCAGGGCATTGCGTGCGGTATGCGCGTCAAGAACTGCTACCAGGACATGGTCGAGCAGGCCAAGGCTAATGTCGACGACATGGTTGCCGAGGCGGCCTACATCACCCAGAGCGAGGCCGCTGCTGACGAGGCAGCCGAGTAACGCTCCCAGGTACAAACTATGAGATTCTCGATTATCAGCGAGATCCCCGGCAGGACCCGTCTTCAATTGGCGGGTCCTGTGCCAGAGAGCGATCTCGATGCACTTCTTAAGCTCAGCGGCGATATCGACGGCGTGCACAAGGTGCGCGTTTATGGCCGTATTGGCCAGATGGCGCTCGAATATGACGAGCAGTGTCGTGCGGGCGTGCTCGACGCCTTGGGTACGCTCGATGCCCAGGCCATTGCCGACGCAAAGACGGGTTACGTGATGCAGCTTGAGCCACGCAAGCATAAGCTCGTCATGGATCTTGCCACACTTATCGGCGCCCACTACGCACGCCGCTGGTTCTTGCCGACGCCTCTGCGTGCGGTGTTTGTCGTGGCCGGTTACATGGCATTTTTGCGCGCTGCCCTTCATGAGCTGGCGCAGCCGCGCCTGACCGTTCCTGTGCTCGACGCTTCGGCCATTGGCATTTCGTTCGTCAAGCATGATGTCGACACCGCGGGCCAGACGATGTTCCTGCTCAATGTGGGCGAATTGCTCGAGGACTACACCCGCGCCATGAGCGAAAACGAGCTCATCAACTCGCTGCTCGATGTGCCCGACAAGGCGCAAAAGGTCGTCGGCGACACCGAGGTAAGCGTTGCCGCCACCGAGCTTGAACCCGGCGATTTGGTCGCCGTGCGCACCGGCATGTCTATCTGCATCGACGGCGTGGTCGAGCAGGGGAGCGCTATGGTCAACCAGGCGACCCTGACCGGCGAACCGCTGGCCGTCGAGCGCAGCGTGGGCGACGACGTGTTCGCCGGCACCGTCGTGG
>OIWP01003307.1_pt1 | contig 13702 bp, 9 predicted proteins | sample 1587661 | NCBI WGS metagenome assembly OIWP01 (sample SAMEA3888899, study PRJEB22519) | human gut metagenome | biome: human gut; feature: human-associated habitat; material: faeces | place: Denmark | collected 2010 | reverse complement strand
GTAGGAATAAAATGGCAAAAATGAGAGCCGTTGACGCGGCAATGTATGTGCTGGAAAAAGAAGGCATCACCACCGCATTTGGGGTTCCGGGGGCGGCAATTAACCCGTTCTATTCCGCAATGCGTAAGCACGGAGGCATCCGTCACATTCTGGCTCGTCACGTTGAAGGCGCTTCCCATATGGCGGAAGGCTATACGCGTGCGACGGCAGGAAACATTGGCGTCTGCCTTGGCACCTCTGGCCCGGCAGGCACTGACATGATCACTGCGCTGTATTCCGCTTCTGCCGATTCTATTCCTATTTTATGCATCACCGGCCAGGCGCCTCGCGCTCGCCTGCATAAGGAAGATTTTCAGGCTGTTGATATTGAATCTATTGCCAAACCGGTCAGTAAAATGGCGGTAACGGTGCGTGAAGCCGCGCTGCTTCCCCGGGTTTTGCAGCAGGCATTTCATGTCATGCGCTCTGGTCGTCCTGGTCCGGTATTGATCGATTTGCCTTTTGATATTCAGGTTGAAGAAATCGAATTCGATCCAGACATGTATGAACCGCTGCCCGTCTACAAGCCTGCGGCCAGCCGCAAACAGATTGAGAAAGCGCTGGAGATGCTGATTCAGGCTGAGCGCCCGGTCATCGTGGCTGGGGGCGGGGTGATTAATGCTGATGCCAGCGAACTGCTGCAACGCTTTGCTGAATTAACCCACGTACCGGTAATTCCTACGCTGATGGGCTGGGGATGCATCCCGGACGATCATGAGTTAATGGCCGGAATGGTGGGGTTGCAAACGGCGCATCGTTACGGCAACGCCACGCTGCTGGCCTCCGATATGGTGTTCGGTATTGGTAACCGTTTTGCTAACCGACACACCGGCTCCGTCGCGAAATATACCGAAGGTCGCAAGATCATTCACATCGATATTGAGCCGACGCAAATTGGCCGCGTCCTGTGTCCGGATTTAGGTATCGTTTCGGATGCCAAAGCCGCGCTGACTTTGTTGATTGACGTTGCTCAGGAGATGCAAAAAGCCGGCCGTTTACCTTGCCGGAATACCTGGGTTGATGAATGTCAGCAGCGTAAGCGGACGCTCCTGCGTAAAACCCACTTCGACAATGTCCCGGTTAAACCGCAGCGTGTGTATGAAGAGATGAATAAAGCCTTTGGCCGTGATGTCTGCTACGTCACGACTATTGGCTTATCGCAAATTGCCGCCGCGCAAATGCTGCACGTATTTAAAGATCGTCACTGGATCAACTGTGGTCAGGCAGGCCCACTGGGCTGGACGCTGCCGGCGGCATTAGGGGTTTGTGTGGCCGATCCGGCGCGTAATGTTGTTGGGATTTCCGGTGATTTTGACTTCCAGTTCCTGATCGAAGAGTTGGCGGTGGGCGCGCAGTTCAACATTCCTTACATCCATGTACTGGTCAACAACGCCTATCTCGGCCTGATTCGCCAGTCGCAACGCGCTTTTGATATGGATTACTGCGTCCAACTGGCGTTCGAAAACATTAACTCCAGCGAAGTAAACGGCTATGGCGTCGATCACGTCAAAGTGGCAGAAGGACTCGGCTGTAAAGCCATCCGCGTATTTAAACCTGAAGATCTTGCTCCGGCTTTTGAACAAGCCAAAGCACTGATGGCGCAGTACCGCGTGCCGGTTGTGGTCGAAGTGATCCTTGAGCGCGTGACCAACATCTCTATGGGCAGCGAGCTGGATAATGTCACCGAGTTTGAAGAGATTGCCGACGGTGCGATGGATGCGCCAACCGAAACCTGTTTTATGAAATACGAATAGAAGGGGTGACAGATGTTACGTTTCTCAGCCAATCTTTCCATGCTGTTTCTGGAATACAGTTTTCTTGAACGCTTCGATAAAGCGGCACAATCGGGGTTTCGTGGCGTAGAGTTTATGTTTCCCTACGATTACGACATTGATGTATTAAAGGAAAAACTGCAGACCAATCAGCTGGAGCATACGCTGCACAATCTCCCGGCAGGAGACTGGGCAGCGGGTGAACGCGGTATCGCCTGTATTCCGGGTCGCGAAGAAGAATTTCGCGATGGTGTCGCGGCAGCTGTTCGCTATGCGAAAGGGCTCGGTAATAAGAAGATCAATTGCCTGGTGGGTAAAACACCTGCGGGTTTTTCTGCCGAACAGATCCAGCAGACGCTGGTGGAAAACCTGCGCTATGCGGCAAATATGTTGGCGAAAGAAGATATTTTATTGCTGATTGAGCCGATCAACCATTTTGATATTCCTGGATTTCATCTCACCGGGACCCAGCAGGCGCTGGCTTTAATCGATAGCGTCGGTAGCAATAATATCAAGATACAGTACGATATTTACCATATGCAGCGTATGGAAGGGGAATTAACCCAGACCATGACCACATGGGCAAATAAAATAGGTCATTTGCAAATTGCCGATAACCCTCGTCGCGGAGAGCCGGGGACCGGTGAAATTAATTATGACTTTATTTTTAAGTTTATCGATAAATCAGGTTATGACGGATGGGTTGGCTGTGAATATAAACCACTGACCACCACCGAAGCGGGATTATCGTGGATTAATCAATATCGATAATTTGTAAGGAATTTCAGGCATTGCCATTTTTTCCACTTTGCTGGAAGGGGATGGTGTTGCCTGAATTCGGCAAAACCGACAGAAATATAAGAGGTTAAAAATGAAACTGGGATTTATTGGCCTGGGTATTATGGGTTCGCCAATGGCTGTCAATCTGGCTCGCGCCGGACATCAATTACATGTCACGACCATTGGTCCGGTTGCGGACGAATTGCTGTCATTGGGGGCCGTTAATGTTGAAACTGCGCGTCAGGTAACTGATTTTGCAGACATCATATTCATAATGGTTCCTGACACGCCGCAGGTAGAAGAAGTGCTTTTTGGCGAACAGGGTTGTGCCAAAACCGTATTGCAGGGAAAAACCATTGTCGATATGAGTTCTATCTCTCCTATCGAAACTAAACGTTTTGCGAAACAGGTTAATGAATTGGGCGGGGATTATCTCGATGCGCCCGTCTCTGGCGGGGAAATTGGCGCTCGCGAAGGTACCTTGTCCATTATGGTTGGCGGTGAGCCAGATGTATTTGCACGGGTCAAACCGCTGTTTGATATTTTGGGTAAAAACATCACGCTGGTCGGCGGTAATGGTGATGGTCAAACCTGTAAGGTGGCAAACCAAATTATCGTTGCCTTAAATATTGAAGCGGTTTCAGAGGCATTAGTCTTTGCTTCGAAAGCTGGCGCGGATCCCGTTCGTGTACGTCAGGCATTAATGGGCGGATTTGCCTCTTCCCGTATTCTGGAGGTTCATGGCGAGCGGATGATCAAGCGCACATTTGAGCCTGGTTTCAAAATTGCATTGCATCAAAAAGATCTCAATCTTGCATTACAAAGCGCCAAGGCACTGTCATTGAATTTGCCTAATACGGCAACCTGTCAGGAATTATTTAACACCTGTGCCGCGAATGGGGGAAGCCAGTTGGATCACTCGGCTATGGTTCAGGCGTTGGAATTAATGGCAAATCATAAATTGTCATGATCATTGGTATCGCTGCAATTACTGCAGCGATACATTTTAATCAGACACACTTTGGAAAGGTGCATGTCATGAGTGAAAAGAAAACATCCGGTATTGAATACTGGAAGAAGATTGTCGTCGTAATGAGTCTGGGCTGGGTGGCAATATGGATATATCGCACCGTGCTCACGCCTATTTATCCTGAGATCCAGGCATCGCTGGGCAATGTCAGCAATGCTGAAATAGGTGCTATCGCCAGTTTCTATTTCTTCGCCTATTGCAGTATGCAAATTCCCTGTGGAATTCTGGTTGATAAGTTTGGCCAGAAAATTATGCTGATGTGTGGGTTTACGCTGTTTATTATTGGTACGCTGAGTATTGCAAAAGCCACTGGGCTGGTGATGATTTATGCGGGTTCGCTAATGGCGGGCGCGGGCTGCGCCTCGTTCTTTAGTTCTGCGTATTCACTCTCTTCGGCAAATGTCCCACAGGCTCGTCGGGCACTGGCTAACGCCATTATTAATAGCGGCTCAGCAATTGGGATGGGAATCGGGTTAATCGGTTCCAGCGTGCTGGTAAAAAGCATGAGCATGGCCTGGCAAAATGTGTTGTTCCTGGTTGCTGCTATTCTGGTGGTGATGCTGTGCGTATTCACTCTGGTTATCCGTGGTAAGGTAAAAAATGAAGTACCTGCTGCAGACCAGAAAATTCAAACGGTAACGGCGTCAGAAGAAAAGAGTCCGCCTCTGTTTTCAGGTCTGTTATGTAGCGTGTACTTCCTCTACTTCTGTACCTGCTATGGCTATTACCTGATCGTGACCTGGCTTCCGTCTTATCTGCAGACCGAAAGAGGATTTGATGGCGGCGCAATTGGGGTGGCCTCGGCGCTAGTCGCCGTGGTGGGTGTCCCGGGCGCATTGTTCTTTAGTCATCTGTCCGATAAGTTTCGCAACAGCAAAGTCAAAGTCATTCTTGGTCTGGAAATTATGGCCGCCGCAATGCTGGTATTTACGGTGCTATCGCCGAATACCACTATGCTGATGGTCAGCCTGACTCTGTACGGTTTACTGGGCAAAATGGCGGTCGATCCGATTCTGATCTCCTTTGTTTCTGAGCAAGCGTCGTCAAAAACGTTGGGCAGAGCATTTAGCCTGTTTAACTTCTTTGGCATGAGCTCAGCGGTTATTGCGCCAACATTAACCGGATTTATTTCTGATTTGACTGGTTCTAAAGAAATAAGCTTTGTGATCTCCGCTTGTCTGGTTGTTACCGGAACGCTTATTTTTGCGGCCGTTACGTTATATAAAAAGAAAGCAACGACAGTCATTGCTTCAGCATAAAAACATAATTAAAACTATTTAACTTATTTCTTTATTGTTTTTGTTCCGCATAGCTAAACCCATTACAACGTTATCCGATACGTGACAAGAGGGATTTATGGAACATCAAAGAGAACTATACCAACAACGTGGTTATAGTGACGATTTATTACCAAAAACGGCCGAGCAACGAAACTGGAAAACATTCAACTATTTTACATTATGGATGGGTTCTGTGCATAACGTACCTAATTACGTTATGGTTGGCGGATTCTTTATTCTTGGGCTTTCTACATTCAGCATTATGCTGGCTATTATTATTAGTGCATTGTTTATTGCGTTAGTTATGGTAATGAACGGTGCAGCCGGAAGTAAATACGGCGTACCTTTTGCCATGATTTTGCGGGGCTCGTATGGTGTCCGTGGAGCGCTATTCCCAGGATTATTAAGAGGGGGAATTGCTGCAATCATGTGGTTCGGTCTACAGTGTTACGCCGGATCGCTGGCCTTTCTTATTTTGATTGGCAAGATATGGCCAGGGTTTTTAACGTTGGGCGGTGACTTTACCTTATTGGGGCTTTCTCTGCCGGGGCTGATTACATTTCTTATTTTTTGGCTCATTAACGTCGGTATTGGTTTTGGTGGTGGTAAGGTATTAAACAAATTTACCGCAATCCTCAACCCCTGTATTTATATTGTATTCGGCGGGATGGCTATCTGGGCGATATCACTGGTAGGAATTGGACCGATTCTGGACTACATTCCCGGTGGTGTGCAAAAGGCGGGCAACAGCGGATTCCTGTTCCTGGTAGTGATTAATGCAGTCGTTGCAGTATGGGCCGCTCCGGCGGTAAGCGCATCCGACTTCACGCAAAATGCCCACTCATTTCGTGAACAAGCGTTGGGTCAGACGCTGGGGCTAATTGTCGCATACGTGCTATTTGCCATTGCCAGCGTGTGTATTATCGCCGGAGCCAGTATTCATTACGGAATGGATACGTGGAATGTTCTGGATATCGTCCAGCGTTGGGACAGCTTATTTGCTTCGTTTTTTGCGGTACTGGTTATTTTGATGACGACAATCTCTACGAATGCCACTGGTAATATTATTCCGGCTGGTTATCAGATTGCCGCTATTGCACCTACTAAATTAACGTATAAAAATGGTGTATTGATTGCCAGTATTATTAGTTTGCTGATTTGTCCGTGGAAGTTAATGGAAAATCAGAGCAGTATTTATCTGTTTCTGGATATCATTGGTGGGATGCTTGGTCCCGTTATTGGCGTTATGTTAGCGCATTATTTTGTCGTGATGCGCGGTAAGATTAATCTTGATGAATTATATACCGCCAGCGGTGATTACCAATATTATGAAAACGGATTTAATCTGACAGCTTTCTCCGTAACGTTAGTGGCAGTCATTCTTTCACTGGGGGGTAAATTTATTCCTCTCCTCGAACCGTTATCGCGAGTGTCGTGGTTTGTTGGCGTTATTGTCGCATTTATCGCCTATGCCTTGCTGAAGAAAAGAACGGTTGCTGAATCAGCCGGAGCGCAAAAAGCCACAGGGCAGATGTGATGAAATCAGTAAGCGCTTATTTAAGCGTGAGTTATTTATAAAAATTATCTGTATCCATACAAGGAGTTCGTTATGTCTTTTGATTTAATTATTAAGAACGGTACTGTTATTTTAGAAAATGAAGCTCGAATTGTTGATATTGCCGTCCACGCTGGAAAAATCGCCGCCATTGGCGAGAATCTGGGGGAGGCGAAGCAGGTTATGGATGCGACGGGTCTGGTAGTTTCACCTGGTATGGTTGATGCGCATACCCATATCTCTGAGCCAGGTCGTACCCATTGGGAAGGGTATGAGACAGGGACGCGTGCCGCGGCAAAAGGCGGTATCACCACGATGATCGAAATGCCCCTCAACCAACTGCCAGCAACGGTGGATCGTGAAACCATCGAACTGAAATTTGATGCGGCCAAAGGCAAGTTGACCATTGATGCCGCGCAGCTTGGGGGGCTGGTTTCTTACAACCTCGATCGTTTGCACGAACTGGATGACGTCGGTGTCGTTGGCTTTAAATGCTTTGTTGCCACCTGCGGTGACCGCGGTATCGATAATGATTTCCGCGATGTGAACGACTGGCAGTTCTACAAAGGCGCGCAGAAGCTGGCGGAAATGAATCAGACGGTACTGGTGCATTGCGAAAACGCGCTCATCTGTGACGAGCTTGGTGAGGAAGCTAAACGCGAAGGTCGCGTCACGGCGCATGACTATGTGGCCTCACGCCCGGTGTTTACCGAAGTGGAAGCGATTCGTCGCGTACTGTATCTGGCGAAAGTTGCTGGTTGTCGCCTGCATGTCTGCCATATCAGCAGTCCGGAAGGCGTGGAAGAAGTAACCCGCGCCCGTCAGGAAGGTCAAGATGTGACCTGCGAATCTTGCCCGCATTATTTCGTGCTGGATACCGATCAGTTTGAAGAGATTGGCACCCTGGCGAAATGTTCTCCACCGATCCGCGATTTGCAAAATCAGCAAGGTATGTGGGAAAAGCTGTTTAACGGTGAAATTGACTGCCTGGTTTCCGACCACTCTCCATGCCCGCCGGAAATGAAAGCCGGCAATATCATGCAGGCGTGGGGCGGCATCGCCGGACTGCAGAACTGCATGGACGTTATGTTTGATGAAGCCGTGCAAAAACGCGGTATGTCGTTGCCGCTGTTCGCGAAATTGATGGCAACCAATGCCGCCGATATTTTTGGTCTGAAGCAGAAGGGACGTATCGCCCCGGGTAAAGACGCCGACTTCGTCTTTATTCAACCTGACAGCAAATACGTTCTGAAGAACGAAGACCTGGAATATCGCCATAAAGTCAGCCCGTATGTAGGCCGTACAATTGGCGCGCGCATTACGAAAACCATTCTGCGTGGTGATGTTATTTATGACATTGAGCAGGGTTTCCCGGTATCGCCTAAAGGTCAATTTATCCTTAAACATCAACAATAATGTGATGTGAATTAATGCCCGTCATGTTGGCGGGCATTCTCTATTTTAAGGTATGAATATGCTTCCTGTTATTAACCGCGAAAGTTTGTTGTCCGGCTTTCAGTGGTTTTTCTTTATTTTTTGTAACACGGTCGTGGTCCCGCCAACGCTGGTTTCTGCTTTTCATCTTCCAGTCAGCAATCTGCTAATGCTCACGCAGTACGCTTTTTTAACAACGTCGCTGGCCTGTCTGGCGCAGGTAATTTGTGGCCACCGCCGCGCCATTATGGAAGGGCCCACCGGTTTATGGTGGGGAACCATTCTGACGATTACCCTGGCTGAGGCATCACGTGGGACACCGCTCAATGATATTGCTACCAGCCTGTCCGTTGGCATTGTAATTTCCGCTGTACTGACGATGATTATCGGCTTTAGCGGCTTAGGGCATCGATTAGCCCGGTTTTTTACCCCAACGGTGATGGTTTTTTTTATGCTGCTGCTCGGTGCGCAACTGACCACCATCTTTTTTAAGGGCATGTTGGGATTGCCCTTTGGTATTGCGGATACCAGCGTCAAAATTCAACTGGCTCCATTTAGTCTGGCCGTTGCCGTGATGTGCTTCATCCTTGCGATGATCATCTTTTTACCACAGCGGATCTCGCGCTATGCCCTGTTGGTGGGGGCGATAGTGGGATGGGGGCTTTGGCGATTGTGTTTTCCATCAATGACCTTGCCGGCTGGTGATTCAAGCTGGCAATGGTTTCCGCTAGGTAGCCACGGCAAACTGTTGCCGGGCATTATTTTGACGGCCGTTATCACCGGCCTGGTGAATGTCAGTAATACCTATGGCGCAGTGCGCGGTACGGATGTCTTTTATGCGCAGCAAGGCTCCAGCAGTTCGCGTTATCGCCGCAGTTTTATCATTTCCGGTTTTATGACGTTGGTGACAGTCCCTTTTGCCGTTATTCCATTTTCACCTTTTGTTTCTTCTATTGGTTTGTTAACACAGACCGGCGACAGCTCGCGAAAATCATTTATTTGCGGCAGTGTATTATGTTTATTCGTGGCTATAGTAATGCCGCTAACCCGCTTATTTTGCGCCATTCCGCTGGCGATCAGCAGTGCCGTGATGCTGGTTTCTTATCTTCCGTTACTCTATTCCGGTCTGGTTTTTAGCCAACAAATTACATTTACCGCACGCAATATTTATCGACTGGCGCTCCCGCTATTTGTCGGCATTTTTTTGATGGGGTTACCTCCTGTTTATTTACAAGATCTTCCACTGACGATTCGGCCATTACTGAGCAATGGTTTGTTGGTGGGAATTTTACTGGCGGTGCTTATGGAAAATCTCATTCCATGGGAACGCATTAAATAACATGATGAAAAAGGATTGATGATGAAAATTGTAATTGCGCCAGATTCATTTAAAGAGAGCTTAAGCGCTGACCAATGCTGCCAGGCAATTAAAGCCGGATTTTCAGCCATATTCCCGGATGCAGAATATATTTGTTTGCCGGTTGCTGATGGCGGAGAGGGAACTGTAGATGCAATGGTGGCGGCGACAGGCGGAAAAGTTATCTCTGTGGAAGTCTGCGGGCCGATGGGGGAACCGGTTAAGGGATTTTATGGCCTGACCGGGGATGGTAAGACCGCAATTATCGAAATGGCGGCGGCGAGTGGGCTGATGCTGGTCGAACCGCAGGCGCGCAATCCACTGCTGGCCTCAAGTTACGGCACGGGTGAACTGATTCGCCATGCGCTGGATACCGGTATTCGTCATATTATTCTTGGTATTGGCGGGAGTGCGACGGTTGATGGCGGTATGGGGATGGCCCAGGCGCTTGGCGTTCGTTTTCTGGATGCGCAAGGTGCGCCATTAAGCGCTGGGGGCGGGAGTTTGTCTCGCCTTGCGCGCATCGACCTGCAACACTGCGATCCGCGGCTGAAAGCGTGTCGCATTGACGTCGCCTGTGACGTTGATAATCCGCTGGTTGGCCCGCGCGGCGCGGCAAGGGTATTCGGCCCGCAGAAAGGGGCGACGCCGGAAATGGTTGAGAGGCTGGAAGAAGGGTTGCTCAACTATGCCCACGTGCTGCAAACGCTGACCGGTGAGGATGTTGCTCAGGTGGCGGGCGGCGGAGCGGCTGGAGGAATGGGGATTGCTGCGGTTATCTTCCTGCGGGCCAGCATGAAACCCGGGATCGAGATTGTGCTGCAGGCTATACAACTGGAGCAGGCAATCCAGGACGCGGCGCTAGTTATTACCGGCGAAGGGCGTATTGATTCGCAAACGGTCGGTGGCAAAGCGCCAATCGGTGTCGCGTCGGTAGCCATGCGGCATCATGTTCCCGTGATCGGCATCGCCGGGGTGTTGGGCGAAGGCGTAGAGGTGGTTCACGATCATGGTATCGATGCGGTGTTCAGTATTCTGCCGCGACTCGCGCCGTTAGCAGAAGTGCTGACAAACGGCGAAACCAATCTCTATCACTGTGCGCGTAATATCGCTTGTGCGATGAAATTGGGTCAGGTGGTGGCTCAGCGTTAAGCATAAAAAAAGCCACGGTAAACACCGTGGCAAAACCCAACATAGCTAAATAAAAAAAGTATCAGGAGGGCTATACGCTGTTAGATCTCAACATCCCGGTTGCAATCTTTGGAATAGATGTAGCTAAATGCTTCGCCACGACCCACGCCGTATCCGGCCTGCAGGGAATAAGCTCCCATAAAGATGTAGTCGCCTTTTTTCACCGGGATCCACTGATTGTCGAGGTTGTAAACGCCCTGGCCTGAAAGAATATACGCCCCGTGTTCCTGCACGTGCGTTTCGATATAACCGTGGCTAGCGCCCGGCTCGAACGACAGAATGTGCATATTCATATCGAAGCCCAATTCTTTAGGCAGGAAATCCAGCAGGATCACGTCATCCATGCCTTCATAATGAATACGTTCTAACTGGTTGGTGTTACCGGAAACCAGCCACGGCGAATGACCTGCTACTGGCGTATAACGACGTTTGTATAAAAACAGCTGGCTGTCTTCAGCCTGGGCATTACTAAAGGTGAGCAGCTCGCCGGGCGGGCAATAAAGGTATCCACCCTGAGTTAAAGCGAATGTTTTACCCTCTGCTTTTGCTTCAATTTTGCCGGAGATAACATAGACGAACGTTTCAACGCCTTCGCCGCCGAAACCGCTCTGGTTACCACCGCTTTGGTGAACCGTTACCAGATAATCAACAAACGACGCGCCTAGTTTCGGCGTTGAGAGGATGGTGACGTCACAGTTTTCAAAACCCGGAATGATGTTTTTAACCAGTCCGTCCGGGGTTAGCAGGGCGAAGTTACCGTGTTTTACAATTGCGCGATTAGCCAGTAAATCATCGCGATAACCCGTAACGTTATTCAGATATCCCATGGGTGACTCCTTATTTCTGCCAGGCAAGTTGATGAAGCATTAATGCCAGAGTTTTGACCCCTTCGGCAAGGTCGTTAATGTTTGTGCGTTCAGCGGGGTTGTGGCTGATACCGTTAATGCTGGGAATGAAAATCATGCAGGTCGGTACGCGAGGCGCGAAAATTTGCGCATCATGGCCCGCGCCGCTGTGCATCACACGGTAGTTCAGCTGTTCTTTTTCACACAGTTCGGTAAGGGTGGAGACCAGTTTACTGTCCATCGGGACCGGCGTTTCATCCATCCACAAATCGATATCAATACCGATATCCATTTCATCGCAGATGGCGCGCATGTCGTTTTCCAGTTGCTGAGTAAAATCACGTAATACATCGGCATCGGTATGACGGCAATCGATCGTGAAGGTCGTTTTTCCTGGCACCACGTTGACGGTGTTCGGCTGCGGCTCGACCTTACCAAAGGTCAGTACCAGATCGCCATGCTTTTTGGCTTTCTCGATAGACTGGCTGCAGATGCGACTGAAAGCGTAAACGGTATCGCGACGGTAGCTCAGCGGCGTTGTACCCGCATGGTTGGATTCGCCGTTCAGCGTTACCGTGTAGCGACGTTGTCCGACAATCGCGCTGACGACGCCTATCGACTGGCCATTGCTTTCAAGCACGCAACCTTGTTCGATGTGTAATTCAGCGAAGGCTTTGATGTCACTGCGGGCATGAAGTGGTTCTGAGGGGAGGGTAAAGCCGCAGGCGTTCATTGCGTCAACAAAACGGGTGCCTTTCGCGTCCTGGATGTTACGGACGTCATCGGGATTGGCCAGCCCAAAAATGTTTTTGCTGCCCCAGAAGACATACGGGAAGCGGCTGCCTTCTTCTTCTGCCATCGAGACCACTTCGACCGTTTTCAGCGGTGCGCCGTAGGTGGTCTTAAGCCAGTCAATTGCTAACCACGCCGCCAGCGCGCCAAACTGGCCGTCAAGATTGCCGCCGTTGACGACGGTATCAATATGCGAGCCGCTTAAAATGACTTGTTCCGGGGATTCACTCCCGCGCAGGCGACCGTATAAATTACCTACTTCATCAAAGCGTGTTTCCAGGCCGCTGACATCCATACGCTTTTTAAATTGCTGTTGTGTTTCAAGCCATTCTGGCGAATACAGCAGGCGCGTCATCCCACCGGATGGATCTGCGCCAAAGGAAGAGAGCCAGGGAAGGGTTTCTTCTATTGCGTGACGAAAATGATTAATCATATGAAATTCCTGTTTCAATAATTATTGCGCAAAGGGGTTCTTTGTTTCGTATGACTTGATATAGAGAGCATCGGAAATCAGGTATTGATAAATATCATCAACAATGTCAATGCCATGAACGGCGGCATCACGTTGATTAATATCTTGATCCTGTCCGGGGTAATAAACCTGTTTAAAACCAGGCGCAGGAGTAACGGCATTCAACTCTTGCATGGTTTGACTGAGATGCTGACGAAATAATTGGCTGGAGGAGAAAAACTCGGGGTTAATCACCAAATGCAGTTGGCCTAAATTACGTCCAGCATGGAGATCTTCATACATAGAACTGACCTGACGACCAAACGGTAATCCCAGCAGAATCCCGGATAACACATCGATCATCATCATCAGACCATAGCCTTTCGGCCCGGCAGCGGGAAGCAACGCATTAACCGTAAAAGGATCGGTGGTCGGCGCGCCATTTTTATCGACAGCCCAGGTATCGGGGATTAGTTCATTGCGTGAGCGGGCATCCAGAACTTTGCCCCAGGCCTGCACCGTCGTCGCCATATCGAAGGTCATGATATCGTCGCCAGCCCCTGGCGCTGCGAAGGCTAACGGATTGGTTCCGTAGTAAATTTCTGCGCCGCCGAACGGTACGACCATCGGATCGGACTGGCAGACAGAGAGTCCAATCAGGCCTGCGCGGGCGGCTTGCTGCACAAAGTAAGAAATGGCTCCGCTGTGCCCCATTCGGCTAATGCCGACAACGGCGACGCCATTTTTTTCAGCAATTTCAATTGCATGCTCCATACCCATTTTTGCTGCGACTTGCCCGGCGGCATTATCGGCATGCAAAATCGCTGTGCAGTGGTCATGGACCTGCCCCTCCAGCTCTTCCTGATAGGTTCTCATGGCATCCGGTGCCAGCTTTGGCTGCATTTCCAGAATCGTAACCTGCTTGCCATTCATACCGTAATGTACGCCAGTCTCACAGCCCACCTGACCGCCGCCAATGATGACAAGCTGATCTCCAACACGCTCGGGCTCGAAAAAGCTGTCACCAGCCCAGATCACATTGGAGCCGTCCACACCGGGGATCCTGGGGATCAGCGGAACAGCGCCGATGGCGCAGATCACGCTGTCAAAGTGCTGTGCCTGAATATTCTCCGGCGTGGCCTCATAGCCCAGTTGTACCGTAATATTGGGATCCTG
>OIWP01003287.1_pt1 | contig 13779 bp, 10 predicted proteins | sample 1587661 | NCBI WGS metagenome assembly OIWP01 (sample SAMEA3888899, study PRJEB22519) | human gut metagenome | biome: human gut; feature: human-associated habitat; material: faeces | place: Denmark | collected 2010 | reverse complement strand
CAAAAAGAACACCGTTAAGACCTGCGAGTTGATGCTCTTTCTGATTTCTTTTTTAGTCATCCCCACCTTCTGCATAATACCAAATCTTGATTGGTCCTCATAACCCTCTGATATTTGCTTATAGTACATAATCAGAACTGCGGCGAATAGGAAAACGATACCTAAAAGCAGCCCAAGGAAAAACAAGCCGCCGTTATTAATGTAGAATTCCGTGCGGTTCGCGGCAATGCTTTCCGTCATAATGGCGAAATAGCTTTCCGTATCATTAGGTGGAAGCTCTGATATTTTTTCTTGGATCTCCGCATCAACCATTATTTGGGTTTCATCGTCACAATCCATATCAAAGCCATAATGCCAGAACAAGGAAAACCTGGAGTTTCCATAGCTGTCTGTAAGCTGAAGCAAAGGAATTAAAAACTCCTCATAGTCAGGAACGAACAAATAAAGCGAAGGATTCGTCATCCCCGGCGACATATTAAAATCCGAAAAATTAGTTGTGGCCTTCTTTATTTTGACAGGGCCTGTATTTTCCATCATAATGGTATCCCGCGAGAAATCCTGTGCTGTTGAGTACGCGATGGCTTCTCCCGGCTTAAGCACCTCATTGCTTTGGGTGAGACGGTTGTAATCCTCAATAGGAACTACGTTCAGATACCACATTTCGGATACATCGTTTCCCGAATTATAAAATTCCTCCTCACCGATCCTTAAGGTATCCTGTTCCCAGTAGCCAACAGAAGAGGCACATCGGTAATTCAGTACATTTTTCATTACTTGATGATGGTCCTGAACCGCTTGCTCCGACAGCTTTATAATCGCTTCCGGTTTATCTGCTACTCCGACCTTTTTATCATTAACTTTTCTCTTACCGGATTATAATCTATGGTTAAGGCTCATCTCACAGGAATTTACATTTGCCATACCATTAACATATTGAGTTTTAGATGATGAAATATCCAACGGTCAAAGCCTCCTTCCTTTCGTTCTCGTTCCAAAATTTTATCCGGATATTCTTTTTCTCTTATACTTTTTTCTGTTCAGAAGTCAGATATCAATTTTCTCTTATTATTATAAATTATCAATTTTAAAAATTGTTCTCTACACACTCCGCTTACAAAACGCTCATAACCAAAATGTATAGTTGCTTTTTAAAAACTTTCTAACCTTCAAATAACAATTATTCTTGTTACCCTTTTCTGATCTGGTTCTTCATCTTATACTCTTGGCGAGTATATATGAAACTATGTAACAGATTAAAAAAATATCTTTTTGAAATTCCCTTTCTCGTCAGGAACTTCTTTTCTTTTGGATTGACTTAATAATAACACCCAAATACTTATTTGTCAATATAATTTTAAAATAATTTTAATAAAATTAGAAAGAACTGAAATTGTAATATATATATCAGAAAATTCAAACAATTATAAATACGATTAGAAATAGTTATAGCCATTTGCAATATATTCGGGGTTTTGCTATTGTTTCCGCCCATAAATGCATGATACACTAAAAAATAGATGAAAAATACAGGCTATGGCATTGGGATAAAGAAAGGAGACCTACAGATATGGGAGGATTTTTTGGCGTTGCATCAAAAGAAGCATGTAATCTGGATCTTTTTTATGGAACAGATTATCATTCGCATCTTGGAACCCGCCGCGGAGGTATGGCTACTTACGGAAGTGATGGCTGGAAGAGAGCGATTCATAATATTGAAAATTCGCCGTTCCGTACAAAATTTGAAAAAGATGTTGATACAATGAAGGGAAATATTGGAATTGGATGTATTTCAGATTATGATCCACAGCCAATTCTGATCCAGTCGCATCTGGGGTGCTTTGGAATTACGACAGTAGGTAAGATCAATAATGCGGATCAGCTGATCCGGAATCTTTATGAAAATGGACATACACATTTTCAGTCTATGACCAATGGACAGATCAATTCTACAGAGCTGGTTGCGGCATTGATCTGTAAAAAGGATTCGTTTGTTGAGGGAATCCGTTATGTGCAGTCAGTAGTTGAAGGCTCGATGACGCTTCTGCTTCTGACAGAGAATGGAATTTATGCAGCCAGAGACCTTCTCGGACGTACACCGGTTGTGATCGGAAAGAAAGAAAATGCATACTGCGTTTCCTTTGAAAGCTTTGCATATATCAACCTTGGATACACAGATTACAAAGAGCTGGGACCTGGGGAAATCGTCTACGTGACACCGGAATCTGTGGAGACTGTAAGTCCTGCATGTGAAAAGATGAGAATCTGTTCGTTCCTGTGGGTATACTATGGATATCCTACTTCTTCTTATGAAGGGGTTGGTGTAGAAGAAATGCGTTACAACTGTGGAAAGCTTTTAGCACAGAGAGATGACCATTCGATCGACGTGGATATTGTTGCAGGAGTTCCGGATTCGGGTATCGCTCATGCGATAGGCTATGCAAATGAATCAGGTATTCCGTATGCAAGACCATTTATCAAATATACTCCGACCTGGCCAAGATCCTTCATGCCGACAACACAGAGTCAGCGTAATCTGATCGCCAGAATGAAACTGATCCCGGTACATAGTCTGATCGAAGACAGGAGCCTGCTGCTGATCGATGATTCTATCGTGCGTGGCACACAGCTCCGTGAGACGACAGAGTTCCTGTATCAGAGTGGCGCAAAAGAAGTGCATGTCCGCCCGGCATGTCCACCGCTTTTGTACGGATGCAAATATTTGAACTTCTCCCGTTCCAAATCAGATCTGGATTTGATCACAAGAAGGATCATCCGTGAGTGGGAAGGCGACAATGATGTCAATGTACTGAGTGAATATGCGGATCCGAACAGTGACCGGTATGCAGCAATGCTGGAGGAAATCCGCAAGAGACAGAATTTCACTTCACTTCGTTATCACAGACTGGATGATCTGATCAAATCAATCGGGATTGATGCATGCCAGGTATGTACCTACTGCTTTAACGGTGTGGAATAACAGGTAAATGAAAATATAAAACAGGTGTCCACGTAAGTATATCTTAGTGATATATCCCCGTGGGCACCTGTTTTTGTATATACGATTTTGGTGTATACAATGATGTGGAATGGTGTACAAAGTATGCGGAGCGGCAGCTCCTTCTGCAAAGCTGCACTATAGCAGCAGATCATCTATCTTCACATAGTCTTCCATCCGGTATGCTTCAATTGCATTTCCATTGATCACATAGAACTTTTCGTTTGCATACACACCGCGGGTTCCAAGATAAGAATTACCGTTGATTTCCTCCTGCATCTGTACCTGGAAGCCCTGATCTTTATCGTAAGAAAGGATCACATACTGGTTGGCAGATCCGGAAAGCGGAAAGCCGATCAGATTCTTTTCCGGATCAACCAGTGCTGCACGGTAGTCAGAAAAAACATCCGAGTAATAGTACTGATCCAGTGTGTACTTGCTGACTTCCTTCACATCCGAAGGATCATTGATATCAAACATGGAGATCTTTACCCCGTTTGTAATGCCATTTTCATCGGTATCCATACCGATGCCAAGAAGCAGGTTATCACTGTAAAAATGCAGGTATTCCGAAAAGCCGGGAATTTTCAGCTTGCCAAGGATCTTCGGATTCTCCGGATCGGAAAAGTCTACGGAGAATAAAGGATCTGTCTGTTCATAAGTTACAAAGTAACCGGTATCGCCCAAAAATCTTGCGGAATAGACCTGTTCATTTTTGGCAAGATCCTCGATCTTACCGATTGTTTTCAAATCTGCATCCAGCACATAGACTGAATTGGACTGTGAAGAACTTCCGACATTATGCGTAACCGTTGTCACCAGCCGCAACGTATTGTCATACTCATCAATGCTGAAGGAATCGTTCAGATATCCTTTTACTTTGCCCTGGGCAGAGCCGGAAAGTTTTCCTTTATTGTAAGACAGCTTGCGGAGGATCGTCTGATTCTTTGCCGCAAGATTATCTGCGAGGATACTGCTGTTCGCATACTCGTAAATATAAATGTTGTTCTCACTCACATAGACTTCGCCATTCTCAGACATGACTGCTTTCTGGTCTGCTGCCTTATCCGGACTGGAAGCGGAAACGGAGCTGACAACAAGGTACTGGTCTGCTGCATGGTTCGTCGGGAGATAGATATCCGACTGCTTCAGAAGATTGTCACCAACAAGCGGAACATAGGAAGGATAATCTTTTTTGGTGATCGTATCGTAAATATAATAGTCGCTGAATACATACAGATATCCGTCTTTAAAACGTGAAGTGCGGTAGTAACCACTCTGATCCACGGTTCCGATGGATTTCGGATTGTTGATATCTGCCAGATCATAAGTCTGGATACGGGTACAGCTGCCGCGGTACAAGGTTTTACTGTCAGAATCAACCTGCGTGTTCTGCATGTTGCCAAGGACAAAAAGCTTCTGGTCACTCAGGTAAAATTCGGATGCCTGAAAATTCTCATTCAGCGAAATACCGGAAACAACCTTCATCTGATCAGACCGGATATCTACAATGGAAATTTCCTGTGAGTTTGCTTTCAGTGTATAAAGATAACTTCCATCCGTTTTTACAATGTCTGCTTCACCGACGCCCTCTGTGCGGACGTTGGTATCGGAAAATGAAGTATCCACAGCACGTGCAGAGGCTGTTGAAGAATCCGAAGAGGAGCTGGAACTATCGGTACGTGCACCACTGTCGGCTGTTTCAGTTGAATACATAACAATTCCGTTGTCGGTTGAACCGGTAACAGATGAAGAATCCAACTCATCCTGATAAGATTGCAGGTATGTGTAGACTTCATCATAATCGGTTGCCGTCTCTAAAGTATCGGAAGAGGCAAGCTTACCGGAGGATGTATCGATTGAAGAACTGCCTTTTGTGGAAGAAGTGGCTGAGTCTGAAGAAAGATTCTGCTGGCGGATGTGGGCGCCAATGCCGACAACCAGTACCAGTGCGGCAGCGATAAGTCCTCCGCGCATCCGGTAGCCGCGGGAAAATCCATGCTTTTTCGGGATATGTCCGGAAGCCTGAGTGCTGTTATGCTCTTTCAGCATTTTCATAATCTGATCCGGTGCAAGGCTTTCCGGAACAGGAGTTTTTTCCGTAGATTGTTTTATTTTATCCAGTATTTCTTTTTCGTGATCTGTCATATGAAACACCTCCTATTACTCTTTTATCCTACTCTTTCAGAAGCCAGCTCATCTTTTCGAGGGCACGCTTTCTGCGGGAGCGGACTGTATTCGGGTTCAGCCTTAGCATTTTTCCAATCTCTTTACTGTTGTAACCGCCATAGACGGATAAGCCGATGATCAGCTGATCGTCTTCATCGAGAATAAGAAAAGCACGTTCCACATCTGTGCGGAGTCCGTCACAGTATGTGGCAGAAGCATGATCTTCTTTCAGCTCGGTCTCGGTCCGTTCACGGCTCTTTAACTTCCGGCGGCACACATTTGCCAGAATCTGAAAGATCCAGGAACGGAATGCTTCTTCTTTGCGTAATTTATGTATGTTCTCATAGGCGGAAAGAACGGCTTCACTGACGGCGTCTTCTGCATCCTGCGGATGATGCATCATGCAGAGCGCAAAACGATACAGATCCTGATAAACCGTCTTATATAATTCTTTAAATGCAATTCCATCGATCATAAGGTCCCTCCTCTCATAACAGGTTCTTTGTATATAAGAGTATAAAAAAGTCGGAAGTGTTGCAAAAAGGGACAGAAAAATTTCCGTCCCTTTTAAATCATATCATTGTCTGAGAAAAATTAACCTCTGTAATAATTGATCAGACATCCTTTGAGGATGATCTCACGTTCTGCATCCGTCAGATCACCGAGCTTCAGATCGATCTCCTTCAGATCATCGCCTACGACATAAGCCTTGATCGTGGAAGCTTTATCTTCTACTGCTTTGCGGATATCCGGCACGAAGAGATAGTCACCGTTCCTGAAAGAAAGCTTTGTGTGTTCCTCTTCGGTAATAAACGGAAGCATGCCCCAGTTGATCAGGTTCGAGCGGTAACGTTTGGTTGCGTACTCATTCGCGATATTCGCCCAGCCGCCGAGAACCTTCTGGCAGGAAGCAGCCTGCTCACGGGCAGAACCATCACCAGGTTTGACCGCGAAAATGGTACTTCCGACACCGATATTTCCTTTGCCGACTTCCGGATAAGACTTCTGGATTGCTGCCATCACCGGTTTTAATTCATCCAGTACATCCAGTGGACAAGTACCTGCTTCAATCGCTTTCTGGGCTTTCTGGACCTCTTTCGCGCGTCCTACATAGGCAGGATCCTTTCTGGAAAGTGCAAATTCAGCAAGTCCAAGCGGGTTGGAACGATAAGAAGAAGTCTCGCCGGACGGGATCAGTTCGTCTGTCGTTGTAACCGGATCGTGGATCTCAGATACGACCTTCAGGATCAGATTCTCAGGAAGAGCGCTCATTGCCGGCCAGTCTTTGATGTTCGGTCCGAATTTGATCTCAACCGAAGGATCAGCAACGCCGTGGCTGTCAAATACACGGTTGGCGTAAATTCTGGAATCAAAGTGGTAGGTCGGGTTCTTGTATTCAATATCAAAATCTGTTGCCGGAGTAAGGAAACCTTTGTTCGCAGCAGTTGCGGCAATGGAACGTGCATCCATAAGGGCAACAGATGCGATCTGTCCACTCTGCAGCTTGCTTCCTTCACGGTTCGGGAAGTTACGGGTAGAGTGACGGATGGAAAATGCATTGTTTGCCGGAGTGTCCCCTGCACCGAAGCACGGTCCGCAGAAGGCAGTCTTCACGATCGTACCGGCTTCCATCAGGTCAGCAACCGCACCATTTTTCACAAGCTCCATGTAGATCGGTGTACTTGCCGGGTAAACACTGAAGGTAAATTCATCTGATCCGATGTATTTGCCACGGATGATGTCTGCGGCAGCACAGATATTTTCAAAACCGCCGCCGGCACAGCCTGCGATGATACCCTGATCGACATAAAGCTTACCATTTACGATCTTGTCCTTAAGAGAGTAATCCACAGCACCGTCCAGGCTTACCAGCGCGCGCTGCTCTACATCATGGAGAACATCTGCAAGGTTGGCATTGACATCTTCAATGGTGTAGACATTGGACGGATGGAACGGCATGGCGATCATAGGCTTGATCTCGCTCAAATTGACGTATACAAGACCGTCATAGTAAGCGACTGCGCCAGGCTCCAGTTCCCTGAAGTCATCACTTCTTCCGTGGATATCGTAGAACTCTTTGATCTTGTCATCGGTTCTCCAGATAGAAGAAAGGCAGGTTGTCTCTGTCGTCATAACATCGATTCCGATACGGAAGTCTGCACTTAATTTGCCAACGCCAGGTCCGACAAATTCCATGACCTTGTTATTGACATAGCCATTGCCGAAGGTTGCGCCGATGATCGCAAGGGCAACGTCCTGCGGTCCGACACCTTTCACCGGTTCGCCGTCCAGATAGATTCCGACAACGCCCGGCATCTTGATATCATAAGTCTTGTTCAGAAGCTGTTTTACAAGTTCCGGTCCGCCCTCTCCCATTGCCATGGTACCGAGTGCACCATAACGGGTGTGGCTGTCAGAACCAAGGATCATCTTGCCGCCGCCTGCGAGCATTTCACGGGCAAACTGGTGGATAACGGCCTGATGAGGCGGAACATAGACACCGCCGTACTTCTTCGCACAGGTCAGTCCAAACATGTGGTCATCTTCATTGATCGTACCGCCGACTGCACACAGAGAGTTATGGCAGTTGGTCAGAACATAAGGGATCGGGAATTTCTCCAGTCCGGATGCTCTTGCAGTCTGGATGATTCCGACAAAGGTAATGTCGTGCGAAGTCAGCTTGTCAAATTTGATCTGAAGCTGCTGCATATTACCGGAAGTATTATGCGCACTTAAGATCCCATAAGCCATTGTTTCTTTTGCAGCAGCTTCTTTTGTTGTCTCAATACCTGTCTTGCTTTTTACGGCAGCAAGTGCATCGGGTGCATCTGCAATTACCTCAGTACCGTGTAAAAGATAGGCACCGCCTTCGTATAATTTCACCATATCATGTCCTCCTATTTTCTGTTTTCTATAAATTTCATGTGGTCTGCGACCATCAAAGCAATCTTAAATGTCAGGGCGTCCTCAAAGACTCTGACATCCAGCCCGGTCTGCTTCTGGATCTTCTCCAGCCGGTAGACGAGCGTATTCCGGTGGACGAAAAGCTGTCTCGCTGTCTCCGAAATATTCAGGCTGTTTTCAAAAAATTTATCAACTGTGGATAAGGTTTCTTCGTCAAACTGATCAACGGTATTTCCGGCAAATACTTCTTCCAGGAACATCTCGCATAAGGAAACGGGAAGCTGGTGGATCAGCCGTCCGATACCAAGTTCGCGGTAGGATAAAATATTGCGTTCCGGATAGAAGATACGTCCCACATCCAGAGCCATGCCAGCTTCTTTGTAAGACTGTGAGACCTCTTTGAGTTCGGGAATGATGGTTCCGAAGGAAAGCCGGACATTGACCATAGCTTCGGTGTTGATCGCATTCACCAGCATATCGGCAGTCGAACGGATCGTATCATAATCATCCGTACTGTCAAGGGACTTGATCAGAATAATATGTCCCTCATCTACGGCAGTAACAAAATCACCGGTTCCCGAGGAATAAATCCCGCGGATCATATCCAGGACGATCGTGTCATCCGGATTCTTCGGTTCGATCAGATAGACGACTCTGCGCTGCTCAACTGTAATACCAAGCTTTTTCGCCTGATTGTAGATATCTACGAGAAGCAGGTTATCCAGGAGCAGGTTCTGGATAAAACGGTTACGGTCAAGACGTTCGCTTCCGGATCTTAAAAGGCTCTCCAGCTGGCAGACACTTAAGCGTCCGCTGGTATGCACATCAATCTCATTATTGTGCTCGATCACGAAAATATAAGTCAGTTCATCATCATCATAAACCGGGAACAGACCATAGCATTCATCCAGGTGCTCCTCCGCTACGCCGGTAACCTCCAGCTCTTTTAAAAATGAGCAGACAGCTTTTTTTACTGCAGGCTTCTCCTTACCTACAGCTGCAAGCATCACTCCGTCTGTGTTCCAGATGGAACAGTTACACTCGATGATATCCCCTATTTCATTGATTGTTCTCTGTAAAATCTGGTTGGATAACAATCCATTCACCTCTCCATTCTTTTCAATATATGACAAATGGGAGAATTGTGAAATTCCCCCATCTTCTTCTGACAATACAATCTGATATTATTTTAGCAAATGTTTCACACTTTAGCAAGCTAAAATGAAAAACGTTCTCTCTTATTCGTCTTCGTCATCGCGTCTGTCAAGCATGGCAGCAACGATTTCAAGAATCACAGCAAGACCGATGATGGATGCGGCAGCAATCTTGCCGGATGTACCGGTGGCTGCCTGGGCGATGCCGCCGACAACCGGAACAGAAAGCTTTACTTTTCCGATGTAGTTGTTGTAAGGGATCGGATTCATATCTTTTTCCTCATTGGCATCCCCTTTGGTGATAAACTGTCCCATCGCCGGGCTGTTGGATACTACACGGTGGGTGATGATCGAGCCGTCTGCATTGTTGCTGTAAAAAGCAATGACATCATCTTTGACGATCGTGTCTGGTTCTTCATACCGGACATAGACCAGGCTTCCCGTCGGGATCGCCGGTTCCATGCTCCCACTGATCACGGTGTACATCTGAAAACCAAAAGCTTTCGGAAGCGTCAGCGGAATACAGGCAAGAATCAGTACTGTCAGTAAAACAGTGCCCAGTGCACTGCAAAATGCAGCCACCGGGCTTTTCTTTTTCTTCGTTCTCTTCAAAAAAGACTTCTCCTTTAGTGCCGCGCTTTTTTTATTTTGCACGTTTTTTCAAGAATACGATCAGTCCTACGAGAGCTGCTACCGCAACAACGATAATGCCGATCCCTGCTGCGATTGGAGTTTTGCTCGTCTTGTCTTTCGCATCGATATTTCCTTTTGGAGTGTCTTCATCATCCAGATCTACCAGAGACTTTGGTGTCTGTTCATCCGGTGCGGTGGTCGTATCGTCTGTCGTATCCTGAGAATTGTCTGCATTCGTTGTACCACCGGCAGTACCGCCTGTTGTAGTACCATCCGCTGTAGTGCCACCTGCTGCAGTACCACCTGCTGTAGTACCACCTGCTGTAGTACCTGTACCAGTACCGGCGGCTGCACCTGTTGTACCGGCAGCTCCGGTTGTACCTGCTGCACCGGCAGGAGTTGCGGTTCCAGGAACTGTTGTTGTGACGGTAGTTGTTGTCTCAACGATACGGTCTGTAGCTCCCGGTGTGTAGGTAAACGTAAATACATTCTCAGATTCATTATCACTCAAAGTCTTCGTAAGTGCAAGAGCATCCGGAATATAATTTTCAACGTAACGGTAAGCAACGACCGGCTTGTCGCCGACGTTTCCGTAGAAGGTCTGGCTCTCTGCCAGTGATTTACCGGATGCATCCTGATAATTTACGGTATAGGCAACCATGTTGCCTTTGATTCCGTAAGCGACTACGTAGTCGGCATCACCTGTGACGGTAAATGCAGGAGCATCAAGTGGTTCTGAACTTGCATTATCACGTCCGCTGAGGCGGATTCCTTTGACATAATATCTATCGTCTGTTACCTGAATATTGTACAAAGCAGCATTGTCAAAAGAAAAATCAGAGCCATAAGCAATGTCAGATTTTTCGATCTTGTTCTGTCCGTTAATTGTTCCTTTGTTTCCTGCGGATAATGTTACCTTGTAGGTATACGGTGTAGTATCATCTGCCATAACGCTCATTGTGGATGCACCAAGTGTCATGGATACAGTCAGAAGAGAAACCAGTAATCTTTTCCATTTTTTCATCTGCTTACTCTCCTTTCTGTCTGCGTCTTTTTGTGTTCTTATTGAGTGTGTAGATACCGTATGCAAGAAGGATCAGTCCACTGATGAGTGCAAGCACACAGAAGAGAAGAACTCTTGCGGTATCACCGGTCTTAACGGTGTTGGTTGTCTTAACAATCTTATTCTTGGTGATGGTTTTGCCGGCTGAAACCTTTTCTACTGCAAAGTTCATGCGGAGCTTTGCGAGTGTGAGCTGATAACCGTTGCCCTGTGTCTCACCTTCAACACCGACGGTAAGGTGTACCGTTCCGGTATTATTGGAAGCAAGTCTTCCGAGGTAGAAATATTCCTGGGTTGAGTTATCGATCTGCTTCAGACCTTCTCCGGCTTTGGAAGCGCCTTCCCCTCCGACAGTTGTACTGTCATAGAGTACCTTTTCGGCATTGTCACTTCCAACATAGGTCAGCTTGTATTCATAAGCACCACCCTCTGCGGAAGACTGTGCATCCTCCAACGTCTGGATCACTTCGTTGGTCATGTACCAGTCGGTATCCGTACTGTCGGAGTTCTTAAGCTGAACCTTGAGCTCGATGCTGTCGCCCGGCTGGATATTTGCCAGCTCGTCAGTCACATCGGAGCTTTTAAATTTACTTTCCATCTTGCCGCCGGTGAAATTAACCTGCCATCCGTCGGCTCCCTGATAATCCTTTGCAAATGCAGTTGTGTGTACCCCTGCTGCCATTATCACTGTCATGGCGAGGCACAAAATTTTCTTTTTCATACTCTGTACCTCCCTACTGTAAGCTCATTGTTGTTTCGTCGTCTGATACATTCACGTCTACGCCCCAGGCACTCTTGATCGCATCCTTTGCGTTGTGTGTCTGAACTGCATCCACCTCTGCGTCAATGTGGAAGGTGTAGCCATTGTACTTGTAAGTATAAGTGATGGTTTTGCCATCCTCAGAGATATTTTGTTTTACATCCGATGCAATCGAAGGATTGATACGGAGTGTATCGGATAATGCCGGTGTCGGTTTACCCGCTTTGAGAGCTTTGGTATAATAAAGAACGGTACGTTCTTTCGTAGACTGAGCCTTTGCAACCTGCCATCCATTATCTGTGAGGAAGTTCAGCTCGATCAGTTCCGGTGAAAGGTTAGTGTTCTTATTGCCTTTTTCGTCCTGCCAGCTCTTTGTGATGATCACACGTACAAAGGTGTCGATCGTACCGCTGTTCTTGACGCTGATTGCTTCGTTATATTTCTTGCCGGGTGTAAATGTCTCATCCTTTCCAAGAAGGTTTGTGAGAAGTGTACCCTGTGAGGTTCCCTTCCATTTATTGTTCGATACATAATCCCGGCTGCTGACTACTTTGTCATTTTCCAGAAGAGATACGCCGATACTCTGCATATTCATCTGTGCGGAATAATTCTCACTGTAGTAAGTGAGTGCGGCGCGTGTACTGCCGACAGTGCTTCCAACCAGCAGGAGTGCTGCGGCTGTCAGGATCAGGGCAGGTTTCTTTGGAAATGATTTCTTTTTCTTTTTCATTCTCATTACCTCCTACTCTGTCGTCTGTGTGCTGTCGTCTTTGAAATCATAGACTGGATTACCGCTCTCGTCGTAGAGAACCGGTGTGCATTCCTGGATAACTACGATGTTAAATTCTTCTGGTTTGTCATCTCCTGACGGGAATGTGTATTTGATGTTGAGTTCCGTTTCCGTTTTCTTTCCTGCCGGAAGTACTTTATCGTAATACCAGTAGCCCTTATCACCTGCTGTCCATCCGCCGTATGGTGCGTTATAAGTAAGCTCTACCGGTGCAAATGCTTTGACTCTTACGAAACAGTCATAATCACCGGTATTTTCAATTGTAATGTGCTTTCCGTTTTCATCAACGTCTTCTTTCGGGACTGTCTTAGTAAATCCCATATTCATTTTCACACCGCCACCGGCTGTCGAATAGGTTGTAAAATACGCCATCGCGCTTCCAACTGCCAGGGTTCCGGTAAGAGCAAGTGTTGCTGCTGCCATGATAAGTGGTTTTTTATGTAACTTTCTCATTCCGATTCCCCCTTTCTAATTTGTGGCTGCTTTATTGTTGTACTGATACTGATCGTCTTCAAGATAGAAATTATTTTTTACGCCGTATCCGCCATTGGTACGTCCATCGTGTTCGTTGGTAAATGAAACAACGGCTGTCTCGCCTGCCTGACCTGCTTCTTTTTCATCATTGGCAACGATGGTAGCTTTCACTTTATTTTCAGAAGTAAGTTTGTAGCTTGCACCGCTGTAGATCTCTGTTACAACGACTTTAGATCCTGCCGGAATCTTCTTGATTGTTACAGAATCGCTGCCTGCTGCGCTAAAGGTAAGCTCTTCGATTCTGGTTTCGGTCTTTTCATCCAGTGTTGTGATATCAATCTGGAATACGAAAGTTGCCTTGTCTCCGAAGGTAGCGTTGTGATTTTCCAGTTTCTTGCTGATCACCAGATCACCGTATCTTACATGTTCTTCTGGTTTGAGACCAACTGCACTGTTCATTTCTTTAGTCAGATCGTAGATCCAGTTGTCACTCGCATCCTTACCATTGTAGTAATTGTTGGTCGGAAGTGATACCAGGTAAGGTGTAAAAGTATAAGTGTAATTTGGTGTAATTACTTTTGGTGTATCTACAAGGTAAAGTCCTGTCTTCAGTCCTGTTGCGGTACCTCTTCCCTGTGTCAGTGTAACGGTTGTAGGTGACTCTGTGTTATCCTTCAGCAATTTCTTCGCTTCTGCTGCACGTTCTGCCCAGGTAGCAGCTGCAGTATCCAAGTTATCAGCACTTACGGATGAAAGATCCAGTTTTGAAAATGCACCGGTTGCGGTATAGTTGCCGGATTCATCAACCGAAGCAACTTTATACAGGTTTACCGGAAT
>OIWP01003256.1_pt1 | contig 13936 bp, 6 predicted proteins | sample 1587661 | NCBI WGS metagenome assembly OIWP01 (sample SAMEA3888899, study PRJEB22519) | human gut metagenome | biome: human gut; feature: human-associated habitat; material: faeces | place: Denmark | collected 2010 | reverse complement strand
TCCTCGATCACCGGGATCGCAGCGGCATTGTCTATTGCGCTACCCGCAAATCGGTAGAGTCCGTCTGTAAGGAGCTGCGATCCGTTGGCATTTCCGCCACCCGTTATCATGCGGGCCTTACCCCGGAGGAACGCAGCAAAAATCAGGAAGATTTTGTCTATGACCGCAAGCGGGTCATGGTTGCAACAAACGCCTTCGGCATGGGCATAGATAAATCCAATGTCAGCTTTGTGCTGCATTATAATATGCCAAAAAATCTGGAAAACTACTATCAGGAAGCGGGCCGCGCCGGGCGCGATGGCGAGCGCGCCGAGTGCATCTTGCTGTTCTCCCTGGGGGATGTGCAGACGGCAAAGTATTTTATCCAGAACTCCCACGATAACGATGAGCTGACCCCTGAACAGGCCGAAGCCGCCGCCAGGCGGGACCGCGAACGGCTGGACGTGATGGTGGGGTACTGCAAAACCACCCGCTGCCTGCGCAGCTATCTGCTGGATTATTTCGGCGAGCACCACACCGGCGGCTGCGGCAACTGTTCCAACTGCACCGGCGAGTTTGTGCAGACCGACATCACCACCGAAGCACAGAAGATCCTTTCCGGCGTGGCGCGCATCCAAAAGCGTTGGCCCGGCGGGCTGGGGGTTGTGGCGCTGGTGCAGATGCTGCGCGGCGCCAAGGATCAGAAAACCCTGGAGCGCGGGCTGGACCAATTCCCGACCTATGGCATCATGCGGGATGTGCCGCCCCAGCGCATGCGCCTTTACCTGGATGCATTGCAGGAGCAGGGCTACCTGGCCGAAACCGGCGATGAGTTCCCGGTCATCACCCTGACAGCCAAGGCTCCGGCGGTGCTTTTCCACGGTGAGCAGGTTACCATGCAGGAGCGCGCCGCCACCGCGCAGGAAACCCAGGCCAAGCGCCGTGCTTCCCGCAAAAAGACGGCTGCCCGCACCGCACTTTCGGAAGCGGACGATTCGCTGCTGGCAAGCCTGAAAAACCTGCGCAGCGAACTGGCCCAGAAAAACCACGTTCCGGCATATATCGTGTTCAACAATGTCAGCCTGGACGAGATGGCCGAGCTTAAGCCGCGCACCATGGGGGATTTCCGCCGCATTTCCGGCGTCGGCGATGCAAAAGCTGCCAAATATGGTGAGGCATTCATTAAGCATATTGCCAAATGGGTGCGCGAACACTCAGAGGAAGAATAAGCCGAAATGCCGCTGCCGGATGCAGCCCCGGCAGCAGCGCATAAAAGGCATAAAAAGCCGCAAAATGCCTTTAGGCAATCCCGCACAATTCCCGCCTGACGGCTTAAGCACCGCTCCGGCGGCTGCGGCACGGCATCTGCGTTGCCAAAATGCTCGATAATACACAAAGTATTATCTGCGCTTTTGGCTTAGCAGCTGCCGCACCTCGCTCGCCGTATCGGCACTTAGAATTATGCGGTATTGCCTTTACAATTAAAAAGATCTATACTATAATGAAACAACAGTAAGTTGTATAAGACGAACTTAAGTTGTAAATAAACGACCAACAGCAGGGGAGGTCCGCTATGCCGGAACAACAGGAAAATCAAACCGAGGTGTTCCACCTCAAAGCACCGTTCAAACCGACTGGCGACCAGCCCCAGGCGATTGAAGCGCTGGTGCGGGGCCTGAAAGCAGGAGATAAAGGTCAAACTTTGCTGGGCGTTACCGGCTCCGGCAAAACCTTTACGATGGCCAATATCATTGCACAGTGCAACCGCCCCACACTGATTCTGGAACCAAACAAAACCCTGGCCAGTCAGATCTGCACCGAGATGCGCGGATTTTTCCCCGATGATGCGGTGGAATATTTTGTGAGCTATTACGACTATTACCAGCCGGAAGCCTACATCCCCTCCACCGATACCTATATTGAAAAAGACAGCGCCATCAATGATGAGATCGACCGCCTGCGCCATTCGGCCACGGCGGCACTGTCGGAGCGGCGCAATGTTATCATTGTGGCGTCGGTTTCCTGCATTTATTCCTTGGGCGACCCTATCGATTACCGCAGCATGGTCATCAGCCTGCGCCCCGGTATGCAGATGGAGCGGGACGAGCTCTGCCGCCGCCTGGTCAAGCTGCAATATGAACGCAACGATATGAACTTTATCCGCAATAAGTTCCGCGTTCACGGCGATATTGTGGATATCCACCTTGCTTATAATGATGAATACGCCATCCGCGTCGAATTCTTCGGCGATGAAATCGACCGCATTTCCGAGTTTGATCCCCTGACCGGCGAGCGCAAAAATATTGTGCGCCATGTGGCCATTTTCCCCGCCAGCCACTATATCGTCGGCCCTGAAAAAATGAAAGAAGGTCTCGCCAAGATCCAGACCGAGATGGAACAGCAGGTGCAGGCCTTTACTGCAGAGGGCAAACTGCTGGAAGCCCAGCGCATCCAGCAGCGCACCCAGTACGATATGGAGATGCTACAGGAAGTTGGCATGTGCAAGGGCATCGAGAACTACTCTGCCGTGCTGTCCGGCCGTGCCCCCGGCTCCACCCCCACCACGCTGCTGGACTACTTCCCCAAAGATTTTATCCTGATGGTGGATGAAAGCCATGTGATGCTGCCGCAGGTGCGCGGCATGTTCGGCGGGGACTACAGCCGCAAAAAAACGCTGGTGGAATATGGCTTCCGCCTGCCCTCGGCGTTTGACAACCGCCCGCTGAAATTTGAGGAATTTGAATCCAAGGTCGGCCAGACGATCTTTGTCAGCGCTACCCCTGGCCCCTATGAACGGGAACATTCCAGCCGCGTGGCCGAGCAGGTCATCCGCCCCACCGGTCTGCTGGACCCCGTCATCATGGTGCGCCCAGTGGAAGGCCAGATCGAGAATCTGCTGGGCGAAATTTTGCAGCGCATCGACCGCGGCGAGCGTGCCCTAGTTACCACCCTGACTGTCAAAATGGCCGAGGACCTGACCGACTACCTGGAAGAACACGGCGTGCACACCAAGTATATGCACCACGAAGTGGATACCTTTGAGCGCATGGAGATCATCAAGGACCTGCGCACCGGTGCCATTGATGTGATTGTCGGCATCAACCTTCTGCGCGAGGGCCTGGACCTGCCGGAAGTTTCGCTGATCGCCATTCTGGATGCTGACAAAGAGGGCTTCCTGCGCAGCGAAACGAGCCTGATTCAGACCATTGGCCGTGCGGCCCGCAACGCAAACGGCGTGGTGCTGATGTACGCCGATGAAGTAACCCCCAGCATGGAGCGCGCCATCATGGAAACCGAGCGCCGCCGTGCCATCCAGGATGCCTACAACAAAGAACACGGCATTACACCAAAAACTATCGTGAAAGCCATCGGCGGCGGGCTGGAAATCAGCATGAGCGAAGAAAACAAAAAGATGCGCCAGCACCGTATGAGCCGCGCTGAACGCGAACAGACCATTACCCGCCTGACCCGCGAGATGAAAGAAGCCGCCCGCCTGCTGCAGTTTGAGCACGCCGCATTCCTGCGTGATGAGATTGAAAAGCTGCAGCGCGGGGAGGACCCTACCGCCGATACCAGCACCCGCCGCGCCGCTGAAAAACAGCGCAAAACGGGCAAGGGGAGAAGGAGCTATAAAAAGTGAGCAACATTCAAATTGATGCCAACAACCGCATTACGATCAAGGGCGCGCGGGAGCATAACCTGAAAAACGTCAACCTGGTTCTGCCGCGCAACAAGCTGATTGTTATGACGGGCCTTTCCGGCTCCGGCAAGTCCAGCCTGGCCTTTGATACCATCTTTGCGGACGGCCAGCGCCGCTATATGGAAAGCCTTTCCAGCTATGCCCGCATGTTCCTGGGCCAGATGGAAAAGCCCGATGTGGACGAAATCACCGGCCTTTCCCCGGCGGTTTCCATTGACCAGAAAACCACCAGCCACAACCCGCGTTCCACCGTGGGAACCGTGACTGAAATTTATGATTATCTCCGTTTGATGTATGCCCGCATCGGCGTTCCGCACTGCCCGGTCTGCGGACGCGTCATCAGCCAGCAAACGGTGGACGAGATGGTAGACGAGGTGCTTAAACTGCCGGAACGCACCCGCTTCCAGGTGCTGGCCCCTGTTGTGCGGGGCCGCAAAGGCACCCAGGCCAAGGAGCTGGACGCTGCCCGCCGCGGCGGTTACGCCCGCGTGCGCATTGACGGCAACATGTATGATCTGGACGAAGAGATCAAGCTGGAAAAGAATATCAAGCATACCGTTGAAATCGTCGTGGACCGCCTGTCCATCAATGATACGGTGCGCGGCCGCCTGGCCGATTCTATTGAGACTGCCGTTGCCCTGACCGGCGGCCTTGTCATCATTGATGTTATCGGCGGCGAACCGATGGAGTTCAGCCAGAACTATGCCTGCCCGGAGCACGGTGTTTCCATTGACGAACTTTCCCCCCGCATGTTCAGCTTTAACAATCCCTTTGGCGCCTGTGAAACCTGCACCGGCCTGGGCACCTTTATGAAGGTGGACCCGGCCCGCGTGATTCCGGATCCGCACAAGTCCATCCGCGAAAGTGCCATCAAGGCCAGCGGCTGGTATTATGCGGAGGGATCCATCTCTGAAATGTATTACAAAGCGCTGGGCAAGCGCTATGGCTTTACGCTGGATACCCCTATCAAGGAGATGAGCAAAGAAGCCGTGCACGCCATCCTGTATGGCACCGGAACTGAAAAAATCGAGATGCAGCGCGAGAATATGTTTGGCTCCGGCATCTATATGAACACGTTTGAGGGCATTATCCCCAACCTGGAGCGCCGCTTCCGTGAAACAGGCAGCGAGTGGGTCAAGGAGGAAATCGCCCTTGTCATGTCCAGCGAGGAGTGCCCCACCTGCCACGGCCAACGCCTGAAGCCCACCAGCCTCGCCGTCACGGTGGGCGGCATCAATATTGCCCAGTTCTGCGATATGAGCGTGAACGAGGAGCTGGAATTTATTCAGACGGCAAAAGTGTCCGAGCGGGATGAAGTCATCGCTGCCTCCATCTTCAAAGAGGTTAAAGAACGTCTGGGCTTTTTGAAGAGCGTGGGTCTGGGGTACCTGACCCTGTCTCGCGGCGCATCGTCCCTTTCCGGCGGCGAAAGCCAGCGCATCCGCCTGGCGACCCAGATCGGCAGCGCACTGACCGGCGTGCTGTATGTGCTGGATGAACCCAGCATCGGCCTGCATCAGCGCGATAACGATAAGCTGATTGCCACCATGAAGCGCCTGCGCGACCTGGGCAACACCCTGATTGTAGTAGAGCACGACGAGGACACCATGCGCCAGGCGGACTATATTGTGGATGTCGGCCCCGGTGCCGGTGTGCATGGCGGCGAGATCGTGGCCGCCGGCAGTGTGGAGGACATCTGCAATGCCCCGCGCAGTGTGACCGGCGAGTACCTTTCCGGCCGCAAATTTGTGGAAGTTCCCACCGCCCACCGCTCCGGTAACGGTAAAATGCTCACGGTGGTCAAAGCGCGGGAAAACAACCTGCAAAACATTACCGTGGATTTTCCCCTTGGCAAAATGATCTGCGTGACCGGTGTTTCCGGTTCCGGCAAGTCCACGCTGGTCAATGAAATTTTGTATAAGTCGCTGGCCGCAGCGCTCAACGGCGCCCGCAGCCGCCCCGGCCAGTGTGACGAAGTTCAGGGTATGGAATGGATCGATAAGGTCATCGGCATTGACCAGTCGCCCATTGGCCGCACCCCGCGCTCCAACCCGGCCACCTACACCGGTGTGTTCGGCGATATCCGCACCCTCTTCTCCAACACCCAGGATGCCAAACAGCGCGGTTACGGCCCCGGCCGGTTCAGCTTCAACGTCAAGGGCGGCCGCTGCGAAGCCTGCGAGGGCGGCGGCATTGTGCAGATCGAAATGCACTTTCTGCCGGATATTTACGTCCCCTGCGATGTCTGCAAGGGCAAGCGCTATAACCGCGAAACGCTGGAAGTAAAATATAAAGACAAAAACATCTCCGATGTGCTGGATATGACGGTGGAGGAAGCCTGCAATTTCTTTGCCAACCAGCCCAAAATTGCGCGCAAACTGCAAACCCTGCAGGAAGTCGGCCTTGGCTATGTGCAGCTGGGCCAGTCGGCCACCACACTTTCCGGCGGCGAAGCCCAGCGTGTCAAGCTGGCCAACGAGCTTGCCCGCCGCGATACCGGCAAAACCGTCTATATTCTGGACGAGCCTACCACCGGGCTGCACATTGCCGATGTGCACCGCCTGGTCAAGGTGCTGGATAAGCTGGCCGATGCGGGCAACACCGTGATCGTGATCGAGCATAACCTGGATGTGATCAAGCGTGCCGACTATATCATCGACCTGGGGCCGGAGGGCGGCAGCGGCGGCGGTACCATTGTGGCAACCGGTACGCCGGAACAGGTGGCCCAGAACCCGAACTCCTTCACCGGCCAGTACCTGAAACCCGTGCTGGAGCGCGCCTGGAAACTGCAGGGCACAGCTCCGGCCCCCGTGCCGGAAGAGCCGGGACGCCCGGCGCCCGCAGAGGAAAAAGCCTCCGCCCAGCCGCCGCGCAAACGCAAAAAAGCAGACAAAAAATAACCACAACAGGGAACTTTGTGCAGCAAAAACGCAAAATTGGATTTGACAATTCCTGTCAACCTGTGGTTTAATTATCTTTACGCGCCTGAAAAAGCAAAATTCTGCGCGCACAGGGGTACGCAGCAGCGTGATTCCCTGCATCCAAAACGGGAGGGAACTGCCGAATGGCAAAAAAGAAGGAAGAATACGGCAACGAAAGCATCAAGAGCTTAAAAGGTGCAGACCGTGTGCGCAAGCGCCCGGCCGTTATCTTTGGCTCTGACGGTGTGGAAGGCTGTGCCCATTCCATTTTTGAGATCGTATCCAACTCCATCGACGAAGCGCGTGACGGCCACGGCAACAAAATCAACGTTACCCTTTACCCGGATCACTCTGTGGAAGTAGAGGACTTTGGCCGCGGTATCCCCGTCGATTACAATAAAGCTGAAGAACGCTGGAACTGGGATCTTGTGTTCTGCGAACTGTACGCGGGCGGCAAATATGGCGAGGGTAGCGGCAACTATGACTTCTCCCTTGGCCTGAACGGCCTTGGCCTTTGCGCCACCCAGTATTCCAGCGAATGGATGACTGCGGATATTTACCGCGATGGCATGCACTATCACCTGGATTTCAAAAAAGGTGAGAATGTCGGCGGGCTGAAAAAAGAGCCGTTCACCGGCCGCCGCACCGGCTCCGTCATCCGCTGGAAACCGGACACCGATGTGTTTACCGACATCAATGTTCCGGCGGATACCTTCAAGGATATGCTGCGCCGCCAGGCCGTTGTCAATGACGGTGTGACTCTCGTGTTCAACGACCGCACGGGCGAACGTGCCGAAAAAATCGAATATTTCTATGAGCATGGCATTCAGGACTATGCCAATGAGATCGCCGGTGAGGGAACCCTGACCCCGGTGTATTTCTGCTCCGGTTCCGCAATCGGCCGCGACCGTGATGATCAGCCGGAATATCAGGTCAAAATGAACGTGGCGTTCTGCTTTTCCAACGCGGTGCAAACGCTGGAATACTATCACAACTCTTCGTGGCTGGAGCACGGCGGCAGCCCGGACCGCGCTGTCCGCCTGGCCTTTGTCAACCAGATCAACAACTGGCTGAAAAATAAGGGTCTGTACAAGAAAAACGAAAGCTCCATCACCTTCAACGATGTGCAGGACTGCCTGATTCTGGTTTCCTCCAGCTTCTCCACCCGCACCAGCTACGAGAACCAGACCAAAAAGGCCATCACCAACAAGTTTGTGGCCCAGGCCATGACGGAGTTCCTCAAGCACCAGCTGGAAGTCTACTTTGTGGAGCACCCGGACGAAGCCGAAAAAGCCTGCAAGCAGGTGCTAATCAATAAGCAAAGCCGCGAGCACGCCGAAAAAGCGCGTGTGTCCATCAAAAAAACAATGACCCAGCAGATGGACCTGGCCAACCGCGTGCAGAAATTTGTGGACTGCCGCACCAAGGATGCTACCCGCCGCGAACTGTACATCGTGGAGGGCGATTCCGCTATGGGCGCGGTCAAACAGAGCCGCGATTCGGAGTTCCAGGCTATCATGCCCATTCGCGGCAAGATCCTGAACTGCCTGAAGGCCGATTACGCCCGCATTTTCAAGTCTGACATTATCACAGACTTGATCCGCGTGATGGGCTGCGGCGTGGAGCTGGGCGGCAGCCACAATAAGGACCTGGCTACCTTTAATCTGGACAACCTGCGCTTTAACAAGATCGTCATCTGCACCGATGCTGATGTGGACGGTTATCAGATCCGCACCTTGGTGCTGACGATGCTCTACCGCCTGACCCCCACCCTCATCAATCAGGGGTATGTGTATATCGCGGAATCCCCGCTGTATGAGATCAACACCAAAAATAAGACCTACTTTGCCTATACCGAGCCGGAAAAGGCCGATATCATGAAGCGGATCGACGGCCAGAAGTTTACGATCCAGCGATCCAAAGGTCTGGGCGAAAACGACCCCGAAATGATGTGGCTGACCACCATGAGCCCCGAAAGCCGCCGCTTAATTAAAGTTCTGCCCACCGATGTTCAGCGCACGGCGGAGGTGTTTGACCTGCTCCTGGGCGATAATCTGCAGGGCCGTAAGGAGCACATTGCGGAGCACGGCGCTGAATATCTGGACGATCTGGATGTATCTTAATCAGGGGAGGAGAGAGCAAAATGGCAAAAAAAGCAACCAAAAAGAAAGCCGCCCCTGCCCGCCCGCAGCTGGGCGATAACGTCGAGATCCTCTCTGCCGGTGAGGTCATCGAAAGCCCCATTACCGATACGCTGGAAACAAACTACATGCCTTACGCCATGAGCGTTATTGTTTCCCGCGCACTGCCGGAAATTGACGGCTTCAAGCCCGCCCACCGCAAACTGCTGTATACCATGTACGGCATGGGCCTGCTGAAAGGCGCCCGCACCAAAAGCGCCAACATCGTGGGCAGCACCATGCACCTGAACCCCCACGGCGATGCCGCCATTTACGACACCATGGTGCGTATGGGCCGTTCCAACGAAAGCTTGCTGGTGCCCTTTGTGGACTCCAAGGGTAACTTTGGCAAGGCGTACAGCCGCGATATGGCTTACGCCGCCGCTCGTTACACCGAGGCAAAGCTGGAACCCGTGTGCGAAGAGCTGTTCCGCGATATCGACAAGGATACCGTGGATTTTGTGCCCAACTATGACGGCACCACCACCGAACCGACGATGCTGCCGGTCACATTCCCGACCATTCTGGCCAACAACACACTGGGCATTGCGGTCGGTATGGCGTCCAACATCTGTTCCTTCAACTTGGTGGAGCTCTGCAATGCAACCATCGCCCTGATGAAAGACGACCAGGCGGACCTGGCCCAGCTGATGCCCGCGCCGGATTTTGTCGGCGGCGGTTCCATCCTGTATGATGCCGCCGAGATGCAGAATGTGCTGGAAAAAGGCCGCGGCAGCATCCGCGTGCGCGCCCAGTGGGCTTACGATAAAGAGAACAACTGCATTGACATCACCCGCATTCCGCCGACCACAACGGTGGAAGCCATCATGGATAAGATCACCGAGCTGGTCAAACTGGGCAAGATCCGTGAGATCAGCGATATGCGTGATGAAACTGACCTGAACGGCTTGAAGCTGACCATCGACCTCAAGCGCGGCCAGGACCCGGACAAGCTGATGGCGCGTCTGTTCAAGGCAACCCCGCTGGAGGACAGTTTTGCCTGCAACTTCAATGTGCTGATCGGCGGCCAGCCCCGCGTGTTGGGCGTGCGCCAGATTTTGTTGGAGTGGATCGCATTCCGCTCCGAATGCGTGCGCCGCCGCACCTACTATGATCTGCAGGGCAAGCAAAAGCGTCTGCACCTGCTGCGCGGCCTGGAAGCTATCCTGCTGGATATTGATAAGGCAATTGAAATTGTGCGCAACACTGCGGAAGAATCCGAGGTTGTGCCCAACTTGATGATCGGTTTTGGCATTGACGAAGTGCAGGCTGAGTATGTGGCGGAAATCAAGCTGCGCCACCTCAACCGTGAGTATATCCTCAAACGCACCGAGGAAATTGAGGAACTGGAAAAGGCGATCGCAGACTTGGAAGATGTTCTCAAACGCCCCGCCCGCATCCGCAAGATCATTATGACCGAGCTGGGCGATGTTGCCAAAAAGTATGGCAGCCCCCGAAAAACGGAAATTCTGTACGATCTGCCGGACGATTCTGCTGCCGATGAACAGAACGAGATCCCGGATTACCCGGTCACGGTGTTCTTTACGCGGGAAGGCTACTTCAAAAAAATTACCCCGCAGAGCCTGCGCATGTCTGGCGAGCAGAAGCTGAAAGACGGCGATGAGGTGGTTTATACCAAAGAGACCACCAACAGCGCCGAGCTGCTCTTCTTTACCAACCATGCCCAGGTGTACAAATCCCGCGCATCGGAATTTGCCGATACCAAGGCCAGCGTGCTGGGTGATTATGTCGCTTCCAAGCTGGAAATGGAAGAGGGCGAAGTGCCGCTGTTCATGACGGTCACAGTCGATTACCGTGGTTACATGCTGTTCTTCTACCAGAACGGCAAGTGTGCAAAGATCCCGCTGGCCAGCTATATGACCAAGCAGAACCGCCGCAAGCTGCTGAAAGCCTATAGCGATAAGGAAGAACTTGCTGCAATGCTGCACATTGAGGAAGAAACCGAGCTGGCCGTCTTCACCAGCGGCGGCACCGGTGGCCCACGCTTGATCCTGGTCGGCAGTGCGCTGATTCCCGAAAAGGCTACCCGCGATACCGCCGGTATCAACATGGTAACGCTGAAAAAGAACGCCCGAATCGCCAAAGTGCGCCCGGCGGCGGGGCTGGAACTGAAAGACCCGCACCGCTACCGCGTGCGCACCCTGCCCGCAGCCGGCGCGCTGCTCCGCCAGGAGGACACGACCGAGCAGATGAGTCTGTAAGAAGTAAAAAAAGGCAATGCAATCTTTTTCTGCACAAGGCAGGGTAAAGTTCTTGCATTTTGCTTTTTGGTATGTTATATTATAACCTGTATGAGAGTTAGGGCAGGCCGAAACATCCGTTTTGGCTGTGGCCTGAAAAGGAGTTGCTGTTAATCCATGACCGCTTATGAAATCGCGTTCGGCGTTGTGCTGATCATTGTTTCGATTCTGATCGTTGTGTTCACTTTGTCCCAGACCCAGAAAGGGCAGGGCCTGTCTGCTGCCATTATGGGTGATAGCAGCTTTATGGCTGCCGGCCGCGAGCGTGGCCTGGATGCCAAGCTGGCCAAAGTGACCAAAATCTGCGGCGCTGTTTTCTTTGTAGCTACGCTGCTGGTTGGTGTGCTGAGTGCCCGCTTGTAATTGAATGAAAGGAGAACGGTCTGGCCAATTTTGTTGGCGTTCCGCTTTCCCTTATTCAGGAACCGTCAACGACCCGCCCAATACCGCGGGTCGTTTTTTATGGGAAAAATAAAAAGGTCACAATGGTGCAGGTGCTGCCGCGAAACCAAAGGCCACGCCTGCTATGGAAGGACCCTGCCGGGTGGCAGGGTGACGTAAACGAGGAGTAAAAACAAAGGCATGGGCCGCTGCCTGTGCCCAACCCAAAGGAGAAAACATGACACCATTACAGAAAAATATTCTTGCGGCGTGCAAGCACCGCCCCCAGACCCTGCGTGAACTGCAGAATGCTTTGCAGGTGGATAATTCCCGCCTGCGCAACACCGTAACCGGCATGGTAGCTACCGGTATGCTGTCCGCCCGCAACGGTACCTATGTTCCGGGCTTTGCCGTGATGGAAAATACCGATGCCCCCGCTGGCATTCCCTGCACACTGGTCAAGCTGGCGGCCCGCTTCGGCTTTGCGTCCCGCGATGACGGCACCGGCGATATCTTTATTCCCGGCCGCGCCCTGCACGGTGCTATGCCGCAGGATAAAATCATCATCAAACTGTTCGACCACCCCCGTGTGGAGGGCAGCGCCGAGGGTGAAGTGGTGGAGGTGACCACCCCGCACAACACCTTTGCCGGTACCATTGTGCTGACTGAGGACGGCCGCCTTGCCGTGGAGCCGGACGGCTGCCGTGATGTGCGCATTGTGCTGGATAAAAAAGGCGTCAACGGCGCACAGCTGGGGGATAAGGTCGGTGCTATCCTGACCAACCGCGGCCAGCGCCATATGGACCACCGCTGCGCTGTTGCCGAGCGCTTCGGCACTTCCGACCGCGCAGCAGAGTGCGCCAAGGCTGTGCTGTATGGCCGTGATGTCCGCCAGGAATTCCCGGAGGAGGTATTGGCCGAAGCTCACGCATATGATAACGCTCTCATCGACCCCGCCGAAGCTGCCCACCGCGCCGACCTGCGCGGTCTGCCGATCTTTACCATCGACTCTGCCGAGACCAAGGATATCGACGACGCCATCAGCCTGATGAAGACCCAGAACGGCGGCTATGAGCTGGGCGTTCATATTGCGGATGTCAGCCACTATGTCCGCCCGGACACCGCGCTGGATAAGGAAGCTTATGAGCGCGCAACTTCCATCTATTACGCGGATAAAGTCATCCCCATGCTGCCCACCCAGCTTTCCAACGGCATCTGCAGCCTCAATGAAGGGGAGGAGCGCCTGGCGTTCTCCTGCCTGATGCAGCTGGATGAAAGCGGCAATATCCATAGCTATCAGTTCGTCAAGAGCGTCATCCGCAGCCGTGTCAAGGGCGTTTATAAAGAAATTAACGCTCTGTTGGACGGCTCCAATGACCCGGCTCTGGTGACGAAATATAAAGACGTTATGGCTCAGCTGCCCGCGATGACCGAGCTGTACGAAAAGCGCCTGGCTCTGCGCAAAGCACGCGGCGCGATGGACATCGAATCCGACGAAGCCAAGTTGGTCATGGACGAGGAAGGCCGCTGCGTGGATATCGTCAAGCGCACCCGCGGTGTGTCGGAGTGCATGATCGAAGAGTTCATGCTGCTGGCCAACCAGTGCGCTGCCAATGCGGGCCGCACCCATCATGTGCCGTTTGTGTACCGTATCCATGAAGCCCCCGATGCCGAGCGCATGGAAAAGCTGAGCAACACCCTGAAAGCCTGCGGCCTGAACGTCCACTTTGCCGGGGAAGTGCCCACCCAGCTGGAGCTTTCTGCCATTCTGGACGAAACCCGCGGCCAGCCCATCCAGATCCCGGTCCACACCGGTATCCTGCGCAGCATGCAGAAAGCTCGCTACTCTCCGGAGCCGAAAGGCCATTACGGCCTGGTGCTGGCAGACTATGCCCACTTTACCAGCCCCATTCGCCGTTACCCGGACCTTGCCATCCATCGCATCCTGACGGATATGCTGGTGGGCAAGCCGGAGCAGGAGCTCATCAAGGATTATACCGGTTTTGCCACCCACGCCAGCGAGCAGTCCAGCCGCCAGGAAGTTTCCGCCGTGCGCATTGAGCGCGATGTGGAGGACCTGTACAAGGCCGAGTATATGCACAACCACCTGGGCGAAGTCTACACCGGCACCGTGGCAGGTGTAACACCGCGCGGCATTTTTGTGGCGCTGGAAAACACCGTAGAGGGCTTTGTGCCTGCCGCACAGCTCTGCAAGGGTGAAGCCACTGTGGTGGAGGGCGTCAGCATTCTGGACCCGCTGACCGGAAAACGCTGGATGCTGGGCGACCCCGTCAAAGTGCAGGTGGCCGGTGCCAACGTTGCCCTTGGCCGCATTGATTTTGACTATATGCCGCTGTAATCATAGTTTTTTATAAAAAGAGCAAACCAATAAAAGCAAAGCTGCCGTCCCGTACTGATATGTACCCGGTTTTCTGGACACGGGTAAAAATCGAATAATTAAGGCAATACCGCACAATTCCCGCCTAACGGCTCAAGCACCGCTCCGGCGGCTGC
>OIWP01003255.1_pt1 | contig 13940 bp, 11 predicted proteins | sample 1587661 | NCBI WGS metagenome assembly OIWP01 (sample SAMEA3888899, study PRJEB22519) | human gut metagenome | biome: human gut; feature: human-associated habitat; material: faeces | place: Denmark | collected 2010 | reverse complement strand
AGCTCGCGCCACATGTCGTAATGTGTGATGTACGGGCAGCCGACGTCCGTGCCGAGACCGACTGGCACGCCCGCGGCGAGGTTTGCCTTTGCGAGCGCGACGATGCCGTCGAAGACGATCTTGCCGTTTTCCTGCTGCTCATACGTCGCGTGCGAAATGCTGCGGTCGAAGAGCGCGTAGGGCAGGGCGGGGGAAATGGTCGAAATTTGGAACGCCTTGCGCTGCTTGAAGAGCGTGATCATTTCATCGCTTGGCTGCGCGCCGTGCTCGATGGAGTCGACGCCGTTTTGCAGCGCGACCATCACGCCATCAGGGCTCTCAACGTGCGCCGCGACGATCATGCCGAGCGAATGTGCCTTGTTGCACGCGGCCTTGACAAGCTCGGGCTGCATGCGCAGCACGCCCGGCTCGCCCACGACTTCGGCGTCCAGCACGCCACCGGTGATCATCAGCTTGATGAGGTCGGGCTTTTCGGCGGCGATCTTTTCGACGAGCGCCGCGGCCTCTTCGGCGGAGTGCGCCTCGTAGGCGAGCGAACCCGCCATGTGCCCGCCGGGGACGGAGACCGCCATGTTCGACGCCAGCACGCGCGGGGCAAGAATTTTGCCCGCCGCGGCGAGGTCGCGAATTTTTGTGTCGTAATCGGCGACGCCGCCGACTGTGCGGATGGTCGTGACGCCGGAGAGCAGCTCGGTTTTGGCGTAGCCCTCGCACATGTTGACGCCGATCCTGTTCGTCAGCGCGCAGAAGGTGATGAGCTTGACGAGCTTTTTGGGGTCGCTCGCCTTCTTTTTCGGCTTGCCCGAGGCGGGCAGGTGCACGTGCATGTTGATGAGACCCGGCAGCACATATTTTCCGCCGAGGTCGACTGCCTCATAGCCTGCGGGGATATGCTGTGCGTCGACGATCTCATTGATTTTCTCGCCGTCGATGCAGACGGCCTTGCCCGTCTGCGGCTCCATGTGCTCAGAGCCGTCGAGAAGCACGCAGTTTGTCAATGCGTACTTTTTGTCGTTGTGGTACATCGGAGTGTGCGCCTTTCCTGTTATCGAATCTGGCCGCTGCCGGTGATGACGTATTTATAGGTGCTCAGCTCGTCGAGCCCCATCGGGCCGCGCGCGTGGAGCTTCTGCGTCGAAATGCCCATCTCGCAGCCGAGGCCGAACTCCCCGCCGTCGGTGAAGCGGGTGGAGACGTTGACGTACACCGCCGCGCTGTCGACCTCGTCGACAAAGCGGTCGGCCGCGGCTTGGTTCTCGGTCACGATGCAATCGCTGTGGTGCGTCGAGTGATGCTGGACATGTGCGATGGCCGCATCCAGATCATCTACGACCGCGACGGCGAGAATGTAATCGAGAAATTCCGTGTCGAAGTCGAGCTCCGTTGCCGCCGTGCCGGGAATGATCTCCGCCGCGGCTTCGTCGAGCCGCAGCTCGACGGGGACAAGGCCCGATTCTCTACGCTTGTCGACAAGCGCGGCCTTGAGCTTGGGGAGAAATTCCTTTGCAATGTCGCGGTGGACAAGGCAGACCTCCTCCGCGTTGCAGACGGACGGGCGGCTCGTCTTGGCGTTTTCGATGATCTTTACCGCCATGTTGAGGTCAGCGTCCCTGTCGACGTACACATGGCAGATGCCCGTGCCGGTCTCGATGCAGGGAACGCTTGCATTTTCCACGCACGCGCGGATGAGCCCCTTGCCGCCGCGGGGGATCAGCAGGTCGACAAGGCCGTCCGCCGTCATCAATACCTGCGCGCTCGCATGCGTTGTATCCTCAACGATGTTGACAATGTCGGAATCGCCGCCGACGGACTCAACGCCCGCCTTGAGCGCTGTGACGATGGCGTGAGAGGAGCGATAGGCCTCCTTGCCGCTGCGCAGCATGCAGACGTTGCCGCTCTTGATGCACAGCGCCGCGGCGTCCGACGTGACGTTCGGGCGGCTCTCGTAGATGATGGCGACCAGACCGAGCGGCACCTGCCGCTTGGTGATGGTCATACCATTGGGGCGCTTGAACTGCGCGAGCGCGCGGCCCACGTGGTCGGGCAGCGCCGCGGCCTCGCGGATGCCCTCGGCCATCGCGTGGATGCGGCTCTCCGTCAGGGCGAGACGGTCGAGCATCACGTCGGAGATCGTGCCCTTCGCCGCCTCCATGTCCTTGGCATTTTCGCGCAGGATATCTTCGCTGTTGGCCTCAAGGCTCTCCGCCATCGCGAGCAGCAGCCGGTCCTTCTCCTCGGCGCTTGCGCTGCGGATGCTGCCCCAGGCAGCTTTTGTGCGTTCCAGAAGTTCGATCGTTGTCATGCTTCATCCCTCTTTGCCAAAAATCTTGTGCCCACGCGCTTGCCCGCGGCCACATCGTAGAGTACCTCGGGCGACTGGCCGTTGGCGATGACCATTTCGCAGCCTGCTGCCGTCGCCATCTGCGCGGCGCGGAGCTTGGTCGCCATGCCGCCGGTGCCGAGATTCGACCCGCTGCCCCCGCCGAGCGAAATGATGTGCTCGTCGATCTTTTCCACCGTGTCGATGAGCTTCGCGTCGGGGTTCTTGCGCGGGTCTCCGTCGAAGAGCCCGTCGATGTCCGAAAGCAGAATGAGGAGATCCGCCTGGATCGTCACGGCCACGATGGCAGAGAGCGTATCGTTGTCGCCGATGCCGAACTCCTCGGTGGAGATGGTGTCGTTCTCGTTGATGACCGGCAGCGCGCCGAGCTCTAAAAGCCGCGCGAGCGTGTTGTGGAAGTTCTGCTTGCGCACGCCGCCCTCTTCGATATCCGGTGCGGTGATGAGCAGCTGTGCCACGGTGTGGTTATACTCGGTGAAGAGCTTGTCGTAAATGTACATCAACTCGCACTGGCCGACAGCGGCGGAGGCCTGCTTCGTCGGCACGTCTTTCGGCCGTTCGCTCAGGTTGAGCTTGCCAAAGCCCATGGCGATGGCGCCAGAGGAGACGAGGATGATCTCGTGTCCCATATTTTTAAGGTCGCTTAAAACCTTGCACAGCTTTTCCATACGCTGGATGTTCAGCCGCCCCGTGGGGTGTGCCAGCGTGGATGTGCCGACCTTGACGACAATTCTCATATCGTGATCCCTCCGATCAAAGCGGGCGCGCGATGCGCGCGGACGCCGGAATTTGCCCATTATTATACCGCGCCGATTTGCATTTTGCACTCTTTTTTTGCAAATTTTGCGCCGTAATGACACAGTAAAGTGAAAAAGCACAGGCGCGCGAAAGCGCGCCTGTGCTTTTTTGTGAGATTCTGCTTAAAACGGCTTTTTCGCGACCTCTAAGATCACGTCGAGCATGCCCTGGATCTGCGGGGTGATGACCTTGTTGCGGTGATAAAGCACCTGCCGCCACTGGCTCATCTGACAGTCGGCCACAGGGATGATGGCAAGGTTGCCCTTGTGAATGCTCATCTTCGCCGTGTAGCGCGGCAGCACGGAGAGATACTCTGGATTCTCGCGGATGAGCTTGAGCGCGAGCGTGTCGCTCTCGAGCTCCAAAAACGGCTCGACACTTAGATCCTGACGGGCAAGCTCGCGGTCGAACTGGTCGCGGTAGGGGTTGCCGTGGTTCATCAGGATGAACGGGTGCGACACAAGGTCGGCAAGGTGCACATCATCGCGGGCAGAGAGCGGGTTTTCCGTGTTCGTCACGATGACGACGTCCTCCTGCGCTTCAAAGACTTTGACAAACTGCGTGTCGAAGATCTGCTCATCGAGCGTGTAGATGATGTCGAGCTCATTCTTGACGAGCATTTCGGTGATGGAGGCGATATTGCCCGCGTGCAGGCTGATCTGCACGTGCGGAAAACGCTCGTGGTAGAGCGGCACGATGTTAGAGAACGAGGCGGTGAGCAGAGAATTGAGCGTGCCGACGCGCACGGTGCCGCTCAGCTCGGAATCCGACGAGGCAAAGGCGCTGGCACGCGCGATGGCGCTCACCACGTCGCGCGCGTAGGAGACAAAGTCCTTGCCGTACTGCGTGATGGAGACCGTTTTGCCGATGCGGTCAAAGAGCTGCACGCCCAGCTCGCGCTCGAGCTGCTGGATCTGCACCGTGACGGCGGACTGGGAATAATCCAGAGCTTCCGCCGCACGGGAGAAGCTCTTGAGCTCCGTGACTTTTAAGAATGTGACCAGGTTGCGGACTTCCATGGCTGTCCTCCGATTCAAATTTGTAATACATTTTCAAAAATATATTAGTGGAAATATCTTAATTTGTCAATAGACGCATTATAAAAAATAATGAGTCGGGCGAAAAAGTCGGCCGTGGACACACGGCCGGCTTTTTATGAAGGGGATCAGTCCTTGTACTCGTGGTGCAGCAGCTCGTGCGCGCGCTCATTGAGACCCGCGGCATACATCGCGTCGAGGACGGGGTTGCGCTCGCTGCGCTTGAACATCGCGCTGCGGTCGATCTCGTACAGGCCGTGGGCGCGCTTGAGCTTGGTGCTCATCAGCGCGTAGGGCTGGCCCGCGCCGCCGACGCAGCCGGTGCGGCAGGACATGACCTCGACCAGGTCGACCTCGACCTCGCCGTTTTCGATTTGATCGAGCAGCTTTGCCGCGTTGGCAAGGCCGTGGGCCAGGGCGACGCGCACGTCGCGCCCGTTAACGGGGATGGTCACAAAGCGGACGGCCTCCGTGCCGCGAAGACCGCTGTGCTCGAGCATGCGCAGGACGTTTTTGCTCTTGTCGGGCAGGCAGCAGCGGAGCACCGCCTCCGCCACGCCGCCGGAGGTGCCGAAGATCTCGGCCGCGCCGCTGCCCATGCCGAACGGCAGGTCGGGCGACTCCTTTTCGAGCATCTGGAAGCGGATGCCGGATTCCTTGATCATCTTGATGACCTCCTGCGTGGTCAGCACGAGGTCGACGTTCGGTACGCCGTCACGGCGGAATTCCTCGCGTCCGGCCTCCATCTTCTTGGCTGTGCAGGGCATGATGGCGATATGGAAGGTCGTGCGGCCGTCGGCGGCGTCCTTTTCGCGGTACTTGTCCTTTAAGACCGTTGCGAACATTTGCATAGGCGAGAGCGCGGAGGACAGGTTCTTGATGAACTGCGGGCGCTCCTGCTCCACATAGCGCACCCAGGACGGGCAGCAGGATGTCATCAGCGGGAGATTTTCGCCCGTTTCCAGGCGGCGGAGGAATTCCTTCGATTCCTCGCGCACCGTGAGGTCCGCGCCGAAGATCGTATCGTAAATTTCGTCCGCACCCATGATCTTGAGTGCCGTGACGAGCTTGTCGAGCACATTTTCGCCCGCGGGCAGACCATAGGCCTCACCGATGGCGACGCGCACGGCGGGCGCGATCTGAATGACGACGCGCTTGCTGGGGTCGTGGATGGCACGCCACGCCTCGCCGATCTGGTTTTTCACCGTGATGGCGCCGGTAGTGCACACCGCCGCGCACTGGCCGCAGCTCACGCACTTCGTCTCGGCGAGCTTGCGGTCAAAGGCGGGCATGACCTGCAAATTGCTGCCGCGGTAGGCAAAGTTCAAAATGCCCATACCCTGCATCTCCTCGCACACGCGCACGCAGTCGCCGCAGAGGATGCACTTGTTCGGGTCGCGCAGCACCGCGGGCGACGAGCTGTCGATCTCGTAGTGCTCGCGCGTATCGGGGAAGCGAATTCTGCGCACACCGAACTGCTGGGCAAGCTCCTGTAAGCGGCAGTGGCCGCTCTTTTCGCAGGTGGTGCAGTTGCAGTTGTGCGAGGCAAGCAGCAGCTCCAGAATGACGCGCCGGTGCTTGAGAAGCCGCGCGCTGTTCGTGCTGATGCGCATGCCGTCGCGCGGCTCCATCGAGCAGCTCGCGTCGATCTTGCCGGTCTTTTCATCCTCCACCACGCACATGCGGCACGCGCCGTAAACGGAGAGGTCGGAGTAATAGCAGAACGTCGGCATTTCAATACCGGCCTTACGGATGACGGAGAGCACGTTCTTTTCCCCATCGAAGTTAACGCGCTGACCGTCAACGATCATCATACCTTTTGCCATGTCTCAGTCCTCCTCTTCAATGGCGTCGATCGCGCCGAACGGACACGCGCCCCAGCATGCGCCGCAGTGGATGCACTTGTCGTTGTCGATCGTATGCGGCATGCGGATCTCACCGGAGATGGCCTCCATCGGGCAGTTGCGCTTGCACTTGCCGCAGCCCTTGCACAGCTCGGGCTTGATGACAAGGCGGCGCCTGCGGCCGTTGCAGATCGGGCAGTGGTGGTCGACCACATGGCGCAGATAGTCCTGGCGGAAGTGGCGCAGCGTGCTCTGCACGGGCTTGCACGCGCTCTGGCCGAGGCCGCACAGCGCCGTTTCCGAAATGGTCTTGGAGAGCTCCTGCAAAAGGTCAAGATCCTCAAGGCTTCCTTCGTTTGCGATGATGCGGTCCAAAATCTCCAGCATGCGCTTTGTACCCTCACGGCAGGGAACGCATTTGCCGCAGCTTTCGTTCTGCGTAAAGCGCATGAAAAAGCGCGCGGTCTCGACCATGCAGGTGTCCTCATCCATGACGACGAGGCCGCCCGAGCCGATCATGGCGCCGATGCTCTTGAGCGAGTCGAAGTCGAGCGGCAGGTCAAGATGCTCGTCGCTCGCCGTGGTCGCACCGCCGGAGGGGCCGCCGATCTGAACGGCCTTGAACTTTTTGCCGTTCGGGATGCCGCCGCCGATGTCGAAAACGACCTCGCGGATGGTCGTGCCCATCGGCACCTCGATAAGGCCCGTGTTGACCACGTTGCCTGTCAGGGCGAAGGCCTTCGTGCCGGGGCTCTTCTCCGTGCCGATGCTATGGTACCACTCCACGCCGTTTTTGATGATGAGCGGGACGTTGGCAAACGTCTCCACGTTGTTGAGCACCGTGGGCTCTGCCCACAGGCCATGCTCGATGGTGCGCGGAGGTTTGACGCGCGGCATGCCGCGGTTACCCTCGATCGACGCGGTCAGGGCGCTGCCCTCACCGCAGACGAACGCGCCCGCACCCTTGTTGACGTGGATGCGGAAATTGAAATCGCTGCCAAGGATGTTCGTTCCGAGAAGGCCCATCTCCTCGGCGCGAGCGATGGCCGTTTTCAGGCGGTTCACTGCCAGCGGATACTCCGCGCGCACGTAGATATAGCCCTCGTCGCTGCCGACGGCGAGACCCGCGATCATCATGCCCTCGAGCACGCTGTGGGGGTTGCCCTCCATCACGCTGCGGTCCATGAACGCGCCGGGGTCGCCCTCGTCGCCGTTGCAGACGATGTATTTTTTCGCGCTCTTCTGTTTGCGCGCGCCATCCCACTTGCGTCCGGCGGGGAATCCGCCGCCGCCGCGGCCGCGCAGGCCGGAATCGAGAATATTGCGGCAGATCTGCTCGTCCGTCATCTCGAACAGCGCCTTTTCAAACGCGCTGTAGCCGCCCTTGGCGATATACTCCTCGATGTCCTCGGCGTCCGACGTGCCGCAGTTTTCCAGCACCACACGGTGCTGCTTTTTATAGAACGGGATATCCTCCTGCTTCGGGTACGCTGTGCCGTCGAGATGGTAGACCAGACGGTCGATGACCTCGCCGCCGAGCACGGTCTTCTCTAAGATCTCGTGGCAGTCCTCGGGCTTGACGTGAATGTACATCACGCCCATCGGCTCGATGTGCACGAGCGGGCCCATCTCGCAAAAGCCGTGGCAGCCGCTCATTTTGACGTGCAGGCTCTTTTCCTCGTCTGAGTCGTGCTTTAAGCCGACGTAGACCTTCAGCCCGCGCGCTTCGCACTCGGACTTAAAGTTGTCGTAAATCTTCATCGCGCCGCCGGCGATGCAGCCCGTGCCCGCGCAGATGAGGATGGACGGCACCTCGCGGCTCTGCGCGAGGTCGTGCTCCGCTCTTGTGCGCAGGACGCGGAATTCTTCTCTTGTCAGCTTGCTCACGCTCGCACCTCCTCTTTGCGGATGGACTCAAGCAGCTCGATGGCGCGCTCGGGGTCCATCTTGGCATGCACCTCGCCGTCCACGGTCATGACCGGCGCCAAACCGCAGGCACCGAGACACGCGACCGTTTCGAGCGTGAAGAGGCCGTCGTCCGAGGTCTTTTTCTTTCCGTGCAGACCCAGATACTCATAGATCGCATCGTAAATCGGCCCGGACTTCCGCACGTGGCACGCCGTGCCCGCGCAGACCTTGACAATGTGCTTCCCCTTGGCTTCGAGCGAGAAGTTCTCGTAGAACGTCGCCACACTGTACACCTTCGACACGCTTAATCCGAGCGTATCGGCGATGAGCGTCAGGTTTGCTTCGCTTAAATAGTTGTACTCCGCCTGTACATCCTGCAAAATCGCGATGAGATTCGATGGGTCATTCTCATGCGAGGCAAGAATGCTCAGGATCTTTTCTGTGTCAGGTTTCATGGTTGCCCTCCTATCTAATCCTGACGGCGATTATACCGTATCTTTTAAGGCATTTTCAACAAATTACTTCAAAATTGTCGATTGATTATCCTTATAAGTCTTATATTTTTTCGTATCCCAATAAATACGGAACAACCCGTATCTCTGTGCGGTTTCATAAAAATGACTCCCGTTCAGGTTTTCCCTGAACAGAAGTCATTTTTCTCACTTTATTGAACGATACTTATTGCGCGCCGTGCGGCATGCGTTCTTTGACCGCCTTACCGGTCGGCGTTGCGGCCAGACCGCCGAGCGCCGTCTCGCGGAACTCGACCGGCATGCGCCGTCCGACCTCGCCCATCGCGTCGATGACCTCGTCGACGGGGATGCGGCTCTCGATGCCCGCGAGCGCCATATCCGCCGCGGAGATCGCGTTCACCGCGCCGATGACGTTGCGCTTGACGCACGGGACCTCGACAAGGCCCGCGACGGGGTCGCACACAAGGCCCATCAGATTTTTGAGCGCCATCGCCACGGCGTGGCCGATCTGCTCGTTCGTGCCGCCGCGCAGCGACACAAGCGCGCCCGCCGCCATGGCCGACGCCGTACCGATCTCGGCCTGGCAGCCGCCCGCCGCGCCGGAGATGCTCGCGCGGTACGCGATCACCGCGCCGATGCCCGAGGCGACATACAGCGCCTCAAGCAGCTCATGCTGCGTGTAATGCTCGCGCTCGCACAGCGGCAGCAGCACCGCCGGCACCACGCCGCACGAGCCCGCCGTCGGTGCTGCCACAATGCGGCGCATGCAGGCGTTCGACTCCGCCATGGAGATAGCCTGCACGATGACCTCGTCCATGAATTCACCGCCGATGCTCTCTCCGCGGCGCGCGTACAGGCGCATCTTGAGCCCGTCGCCGCCGACCAGACCACTCACGCTGCGCTGCGTGCCGGTATAGGAGTCCGCCGCATCCTGAATGGCCTGCCAGGTCGACAGCATCTTCGCCATCGAGGCCTGACGGCTCACCTGGCGCTCCTCCATATCATACTGCAAAACGATCTCCCAGAACGGGATATTCTCCCGCGCCGAGCGCTCAAAGATTTCCTTCATCGAATCCAGCGCCATCTTCATCGTCCTCCTTATCGTAATAGGTCACGCTCAGGATGCCCGGCAGCTCCGAGAGAAATTCCACCTGCCGGGGCTTGATGTGCTGATCCGTTTCAATGACCATCAGCGCGTCACCGCCGCGGCGGTGACGGTTCACGCTCATGTTCGCCACGTTGATGTGCACCTGACTTAAAATCGACGTGATCGCCGCGACCGAGCCGGACTCGTCCTGATTGCGGACGATCAGCGTGTTGAAGTCGCCCGTAAAGTTTACGTCGATGCCGTCGATCTTGTTGACGACGATCGCGCCGCCGCCGATGGACGACGCCTGAAGCGTCAGCTGCTTGCCGCTTTTGCCCGTCAGCTCCAAAAGCGCGGTGTTGGGGTGCGCGTCGCGCAGCTCCACCGTGCGGAACGAATACGCCATGCCCGCGCGGTTCGCCTCCTCATAGGCGTTCGGGATGCGCAGGTCGTCCGGCTTCATGCCGAGAAGCCCCGCCAAAAGCGCGCGGTCCGTACCGTGGCCGAAGCCCGTTTCAGCAAACGAGCCGTACAGGCCGATGTCCGCGCGCGCCACCTCTTCGCCGAGCAGCGTTCTTCCCATATTGCCGATGCGCGCCGCGCCCGCCGTGTGAGACGAGGACGGACCGACCATCACCGGCCCCATCATATCGAAAATATTGATCATGGAAACCTTGTCCTTTCTGACCATCATTTGGGAAAAGCATATCATATCCGCCGCCAAAAAGCGAGTAAAATTCCGCTCTGCGCATTGCGACTATTGAATAATATCCTTTACCTTGATTCATTTTCGATATTCATTGAAACAGCGCTCACATTCATTTTTCTTCATAGCCTGATGCAAAAGGAGCCGTCCACAGGCGGCCCTTTTCTTTCGATGCAGAGCGTCAGGCCAGCATCAGCCCGATGAAAAAGCAGATCTGCGCAAGGCTGTTGACGGTCTGCTCCATCCAGTTCACCTTCGGGTCGCTCGAATCCATCCGGAACGCGAAAACGAGCATCAAAATTATTCCAAGCGCGCCCGCAAGGAAGAAAAGGCATGCCGGAAAACCGCTCAGCTTTGCAAGCATCGCTTCCCCGTTCAGCCCTGCGCGGTCTACGATCAGTGCCGCGAACATCGTCAAAAAGCCGACCGGCATCAGGACGCGCATCTGCACAAACATCGGCCAGATGTTCCTTTGGGAGACGGCCGCGATGAGCTTCCATCCCACCTTCACAACACCCGAGAGCAGGCAGACTACCGCACCCGCTACAAACAGTCCGCTGTGGAACAGGTTCCCCGCCTTCACTGCGGAGAGGCCGAAAAATACGACAGGGAGCAAATCGACGAACGCCATCGGGGCGCTGAAGCCCTCGGGGATGGTCTCTCTTGTCATGCGGTTTCTCGCTTTTCTGCTCATGGCGTCCTCCGTGATGATTTTTCTCTGCTTCTTATTCTGCCCCAAAGCGGCGGACAGGCGCGGCGGATGATCCGCCGCGCCTGCGTTTTCTAAAAAATTCTTTTACACGCGCTTCCACTTTGCGCCGCCGGGCATGTCGGTCACTTCGACACCCTGCGCCTTGAGCTCGTCGCGGATGCGGTCAGCCTCGGCAAAATTCTTCGCCTTCTTGGCCTCCGCGCGCTGGCGGATCAGGTTCTCGATGCCCTCGTCCGCCGTGCCGTCCTCAGAGACGACCGTAAAGCCGCCCGCGCTCTGCTGCGCGGCCGCCTTTTCCTTCTTTTCGCGCTCGGCCTCCGCCTTTTTGAGAAGGTCGAGGCTCAGCACCGTGTCATAGTCGCCGATGATGGCGAGCTTCGTCGCGCCCGTGGTCTTGGCCTTGAGCACGTCGTAGAGCGCGGTCACGCCCATGGCGGTGTTGAGGTCGTTGTCCATTTCCTTCATGAACTTTGCGCGGTACTCGGCGCGAACGGCCTCGTCCACGCCGCCCTCGTCCTTGATGTTCGCGATCTTCGCGATGAGCTTGTTGTACGCGGCGACCGCATTGTCAAGGTTTTCCCACGTGAAGACAAGACTCTTGCGGTAGTGGCTCTGTAAGCAGAAGAAACGGTACGCCAGCGGGTCATAGCCCTTTTCCTCAAGCAGCGAGACCGTCAAAAATTCGCCCTTGGATTTAGACATCTTGCCGTGCGAAGTGTTGAGATGCGCCACGTGGCACCACTGGAGGCACCAGGGATGACCGAGGTAGCTCTCGCTCTGCGCGATCTCGTTCGTGTGGTGCGGGAAGGCGTTGTCCACGCCGCCGCAGTGCAGGTCGAGGTATTCGCCGTTGTACTTCATCGAAATGCCGGAGCACTCGATGTGCCAGCCCGGATATCCGACGCCCCAGGGGGAATCCCACTTGAGCGCCTGATCCTCGAACTTGGACTTCGTGAACCAGAGGACGAAGTCGTTCTTGTTCTTCTTGTTCTCATCCTCCTCCACGCCTTCGCGCACGCCGACGGCGAGGTCTTCCTCGTTGTGGTCGTTGAAGATATAGTAGCGAGAGAGCTTGCTCGTGTCGAAGTACACATTGCCGCCGGCGATATAGGCATAGCCGGTGTCGAGCAGCTTCGTGATGATCTTGATATAATCGTCGATCAGGCCCGTTGCGGGCTGGACGACGTCGGGGCGCTTGATGTTGAGCTTCTTGCAGTCGGCGAAGAACGCGTCGGTATAGAACTTGGCGATCTCCATGACGGTCTTGTGCTCGCGCTTGGCGCCCTTGCCCATCTTGTCCTCGCCCTCATCGGCATCGCTCGTCAGGTGGCCGACGTCGGTGATGTTCATGACGCGGTTCACGCTGTAGCCCGAAAAGCGCAGGTACTTTTCCAGCACGTCCTCCATGATGTAGGAGCGCAGGTTGCCGATGTGGGCAAAGTGGTACACGGTCGGGCCGCAGGTGTACATCTCCACATGGTTCGGCGTATGGGTCTTGAATTCTTCCTTTTTATGGGTCGCGGAATTGTATAAATACATGATAGATCTCCTTTGAGAAGATGAAATAACGGATTTAGTCCGCCTCTTTGAAGACGTCGAGGTTCTTTGCGAAATACTCAATGCCGGAGTACACGGTCGTCGCCACGATGACCGCGATGCACACGACATTCAAAAGGTTGCTCTGGAACACCAGCATCAGGCACAGGCACACCATGGTCGAGGCGGTCTTCACCTTGCCCGACCACGCGGCCGCGATGACACGCCCCTGCTCCACGGCGACAAGGCGCATACCGGAAACGGCAAATTCGCGCAGCAGCACGATGGCGAGACACCAGCCGGGCATCTGCCCACATTCGACAAAGTAGCACATTGCCGCCATGACGAGCATTTTGTCCGCCAGCGGGTCCATGAACTTGCCGAAATTTGTGATCTGATTATAGTGGCGGGCGATGTAGCCGTCGGCAAAGTCCGTCAGGCACGCGACAATGAAAATACCGAGCGCCCACCATCTCGCACCCGCGAAGTCCAGGTACAGCACCACTAAGAATACGGGGATCAGCGCAATGCGCATGATCGTCAGCTTGTTTGCAGTTGTCATATCTCTCTTTCCTCCTGCCCTGCAGGGCATTTACTTATTCGACCGCTTCGCCGGTCAGCTCGCCGTCCATCGTGCCGGTCAGGCGGACGTTGACGAACTCGCCTGCCATGATATCACGTTCTGCGGAAAAGTAGATCTTTCCGTCGATATCCACGGATTCGGCGTAGCTGCGGCCGACAAAGGACTGCGCTTCCTCACTCCAGCCCTCGCACAGCACTTCGCGCACATCGCCGAGGACGGATTCATTGTATTCGTCGATGATATCGCTCTGCACGTCGACTAAAAGCTCCGTGCGGCGCTGGGCCTCCTCCATCGGAACGTGCTCCATCGTCGCGGCCTTTGTCCCCTCCTCGGGCGAGAACGGGAACACGCCCGCGCGCTCGATCTTCTCCTCGCGCAGGAAGTCGCAGAGCTCTTCGAACTCCTTCTCCCCCTCGCCGGGAAGACCGGCGATGATCGACGTCCGCAGCACAAGGCCTGGGATGCGCGCGCGCAGGTCGTGGAACACCTTGCGGATGCTCTCTTTCGTGTCGCGGCGGTTCATCGCCTTCAAGATGTCGTCGTTGCAGTGCTGGATGGGCAGATCGAGATAAGGCAGGACCTTCTCGTTCCGCTTCATGGCGGCGATGAAGTCGTCGGTGATGCGCTCCGGGTAAGCGTACATGATGCGGATCCACTCGAGGCCGGGGATCTTGTTCAGCTTGTCCAGCAGCTCACAGATGCTGCCCGGCTTGCCCCAGTCCTCACCGTAGGCGGTAGGGTCCTGGGCCACGATGATAAGCTCCTTGACGCCCTCACCGGCCAGCCAGCGGGCCTCGGCCACACAGTCGGCCATCTCGCGGCTGCGCAGCGGGCCGCGGATGCCGGGGATCGCGCAGTAGTGGCAGCGGTTGTTGCAGCCCTCGGCGATCTTTAAGTACGCATAGTGGGCGGGCG
>OIWP01003250.1_pt1 | contig 13958 bp, 4 predicted proteins | sample 1587661 | NCBI WGS metagenome assembly OIWP01 (sample SAMEA3888899, study PRJEB22519) | human gut metagenome | biome: human gut; feature: human-associated habitat; material: faeces | place: Denmark | collected 2010 | reverse complement strand
CCACAGAATTCTTCATTCTGCGACAGTCCCTTTGTTCATCTTATTACTCTATCTGCCTTTTATTTTTTGATGATGTTTTCGCACCAGCGCTGCATGATTGCTGCGATCTCGGCACGGGTGGCGGTGCCGGTCGGTGCCAGACGGCCGCCATTCTTACCGTTCAGCACGCCTGCGCCGACTGCCCACTGCAGAGCCGGAATCGCGTACTCACTTGCCTGCTGAACATCCACATAGCTGAGAATATTGGTATTCTCACCCACGCTTACGTCGATACCCTTGCTCTGGGCGTAGCGATACAGGATAGCTGCCGCCTGCTCGCGGGTGACGGCTGCATTCGGTCGGAAGGTACCGTCTGCATAGCCGGTTACGACCTTATTGGACGCTGCCCAGCCGACTGCTTCGGCATACCATGCGTCAGCCTGCACATCCGAGAAGTTCGCTGCTGTGCCCTTCGGCTTGCCTTCCAGGTTATACAGGATCTGCACGAGCATACCGCGCGTCAGGTTGGCATTCGGTGCAAATGCACGGCTCGATACACCGTTCATCATTTTGTGCGTGAGCACATAATCAACGGACAGATGATACCACTTTGCAGTATCTACATCCGTAAACGGTGCGGACGGACAATCCTTGCCGCCATCGCACGGCTGGTCTGCGGTGGTCTTGAAGCCCACGCTGACCTTAGCCGACGGCATCTTAAAGGTGTATTTGCCGCTGCCGAGGTCGGTCAGGGCAACCGTCTTGCCATTTGCGTCCGTAACGGTCAGCGTGCCTTCGCCGGACACGGTAAGCGTTACGGTGTCGCCTGCAGCCGCCTTGGTCTTATCCGCCTTGACGGTATTCGCCAGCGCGGACGGGATCACGATGTCGTAAGTGGTCGGGGCAACGGCTCCGCCGCCGCCACCGCCGCCGCCGCCCGTCGTCGGCGCGGTATACTTCGTCCAGCTTACGCCGAACGGAGACAGTCTGGTTACATGGAACCGCAGGCCATCGGTCTCCTTGGTATGGGGAACATTCTCGATCTTGCCCTCGGAGCCGGTCTTTGTCAGCATATGGACGATCTGGAAGGTATCCTTGCTGTCCGTACCGTTCGGATACGGCAGAACAACGTCTACGCCTTCATCCGGGAAGTTGTTTTCGTTTACCGGAATCCACTTGCCGCCGTCATAGTATTTAAGCGCGATGTCGTAGAACGCCACGCCATCCTTCCTGCCGGTCAGTTCCGCTGTCAGCTTTGCCTGAATCTTTTCGACTGTATCCAGTTCCGGAATATTTTTGAATTTCTCCGGAACGGTCAGACTGCCGATGATTACCTGATGCGCTTCTACGCTCATATCCGGCACTGCCGTTACGTTCTTGATCGTGACGGTGTAACTGCCGTTTGCATTCTTCCTGGCTTCCACTGCGTCACAGCCGTGCAGCGTTGCATGTTCGACAAGTTTGCCGTTGATGCAGTCGTAGCCGTTGATGATCAGCTTGCTGATTACCGTGTAGTCGCCTGCCAGACCGACTGTGAATGTCAGATCGCCGTTTTTGCGGATTTCGCTCGTCGGCTGCGTATCATTCGGTACGCGCTTCACATCGGAGACCTTCCAGCCGGTGTCGCCGGTCGGGATAGCGAAGCCTTCGTAGGGAACGAACTTGACAGCCACATCGGTCTTGCCGGTCAGGCTCGGGATAACCAGCTCGTTAGAGATGTTATTCTGATCTACACCGTTTACCGTCCACTGTGCGACCATCTGCTTGTTTCGTCCGTTTTCTACGGCAGGCGTTGCCGTGAATACGACCTTGCTGCCGCGGGTAACACTTGCCGGACTGTTCTTCTGCGGCGTAATGGCCTTGCCGTTTGCCGCTGCAGCAACCGTTGTGCCGGTATCTGCACCCTGAACATCCAGGGTTACATCGTAGTTGATTGCGCCGTCAAATACGGCCTTGACTGTGGTATTTCTGCGAATTTCCGTCAGTGCCAGCGTATTGCCGGAGGCAGCCTGTGCAGCACCGCCGTTAACCGACCATTCCTTGAGGTAGTAGCTATTGCTGCTCGGCACTGCCGTAATAGTCGTGCCGCCGCCGCGCTTGACGCTTGCCGGTTCTGCCGACGCCGTACCGCTGCCCTCGCTTGTTACCGTAATGGTGTATGTCGGGCGCTCAATCAGCGTTGCAGAAACCTCAGTCTTTGCGGTTACATTCTTGACCGTATAAGTGAGCGGTGCATCTGCCATATCGGTCATCTCAGCGACTGTCGAGCCGTTCACCTGCCATGCCTGCACCATATCGTCCATATTCTCCGGCGTTACGGTGAAGGTTACGTCCGAACCGGAGGAAACATAGCCGTCCGTGATCGTCTTGCCGTTTGCGGTGATGGCGATATTGCCGTTTCTGCCGTCCCGCACGGCACTGACCGGAACCATTGCCTTGAAGGTGACTGCAACCGTGCTGTCTTCGGTTACGTTCAGGGTGTAGGTGCTGCCGCTGTTGGCAACCGAATGACCGTTTACCGTCCACTCGTCAATCTCATAACCCTTATCGGGTTCTGCGGTGAAGACAACCTTAGTGCCGCCGTTGACCTGTGTGCCGGCTGCAACCGATGCACTCAGCGTGCCGCCCGCCGGCTGGCTGTACGTTACGGTGTACTCTCCTGCGCTGAACTGTGCTTCAACATGATATGCCGTTACGTTCGGCTTCGTGAGACAGCCGTTCTCGACCGTCCACGTCAGCGTATTGCCGTTACCGGCAACTGCCTTGCCGTTGACCGTCCAGCCGGTCACATTCTGACCTGCCGGCGGTACTGCTGTAAAGGTGAGCGACTCGCCGCCGCGTGCAGTTGTGCTGTTCTGTCCGTTTACGGTGACGTTATCACCGGTGGTGATGTTGTACTCGACCTGCTGGAACCTCGGTGCAATGTAAATCGAGCTTGCGCTGGTCGTATTCGGATAGATATAGGTTTCCGAATTGCCTGCTTCCTCGTCACGCATATTATTGACGTACCAGCCTTCGATTTCGTAACCCGGCTTTACCTCTGCCGTGAACTTGATCGGCACGCTTGCCGCAATATTCGCGCCGGTAGCCGCATCACCGAGGATAGACTCGCCGTTCGCAATGGCTTCACTCAAGTAGCCGCCTTCGCTTGTTTCGTGCGTCGGACCGAAGGTAATGCCGGTCACCAGCTTGACAAAGCGAACCTGAACCGTCGTTTCACCCTGCAGAGGACTCAGCGTCTTGCTCACTGCGGTATCCGCCGTGGTCTGGCCGTTGATGGTCCAGTCCTGTACGCGGTAGCCTGCGTTCGGCACCGCCGTAATCGTGATATCCGAGTCACGGTAGAAGATATGCGTACCTGCTTTGAGGTTCTCCTGCTCGTATGCGCGCATGCCCTTGCGGGTGATTTTTGCGGAAACCGTACCGCCGTCTCCCTCGTCACCGAGCGAATCAACGGACAGGGTGAAGTCATACTGCGGGAGCGCCTTAGACGTTGCATGAACTTCTACATTGCTTTCGATAGAGCCACTCTGGGTATAAGTGGTATTATCGTTTCCGTCGACATTCGTCCAACCGGTAACGGTCCAGTTATCAGTCTCATAGCCCTCATCCGGTGTTGCCGCGAATACGATATCGCCGCTGTACTTCTCGACATGATCGCCGGTGTTAAGCATCTTGCTGTCTTGCTGTGCCGTTACATGGATGTGAGTGTCACCGCCAAAGGTTACCGTCGGCTTCTCGGCAAAGATTACCTGAACCAAGGTATCCTTCGTAATCTGGATATCATCCTTCGCTACCTTGCCCGACTGATAAGCCTGCGCATTGTCGTAATCGAATGTCTGCGTTGCACCATCAGCCGTAACCATGATTTTCTGCACGAAATAACCGTCGTTTGGTGTTGCCGTGATTGCTGCCGTGCTGTTCATATTCACATGACCGTTTTCACCCTCAGCACCAGTCAATACAACATTCTGGATACCGCGTGTGCCAGCAACTTCGACTGTGCCGTTGACCGGCGCAGCCACCGTCACCTGCGGCTTCTCCGCGATATGCGCGATAACTTCAGTGGTTTTTTCCAGACTTGCGATGGAGGACTTTGCCGAATCCTTTGTATCCGCTTCCGCACCAGTCCATTTAGAAACGTAGTAATTCTCGTTTACCGCAGCAGCAAACTCAATCGTCGAATAATTGCCGACCGTACTGCCGCTGGTAATCGCATTGCCGTTTTTGATCTTTGCGGTAACGGAAGCAATGTCTGTGCTTATCGGGGCACCATTTGCATCCACTGCCTTGAAGGTCAGCGTTACCTCCTGCGCCGCATTGATCACAGCCGTAACCGTATGCGATCCCATGATATTGCGCAGCGTAAACTGCTTCTGCGTACCCGAATTTGCGGCTTCCTTACCATCCACCTTCCACGTCTTGACCGTGTAGTTGCTGCCCAGATTTTCCAGTGCAAACGTTACTGCCGCACCGTCCGGCACCGCATTCAGATCTGCCGCAGTGCCGTCTGCCAGCTTCGCCGAGGTCTGCACGGACGGCAAGGTGCTGCCGGTTTCCGACTCGATGTTGAAGGTGAGCTTATAGGTGCCTGCCTTGCTGAACTCTACCGCTACCTTGCGATCCTTCTGCACATTTTCCAGTGTCAGTGTGGACTCACGGTACAAATCGGTCGTACCCGGCCAGTAATACGGCTTTTCGTCCACCACCCAGCGTGCTACCGACATACCGGGGTTCGGCGCAGCCGTGAACGTCACATTTGCGCCTTCCGCAATCTTCTGTCCGGTCGTGACTGCACCGCCGTCCTTCAGTGCTGCGGTCAGCTTACCGCCTTCGCCGCTGCTGAAGGTAATCGTGTGCGAATCACTGCTGAAGGCTACTTCTACGTCCAGCTTTTCCGTCAGCGCCGCTACCGTCAGTCGTTCGCCAACCTTTTTGCCGTTCGACAGAATCTCCGTCACCTTGTACTTTGTATTACCGGTAATGGACTGACCGTTGACCTTCCATTCCTTTACAATGAAACCGTCGTTGCTCTTGGCATCAAACATCAGCCTGGTGTTCTTAGCGATGTTCTTACCGCTTTCAAACTTCTGGTCGAGGTTGCCGCTGTTGTAGCTTGCACTAAGCGAGCCGCCTTCACCGGCGCGATAGGTTACGCTCAGGGTGTCCTGCTTGACAACCAGCATGCGCTTGGTCAGATTCAGCTCGTACTTCTCGAGCAGCGACTTCACAGCCGCGTCCTCACCGTTGACCGCAATCGTTACCTCAAAGCGACCGCTGACGTTCTTTCGATTGTCCTTGTCATCATACAGCGCACATACGGCTGTAATTGCCGACGGCAGAGCGTCACCCGACTCCAGAGCATCCGCCTTGACCACCAATGCGCTCTTGTTGTCCGGTGCCTCTGTCGAAGTATGCTCGCTGTTATCCTTATCCCAGGTTACATACAGCTCCAGCGGCTTGCGCTTTACCGTAATGGTCGTGGACGCCAGCTTGGTGCGCTTGGAGGTATCACTGTAATCCTGATATGCCGTGATGATATAGGTTCCCGCCTTCTCCGGTCGGAAAGTGCTGTCAGTGATAGCCGTTTCCGTACTCTCGCTCTGACCGGACTGCCGCCAGGTGTAGGTGATATTTCCCTCAACCTCTGTTTTGTTGCCTGCGGTAACATTGTTTCCGTTTTTCGTTACAGTCTGCTGCTGCACGGTCAGATCAATCGGCGTACCGTATACGCTCGTAATCTTGTTTTCTTTGCCAACAGTGCTTTCAAGAGTGTAAACGGTCTCCGTTGTGTTAGCCTCGCCGTCCTCTACACTCTGCACGCCTGCCAGATAATATACCGTCTCACTTGTCAAGCCGCCGGTCGCGGTGGTCGTGATGGCATACAGACCGGCTGTCGGTGCGGTCCACGTTTTGCTGTCCGTGCCGCTGCTGTCTGTTCTGCCGACAATCGTGCTGACCGTGCCGTCCGACGTGTTCGTAATCGTCAGCGTGTACTCCACATTGCCGAGTGCCGCGCCGTTCTTTTCCGCCGTTTTCGTCATCAGGGTCAGCGCCGTACCAGAACCTGGCGTAGAGGTAGTAACCTTATTTTTAACCGTAGTTTCCTTTGTTACCAGTGTGAAGGAAGGCTCCTCATAATCGCCCAGCTTCGTCTGCTGTGTGCAGGTCAGCTCGGTCAGTTCATAGCCGCCTGCTGCCTTGTTCACCAGCTGATAATACTTGACGGTATAGCTGTCCTCTGCGGTACTGTTTTCACCACTGGTCGTCTTATCCATCTTGCTGAGGATATAGCGTTCAAACGTGGTTCCGTTCTCCGTCACGGTATCCTTACCGTGAATCAGGTACTGCTCACCGTTCCGGTACTTGCTTTCGTCGTATTCCGCTTCCGTGTAGGACGTGACTTCACTCGGCTTATCAACATCCGGAATAGTCAGCGAAAACGCTCTTGCCGCATTTTTGTTTGTCAATACAGTTTCCGGCGTAATTGTGCTCGGCACCGTTACTGCCGTCTCACCGTTCTTCCACTGATAGGTGGTATTCATGGCGAGTTCCGAACCTACGGTATACATCTCGCCATCCGTTGTTACGGCGTAGTATACGGTCGATACCGAACCGTCATCTTCCTTCTTTTCACCGATGCCGACATATTTTCCCTCTTGATCGTTTACCTTGTAAACATTCAGCGTCATGCCATCGACTTCTACGGTGCACGGAACGGTTGTCTCTACGGATTCTGTCGTGGTTTTAACCGTGTTGAAATTACTCTGACCGATATACGGGGTATCCTGAGTGCCGGTGCCCTCCGAAGTACCGGATACCGTCAAACCGGCGGTTGCCTGCGGTGTACCAACCGTCAGCGTTGCCGCATCGCTGTAGAACGAAATGGGCGTTCTTGCGCCGTCATAACATGTTACCACGCAGCGGTACATCGCACCGTTCAGGTCACTCGTTACCGACTTTACAGTATAGCTGTCCTTAGCTGCCCCTTCAATATTGCCCCACTTTTTGCCCGGCAGACGCTGCTGCCACTGGTATCTCGTGCTGCTGTACTCAGCAGGTACAGAAGCCAGTACATTGAAGGTCGCCGAGCCGTTCATCTGAACGGTTACGTTATCCGGTCCGTTGATGTCCGGACGGCTCTTATCATTTGCCAGAGTTGTACCGGCAATAATCTCGCTTTCAACCGATTCTTCCTGACTGGTGTAATATCCCGAGGTAATCGCATACCGATACTTCGTATTAGGTACAAGATCCTTCAGCGTGTACTCATACTGACCACTCGAAGATTCAGCCGCATCCACAGTATCAATCAATACGAACGGTTCTTCCTTATTATCTTCAAGATAGCGGTAAATCTTGTAATACTCTGCCGGACGGTCGCCGGATTCCCACGACAGCACCATGCTGTTGGTGGTCTGCTCACTCAGCGACAGATCCTGCGCCGGAGACGGCGGTGCCGTCACATTGCTGACAACATAGCCCAATACCGGTACTTCATCGCCGTTGAACGGTACCGTCCATGTGCCGAAGCTCCAGTCAAAGTTATAGCGCGAATCACCACCGCCGGTAACAGAGCCCAGCTTGGTAATCGTATTGGTGTTTACCTTTTCGGTTCCGGCGCTTGCTCCCCAGTGATAGCCGCCGCCAGCCTTGAAGCCGCCAACTACACCATACATCTGCACCGAACCCTCATAGGAGTACTCAAAGTTTACGCCGCTGCTGGTTGCAGTCGTAAAACTCTGCAGCTGTGTACCCGAATCTTTGTAATGACCAACTTTACCGGATTGCTCCGAATGGGAACCGCTCGGCAGACTGGAACGATACGTATTCGGCTGACCGGACGTGCCCAGATGCAGGTTGCTGCCAATCTGCTGCATACCCTCGTACGCCGAAGCAGCCTTATTATAAGTATCTACCGAAACCATGTTCATCGAAGGATTACCCGGAACCGCCAGCGTCATAGAACTGGTCAGCTTCGGCGAATTGCCCTTCTTTGTGCCATCCGGATACTTCACCTGATACTCGTAATAGGTCATCGGTGTTGCATACATGAGCACCATATTGTCGTTCGTATCATTAGAATACTCGACCGTTATTTCCTTGCTTGTAGATTTTGTTGCACCAACAGTAAAGGTATGACTGGTATTAAATTCAACACCGCCGCCGGTCTCAATCAGCGGTGCAACATATTCAAAGCCCGCCATGATATCAAAACCAATCGAACCGGATGCCGTTACTGCTACAGTATTATCCTTACTGTATCCGATTCCGGTCTGCGAGTTTCCGATATCGCCGTCGTTTACCTCAGCGAAATGCGGCGACGCTTCCAGAATCGCCATTACCTTCGGGTCGGTGTAGCCGGTGCTGACGCTTTTGATCTTCGCGAGCATGGCATCGTTGTTTACATCTGCCGTTGTAAGCGCCAGATTGCAGTTGCCCTTGTCATAGTATGTCCAGTCATCCTCCCAGCGGCTGAACGTGCTGCCAGCCGAGCCTTTGTAAAGCTGACCGATCTTCAAAAACTGCTTATCGAAGGTCTCCTGCTTGCGGTACTCAACGTAGTATACCTGTTCCATGCCCTGCTTGTTGCCGTCAAAATTGCCGACAGCATAGTCCAGAATACCGCTGTTGTTGATGAGTCGGCCGCCCAGCCAGCGGTCATGGCCCTTATTCGAGCCGTCCAGGATAGACAGCTGCTGACTGCCGTTCACCGTGCCGACTTTATACATACTGCCGGAAATGAACAGATATTCCTGGGAGTTCACGCCGTCCGCTGCAACAGCCGCTACCGCGATCGGATTCTGCACATCGTCACCCTTGGTGCCGGTATTGGTAAAGCCATTGGTGACAACTTCTGTTGCCTTGCATTTTTCTGTCCACGACTTATCCTTCGTGTTCGTGCTGTACTGATAGCTGTACGCCAGCAGCTTGCTCGTGTCAAAGTCGCAGTCCTTGTAGTCTCCGTTCTTATCGTAGTAGCCAACCGCAACGACTTCCGGCGGCATGCTGCCGCTCGGCTTATCACTGACATAACCGATGGTTACACCCGCAAAGCGAGCACGGCCGCTTGCACCGTCATTGCTGTTCAGCAGCTTCTTGTTCATCATCTGCTTCCAGCTTTTATTGTTGTTGTAATCGTAAACCGTCAGATAGGATTTCTCGTAGTCGGTATGACCGTCATACGATTTCTCCTTCAGGTCATTGACATTGACCGTCATTGCCAGCTCGTCGATACCGTCCATATCCACGTCGCCGACTTCCATATCAACGCTCAGATGCGCACGCAGCTCGTTATCGCCGTTGCCGTCGTGGTACAGCATGGCCTTCAGCGCCTCTCGGCCGCCGTCAATTACGTCACCGAGGTTGATTACGCGACCCTTGTCAGTCAGTTTGCTGCCGCTGAACGTATACTCCTTAATGCTGTCTACCGTATCCGTTTTCTCGTTATTGCCCGGCGTATAGATCATCAGCGTGTCCTTGCCGTCGCCGTCAAAGTCGCCTGCGGCCAGACTCAGCATAGCGCGGGTCTGGTAGAATTTCAGTTTCTTGATGTATTCACTGTCGTTTCCATCACCAATCTGGACAACGTCTGATACTCTGCGGTCCTTGTTCGTCACATACAGGCGAAGCCGTGCCGAACTTTTATCAAATACCAGATTTGCAATGTATTCATCCTTGCCGGTGCCGTTCGGATCAAACGCCACAGTCGCAATACGCTCGGCATTGCCGACATCGGTCGAGTTGCTCCACCGGAACGTGGACATCTGTCCACCCTTGCCGTTGGCTGCGCCCTCGTATGTCGTCTGGAACTCATCCGAGTCCACACCGGCTACAACCAGCTCGTGGTTCTGGAACAGCGGAACCCATCCCAGCGTGCCGTATGGGTTATTCCGAAGTGTGGCTGTGTCTGTTATGCCCGTTTTTTCTTCCGTGGGCAGACCAAAGCCGTCTCTTGCTGCAGCAGTATCCGCTGCCGCCGCCTGCGGCAGCACGATCTGCGGCAGCAGACCCGCCAGCATACTGCATATCAGCAGCAAACTGCAAATTCGTTTTTTCATCTTTCTTCCTCCTTGCCTTATGAAATAAACGGTTTCCACGGCTTTCCCCTTGCTTTACCGCGGAGCACCGTCCGAGGATACAGGTATTTCACCGTACTTTCAGTATAAGGGCAAAAAGGCGGCGGACGGCGAAGGTACCAAATTTGTTACCTTCGCCGTCCGCTGTAAATATTCAATTATTGCTCCTCGAGCCGATAGCCGCTGCTGCGGTACGAATTGACCGTGACCCTCGCATCCTCGCCGCCGAGCTTCTGCTTAAGCCGTGAGATCGTCATGCGCACGGCATGCGGGTCGGCTCCCATCGGCTGCTGCCAGACCGCCTCGTACAGTTCCTGCGCGCTGACGCTGCGGTTCGGGTGCCGCGCCAGATACAGCAGCGCCGCAAATTCCTTCTGCGTCAGGTTCAGGTCGGTCTCTCCGATGTACGCGCGTCCGCTCAGCAGATTCATCTGCAGCGGACCAAGCCGTACTGCGCGTTCCTTCGGGTGCGCCGCACGCAGACGCGCTTCCACGCGGGCCATGAACACCTCCAGATCATACGGCTTTGTCAGATAATCGTCTCCGCCTGCGGTCAGACCCTTGACGATATCCTCATTTTCGCCCATAGCGGTCAGAAACAGGATCGGCACATCGTATTCCTGCTTGATCTCGCGGCACAGCGCCACACCGTCGCCGTCCGGCAGAAGAATATCCAGCACGATCAAGTCCACCGCGTGAAAGCACAGCAGCTCCCGGCACTTGTGTGCAGTTTCCGCCTGCAGGGTGCGGTAACCGCGCATGTGCAGTGCCGCGTCGTTGATCGCCATGATGTGCGGGTTGTCCTCCACCAGCAAAATCAGTTTATCTTCCACAATCGTTCTCTCCTTGTGTTTTGAGCGGCTTTTTCGGCAGTTCGAGCCGGAACACCGTGCCGTCTGCATCGGTGTGCTCCACCTCGAGCAAGCCGTGGTGAATCTTCATTGCGTCCGCGCAGATCGTCAGGCCGATACCGCTGCCTCCATCGCCGCTGCAGCCCTTCTCAAAGATATGCGGCAGCAGGTCGGGCGCAATGCCGCTGCCGGTGTCGCTCACACGCAGGCACACCCGCTCGCCCTCGTCCGCAATGCGGTAGGCGATCACGCCGTTCTCCGTGTGACGGTTGGCATTGACCGTCAGATTGATGAGCACCTGCAGCAGCATTTCCGTATTGCCCCAGAGCGTAATGCCCTCTCCACTGTCGCTTTCCAGCCGGTTGTGCTTCTTTTCCAGCATCGGACGGCACACATCCACCGCGCCGGACAGCAGCTGCGCCGCGTCAATGACGCCCATCTCAATATCGGGTGAGCCGCCGTTGGCGAGATCGATCAGCCGCGATACCAGCGCAGAAAGCCGCTGCGCCTCGGACGAAATGGTCTGCATGTGTTCATGCGCATCCGCGCTGACCGCTCCGGTGCCAAGCTGCCAGTCGGTCAGCTGCGCATAGCCGCTCATGACCGTGAGCGGTGTTTTCAGTTCGTGCGCCATCTGGTGCAGAAATTCGCTTTTCAGCCGGTTGAGCTGGGTCAGCACCTCGCGCTGACGGCGGCTCTCGGACAGCTCCTGTTCCCGGCGGTTGATCTTCAAACTGATGGCTCCCGCGATCAGGAATACGAACACCAGCAGATACGGCGGTGCCGCTCCGTGGCGCGTAATGGTCATCACGATACGGCCGAATACCGCCTCGTATACATTCGACCCGAACAGCAGCAGATAGCCGAGCAGAACGAGCACGTCGTCCCACTCAAGCCGCCGGATACGCCAGAACCGCCGAATCAGCTGTACGACCAGATACAGGAAAAACGGCATCGAGAGATAATACCCGATCCTGCTCAGCGGTGCGATATCCTGCGTCGGCAGGATAAAATGCGCCGCCGCCAGCACGGCATACAGCACCGCATAGCACCGCACAACAATCGGCTTCGCCAGCTTTTCGTACAGGCTTTGCAGCAAAAGCAGCAGAAAACACGGCTGCAGCGTAATCATCAGCACCAGAAACCGATATGGAACTGCCCAGTTGTAATTTGCAGGCAGCAGATGCAGCACATAGAAATTCTGGTCGCGCAGGCCGAGCAACGCGCAGATAACCGCGAGGAAAACATACTTGATCTCGCCCTGAAAGACCGCAAACAGCAGAAAATACATGCCGAACAGGCACAGCGAACCGCCAAGCACCAGGGAATACAAATTCCGGCTTCGGCGCATGTGGTCGATGTTCTCCGCAGTGGACAGATGCATCTGCGTCAGACCGCCGCCTTCGCGGTGCACGAAATTCGCGTACTGACAGACCACCTCGACCGTGCCATCCTCGCCGGTGTAAATCGGTATGAGCATGTAGTCGATACGCGGCTCAGACTCCGCCGCAGACGCCCCCACCTTGCCGATTTCGAGCACTTCACTGCCGTTTACCAGCACGCGCTTGCTGTAATCGAATGAGTAGCCGCCGAGTGTCAGGTATTGTTTCGGCTGCGCGTGTATTTTCAGCCGATATGAGCCGTATGGAATGGATTCGTCGCGTTCTCCCGGTTTGGCAGCGTCCAGCTCTGCGCCGCTGCCGAGCACCTCAGGATAGAACGTCCATTCACCGTCTATCTCATATACCGCCGACGAAAAGTCCGCTGATGTTGCATCCAGTACGCCGTCCTGCGCTTCCATTGCGCTGAAATCGCCGGATCGGTTGGAAAACAGCAGCATCAGCAGCACAAAAACCAGCAGGATAGCCGCCGTTATCGATATATAGCGCATTCGTTTGTTCTTCATGGGCAGACCCCTTTCAAATCTCATTATAGGAGAAAAAGCCCAATGATTCAACAAGTTAATTTTTCGATTGACATAATGGAGAATGGAAAATGGAGAATTGAGAATGAACGTAAAGATTATGTTATACTGGAGTGCCCCGCCCTACGATTACATTTCATCTTCCATTCTCCATTTTCAATTTTCCATTTTCGTATCGTTACATCTCAATTTTCCCAAAGAAAAACCGGCCGCTCACGCAGCCGGTTTCAATTTCACAAAATGCAGGGAATGTTATTCCTTGTTCAGCGCCTCCAGACGAGCCTTATTCGCTGCGATAACCTTTTCCTGTACCGGAACCGGTGCCTCATCGTAGCGCTCGAACTGGGAAACAAACGAGCCTCTGCCCTGCGTCATGGAGCGCAGCTTGATCGCGTAATCGCCAAGCTCTGCCATCGGGCACTCGGCTACGATCTCCTGCTTGCCGCCGTCGAGCGGATTCATGCCCATGATGCGACCGCGGCGCTTGTTCAGATCGCCGATAACATCGCCCATGTAGGAATCCGGGATAACAACCTTGAGCGAGCATACCGGCTCAAGCAGCACCGGATTTGCCTGCGGGATACCAGCCTTGTAGGCCAGACGTGCTGCCATCTTGAAGGACAGCTCGTTGGAGTCTACATCGTGGTAGGAGCCGTCGAGCAGGGTTGCACGCAGGCCAACCATCGGATAGCCGGCCAGAACGCCATGCTCCATTGCCTCGCGGATGCCCTTGTCAACTGCCGGATGGAAGTTCTTCGGCACGGAACCGCCGAAAATCTTCTCCTGGAACAGGTAATCACCCTCGGCATACGGTGCAAATTCCATCTTAACGTGGCCGTACTGACCATGGCCGCCGGACTGCTTCTTATGCTTGCCTTCTACCGTAACAGCCTTGCGGATCTTCTCGCGGTACGGAACGATCGGGTCAGTCAGCGTAACCTCTACGCCAAACTTATCCTTCAGCTTGGAGCACAGAACGTCCACCTGAATATCCTCTGCACCGGAAATGGCGATTTCCATATTTGTATTTTAAATTTGCATGGCGTTCGAAGATCATAAGTGTACTTTTTCCTTTCAAATACCCCATAAAACTAGACACCGACACCTTCGGTGGGATTTCCAACA
>OIWP01003240.1_pt1 | contig 13988 bp, 8 predicted proteins | sample 1587661 | NCBI WGS metagenome assembly OIWP01 (sample SAMEA3888899, study PRJEB22519) | human gut metagenome | biome: human gut; feature: human-associated habitat; material: faeces | place: Denmark | collected 2010 | reverse complement strand
AACCTTGAAATGACGGAGTCAGAGTCCGTTGCCTTACCATTTGGCGATAGCCCTATGCGCTTTAGCAAGTTGTTTTCTCGCTTGCGACATGTTGTATTATATATCAACACCCATATAAAAGTCAACCCCCTTTTTTCAAATTTTTTAAAAAAATTTATTCAATTCGTGCAAAGCCTTGATTTTACTGGAAAAAATTAAGATTTCAAGTGCCTTTTCCCTGTGCATTTCGGGATGAATGTGTTATAATCAAGCAAAATATACGGAATCGCATAGGTGGCTGCCGTATAAAATTTTTATAATTAAACAGCCTGTCTGGAGCCTGTTTAAAATTATTCAGGTAATTGAGTCTCAGACTGGCCTCATTAATAAGGAGAATAAACATGAGAGCAAATAACCTGACTCTGCTCACGGATCTCTATGAACTTACCATGATGCAGGGGTATTTTAAGAACCCAACTGACCAGACTGTCGTATTCGACATGTTTTACCGTGATAACCCATGCGGAGGCGGTTTTGCTATCTGTGCAGGACTGGAGCAGGTAATTGAATATATTGAGAATCTGAGATTTACAGACGCAGACATTGAATATCTTCGCGGTCTTTCTATTTTTGAGGAAGATTTTCTGGAATATCTTCGCTCTTTCCATTTTACCGGAGACATTTATGCCATCCCGGAAGGCACTGTTATTTTCCCAAGAGAGCCAATGGTGAAAGTGGTAGCACCGATTATGGAAGCTCAGCTTGTGGAAACTGCGATTTTGAACATTATGAACCATCAGAGCCTGATCGCTACTAAGGCAGCACGTGTCTGCTATGCGGCGAAAGGTGACGGAATCATGGAGTTCGGTCTTCGCCGTGCCCAGGGACCGGATGCTGGTATTTTTGGAGCCCGTGCGGCTGTGATCGGTGGTTGTGTCGGAACATCCTGTGTGCTTACTGGTCAGATGTTTGACGTGCCAGTGCTTGGAACCCATGCACATTCCTGGATCATGAGCTTCCCGGATGAATACACTGCATTCAAGACATACGCAAGAATGTACCCAGATGCATGTATCCTTCTGGTAGACACTTACGACGTGCTGAAATCTGGTGTTCCCAATGCAATCCGTGTATTTGAGGAAATGCGGGAGGAAGGCATTGAGCTGAAAAAATATGGTATCCGTATCGATAGCGGTGACCTTGCTTATCTTTCCAAGGAAGCATATAAGATGCTGGCTGCAGCCGGATTTGATGACGCTACCATTTCCGCTTCCAGTGACCTTGATGAGTATCTCATCGAGAGCCTGAAAGCACAGGATGCCAAGATTAATTCCTGGGGCGTTGGAACAAGACTTATTACAGCCAATGATAACCCGGCCTTTGGCGGTGTATACAAGCTGGCAGCAGTGAAAAATCCTGAGACAGGTGAATTTGTTCCGAAGATCAAGCTTTCGGAGAATACAGCTAAGGTAACAAACCCTGGAAATAAGACAGTATATCGTATTTACAGCAAGTCCACAGGCAAGATTAAAGCTGATTTGATCTGTCTTGCTGACGAGAAACTGAACCCAGATGAAACTATGGTAGTATTTGACCCGGTTGACACCTGGAAAAAAACTAAGATTCTGGGCGGCACTTACGAGGTGCGTGAGCTTCTGGTTCCGGTTATTAAGGAGGGAAAACGCGTTTATACGTCTCCGTCAGTAATGGAACTTCGCGCAATCTGCCAGAAGGAACAGAGCACTCTCTGGGACGAGTCCAGACGATTCTCCAACCCACAGAAGGTTTATGTGGATCTTTCTCCGAAGCTTTTTGAGGTGAAGAGAGAGCTGATCGAGGAGATGAGCCGTAAGGATCTGGAGTTTGAGGAAGAGTAATTTAATAAGAAAATAAAGTAAGTCTAAATGGGGCAATGTATCAGCGGAAACGATACATTCGCCTCATTTTTTGTTGAAATTAATCAGAAAAGTGCAGAAAAAAACATAGTGTACAAACTGTAAAAATGGTAAACTGTAGGAAAGGAAATTTTTTACAGGAGGAGTGTATGAAAAAAAGAAAATCCATTGGTCTGTGTGTGGGAATCTGTCTTCTGCTTCTGGGAATACTGGACGTTGTAAATGTTTTTGCTGCAGTGACAGAGGGAAAGGCCGGGGAAACACTTACTGGGGAGTATGCAGTGATTATTAATACGGATACATCTGATTCGAGGAGTACAGGCACACTGATCTTTGATGACAGTGGAAGTACTGCGTCAGTTTCAAGTGGAAGTGAGCTTCCCGCAGCTCAAAGCCTGGCCGGGCTGAATGCAGGGAGCACCCGCTCAGTCACTGCGCTGAATGAAAAAAGCGCTATTTCGTCCATTACATCAGCAGATGAGACTGACGATGGTATATCCGTCCAGGCAGCGACTACCACTTATGCAATAGGAGAAGAAAAATATATTTACAGAAGCAATGGCAGCGGCAAGACCTATATATGCATTGGGATTGGTGAACATTGTTATATCTGGATGGACAAAAATATGAAAGCGGATTATGATGCCGCTGGAAAAACATCTCTCATAGCATCAGACATGGCGAGTATTTATGACAGACAGCCCTATCAAATCCTGAAAACACTGGCAGGAGGCGATCTTCCCTGGGAAGATGGATCCGGCAAGCTCTCTATTGTGCTGGAAACCTTAAGCGGCGCAAGTGGTCAGTTTCAGTATGATGAGGGAATTACAGCAATCCATATCAACACTCCGGTGGCAGCATCCTATGTCTCCGGTGAAATGACCAGAAGAAACGGTCTGCTGGTTCACGAGGGACAGCACGCAGTATTCTGGTTGAAAACAAAATTCAATGCCTCCGAGAAATATATGTGGATAAACGAAGGTCTTGCAGTAACGGTCATGGATTATCTGTGGGGCGGTACGGACACAAATGGCTGGATGAACGGAATTGCAGGAAGTACCGCTATTCGTAACGGCTCTTCCTTGATGTATAAGAGTTATCGCGATGATATTGCCCAGGACTATGGAATGCCATACCTGTTTGTCAGATACGTAATTGACCGTATGGCAGGAAGCTATGAGCCTATGGCTGTATTGCCGAGATTTTATACAGTAGATGCTTCCTCCCTTACCTGTGAAGCTTATCTGGAGAAGGTAACAGGAATTCCGTTTAAAACACTTCTTTCAGATTTTTATACAGCTGTGGCAGCAGGAGAAGCTTCTGGTATATACAGTTTTCCAGGCGATCGGATAGCGGCAAAAAAGGCATCTGCATTTCCGGTATTTTCCGGAGACAGTGGCTCAAAATATTCCATTCCGGCAGCTTCCGCGATCCTTGTGAAACTGAAGGATGGAAAATTTACAGTCCCATCTGATGGGGAAAGCGGAATTGTTTATCGTGTAATAGGAAGCCGGACTTCATTTGTGAAACCAGCTGGCGGAAATGGTACAAGCAGCAGTCCTTATCAGATTGATTCTCTGGATGATCTGAATTTGATCGAGGAAAATCAGGGCGCATATTATCAGCTGACCTCAGATATCCAGACACAGGGAAGAATTAATTTTACCATCTCTTATTTTGGTGGAACGCTGGACGGAAACGGACATACGATCTATGGATTGAAGAAGCCTCTGATAGCCATGAATCAGGGAAAAATCAGGAATCTGCGCGTAGTTGCAGATTTTAATGATGATATGCAGAACGTGCAGGGCGTCATCACACAGTACAATGAAGGAAATATTGAAGACTGTATGGTGACAGGAATGATTAGCGGATATATGGGCGGAAACGGAGCTGTTGTATATCCGGAATTTGGCGGAATTGCAGGTGAAAATGCACTTGCCGGAAGTATTTTTGGCTGCACATCAAAGCTGAATGTTAATTTGACAATGGCTCCTATGAAAAGCTGGGTAGGTGGAATTGCAGGTCTGAACATTGGTACTATAAGCAAGTGTGTCAGCACCGGTACGATTCGTGTTACCCAGACAAACGGAAACGAATATCCGGTCTATGTGGGCGGAATTGCGGGAGAAATCCAGAAGTTTGGGGGCATGGGCGGTGTGCTCAAAGAATGCCTCCATGCAGGAAAAATCACAGTAACTGCAGCAAACAACCGTGTAGGACAGATGTGTGGAACTGCTGCTGATAATGTACTCAGCTCTTCTTACGGTTTAAGCGGACATGTGCTGAACTGTTATGGAAAGAGTGGAGAGGGGAATCTTGTCGGCGGAACTGATGCTTCCATTGGAACAGGTGGACTTCTCACAGAGGCACAGATGAAAGATTCCAAATCTTACGTGGGCTGGGAGTTTGGAACTGACTGGAAGATTTCAGAGGATGGTTTGCCAGAGCGGGTGAAGAATCCGGAGATTACTTCATTGGAGGTAAAAAACAACTGGACTTCCTGTTACGTGGGAGAAAAACCGTGGTATTGGGGCAGGCTTTTGATAAATGGTACAACTTATTCTGAGATTACAGCCGATATGATAAGCGGCTTTGACAGTTCTGCTGAAGGAACTACTCATGTTTATGTAGAATATAAGGGCAAACAGGTTGCTTATTCAATGGAAGTTGTCGCGCCAAAAACCAGTGATATCAGCAGCATTGTAATATCAGGACAGCCGAAGAAATCTTATGTGGAAGGAGATGTATTCAATCCATCCAGAGCCAGTATGTATGCGACGATTGGTGGTCGTGCAGCTTATATTTACAGTGGATTTACCTATGACAAAACAGGTGCACTGAAAACCTCGGATACTCAGGTTACTTTTGATTACTTTGGAGCAAAAATACCGTGGGCGATTACGGTTGCAGCGAATGCACCAGCGGCTTTGACTATGCTTGCAGCTCCTGAGAAACTGAATTATGTAGCTGGAGATAAACTCGATCTGACCGGAGTGAAGCTTCAGATTACATATAGCAATGGAAAAGTATCGCCGGTTATTACAAGGGCTGATCTGAATACTTATGGAATACATTTGGCGCTTGGAAGTGGAAGCGGTTCATCGGCAGTGATTGATAATGGCAGAATAACAGAGTCATCAGATAATGGAAAAGATCTTATTGCTTATGCGACTGATAAGCTGCCAGGAGAATATGGTGCCGTGATCGCTGTGCTTGGAACAATGAGCGTAACAGAACCATTGGCGATTACAGATACTGAGCTGTACGCGGTTACAGGAACTGGAAAAGAGCAGTGGATATATTCAGGCTTTGTTACAGGTGGAAGTGGTAAGTATGAAACTCAGGTTGTTTCTGAGAATTTACCAGCTGGTTTAACTGTTTTTGCGGTTCCTGGCGGAGGCTCTTATGGAAGCAAATACTTTACTTTTTCCGGAACTGTCACTGCACCAGTGGGAATTTATGAGTCACAGTATAAAATTGTGGATACAGGAACAAAGGCAGTTTTGCCAGTCACAATAAAAATTATAGTGACGGCTTCTAATGAGGCAAGATTTTATAGTTTTGTACTTAACAAGGCGTTTAATTCCCAATTAAAAGAGGATGTTGTTGGGGAAATTGATAATGAGAACCGTAAGATTACGCTGCGGTTGCCAAAAGGAACTGATGTTACCAGGCTGGCACCGAATATTGATTATGGTTCTGGTACAGGAACAGCGGTGGCAGATGAGTTTACCAGTGGAAGATCTCATGATTTTACAAATCCGGTACAGTATGTTCTGACAGCGCCAGATGGCGTAACGAAGATAACCTATACGGTTACAGTCGTTTTTTATGATGAAACGCAGGGTGGTTCCGGGGAAACTGAGCATACGCATACCTGGGATGCCGGAGTTATAACGAAAGAGGCTACCACTTCGAGTACAGGAATTAAGACATATACTTGTACTGTGTGCCAGAGCAAACGCGAAGAGGAAATTCCGAAGTTGGTTGTTTTACCGACGAATACGCCAGTACCGACAAATACGCCAGTACCGACAAGCACGCCAGTACCAACGGCAACGCCGACGAATACGCCAGTACCGACAAACACGCCGGTACCAACGGCAACGCCGACAAATACGCCAGTGCCAACGGCAACGCCGACGAACACGCCAGTACCGACAAACATGCCGGTGCCAACGGCAACGCCGACGAACACGCCAGTACCAACGGCAACGCCGATGAACACGCCAGTACCGACAAACACACCGGTACCAACGGCAACGCCGACGAATACGCCAATACCAACGGCAACGCCGACAAACACGCCGGTACCAACGGCAACGCCGACGAACACGCCAGTACCAACGGCAACGCCGACGAATACGCCGGTGCCAACAGCAACGCCGACAAACACACCTGCGCCGACTGGATATAAAGTGGGCACAACAGTGAAACATCCAGCGACAAACGGATATTATAAAGTTACCGCCACAGACACGGTAGAATATATAAAACCGATAAAGAAAAAAGTAAGCACTGTCACAATTCCAGACAGCGTAAATCTAAAGGGCGCGAATTACAAAGTAACCTCAATAGCCTCCAAAGCATTCAAGAGCAATAAATACCTGAAAAAGGCTATTATAGGAAACAATGTAATCCAGATTAAGAGCTATGCCTTTTATAAGTGCACGAAACTCTCTTACGTACAAATCGGCGGCTCAGTAAAAGCTATCGGAAAACAAAGCTTTTATGGTTGCAAGAAGTTAAACGAAATGAGAATCTACACCTCCCGCCTGAAAGCCAAATACGTAGGCTCCAATGCCTTCAAAGGCACTCCATCCAGGATGAAAATCTACGTCCCCAGGAAAAAGGCAAAGAGCTACAAAACGGTTTTTGTAAAACGAGGCATAAGCAAAAAGATTGTAATAAAGAAGATGTAATATTTGTTTGCGTTATGGGGAGGTCTTGTATGAAATACCGAAGCAAAAACGGTTTTACACTAGCGGAACTATTGATTGTAGTTGCAATTATTGCGGTATTGGTTGCTGTTTCAATCCCGATTTTTAATGGACAGCTGGAAAAAGCACGCAGGGCAGTGGATATGCAAAATGCGCGAATTATTAAGTCGGCATTGACGAATGCATATAATGAAGGACGAATGGATATTCCAAAGAAAGCTGTAGGACAAGAAAATTCAGGCTGTGGTGTCTGGGTTGTGATATGTCGTAGCACAAGTGAACTGCCAGACGCATATACTTCAGATATGTTAAATGGAAAAAGTATCTATTGTGGAGCAAATTCCGGAGTTACAGTAAACGGTGTAAAAAGCAATAATTGGAAGTCGTATAATACTGGTGTTGAAGCCGTATTAAAGGAGGCCGGTTTAAATTGTGATACTCTGAAAATTAAAAGCAGAAACGATAAGGAGAAAGGCTGGGATTGGATTGTTATAGAAGTCGGGTTTGCAAAGGAGCAGTTTTACTCACGTATTTATAGTGGCTTTAAAGGGGATAAATCGGGTATGGAAGTTGTAGAAGCTGGATCTTCAAACATCGAAAAAGCAATAGGCGGATCAAATTAATGTAACAAGAGAATATATAAGGGACTGTAATAGATGCGTGCTGCGTATGAAGTGACATTCATCTGTTATAGTCCCTTTTCTCTTGACATTTTTCCACGTAATGTGCAAAATAAACCTATAAAGTTCAAACAATTTCAGGAGAAATTATATCATGAGACAGGAGTTTTTACACTTAAAGGCACCGGAAAACTGGAGTTAGAAGACACTTTCCGGCCAGGATGCCCTACGCAGCAGTAACCCATTCTGCATAAAAACAACCTTCCAAAATGGGGACTGTCTGGATGTCGGAGATTACCAGATTTCCATAAGAAATGGAACGATTTGTACTGACAGAACAAGAGTATTATAAAAATATGAATTAAAAAGAAAGCTGTGAAACAAAATGAAACGAATTGATTTTGAAAATGGTACGGTAACCAGAAACATTTTCAGCGCTGCAATCCCCATGCTGGTGGCACAGATACTCAGTCTTTTATATAATATTGTAGACAGAATCTATATCGCCAGAATCCCTGAAGTGGGAACTACAGCGCTTGGCGCAGTCGGTTTATGTTTCCCGTTAATCGTGATTATCACTGCCTTTGCAAATCTGTTTGGCAGTGGCGGCGCTCCTGTTTTTTCTATAAACAGAGGTATGAAAGACAACCAGAAAGCGCAGGAAGTGATGAACACTTCCTTTACTATGGTGTGCGGAAGCGGGATCATTCTGATGATAGCTGGTATGCTTTTTGCAAGACCTCTGCTGGTACTTTTTGGAGCATCTGAGGATGCTTTGGTTTATGCATATCCCTACATGATGATCTACCTGATCGGAACGATTCCATCCATGATCGCCACAGGAATGAACCCGTTTATCAATGCACAGGGATACGCGACAACTGGCATGCTTTCTGTAGCAATTGGTGCAGTCGCCAATCTGATCCTGGATCCATTATTCATTTTTGTGCTTGGTTTCGGAATCAAAGGAGCTGCCATTGCGACTGTTCTTTCCCAGTTCCTATCAGCTGCTTATGTACTACTTTTTCTTGAAAAAAGAGCGGAAATGAAAGCTCGGCTTTTGAAAAAAACAGAGCTGAAAAGCTGCAAAGAGAATGCAAAAAACATTGTCAGTCTTGGTACTGCAGGCTTCATTATGCAGCTGACAAACAGCCTGGTAACCATCTGCTGCAACAATGTTCTGGGGGTCACCGGAGGGGATGTTTACATATCCGTTATGACTATCGTATCCAGTGTCCGTCAGATGGTAGAGACGCCGATTTATGCTATAAATGAAGGAACATCACCTATTCTGAGCTATAATTATGGGGCAAAAAGACCGAAGCTTGTCCGCAAGGCAATGGTCACTCTGGCAGTAATGGTTCTGGTTTATACAGCAGTAATGTGGAGCGTGATTATCTTTGTCCCGGATTATCTGATTGCCATTTTCAGCTCCGATAAGCTCTTGATAAAGGATGCAGTTCCGGCATTGAAAACCTACTTTGCAGCCTTTATTTTTATGGATCTGCAATACATTGGACAGACTGTTTTCAAGTCTTTAAATAAGAAAAAACAGGCCATTTTCTTCTCGCTTTTGAGAAAAGTTTTTATTGTAGTTCCGTTGACATACCTGCTTCCCTACGTGTTTAAAATGGGAACTCACGGAGTATTCCTGGCAGAGCCGGTATCTAATGTAATTGGCGGAAGCCTTTGTTTTGTTACAATGCTGCTGACTATATTGCCGGAGTTAAAGAGGATGGAGAAGAAAAACGGAGAGGCGGACCGTCCCATGGAGTACTTTAAAACGAGGTAAAAATATATGGAAAATACAATTATAATCGCGATTGTAAGTCTTCTCTGTATCCTGGCTCATGTCCCCACTCTGATCCTGCGAATTGTTCCGTTTCACGAAAAAATCTCAGATAAAGACAGGATCAGACTGACTGTAATCTATGCAATTGGTCTGGCTGTGGACTTCGGAATCTGCATGTGGGTGGGAAATTACCGGAAAATTGACGTGCCGTTTTATAAGATAAATCTTATTGCTTTCTGTATTGTAATGGCTGCTGTAAATATCTGGCTTGTCCCTGGATACACCAAGGTGCATTTGTTTGTATTTGGAATTGTGGCAGATATTGTCATGATTGCACTGTCAATCGGAGCTTATGTCAGTTCACTTTTGGGAATGCAGGGAAATGCGATTGGAATTGCAGAAACCAGCGCAATTGCAATTGTAGTGTATGCGCTTCTATATCCGCTGCTTAGCAGCCTGCTCCGTTATACCGTAACACCATTCCTTGAAATTGAATGCCAAAATTATTGGGAGACCTTATGGTTCATTCCTATTGCCATGTTTTTTTCCAGTATTTTTTCAGAAGGAGTGGATGTCTACACTACCACTTTTCCACAAATGTTGAGTAAATGTCTGATCGGCGTCGCCACATTGCTGATTTGCTTTGCGGTGTCTTATGATCAGCAGCATTTTCTAAATGAAAAAGAACTGAACCGGCAGATCGATCAGCAGAAAGGTTACTATCATGCGCTCACGGAGCAGGTTCTGGCAGAACGTGAAGCACGCCATAATTTCCGTCATCAGGTAGCTGCTATTAAAGGTTTTCTTGATAAAAATGATATGGAGGGCTTGCGGGGATATTGTGATGATCTGGAACTGGAAGAGATGGGAAAAGTAACAATTCCATATACAGGAAACGCCGCGGCAGACGGCGTCCTTTATCATTACGGCTGTATTGCCAGGGCGAAAAATATCGAGTTTTCCGTATGCTGCTATCTGAAAGATATTGCTATTCCGGACACTGATTTTTGTACGATTCTGGGCAATGCCCTGGATAATGCGGTGACTGCCGCCGGTCAGTATGACGGAAAACGCTTTATTGAAGTTGCTACGGAGAAGAAACACGACATGCTTCTGATTACGGTAGACAATTCTTTTGACGGAATATTATTCCAGGAAAATGGGAAAATTTACTCAAAAAAACGGCAAAACAAACAGGAAGGAATCGGCATTCTTTCCATGAAAAAACTTTGCGAAAAACATGGCGGAGCCAGTCGCTTCGAAGCGGTCGGCAACAGGTTCCAGGCCAGCTTTATATTGAAAAATGAGGTTGAAGATTAAAAAATGGTTAAAGTTGATTTGATTACAGGCTTTCTTGGTTCGGGAAAAACGACTTTCATAAAGAAATATGCTGCATGGCTGATGAGCCAGGGGCAGAATATTGGAATTCTGGAGAATGATTTTGGTGCAGTGAATGTGGACATGATGCTGCTTCATGACCTGGAAGGGGAGAACTGCGAGCTGGAAATGGTTTCAGGTGGATGTGATGCGGACTGCCACAGAAGACGTTTCAAGACCAAGCTGATCGCAATGGGAATGTGCGGATATGACCGGGTTCTCATTGAGCCTTCCGGGATTTTTGATGTGGATGAGTTTTTCGATGCCCTTTATGAAGAGCCGTTGGATAAGTGGTATCAGATTGGAAATGTGATCACCATTCTGGATGCCAGACTGGAGGAGAAGCTGCAGCCACAGGCAGAGTATATTCTGGCTTCAGAGGCAGCTGATGCAGGTTGTATTGTTCTGAGCAAGAGCCAGGAGGCATCTGAGGAAGAGATTAGTGGAACTGTGAAACATCTGAATCGCGCACTGGAAAGTGTGAAATGTAAACGACGTTTTACGGAAAATGAGATACTGAATAAGGATTGGGAAACGTTTACAGATGAGGATTTTCAGCGGATTTTCAACAGCGGGTATGTGATGGAAGATTTTGAGAAACAGTGTTTTGATGAGAAAGAAGGGTTCCAGTCATTGTATTTTATGGAGCTGAAGATTTCCGAGACACAGTTGGAGAAAGCGGCGCATCAGATCCTGGATGATCCGGAATGTGGGGATGTTTTCCGAATTAAGGGCTTTGTGAAATTAGAAGAAAGTGCTGCCGCGGTAACCGAAAACGAAAAAATGAATTCGGACTCCGTTCAGAAAGCATCCACTAACAATATTTGGCTGGAACTAAACGCCACCCGCAAAGAATTTTCCCTGAAGCCTATTTCCGCAGGACAGGAAGTAGTGATCGTGATCGGGGAGAATATGAATGAGGCGCGGATACGGGAGTATCTGGGGACAGAATAATTTACGCGAGCAACGAGCAAAAGGAAAAACCTCTGGTCGAAGATTGATTTCCTGACCAGAGGTTTTTTAGCTTTTTAAATTACTTTCCGTCCCTGTACATATTTCCCAACCAAATTGCGGTCGTCGGACAGATAAACAAGCCTTTCCAGTCTGTCACGGGTGGAGATTTCCTGGGGATGACGGATGTTGCTGTCGTCCAGGATCATGGCGTCAAATTCATAGCCTTTTTCGAAGCTGCCGACTTTTCCGAAGAAGGAGCCACCACCGATCGTAGCCATGTAGAAGGCTTCTTCCAGAGTAACCGGGGCCTGGGTCTGATCCATCAGGCGCCAGCGGAGCTTGGAAACCTGGATGGCATCTGCCATAGCACGGAACATGGAGAGAGAAAAACCTCCGGCAACATCGGTGCCAAGTCCTACATGAAGTCCCATATCAAGATAGCGGCGGACAGGTGCGATTCCGGAAGCAATGTCTGTGTTGGACTCCGGACAGTGGGCGACGTAAACGCCCTGGTCTTTGATCATCTGGATCTCTTCGTCGGTGGAGTGGACGCAGTGTGCCATGATGGTAGGGCAGACGCTGGCACCATCAGATGAAATATGAGCTGCTGTGTTATCAGTGGTATTAAGGCCGGATGCGGAAGCGAAATCAGCCTCGTTAGTATTGAATGCGGGTTTTGTTCCAAACAGCCCGAACATGTCATACGCATCTCCATAAAATCTGCTGGTCGGGCAAAGCTCCTTTACCCATGCAATTTCCCCGAAATTTTCAGACAGATGAGACTGAACCGGAAGGTGATATTCCCTCTGGATTTTTCCAAGCTCGGTCATCAGCTCATCCGTACAGGATGGGGTAAAACGTGGGGTTAGGATTGGGTAGGTGTGGTCGTAACGTCCCTTGATCTCTTCCAGCCACTGGCGTGTATCCTGTGCAGAAGCCTGTGCGCTTTTCTCCTGAAGCTCCGGTGCTCCGTTGCGATCCATATTTACTTTTCCAACCATAGTTGCCAGACCGCTTTCCTCCAGCATGTCCATGAGAAGCTCCGTTGCCGGACGGTGCAAGGTGGCGAAAATGCAGGCTCTGGTGGTGAAGCTGTGCTTTAAGTCATCCACGAAAATGGAGTAAGCCTTTTTCGCATAGGACAGGTCAGCGTACTTGGCTTCCTGCGGGAAAGTGATGGTGTTCAGCCAGTCCAGCAGCTCTAGATCCATGCCGGTTCCGCGGTAAGCGTACTGGGGAGCATGCAGATGAAGGTCGGTGAATCCTGGGATGATCAGTCGATCACCCATGTCTTTTACAGGAATATCTTTATATTCCTCTGGAAGCTGGGAAAAAACACCGGCACAGAGCCCGTTTTCACAGACTGCATAAGAGTTTTCTGCAAAAACAAGTTCTTTCTGATTCTTGCTGTAACAAATTGTACCTTTCAAAGCAAACAAATCTTTTTTCATATCAGACCATCCTTTCTGCCAGAGGCGAGGCAAAGTAAAGTTCCGGGATAGTTTGCGGCTGAGAACGTACTGCCGGAAACATGCAAAATGTGATTTCGGGCTGATTCAGCAATAAAAAAACCACCCGGAAAATGCCATACCTGCATACCTCTTCGCATGCAGCTTATAGACAACTATTAGGGTAGTTGGTAGAAACGTCCAACCAGATTATGGACATATATAAGCGTTCGCTGTTTTGTTTTCATAGCTTTATTGTACACAGAATAACCTGCCAAATCAAGAAAAATTTCACAAATTATACACAATTTACTAAAACCCGCTATTCCTTTGCTTTTATTCATAACGAAAAGAAATTAATAGCTGATTATTGAGTTATTGATCTTAATTTTCATGGCGAAGCTTTAACGAATGATTTTGGTCAATGCCTGACAGTGAAGCTCACTTACCGGCTGCCATCCCAGCCGACGATAAAAGCGCAGCGTTTTCTCAACATCATCGCTCAGCAGGATTTTCTGGCAGACCTGCGGATACCGATCCGCTATCGTTTTCAGCAACAGCGTACCCCAGCCTTGATTCTGTACGGAGGGATCGACAATCAAATCCTGGATATAGAGGATCGTTTCTCCATCGCCAACCGCACGGACAAAGCCTAACAGCCGATCGTCGTCATCGCACAGTTCCAGCACACAGAGCGAGTGATCGAAAGCTGGTTTTATCCGATCTGGCTGGCTCAAATAAGCCGTCCAGCCGACCACCTCATACAAACGCAGGATTTCTTGTTCCCGCCCCGCCCGCAGCGTTTGAATTATCATGACGTTTCCTCCGTTTCTTTTATCCGATCATCGCTGAGAAACAACCTCTATCCGCAGCCGCAAAGCAATGAACGCCTTCCATTTTAGTCTATGCTTAAAGCTTCCTTTTCATCGAAAAGCAAAAGAACCGCTCCCGCAGTTCTTAACATTATTGCTTCATTCGCG
>OIWP01003238.1_pt1 | contig 13995 bp, 10 predicted proteins | sample 1587661 | NCBI WGS metagenome assembly OIWP01 (sample SAMEA3888899, study PRJEB22519) | human gut metagenome | biome: human gut; feature: human-associated habitat; material: faeces | place: Denmark | collected 2010 | reverse complement strand
CTCGAGCGCATCCCGGCCGACATCCGTGCCGCAGGCGGCGTCTCGCGCATGAGCGACCCCAAGATGATCAAGGGCATCCAAGAGGCCGTCTCCATCCCCGTCATGGCCAAGTGCCGCATCGGTCACATCGTCGAGGCGCAGGTCCTTCAGGCCATCGATATCGACTACATCGATGAGTCCGAGGTTCTCTCCCCTGCCGACGATGTCTACCACATCGACAAGACCCAGTTTGACGTCCCATTTGTCTGCGGTGCCCGCGACCTGGGCGAGGCGCTGCGCCGTGTTGCCGAGGGCGCCACGATGATCCGCACCAAGGGCGAGCCGGGCACGGGCGACGTCGTCCAGGCTGTGCGCCATATGCGCAAGATTCAAAAGCAGATCCGCGACGTTGTTGCCCTGCGTGACGACGAGCTCTTTGAGGCAGCCAAGCAACTGCAGGTTCCGGTCGAGCTGGTGCGCGAGGTCCATGCCACGGGCAAGCTTCCCGTCGTGAACTTTGCCGCCGGCGGCGTAGCGACCCCCGCCGACGCCGCGCTGATGATGCAGCTGGGTGCCGAAGGCGTCTTTGTGGGCTCGGGTATCTTTAAGAGCGGCGACCCGGCCAAGCGCGCCGCCGCCATCGTCAAGGCCGTGGCAAACTTCACCGATGCCAAGCTCATTGCCGAGCTTTCGGAGGACCTGGGCGAGGCCATGGTCGGCATCAACGCCGACGAGATCGAGATCATCATGGAAGAGCGCGGACGCTAGTCCGGCAGAAAGGATCGCACATGAGCGATTACGCAGACCAGACGGTCGCCGTGCTGGCGGTCCAAGGCGCTTTTGCCGAGCACGAGGCGAGGCTGTCCGAGCTGGGCGCACACTGTATTGAGCTGAGGCAGGCGGCTGATTTAAAGCAGGACTTTGACCGTCTGGTACTTCCCGGCGGCGAGTCCACCGTTCAAGGGAAGCTGCTTGATGAGTTGGGCATGCTCGATGAGCTTCGTGCCCGTATCGTTGAAGGCATGCCCGTCCTGGGCACCTGCGCCGGCCTGATTCTGCTGGCTCACGACCTTGCCGCCCATGACGATAAGGGCACGCCGCGTTTGGCAACCATGGACGTACTTGTCGAGCGCAATGCCTACGGCAGGCAGCTAGGCAGCTTTCGAACCAAGGGACAGGTAGCCGGCATCGACGGTGAAGTGCCGTTAACGTTTATCCGCGCGCCCCGCATCGTCGAGGTGCGCGGCAATGCCAAGGCCCTTGCCGAAGTCGATGGCCGTATCGTCGCCGCGCGCCAGGGCAACCAGCTCGGCGTAACCTTCCACCCCGAACTCGATGAAGACACCCACCTCCACGAACTGTTCCTACAAATGTAGGCATCGAAATCAACAAACGAAATGAGAGTGGATAATCTCCCACTTTAAGCTTGGATGCAGGCTCAAACCGGGAGATTATCCACTCTCATGCTATGTAGTCGTTGGGGACGTTCTTAAACGACTAGTCAAACAAGAACGTCCCCAACGACTATCTTTTAGCAGGTCTGGATCAAGGCAATGCCGATGTTTTGGCACCGGCAGCGAGCGCCCACCAGAGCGAACAAATTGACATGAAAAGAGGACGGCATAGACCTTCTGGTCATGCCGTCCTCTTTGAATGACAAGTTGTCGCTCTGGTGGGCGCGCAGCGTCAACTAGTTACGCGGTTTGGTAAAACCGCGTAACCCAACTAGAAGCGGTTGCCGCGGAAGCCGCCGCCGTTGCGGCCGCCACGATCGCCACCGCGACCGCCACGGTCGTTACCACGGTTGCCGCCAAAGCCGCCACGGTTGCCACCGCGATCGCCATAGCCACCACGGTTGCCGCCAAAGCCGCCGCGACCGCCACGGTCGCCGCCACGGTCACCAAAACCGCCACGGCCGCCACGATCGCCACCGCGACCGCCGCGGTCGCCGCCACGGCCACCACGATCGCCAAAGCCGCCGCGACCGCCACGGTCGCCGCCACGGCCACCACGGTCGTCACGGCCGCCGCGAGGACCGCGGTCCTCGTCCAGGCCCATGGCGACGAGCGGAGCGATAACCTTATCGAGAGCGGCCATCAGCTCGGTGGCCTCCTCGTAAGAAAGCTCGGGCAGGAGCTTCTCCTTCTTGTTGGCAAGCTCGACCAGGCCCTCAGCGGCATCCTCGGCAGCGAAGACAACGATCTTGCGCATATCGCCCTCGGCGTCGTCGATGCGGCCGACCAGATCGGCAGCCTCGGCCTCGGCCATCAGGCCATCGAGCTCACGAAGGCGCATGCCCAGCAGGTCGGACATTTCCTTCTGCTCCATCTTGGGCTTGAGGTCAAGAAGCTTGATGGCGCGCTCGATGTTCGCCATGCGCTCGGCCTTGGCCTCCTCCTCCTTGGAAATAGCAAAGCGACGGCTACGCAGCAGGCGGGCGGCCTTCTGCATCTTGTCCATCAGCTCTTCGTCATCGTAATCAACGGCGGCCTCGACAACCTCGGCCTCCTCCTCGGCGGAAACCTCGTCAGCAGCCTCAACCTCGGCAGCTTCGGTCTCCACGGTCTCGACTGCCTCAACCTCAGCAGCCATGGTCTCGTTCTCGGTCTCGTTCATGATCTCTTCGTTCTCAGACATGAGACTCCTTCTTGGCCCTCTCGGGCATCATCGCCCCATTCGCGGGGCCCGTCGCGCACTCTTTGCGCTTAAAACATTCATGCCTCTCGGCAAAACGCCCATTAGTTTATGGTGTCGCCCGCTAATCTAGCTGCAGAATCTATGTGCACACATTAATGCGACATGTGCGACTCGCGGCGAGCGTACACAACCGATACCACAAATCCGACCAAGGCAATTACAGCCGCCACACGCACGGCTGTCGCAAATCCAATCGCCTGGGCAACGTCGGTCGCAACGCCAGCGGCGCCGGCAGTCGCCGCAGAACTCGAGAGCAGGCCGATAAACAGCGACGGGCCAAACGATGCGGCGATCATGTTCCACGTGTTGAGTAATGCCGTTCCGTGAGGATGCTCAGCGGCGGGTAGCGTCTCCAAGCCGGCTGTTTGCGAGGGGCTCAGCACCAAACCGACTCCGGCATACACCACAACGGTCAGCGCCACGACGACGCCGATGTTCATGCTTGCGGCCGTCATCGAGATGGCAGTCTGCCCCACGGCGATCAGGGCAAAGCCGACCGGCAGCAGCGGCCATGCGCCACGGGCGTCCATCACGCGTCCGCCCACAATCGAGGTCACGGCATTGCAGGCAATCGCCGGCAAAATGAGCAAGCCCGCAACGAGTGCGGTCATGCCGTATGCGCCCTCAAAATAGAGCGGCAACAAAACGCTCATCGAGAACGTCGTCATCATCGACACCACCACAAGCAGGCACGCAGGCCAAAAACGAACGCTCGCCATGGGACGTACGTTAGGCACCGGATGCTCGAGCTTGAGCTGGCGGGCCGCAAACAGGCCGAGCAGCACCATGGCGGCGAAGAGCGTCACGATGCCGGCAATCAGATTGGTCGAGAACTCGCCTACGGAATACACAAATGCCGTAATGCCGGCGGCGAGTAAAACAACCGACAGAATATCAAGCGTGGTGTTCGAGCGCTCCCCGACATTCTGAACATGCTTTACGCCCGCCGCAGCGACCACAATGCCGCCCACCAGCGGCACTACGAACACCGCCCTCCAGCCAAACAACGTGCACATGAGACCGCTGATCACGGGTCCAAACGCCGGCCCCAGCGTAATGCAGGCACCGCCCAGGCTCAGATACAGGCCGAGCTTCTCGCGCGGAGCGCAAGACAGCACAACGTTCATCATGAGCGGGAACAAGACGCCCGAACCCGCAGCCTGCAAAATACGACTTGGCAGCAAAACGCTAAACGACGGAGCGACTAGGCACAGAACTTCGCCGGCGACCATGCATCCGCATGCGAAAAACAGCAGCTTGCGCGTCGAGAAACGGCCGGACAGAAAGGCCATGATGGCCGTAAAGATCGACGTCACGATCATGTAGCCCGAAACGAGCCACTGCGCCGTGGTGGCACTCACCGAAAAGGCCGCCATAATGTCGTGCAACGCCACGTTAATGATGTTCTCGTTAAACGCGGCAACAAAGGCCGCAATATACATTACGACGAGAATCGCCGAGGCTGTCGACGGTGATTGAGTTCGCTTTTGGGATTTGGTCCCCATGAAATTCCTTCCTCTTAGAACGACAATCGCATCGCCCCAGAGGAACGGTCCAGGGCGAAAATGAGCCCTAGACTTACGCCAGACGCCGTACACGACAAATCTGGCAACATGGTCCAACGTCGAAAGATTGTAACGCGGACGCGCAGCTTTCCTTCCGCGCTATTATTAAAAGTCCACGAAAGCATAAGACATGAGGAGCCCGCCATGATTAAGCCCATCATGAAATCCGAGTTCTTTTTGCGCCTGCCTTCCGAAGACGCAGGGCCCGACGACGCCGTGACCGGGCAAGACCTCCTAGATACGCTCCACGAGCATGAGCACGAGTGCGTGGGGCTCGCCGCCAACATGATCGGCGTGCGCAAACGCATCATCTGCGTAAAGGACGGCAACAGGGCGCTGCTCATGTACAACCCTCAAATTCTTGAGCACGTCAATGCCTATCAGACGAGCGAAGGATGCCTCTCGCTGATCGGCGAGCGTCCCTGTACCCGCTATCGCCGCATTAAGGTTGAGTATTTGGACGAGAACTTCGTCCACCGCATCAAGAACTTCTCGGGCTACACCGCCGAAATCATCCAGCACGAAATCGACCACTGCAACGGGATAGTGATCTAGTTCCACCGATTCAAGAAAGCTCCCTGCAGCAAAACAACTGCAGGGAGCTTTTCATAGTGCGGAGCTTCTATCCCACTAGCTCTGGCGGTAATGATCGAAGAAGTCGGCGAGGTCTTCGAGCGACTCTTTGAGCACTTCCATGCGCGGCAGATACACGATGCGGAAGTGGTCGGGCTCGCCCCAGTTAAAACCGCCGCCGCGCGTGATCAGAATCTTCTTCTCGTGCAGCAGGTCGAGGGCAAACTGCTCGTCATCGGTGATGTTAAACTTTTTAACATCCATCTTGGGGAAGATATAGAACGCCGCACGCGGCTTAACCACCGAGATGCCGTCAATCTTGTTGAGCGCCTCATACACAAAGTTGCGCTGCTCGTAGACACGGCCGCCGGGGCGGATGTAGTCGTTGACCGACTGATGGCCGCCGAGCGCCGTCTGAACAATCGACTGAGCCGGCACGTTGGAGCACAGGCGCATGTTAGAGAGCATGTTGACGCCCATGATGAAGTCGCTCATGCAGCGCTGGTTGCCCGAAAGCACCATCCAGCCAATGCGATAGCCCGCGATCATATGCGACTTGGACAGGCCGCTAAACGTAATGCAAGGCAGGTCGGGGGCGAGCGAGGCAATGGAGACGTGCTCGTAGCCGTCCATGCACAGGCGGTCGTAGATCTCGTCGGCAAAAATCATGAGCTGGTGCCTGCGCGCGACCTCAACAATGCCTTCGAGCACCTCACGCGGGTAAACGGAGCCCGTGGGATTGTTGGGGTTGATGATGACGAGGGCCTTGGTCGCGCTCGTAATCTTGGACTCCATATCCTCCAGGTCGGGATACCAATCCGCCTGCTCATCGCACAGATAGTGCACGGGATGACCGCCGGCAAGGGTCGCGCACGCCGTCCACAGTGGGTAGTCGGGGCTGGGGATCAGGATCTCGTCGCCGTTGTCGAGCAGCGCGTTCATCGAAAGCTGAATGAGCTCGGACACGCCGTTGCCCGTGTAGATGTGCTCCATCTGAACATTGGGCAGGCCCTTGATCTGCGAGTACTGCATAATCGCCTTGCGCGCAGAGAACAGGCCGCGCGAGTTGGAATAGCCTTCGCAGTCGGGCAGCTGCTGGCGCATGTCCTTAATGACCTCATCGGGCGTGCGGAAACCAAAGGGCGCGGGGTTGCCGATGTTGAGCTTGAGGATGCGCTCGCCTTCGTCCTCCATACGGGCTGCCTCGTCGACGACGGGACCGCGCACGTCATACAGGACATTCTCGAGTTTGGTGGATTTAGAAAAAGTACGCATGGTGGTGCTCCTTGGAATTTGAGCTGAGGGATGGGGTTCGGGCTTGGAATCGTTGCGAGGCGATGATGTCTCGCCTTGATCGGCGTCACCGGCAAGCAGCCAGGTAACATCGACCTCCAAAATGCGGGCGAGCAGCTCTGCCACATCGCGCCGCGGAATCGTCTTGCCACTCACATATTGGCTCATCTGACTCTTGCCGAGTTTTTTGCCGAGCATCTCCGATGCGCGGATTACGTCCGACTGGCGAACGTCGCGATCGGACATGGTCTGTCGCAGGCGATCGCTAAACGTCTCTTGGGCCACAGGAACCTCCTTGCTGGCAAAGTTCAATTTATAGAACACGAATTGAACCTGAGTTCAATTTAGGCAGCAGTATAGCGCGGCGCATTATCGGGAAGTTCAATTTCACTAGAAAATGTACCGAACCCCGAGAATTGTCCCAAAGTGGACAGCAGGTACGCGCTTTTAGAGATATTCAAGAAAACGAGCCGCCGCAAGCGAAACGTCAGCGGTGCGGTATATGGCGTTGATCTGCCGATGAGGATGCCCCTCGAGCGGGCACACGGCAACATCGAACTGACAGCGGCGCAAGATGAGCGCGGGAAGAATGCTCACGCCCAGGCCGTCCTCGACCATGGCCATAATCGCATAGTCATCCCAGGTCGACAGCTTGGAGCGCACCGTCAGCCCCGCCCGACGGAACAGCGGCGTAATCTCGTCATCGGTGCCGCGTTCCAGCAGAATAAACTGCTCGTTGGTCAAATCGGCAAGGGAAACGACCTCCGCGGTGGCAAGCGAGGAGCCCGCTGGCACCACGGCCATCAGCTCGTCTTGTACCAACGGCCGCGACGCCATGCCGGCGCCGCGTGGCTCGCGCGGAATAAAGCCCAGGTCGCAGCGGCCTTCCGCCACCCATTGCTCAATCTCGGAGTAATCGCCCATCAGCAACTCATAATCGACGTCCGGATGATCGACGCGAAACCGCGCGATCACCGGCGGCAGTACATGGGTCGCCACACTCGAAAACGTACCGATACAGATCTTGCCACGCATGAGCCCTCGCATCTCGTCCACGCGTCGCTGCAGACGGCCAAACTCTTCGCATAACGCCTCGACCGCCGGCATGACCTGCCGCCCGTCGGCAGAAAGCACCACGCCCTCGCGGCTGCGGTCAAGCACCTTAAAACCCCAGTCTGCCTCAAGGTCGCCCACCATGCGGCTCACGCCCGACTGCGAATAGCTCAGCCGCTCTGCAGCACGCGTAAAGCTGCCGGCACGCACCGTCTCGAGCAGCACTTGCATCTTTTGGATATTGGTCTCCACGGCACGTCTCCACCTTTGCATGAGTTTTTGTCATGTTTGCCATGCATTATATTCGTTTTTCTTCTAAAGCCAGTTCACCCATAGTGAACATGCTCGGATATAGAGGGGATGTCAGCGCATGAACAACGGACTGTTTACGTACTTAGCAGCATTGCTATTGTTTGGCTCCAACGGCATCATCGCCGCTGCCATCGCGCTGCCGAGCTCCGATATCGTGCTCCTGCGCACGTTTTTGGGCGCACTCTCGCTTGTCACCATCCTCGCCATCACCCAACGCCATAAGTTGCAGGCGCCATCTCGCCCCCGCGAAGCCGCAGCCCTCCTCCTCTCGGGAGCCGCGCTGGACGCCAGCTGGATTTTTCTGTTCCGCGCCTACCAGACGATCGGCGTCGGCGTATCCTCGCTGCTGTACTACTGCGGCCCCATCATCGTTATGGCCCTCTCCCCGCTCATTTTTGGCGAGAAGCTGACCGGCGGTAAAATTACCGGCTTCATAGCCGTCGCCTGCGGCGCCTTCCTCATCGCGGCCCAAGGTCTGGGCGGCAATATGCCCATCGCGGGCATCGTGTGCGGCATCGCCTCGGCCTTCTGCTACGCGTTGATGGTCATTGCCAGCAAGGGAGCGCCACATATCGAAGGTCTCGAGAACTCCACGCTCCAGGTGAGTGCCGCCTTTGTAACCGCGTTGATCCCTACGCTCTTCACGCAAGGTGCCCCCTCGTTCCTCTCCCCCAGCATTGCCGCCGGCATCGATTGGCGCGCCGTTGCCATGCTCGGCATTGTCAACACCGGACTCGGTTGCCTGCTCTACTTTAGCGCCGTCGCCAAACTGCCCGTGCAGACCGTCGCCGTCGTCGGCTACCTTGAGCCGCTTTCGGCCGTCGTGTTCTCGGCCGTCCTTTTGGGCGAAACCATAACACCGGTCCGCCTGATGGGCGCCGCGTTTATCATCGGCGGCGCGATTTTTTGCGAACTCGCCGGCAAACGCGCAAACACCAAGGCTGGCATCGCCCAGACAGCACGTGCTTAATAGCCCCTGCTCTGAAATACTACCTGCGTACATGAATAATCCCCAGATGGGGATTATTGTCTAAAACACCCCGATGTGCCAAACTGCTCTTATATGTATAAAGATGGCATAAAGGTCTACTGCTCTTTGCAGAGGCCAGATGTCCAAGGGAGTCCACGTGGCACAGAACAAGCTGGAGGCAAGCCTCCAAGACCAGCGTAGTCAAGGCGGGCATGGAGCCATTCCCCTCTCCGCTGGCATGCTGCTCGTAACGCTCGGCGTCGTCTACGGTGACATCGGCACGAGCCCCATGTACACCATGAAATCAATCGTCGCCAACAACGGCGGCATCGGCACCGTCAGCGAAGATATGATCCTTGGCGCGCTTTCGCTCGTCATCTGGACCATGACGCTCGTGACCACGGTCAAGTACGTGGTAATCGCCATGAAGGCCGATAACCACAACGAAGGCGGCATCTTCGCCCTGTTCAGTCTCGTGTGCAAGGTGGCACCGTGGCTGATTCTGCCCGCCATGATCGGCGGCGCGGCGCTGCTCGCCGACGGCATCCTCACCCCCGCGGTCACGGTCACCACAGCCATCGAGGGTCTGCGCACCATCGAGTGGGGCCACGCGCTATTGGGTGACGGGCAAACCAACGTCATCATTATTACCATCATCATTATCTGCGGCCTATTTGCCATGCAGCGCGCCGGCACCTCGTCAATCGGCAAGCTGTTCGGCCCGCTTATGACGCTATGGTTCCTGTTCCTGGCGGGCGCCGGCCTGTTCAACATGCTCGGCAACCTGTCCATCCTACGCGCGCTCAACCCCATCCGCGGCATCATGTTCCTGTTCTCGCCCATCAACCACTCGGGCATCATGGTGCTCGGCTTCGTCTTCCTGTCGACGACCGGCGCCGAGGCGCTCTATTCGGACATGGGTCACGTGGGCAAGGCTAACATTTACGCATCCTGGCCGTTCGTAAAGGCGGCCCTCATCCTTAACTATCTGGGTCAGGGCGCTTGGCTGCTCGCCAACAACTCCAATCCCCAGATGCAAGCGATGGATATCGTCAACCCGTTCTATATGATGCTTCCCGAGCCCCTGCGCCCCTTTGCCATCGTGCTTTCGGCCGTAGCGGCCATCATCGCCTCGCAGGCGCTCATTACCGGCTCGTTCTCGCTGGTATCCGAGGCCACGCGTCTCAACCTTATGCCGCATCTGCGCATCCACTACCCCAGCGACACCAAGGGCCAGCTCTATATTCCGCTTGTCAACAACATCATGTGGGTCGGCTGCATCTTCATCGTGCTGTTGTTCCAAAACTCCGAGCGCATGGAGAGCGCCTATGGCCTCGCCATTACCGTGACCATGCTCATGACCACGACGCTTTTGACGAGCTACATCGCCGGCATCCTCAAGCACAAGCTGGGTGCCTGCGTCTTCGCCCTGCTCTTTGGTGCCATTGAGCTGTGCTTCTTCGCCTCGTGCCTCACCATGTTCTTTGACGGCGGCTACGTCATGATCTTCCTGGCCGCACTGCTGTTCGGCCTTATGTATGTGTGGCGTCGCGGTACCGCCATCGAGCGCACGCAGACGATTCTGCTGCCCGTCTCCAAGTACATTGACCAGCTCAACCGCCTGCGCAACGACGAGACCTACCCCGTACTCGCCGACAATCTGGTGTTCCTCACCAACAGCCCCGATCCGCTCACACTCGACCGCGACGTGCTCTATTCCATCCTGGACAAACATCCCAAGCGCGCTAAGGCATATTGGTTCATCAACGTACACGTTACCGACGAGCCCTATACGCACGAGTATTCCGTTGAGACCTTTGGCACAGACTTCCTGTTCCGCGTGCGCTTGGACCTGGGCTTTAAGGTCAATCAGCGCATCAACGCCTACCTGCGCCAGATCGTTGGCGACCTGATGGCATCGGGTGAGTTGCCACCGCAGCATCACACCTACTCCATCTACGAGACACGCGGCAACGTGGGCGACTTCCGTTTTTGCATGCTGCGCAAGATGCTTGCCCCCGAAACGGACATCAACCGCAACGACCATCGCGTCATGGCCATCAAGTACGCCGTCCGCCGCGCCTGCGGAAGCCCGGCACGTTGGTATGGCCTCGAGAACTCGGCCATCATCATCGAGTACGTGCCGCTGTTTGCCCGCATGCGCCCGGCCGTTAAGCTCGTGCGCACCCAGGTGCCGCTCGAGGTTCAGATCGAAGAGGCCGAGGAAATGGAAGTCGACATCTTCTCGGACGACCTGGTCAACGGCAACGAGGCCGGCAAGAGCATGAACGTCGATCCCACCGAGCTGCTCGAGAGCGTCGCCGATACACCCGAGCAACAGCAACTCGACGGACTCGAGAGCACCCAGCTCAACGACGCCAACTTCTAGCGACGTCACAAATCAACGACAGCGGCCCTGCACCTCACGAGAGACGCAGGGCCGCTTTGCATTGCAGCAAAGCTAACGGCTACGAACGACGCGGCTCGGGAACCACAAGCCTATCGGGGCTTGCGCCCTCGGCATCCATCAGGCTCACGTAGCGAATCGACGGATCCCCATACATCGCGTAGTAATAATTGCCCGTGCGCGCGCTAAAGCATCCGGTGTAGATAGTCTTCTCGAACTTGCCATCGCCCATCCTGGACGCTCCCTCGATCATCACCACGCCCTCGAGCGAGCGGAACATGCGAACGACGTTTTCGGTCTCGCTCTCCTTTTGCGGATAATTGGCATTGAGGTACGCCGCCTTTACAAAACGGCTCGGCGAATAGCAGTCACCCGGAATACCGCGCATGCCGGCACCCGCGCCATAGGGCTTGAGCTCGGCGCCACGCCATGTCGCCGTCTGAGGAAAATCGCTTGTGGCGGTGATATAGGTGCGGAGGTTTTCCATGTGCCACGGGAAGGTCGGCTGGTTGGCAAGGGTGTCGACCGGATCGTCGTATACATGCAGGCCGTCAGCCATCATCTCGACCACGATGCTGCGCTGGCTGTCGCCGATAATCCAATGGAGCAGCGACACGCCCAGCCCCTCTCCTGCAGATTTGGCAACAATCACCGTGTCGCGCAGCGCGGCCTCGACCTCATCGACCGTCGAGAACGTCGCTGCCACCCACAGGGGAAACTCATAGGCCGCGATATTGGTCTTTCCATCAACCGGCCCCTCGGCATACTCGGCATAACCCGGAAAATTGAGGCCCGCTACGGCGAGGCCCGCATCGTTGCCGCAATCGAAGAACATAGGGTAGTTCTTGTAATCGATGCACATACCGATCACCGCGTGTGCCGCTGTCGCGTCGTCGATAAACGAATACGGAATGTGGAACCCGCGCGGCATCACGCGAACCTGTTGGCCGTAGTCAAAGCTCCAGTCGAGGTTGCGGCCTAGATACATGTGGCCAGAATTATCGGTAAATCGAATACTCGTGCACATAGCGCCTCCTAGCTTTACGTTCTTGCTAATTTCATTGTCTCCAAACAAAAAGGCGCTAAACACAAAAGCCCGGACATGACAACAATGTCACGCCCGGACTATTCAAGCAGGATAAACTCAACCAAGTTAACCCCGCAGGTCGTCTAAGGGGTCAAAGTGCCGCAGATTGCCACGAAAGAGGAGCGAAGCGTACTTAAGGTACGCGAGCGACGATTGAGCGGCAAGGTGCGGTGCTTTGGTCCCCTTAGACCAACTTTCCAAGACAGTGATCGATCATATGCTGGACCATCTGCGCCTCGAAGCCGACGAAGTCCTGCTTGCGCTCGCGCATCTTGCCGTCGACGATCACGTCATAAGCGACCTTGCACTTGATATAGCGCGTGGACTTGGTGATCTCCTCGTGCGTCAGGCAGCTCTCCTCCATCTTGCTGGCGCCCAGGCCAAACACCAGACGGGGGTTGTAAAGCACGTGGGGCTCACCGGCGTCGTCCAGATAGACGCAGACCTTCTTGGTGACGCCGATCTGGTTGGCAGCAAGGCAGCCGGCATCATCGAGTGACTTGATGGTATCGATCAGGTCCTGAGCAACCGACTCGTCCTCGACGGTCGCAACCTCGCAACGCTGAGACAAAATAGCCTCGTCGTGGCAGAGCTCTTTAATCATACGTTCCTCCATAGGGGTCGTTGTAACCGCTTAAGTATACGGTACCCACACATTTTCATGCGAAAAATACCGTCCGTCTGCTACAAAGCGCCGAACATCAACATGCGAGGAACAACAGCGTCGTAAAGGGGCTATAGTGGGTGAGTTCGTGTCAATCGGCCTAAACTCGGGGCCGAACAAGGAAAGGGTATGCATGGACGAACTATTTCACGTCAGCGAGCGCAAGTCCACAATCGGGACCGAACTTCGCGCTGGCCTGACAACATTCCTGGCGATGGCCTACATCATCGCCGTCAACCCCGCGGTGCTCTCGGGCGCTGGCATCGATGCGGGAGCGCTCGCCTGCGCCACCTGCCTGGGCGCCGGCATCATGACCATCTGCATGGGCATCTTCGCCAACCGCCCGCTCGCCTGCGCGTCGGGCTTAGGCGTCAACGCGATGATCGCCGGAATCACCACCACCGTCTGCGGCGGTGACTGGCACGTGGCCATGAGCGTCATCTTCCTTGAGGGCATCGTCATCTTGCTGCTCGTGCTTTGTGGCCTGCGCGAGGCCATCATGGACGCCATCCCGGTTGTCCTGCGTCACGCCATCTCGGTGGGTCTGGGCCTGTTTATCGCCATGATCGGCCTGTGCGACGCTGGCATCATCACCGCTGGCGCCGGTACGCTCGTCGGCCTGGGCGACATCGCCTCCCCCACCTTTATCGTCGGCATCATCTCCATCGTCGTGACGGTTGCCCTGGCTTCCCGCAACGTGCCGGGCTCGCTGCTCATCGGCATCATCGTCGCCGTTATCGCCGGTATCCCGCTGGGCGTCACCCACGCCCCCGAGGGCCTCATCGCCCCGCTCGACTTCTCGAGCATCGGTGGCCCCATCGCCGACGCCGGCGGCGTGCCCGCCATCGTCAAGGTCCTTACCGACCCCACGCTCCTCGTCATCTCGTTCTCGCTGCTCATGAGTGACTTCTTCGACACCATGGGCACCGCGATGGCCGTGGCCAAGCAGGGCGAGTTCCTCACCGACGACGGCAACGTCGAGGATATCAAGGAGATCTTGATCGTCGACTCCGCCGCCGCTGCTGTGGGCGGTTTCATGGGTGTCTCCTCCATCACCACCTTCGTCGAGTCCACTTCCGGCGCCGCCGACGGTGGCCGCACGGGCCTCACCTCCGTCACCACCGGCGTGCTGTTCATTCTCGCCGCGTTCTTCTCCCCCATCGTCACCATCGTTTCCAGCGCCGCCACCTGCGGTGCCCTGGTCTACGTCGGCTACCTCATGATGAGCGAGGCCTCCGAGATCGACTGGTCCGACGTGTCTCAGGGTTTCCCGGCGTTCATGATTGTCGCCGGCGTGCCCTTCACCTACTCCATCTCTGCCGGCATTGGCCTGGGCTTTATCGCCTACGTGATCGTCGCGCTCTTTAAGGGCGAGGCCTCCAAGATCAAGCCGCT
>OIWP01003230.1_pt1 | contig 14028 bp, 9 predicted proteins | sample 1587661 | NCBI WGS metagenome assembly OIWP01 (sample SAMEA3888899, study PRJEB22519) | human gut metagenome | biome: human gut; feature: human-associated habitat; material: faeces | place: Denmark | collected 2010 | reverse complement strand
TCAAGGAATATATCGGGCGGATTATGACCTATGGCTGGCAGGGTAACGCCAGCACATCATGGATGACCGATGACCCGGAGGACGCCAGCAAGATGGCCGGGGCAATCGCCACCCAGCTTCTTGTCTGGGAAACGGTTGTCGGTGAGCGTGACAGCCAGTTTAACCATGTGGATGCCAATGCCCAGGGAAAAAACAACGTGGCGGAATATATCAGCAGCAGTCATCCGCTGCGCAGCCAGATTTTCAGCCAGTATTCCGCCATTGAGAGCGCCGTGAAGCGGCACACCATGCTGCCCAGCTTTTTCAGCAGCAGCGCAAACGCCGGAGCTTATGAGCTGAAATGGGACGGCGAAAAGTATTCCGTCACCCTGACGGACACCAACAATGTGCTGGGTGATTACACCTTTACCAGCAGCACCACCGGCCTGAACTTTTCGGTGGACGGCAACCAGCTCACTATCACATCCAATCAGGCCATCAAAGGCTCTGTGACGGTGAAAGCGGAGAAGATCACCGCCCAGCGCAGCGGCGTTGTGGTTTGGACAGACGGCAATATCGGTGGCGGCATACAGGATTTTGCCACTTATGGAGCTACCGTTTCCGATCAGATGGTGGGCTATCTCAATCTGGAAGTCAAAACCGGCAACATGAAGCTGATTAAGACTTCTGAGGACGGCAAGGTAGAGGGCATTTCCTTCACGATTACCGGCGAGGGATACAGCGCCACCAAGACCACCAATTCGGCGGGCGAAATCGACATCACCGACCTCAATCCCGGCGTTTATACCGTGACCGAGCAGTCTATTGACAAATATGAACCCCAGGCTACCCAGCGCGTGACCATTGTCTGCGGCCAGACGGCCACCGTGAACTTTAACAACGTGCTGAAGCGCGGCAGTCTGGAGGTCACAAAGACCAGCGAGGACGGTCTGGTGGAGGGAATGACCTTCCATCTCTATGGGACTTCTCTTTCGGGCCTGCCGGTGGATGAATACGCTGTGACCGACTCCAGCGGTGTGGCGAGGTTTGAAAACGTCCTCATCGGCTCCGACTTCGTGCTGGAGGAGGTTGATACGCCGATCCGCTATGTGGTGCCGGAGGCCCAGAGTGACACGATTGCCTGGAACGAAGTCACAAATAAAAGCGTGAACAATGTGCTGAAAAAGTTCCGCGTCACCGTAACCAAGAGCGATGTGGAAACCGGATCACCCCAGGGCGACGGTTCTCTTGCAGGAGCCACCTATGGGCTTTACAAAGGCGACACCCTTATCGACAGCTATACCACCGATGAGAACGGTCAGTTCACCACGAATTATTATGTCTGCGATTCCGACTGGACGATCCGTGAAATCAACCCCAGCGAGGGCTATCTGCTGGATTCCACCATTCACAAGGTAGGTGCGGAGCCGGAACTGTATGAGATCGAGCTGAACGACACCGCCAACGATGTGACCGAGCAGGTTATCAAAGGCGACATCGCCATCATCAAGCATACCGACGACGGAGAAACCCAGATCGAAACCCCGGAAACCGGTGCGGAGTTCCAGATTTATCTCAAGGCGGCAGGCAGCTATGACGCTGCAAAGGAATCTGAGCGCGACGTTCTCACCTGTGACGAGAATGGTTTTGCACAGTCCAAGATGCTGCCCTATGGCACCTATATCGTTCACCAGACGAAGGGCTGGGAAGGCCGAGAGCTGATGGACGATTTTGAAGTGTATATTGCTCAGGACGGCCAGACCTACCGCTATCTCATCAACAACGCCAACTTTGAGAGCTTCATCAAGGTGGTCAAGGTGGACGCGGAAACCGGCGTTACCATCCCCTATGCAGGAGCCGGGTTCCAGATTTATCGTCCCGATGGAAGCAAGGTGGAAATGACCTTCACCTATCCGACCCCGACCACGATTGATACGTTCTACACCAATTCCGAGGGCTACCTGGTAACGCCCGAAAAGCTGGAGTATGGTTCCAGCTACTCTTTGGTTGAGGTACAGGCACCCTATGGCTATGTGCTGGACAGCACACCGGTGTATTTTGATGTGACCGAGGACGCTTCCAGCGAGGAAGGCGGCGTGACGGTCATTGAGGTCACCAAGCCCAATATGGCGCAGAAAGGCGTCATCAAGGTCAGCAAGACCGGCGAGGTGTTCTCTACCGTCACGGAATCCAACGGGGTATATCAGCCGGTGTATGACGTAACCGGCCTGTCCGGTGCGGTGTTTGAGATCACGGCGCTGGAGGACGTTTATACGTTGGACGGTACGCTGCGTTATTCTGCGGGCGAGGTGGTGGACACCATTACCACCGGCGAGGATGGCACAGCCCAGAGCCAGCCTCTCTATCTGGGCAAGTTCCAGGTCAAGGAAATCGAGTTCCCCTACGGCATGGTGGATACCGGCGAAAATGTCACCAACGTGGAGCTGGTGTATGCAGGTCAGGAAGTAGAGATCACCGAAACTTCCGCCAGCTTCTACAACCAGCGCCAGAAAGTACAGGTCGCTCTGAATAAGCTGCTGGAGCAGGATGAAGCCTTCGGCATCGGTATGAATGGCGAGATTTCCGCTGTCACCTTTGGCCTGTACGCGCAGGAGGATATTACCGCAGCGGATGGTTCCGTTATTCCGGCAGACGGGCTTCTGGAGATCGTTTCGGTGAATGAGAACGGTCAGGCCACTTGTGCTACCGACCTGCCCTTTGACAGCTTCTATCTGAAGGAACTGTCCACGGACAGCCATTATCTGCTGAACGGCGAAACCTTCCCGTTCACCTTTGAATACGGCGGGCCGTCCGTTGCTGTGGTGGAGATTGCCGCAAACGACGGTGAGGCTATCACCAACGAGCTGATTCGTGGTGAAATCCACGGCCTCAAAACAGACGAGAACGGCGCTGGCCTGGGTGGGGCTGTGATTGGCCTCTTTAAGAGTGATGAAACCGAATTTACGGCAAAAAATGCCCTTGCCACCACCACCTCTGCGGATGACGGCAGCTTCTCCTTCTCCAATGTGCCGTATGGAAATTGGGTGCTGAAAGAGCTGGAAAGCCCGGAAGGGTTTGTCCTCTCTGATGAGATCTTCTCCGTTACCATTGAGGAAGATGGACAGGTTGTGGAAATCTCTCTCGCCAATGAGCGGGTTTATGGCGACCTGCGCCTTACCAAAGTGGATAAGGATTACCCGGACAACAAGCTGACCGGTGCCGAGTTTGAGGTATATCGTGATACCAACGGCAACAAGGAGCTGGACGAGGGCGACGAGCTGCTGGGCAAGCTGGAGGAAACCAGCACCGGTATCTATGAGATGTCCCATATCCTCTACGGCGGTGTGTTCGTGAAGGAAACCAAAGCGCCGGAGGGCTACCTGTTGGATGAAAACGCCTACTATGTGGAGATTGTCGAGAACGGCAAAATTTACGAAGTGGAAAATGAAGCCGGAAAGGGCTTTGTCAATGCGGCACAGACCGGCTCCCTGCGGATCGAAAAGACATCCAGCGACGGCAAGGTGGAAGGGTTCTCCTTCCGCGTGACGGGTGCCAATGGTTATGACCAGACATTCAAGACCGACAGCACCGGCAAGATTGAGATCACCGGGCTGCGCGTGGGCGATTACACCGTATCGGAGGTATCGGACAATGCCAGCGCTAACTATGTGCTGCCTGCTGATAAGACGGTGACGATCTTTGCGGATAAGACCACCGTTGCACAGATGCACAACGAACTGCGCGACACCCCGAAAACCGGTGATGAGAGCAAACCGTGGCTGTGGATGACCCTGATGGGCGTATCTGCCGCCGGAGCCGCTGTTCTGGGGATTGCGGCCTATGTGAGCAAGCGCCGGAAAGACGAAGAATCCGCTGAATAATACAGCGGTCAAAATTTGTGACAGGAGGAATTGACTATGGAATTGAAAACCATCATTGCGGTAGGATTGGTACTCTTTATCCTCGGCGGGCTGATCTTTCTCAAGGTCAGAAGCCGGAAGAAGTAATCCAGCGGGGGGGCGGCTTTGCGGGGCCGCCCCTTTACATATCCCAAAAAAGGACGAAAGGAGTGTGGTTTTGATGAGAGAACGATTTGAACAGCGGTTATTCCGTATCTTTGCCCAGGCGGGATATTCGCCGGTGCAGCTTCTAACGATCACCCCGGAAGAAATGGTGGAGATTCCCGGTATCACCGTCCCCAATATCCGCGCGGTACTTTGTGTTCAGAACAAAGTGCTGGCGGATCGGAACAAGGTTCGCAGCGGCAAGCTGGTAGAGGCACTTTTGAAGGAGGCCGAGGAAAGCGGGTGTTGCCATGAGTGAACTGCATCTGCTGGACATCCTTGCCGCACGGCGAGGGTGCTTTATCTCAGACCTGAATCTTTCTCCTATTCTTCGGAGGGCGGCCCTTTTAGACCTGTGCAGAATGGAGGAAAACAAATTTCCTCTTTCTCAATGGCAGGATTCCGTGCGATACCTGACCGGTATTGAGAAGGACTTTACAAGCGAAAAGCAAATCAGGGATTTTATTCTGAATGAGATGGAGGTGAATTAAGTGGAAAAACAGGCTTTTGAATATGGAGGATTTCATTTTATTCCAGAGCGAAGATTTACAGCGGAAGAAAACAGCTTTTTAGCGATTTCCCGCAGGCAGCGCCTTGATAAAGAATTGGGCTTTTGTAAACCAGGCTATGCCTATAAAAGCAAATATCCCTATTCTCATGAGAGTTTTTACGCTGCGTCACCCGATAAGGAGTGCGACTTATTCCGGTGTGTAGAAAATGGGAAACTGTATCTGCCCTGTACGAACGATTTGCAGGAATATATGGAACAGCCTAAAAAAGAAAGGAACCGAACCCATGAACGATGAGCACAGTTTAAGGCGTATGGCAGGCGATTATGAGATCATCCAGGCCATCCACATCGGTGATCGGGAAATCGTTCTGGGAGAAAAGCCCCAGAGCGAAAGCGGTGATAAGTATATGTGTGCCTTCTGCCAGCAGAATGAGTTGTTTGCGGCGTACAGCGAGGTCATGTGCAGCGACAACTATGCGGAGATGGTAAAGATGTTCGGTGAGCGCGTTACCGAGCAGGCCGAGAAAACCCGTGTGGCGATGAACAAGCCCAAAATACAGGGAATTGATGACCACCCCCTCACGGCCAGCGATTGTACCGTATTGTCCTATGATGACGACTTGAATAACAAAATTGTGGTCATCAAGCCGGAGGTGCTGCGCCGGGAGTACCGCAGGGCTACCTGCCAGTTAAAGCTCTGCACAGGCGGATTTGGTGCTTATCCTCGCAGCCGTGGTTCAGCCTGCTTCTGCATCGACCTCTATACCGGAAAAGAAAGCCGGTATGAGCGGATGGACATTCTTGGCACTATGGAGCCGGAGAAACTGCCCGGATGGGCAAGGCACGGGCTGCTGACTGTTCAGCAGGAACGGGCGAAAAAAGAACCGCACAAAGGCGAGAAGGAGGAGCGATGAACGTGCGTATCAATCAAGGATATGTGATTACGGATTCCATTCACATTGGAAAAGCGGAATTTGTGATCGGTGAAATGTCAAACACACCGGCCCCCTTTGTCACATGGGAGTGTAAGGATGGAAACAACTATTTCTGGGGTCATTACCTGACAACCCGCAAGGCTGCGGAGCGCGACCTGTTGGAGCGCGCAGTTCAGGAACTGGAGTATCAAACCCGCAGGCAGGCCGAGATGGAGCCGCAGGATTCCCCCTGGGGAGAAATCCAGACCCGTGAAACCCTCTGCCCCGGAGCGTATTCTGTCAGCACAGCAGGACATGGCGGCGTTATGGTGCGCCGGGAACTGGCGGAAAAGGTGTTCCGAAAGGAAGCGCGGGAGTGTGGCTTTATGGAGGGAGCGTGGCTCTGCTACGAAGAGGATTGTGACGGGCCGGTAGCCCTGCGAGAACTGATGGACAAAAAGATGTATCAGGCTCCCGTCAACCAGTATTTCCGCCCTGGTGAATATGAAGCAGTCATCAACCGCAGCTTACAGACCTATCATCCCGAATACTGGCAGGCACGGGCAAAGGATTTGAAGGAAAAAGGCCAGCCTTCTATCCAACGAAAAAAGAAGGAGCGTGAACGATAATGGAACTGGAAATCATCAGTATGACCCCGCAGGAACGGATGTACTCTTACAGCCAGAGCAGCCAGATCGAGGCCCAGATCGGCTGTATCGGCCACCTGCGCGGTGATTTTGGCGCTGGCCAAGAGTTTTTCACCTCATGGTTTGAGCATCGTGGAGAGTACAAGACCGACGAGTTCAAGGCGGAGTTTGATGAAGTGGTCAACAGCCTGCGGGAGAAAAACGGGCTGCTTTTCAGCCGGGACAGCATGATCCGCTATTGCCGGCAGCGCCCGGAAGCCGAGATGGTGGGCAATTACTGCACCGAGTACGGCTTCAAGCTGAAAACTGTCCAGCACACCTATATGCTGCGGTGCAATCCCAATTATGGGGACTACAATTTTTACCTCTATGCTTATGTTGGCCGGTTCTTGGAGCACCACATGGAAAAGGCCCAGCAAGGTATCCGATTTATCACCCCCGGCTACAAAGAAATCTTCCGTATCCCGGACGGCGATAGCATCCGCATTTTCACTGGTGGCGGAGAAACCCGTGACCGAATCTGTCGGTTTATCGACGAAACCCACTTTGAAACCAGCGGCGACTATCCCAGCGCCCTCTATCATATCTGTGAGTTTGCGGAACGTCTGGAGAAAACCCACGGAAGTGTCATTCCTCTGCGTTCTTCTCTGCCGCCCAACTGTTTGAGTATTCTCCCTTCCAGCGGAGAGCTGATTGTCATCACGCGGGGCGAAAAAGGATATTTGCCTTCGGATATGCAAATCAAAGGAAAATCCAATCAGGAGGTGGCGGAGATCGCAAACCATGCTTCTGGCGTTACCAAAGCACAGGAGGCCGCAATGCTGGCAGGCTCCATGTTTGGCTGGCAGACACCCGCCGCCGATCCCAAGAACTACGATGAGCAGGGCCAGCCCATCCGTCCGAAGCAAAGAGATCGGGGTGATGCCCGATGAGTGAGGACAAACACATTATCTGGAGCAATTACGATCTGGATTATGAGGACTGGCGTGGCGATCTGGAAACAGAATACCCGGAGCTGTCCGAGGATGAACGTATCTCTCTGATGTATGAAATCAACGGGCATTATCTGGACGATGAGCGCATGAACCTCGATGTGCAGCTTTCCCAGCCCATTTTGGTTGTAGGCGACCTGGGCCTGTGGTATGGGCGGCGTATGGGGTATAAGGAAATCCCCAGCGGCAATATCCGGGACTGCCTGTATTCCGACACAGATTACTCCACCTGGTATGTGGATCGGCTGGGCGATCTGCGGTGCGACGCCATTCACCATGACGGCACCAACCATTATCTTTATCGAGTTTATAAGGACGGTGTGCGAGATTCCCAGATCGAACTTCTGAAAGAAAAACTGTATCGCGGCACAGCGACCCGCGCCGATATAACGAGAGTGACCCGCAGACTGGGCGACGACATCGCCAAAGTCTACGGGTTTTCCATTCCCCGGCAGCGGCAGGCCGCAGCAATCGAAAAATAAAAAAGGAGGTGCGCCGGATGGCGATTCGATATAAAGCCCTGACGGAGCTGTACCAGGAAACACAGCGAAAGGTCACAGCTCCGGCAGAATGGCAGCAATTTCTTACGTCTGCTTGCCGTAACTACCGGCTTTCATTTGACGAACAACTGCTTGTCTATGCCCAGCGCCCGGACGCTACCGCCGTCCTGGAGATCGAGCGATGGAACAAGCGGTTCGGACGCTGGGTGAACCGGGGCGCAAACGGAATTGCCGTATTTGACGGTGAGCATAGTGGCAAACAGCGGCTGAAATACTATTTTGATGTTTCCGATACCCACGCTGGCCGATTTGCCCGTCCAGTTCCCCTGTGGACGGTACGCCCGGAATATACGCCGGACATCATCGAGGCGATGGAAAACAGCTTCGGAGAACTGGAGCAAAAGGACGATTTGGGCGCGGCGCTTCTCTCTGCGGCAAAAAATGCGGTAGAGGACAATATCCACGATTATCTTTCCGAGCTGTCCTATCTGACCAAAGGCAGTTTTCTGGAGGAATTGGACGAGTACAACGTGGAAGTGATGTACCGGCGGGCATTGCAGGCCAGCATCGGATATATGCTGGTGGTGCGCTGCGGCCTTGATCCGTCCGAATACTTTGAGGACGATGATTTTCGGGACGTGCTGAATTTCAATACGCCTGAAACATTGAACGCCCTGGGCGTGGCTACCGGGGACATCTCTCAGATGTGCCTTTCTGAAATTGCCCGCACGACCCTTGCCCTGCAAAGACAACCTCAAAAAGAAAATCGCACGTTTGAAACCGCACAGCAAAATCGGTATCCTGTAACTGAACAGGAAACCAAGCAGCCGGAAAGGAGCAATGAATATGGCCGAGATCACATACAGCAGGCAGGGCGATTACAACCTGCCGAATCTTCTGCCCCCGCAGGAGCCGGAAGTGGCTCTTGGGAAATACGCATTACTGCGCCGGAAGTTCCTGAAGGAGAACCGCAGGATCACCTACACCAATCTGTTGACCAGCGGGAAACTGAACAGTCATCTGGCGGAGATCGAGCAGACGGCACTCTCCCGGATGGATCAGGTAGTGGCGCAGATGGCCAAGACCGAGGGCGTGACGGAGGAACTGAAAGCCCGCGATCCGATGAAGTGGGTGCAACTCATGAACAACCTTCGGAACGCGGCGGAGGAAACGATCCTCACGGAGCTGATTTACAGCTAACCGATACGGAGCAAGCGGACAGCCAGGAGCTGCCCGCTTTTCTTGATGAAAAGCAGATCATGGCTGTTATCGCCAACAAGGACGACGACCTCAAATACAAAAAGCAGCAGATCGAGCTGTTCTTCTCCGTTCACACCGACCAGCGGGAACGGGCGGAGTATCTCAAATCCGCCTATCAGGACAGATACACCGAGATCATCGCAGATGGTCAGCGCCTGGGCTATAAGCCGCAGGAGGACGGGCTTCTCATGTGGGAGGGTTCCTACCTTTCCCGCACAAAGGAATCGGTGTTCTCGTGGGATTTGGTGGCCGGATGGACAGCACAGCTCATTGACAAAAAGGAATACTTCATTCAGACGGACATCCGCCAGCTCCCCACCCAGGAGAGCCAGCAGATGTCCCTTTTTGATTTCCCGTCCTTTGGCAGTTCCACTCCGTCCGAGGGCGAGCCGCAGCGTTTTCTCTTTCCAAGTCAGGAGCTTTCTCAGCAGGTCATTGACGAGGCGCTGTGCATTGGAGCCAACGATCAGAACAGCCGCCTCATCATTTGTGCCTATTTCAAAAAGGATAAACCTCTGGAGGACAACGCCCGGTTCCTGATGGAACACTATGAAGAAAATGGCGCGGGCTTTTATCTGGATAGCCGGAAGTATTCCATTTGGTACAACGCCGAAGGTATTCATGTGGCAGAGGGTGAAACTGCACAGCGCACATCAGCCACGTTGATCCCCTGGGAACAGGCAGCCAAGCGCATCCGGGAATTGCTGGATTTGGGCCGGTATATGCCCCAGAGTGAACTTGACCGGGTAGACGGGTACGAGCGCCAGCAACGAGCCGCCCAGCTATGGTATCTGCGACAGGATTTTGCAGAAGGAACCGCCGATGCGGGGTTCCTTCCCACCATAAACGCCATTTACAACACCCATAGAGGCTTTCCAGAAGAAAGCGCAGCCATAAGCGATTTGTTAGGCCATCCAGAGGGATTGCAGAACTTACGGGATGAGCTGGAGCAGTTTGTCCAGGCATACGGAGAGAACCGTGAACTTCTCCGATTCCATTTCCACCGCCCGCAAAAACTGCTGGAGCAGCTTGCTGATTTACAGCGGGAGCCGCTGCATTTTACCGCCGCCGAGGGATATGATCCCCAGCGGCGTTTCTTCATCTCCGGCGATGAGATCGACAATCTCCTGCGCGGTGGAAAGAGCGGCACGGACTATCGGTTGGCGGTGTACTCCTTTTATCGCAACCACTCTGATCGGAAGGAACGAGAAGATTTCTTAAAGCATTATCACGGGGAATACAGCGGACACAGCGGTGGAAACGATGATGTGACCTATCAGCTCAGCAAGGGCGTTCATTTCAGCCACGGCAGTCTTTCAGAACCCTATGCCAAAGTGGAACTGAAATGGAATACGGTGGAGAAGCGCGTCAGCGCCATGATCGCACAAGGCCGGTTCCTGAGTGATGATGACCGGGCCGCCATGCCCCAATATGAGAAGCACCAGCTCGCACAGTGCATCCGAACCTTCTTTGAGAATGTTCCCCAGGAGCAGCCCCACCCCTATCCGTATGGCTTTGATTATTGGGAAGGTGTAAAGCTCATTGAGCCGCAGCTCGACGACCCGGCCCGCGTGGAAGAAATCTATCAGATGATGCTTCCTGTCTGGGAGGCCACCCCGCAGGATGACCGGATGTACGATTTGCGGCAACGGGCATTTGAGAATCTGACCGCATACCGTCAAGGCACTTTTACCCTGTTTGCAGAGAAAAAGGAGCCGGTGCCGCCGCAGGCTGTGCAGGAACCGCAGAAAGCCTATGATTTGGGGTTCGGGCATCTGGGAAATGGGCTGACCATTTGGAACCGGCTGGAAGAAGTTGACGGGGACTATCGCACGGTTGCCCATATTGCGCCGGATCGCACGGTGCAAATTTACGACGAAGAAATGCCCCAGGAGGTTCGGGACAGGATTCAGCAGGTGGCCGACTCCTCGGAGATGACGGTTTCTGCCACGCAGAATGCGCCCGTATTCTCGGTGCCGCCCAAACAAGAACCGCCTCAAAAAGAAGAACCGGCAGACCCCTACCCGGAAGTGGCCGCCCAGGTGCTGCGCCTTATCGGGGAATTTGACGGCTCCCGCATGGGCTACGGAGAGGACGATGCCCAGGCGGTGGCGAACATCGCCCAGCAACTTCACAACACAGCCCAGCGGCAGGAAATCCGTGCGCTGCTGCAATCCTTCCTCGACCATGCAGACCCGGAAGAAGAAGTCGCGGCAGATGTTGCGCTCTGCATGGAGCAGATCGACGAGCTGCCCCAGCCCCTCACCCAAGACCAAGCCCTTTTGGAGCAGGCAAAAGAACTGATCGACCAGTTCTGCCAAGAAGAATATGACAGCTATGCCGATTTCAGCGATCTGGAGAACGTAGGAATTGCCTATACCACGGTCACAGACGAAGAAATTCCCATCCAGGTGAACGTGGATTTGGTAAATTACCGTGTAGAGCGGTATCTGGACGGACAGTTTTTGGAGCACAGGCAGTATGACAGTCTGGAGGCACTCATCCAAAACGAGTTGACAGATCTCACTTTCGACGATCTCATTTCTGTATCGGAGGAAGAACTGGAATCCATCGGCGTATCTCAAGACGATTACCGCCTGTTGAGCCGTCTGAAAGCGGATTGCGACTATTATCTGGGCGCTGGCGGACGTGCGGAAAAATATCTGTGGGCTGGCAGCGTAGAAGCGCAGATTACCAAAATGCGGGAACTGTACGATGTCCTGCCGGAAAAACCGGAATGGCTCACCGAGCAGGACATTGACAACTATGAAAGCCAGATGACAGGTGGCCCGGAGCTGTCACAGCCCCAAAAAGAAGAACCTGCTCCGCTGGCTCCCAAACGGGTTCGCCGTGAGCGCGTCACCTTTGCGCCCCTGCACCCGGAAATTCCACGAGAACAGCGCCACGATTTCCACATCGAGGATGATGCGCTGGGCCGCGGCACACCGGGGGAAAAGTTTGCCGCCAACGTCAGAGCCATCCGCTGCTTGAAACGGATTGAAGCGGAAGAACGCCTTGCCACACCGGAGGAACAGGAAATCCTTTCCCGTTATGTTGGATGGGGCGGGCTGCCGCAATGCTTTGAGGAAACACACAGCAAGTATGCGGAACTCAAATCCCTTTTGGATGAGGACGAGTATGCAGCAGCCAGAGCCAGTTCCCTTACAGCATTTTACACCCCGCCCGTAGTGATCCGAGGTATTTACAAGGCGCTGTCACAGATGGGATTCCAGCAGGGCAACCTTTTGGAACCGGCCTGCGGCACCGGCAATTTTATCGGTCTGCTTCCGGCTGATATGGCGGGCTGCAAAGCCTATGGCGTGGAGATTGACAGCATCAGCGGCAGAATTGCCCAGCAGCTCTATCAAAATGCCAGCATTTCCGTCAATGGATTTGAAACGGTGCAGATGCCAGACAGCTTTTTTGATGTGGCCATCGGCAACGTCCCCTTTGGGGATTTCAAGGTGGTAGACAGGCGGTACGACAAGCACCATTGGCTGATCCACGATTATTTCTTTGGAAAGGCCCTGGACAAAGTACGACCCGGCGGCATTGTTGCGTTCATCACGTCGAAAGGTACGATGGACAAGGAAAACTCCGCTGTCCGCCGCTATCTTGCCCAGCGCGCCGACCTGATCGGAGCCATTCGTTTACCCGACAACACATTCAAGCAGAACGCCGGAACGGAAGTCACCAGCGATATTCTGTTCCTGCAAAAAAGAGATCACATCACCGATCTGGAGCAGGATTGGGTGCAACTGGACACGGATGAAAACGGCATCCGCATGAACCGCTACTTTGTGCAGCACCCGGAAATGGTTCTGGGCGATATGGTGATGGAATCCACACGATTCGGAATGGACAGCGCCTGCAAAGCCCGCGAAGGTGCCGAGCTGTCGGAGCAGCTTGCCGAGGCCATTCAGTTCCTTCAGGCCGAGATCAAGCCCTATGAACTGGAGGAACCGGACGAAGAAGATCGCTCCATCCCCGCAGACCCTACCGTTCGGAATTTCAGCTACACCATTGTGGACGGTCAGGTGTACTACCGGGAAAACAGTCTGATGCACCCGATGGAGGTTTCCGTGACAGCGGAAAACCGTATTCGAGGGATGATCGAGCTGCGGGAATGTGTCCGCAGGCTGATTGAGTATCAGACCGAAGGATACCCGGACGAGGACATCCAGGCGGAGCAAAAAAAGCTCAACTCCCTTTATGACAGCTTTACAGCCAAATATGGGCTTATCAGCAGCCGGGGCAACAAATTGGCATTTTCCGAGGACTCCAGCTACTGCCTCTTGTGTTCGCTGGAGGTGCTGGACGAACAAGGCAACCTAAAAAGAAAAGCCGATATGTTCTCCAAGCGCACCATTCGTCCTCATGTGGCCGTCACCAGCGTGGATACTGCCAGCGAAGCATTGGCGGTGTCTATCTCGGAAAAAGCCTGTGTGGACATGGACTATATGGCCGAACTGTCTGGCAAATCCCCGGAGGAACTGGAGAGCGAGCTTGCCGGCGTGATCTTCCGCAACATTGAAGGCCCGGAAAACCCGGATGAGCTGCGGGGAAATTTCCTCAGTCTGCAAGCCTTTTCCCTCGTGACGGCGGACGAGTACCTTTCAGGGAATGTGCGCCGGAAATTGCGGATGGCAAAAGCCTTTTTGGAAACAGCCCCAGACAGCCAGAAGGAAGCGGCTGAGGAAATCGTGAAACAGATCGGCAACGGTGTGGCGACTAAGAACGACGGGCGCTACACGTTCTCGACCGATTTCCTCGTGGTCATCGGCTCGGACTGGAAATAGCATCTGCGCGCTTGCGGGCGCAGGGAGAATGGATGGAACACGCGCGGCAGCCGCATTGCGGGCCGCGCGTTTTTTATGGGAAGGGGCGTGGATGAAGTTCACGGTCATCGCGGTGGGGAAGCTCAAGGAGCGTTTTTGGACGGATGCGTGCGCGGAGTATCTCAAGCGCTTGCAGCCGTATGCGAAAACGGAGGTGCGCGAAATTGCCGACGTGGATCCACGCCGTGCGGGGGGCGTCGAGGGTGCGCGCGACAAGGAGGGTGCGGCGATTTGCGCGGAGCTCGACAAACTGGGCCCGGACGCTCATGTGGCTCTTTTGGCGATCGATGGCAAGGAACGTTCGAGCGTGGGCATCTCCCAGC
>OIWP01003224.1_pt1 | contig 14060 bp, 11 predicted proteins | sample 1587661 | NCBI WGS metagenome assembly OIWP01 (sample SAMEA3888899, study PRJEB22519) | human gut metagenome | biome: human gut; feature: human-associated habitat; material: faeces | place: Denmark | collected 2010 | reverse complement strand
CAGCGGAAGCAAGTGATAAAGCAAATGCCGCAGGAGCGGCCGTCCAGGAAGTCAATGCCATGATGTCAGAGCTTGTAAGAGCCATGAACGAGATCAACGAATTCTCCAGCGAAACCAAGAAAATCGTCAAGACTATCGAGGATATCGCATTCCAGACAAACATTCTTTCACTCAATGCCGCAGTTGAGGCAGCAAGAGCCGGCGCAGCCGGAAAGGGCTTTGCAGTAGTTGCTGAAGAAGTCAGAAACCTTGCAGGAAAATCTGCTGAAGCAGCTCAGAATACGACTCGGATCATCGAAAGCACTGTTAACTCCATCGTCTGCGGAAATAAGCTCTGCGCCGAAGTTGCTGAAAAGATGAACAAGGTCGGCGAAACAGCCGGCAAGGTTACGGCCATAAACAACAAGATTGCCGATTCTTCCAAGAAAGCCGCTGACTCCATCGTCAAGGTTACAATCGGAGTTGACCAGATATCAAATGTCGTTCAGACAAACTCTGCTACATCTGAACAGTCTGCTGCCGCTTCCGAAGAGCTCAGCAGCCAGGCTAATATGCTCAAGGAGTTGGTTAAGAGTTTCTCGCTTTATAGCGATTCCTCAAATGCAGGAACACATCCTGCTGTAAACTCCTGAAAGTCTAATTTATACATAAAAGGCTCCGACAACTGAGTTGCCAGAGCCTTTTTTAGAAATTCCATATGTCTATTATAATAAGTTTGAGATGAAACGAATCTATACTAGGGACGCGCTGAATAAAGCGAAGCGTAACAAAATCAGACCTGTGAGTATACTCATGTGAGCGGGTCGATTTTGTTTTATTCAACGTTTCCCTAATTTAAAATCATTATCAACAGCGGATAAATACTCACTTGCGTAATATTTTATCGCAAAAAGGGACATCGCAGACCCGACTTCATATAATAGATGGGTACGCGGGATTTCTGTACTACGACAAAAATGGAATGCCGCTGGTCGCAATGCACCGGGAACACCGATTAAAGCATATGGTGAATCGGTACAACGAGATTTACCGCCTGCAAATGCCAAGCATAACGCCGCACGTCTGCCGCCACACCTATTGCAGCAATATGGCAAAACCGGGAATGAATCCCAAGACATTACAGTATCTTATGGGGCATTCGGATATATCAGTCACGATGAATGTGTACACGCATATCGGATTTGATGATGCTGAGGAAGAACTGAAACGAATAGAAGAGTTTAGGAAGGCACGGGCGGAGGTTGAACAGAAGAAGGAGAAACCGATGTCACAGAAGATGTTTAAGGTAATTTGATACAGAAGATGGATAACGCTCCGGCTTGGCTGGGGCGTTTTTTACAATGTTGCTGAAATTGAATTTGTGGCGGATTATCAAAAGAAATAGTATAATATAAATGCTATCTTTTAAAGAGGAAGTGCTAAAGATGAAATTACAATCTGTAGAAGAATTTTTTCATAAGAGAGAAACTGTTGAAAAATATAATGTTGATAAAATCATAAAACTGAATTGGGAATGTCCGGATGTATTATTCTCTTTTAGAGGAGTATATGCTATTGGGGTTTTTATTTATTATCGACAATTATTTGGAGATAATGTGAAGACGGATATTAAGGTGAAAGATGAAAAGGGGGCTACGAGACAGCGCCTTTATTCCGATAAGTTTTTAAGTGAGAATTATCCACAATTTAGTGACGTAAACGATTTACCGGAAATAAAAGGATTTTTAGAACACTACTATGATATAGGAAACATAATTCCAACATGGCCAGGGGCGAATATAAATAGAGGAATGGCACATTGCTATGATATACCCAATGTGTATTATAAACGGCATGCTAAATTTACGAAACTAGTTTATGGTAGTATTTATAGAAGTGTATTCATAGAGGAAATTTTAGAAAACGATAAATATGATACTGTTGAAAAGTTATTAAAGTTGAAACCAGAACAGTATGTTAAGTTTCTAGAATATATTGTGGATGTAATTATTAATCGAAATAAACAGTTACAAGATATTTTACAGGAGGAAAATGGGCATGAATAGTTTTGAATTGATTCCTACAGAAGAAAATTTGATACATACATTGGACAAAGATTTATTGAAACGAAACAAAGATTTAGTGCGTTTTTATGATTTGATATTAGTACAAGAAGGAGCTTCTTCTATTGCTATTGATGGCAGATGGGGGAGTGGAAAGACTTTTTTTGTGAAACAATCTATGTTGCTAATAAATGCAAAAAATCCGATGAGCGATATGGATGATGAAAAGAAAGCAAGTATTGTATACGCACTTCCATTTCCGAAAAAAGCAGAAGACATGCCAGAGAATTATGATGTGGCAGTTTATTATGACGCATGGGAAAATGATAATGGTACAGACCCGGTATTGTCTTTGGTGTACGAAATAATAAAGCAGTTAGGAATAAATTATGCTTTTGATGATAATAGCAATGCATTCAAGTTGGCGGGGTCTGTGTTAGAGGCACTTACTGGTAGAAATATAAACGGTATTATTGAAAACTTAAAAAGCGATAATCCGCTTACAAAGATTAAAGAAGAAAAAGATTTACACGAGAATATTAAAAATTTCTTTACGGAGTTGTTAGTTGAAAGAGGAAATCGGTTAGTGGTTTTCATAGATGAATTGGATAGATGTAAGCCAAGCTATGCTGTTCAATTATTAGAAAGAATAAAACATTATTTATATGATGACAGAATTACGTTTGTTTTTTCTGTTAATTTAGGTGAGCTACAACATACAATAAAGCATTATTATGGTAATACATTTGATGCGTGCAGATATTTAGACAGATTTTTTGATATGAGAATATCCTTGCCACCAGCAGATAAAACTGCATTTTATAGGGAAATGGGGTTGGAATCTAGTTATGTCTTAGAAAAAATATGTCGAAAAGTAATAGATACATATAATATGGAGTTGCGTGAAGCCACTCGTTTTTATCGACAAGTGAAAACAGCAGCATATGAGCCTACACATGAGAGTAGAAAATTTGATTTTTCTTTTTCAGATGAAAAAGGAAGACAACTTTTATTGATGTATGTGGTTCCAATTCTTGTAGGACTAAAAATTGTTGATATATCGTTATATAACCAATTTGTATGCGGAAAAAGTTCGAAACCACTTATGGATATTTATAAAGATTCTGATAAGGGAGAATGGTTGGCTACACGATTGCTGAATAGAAATGAAGCCTTTGAAGTGGAAGAAGGTAAGAGTGTAGTTACTGTTGAACAAAAAATCCAACAGTTATACGATGCAATTTTTGTTACAGAATATACGGGAAATGTGTATCATACCATACTTGGAGAGTACGAGTTTGATGATAATTCTAAGAACTTTGTGAAGAGTGTTGAGAGTATGCTTTCAGTATATGCAGATTATAATATATAATCCTTAGTAGTAACCCATTCCGTTTTACTACTAACTTTACTACTAACAGGTAGTAACAACATGCTCCATCTTGCACCATTTTGCCAAGATGCCACCTAAATCACACATTTCACAAATCCCCGAAATCCCTTGCAAACAAGGGCATTCCGGGGCAATTCAAGGAGAAATAAAACAATGATAAAAATACTTTTCATCTGCCACGGCAGTGTTTAAGGGACGGGGCAAAAGCCTTGAGTTTATTGGGGTTCTTGGATGGAAACGTAGAATTTACACCTTATTTACACCTTTGGAAGATCGGATTGGTAATCAAGACGTAGGGAAAACTTACGTCTTTTTTGATTGAAGGAAAAAGGCGTTACGTATCGGCTAAAAAGAATAATGTATCGGCTGAAAATAATAGTATTTTTGCCGATAATATGATATACTAAGTAATAGATTAGTACGTTTTTGATTTATGACGGAGGATAGCAGATGAAACATCTTTCAGTTACTGAAATAGCAAAAAAATGGAATATATCAGAGCGAAGTGTTAGAAATTATTGTGCTCATGGACGAGTGGATGGTGCTTTTCTTATAGGAAAGACGTGGAGAATTCCCGAAAATGCAGAAAAGCCGGAGCGTTCCAATAAAAAGAAAGAGCAGCCAATTACATTGCTGGATATTCTGCAGGAGCAGAAGGCAAGTAAATACTCTGGTGGGATTTATCATAAGACACAGATTGATTTAACATATAACTCCAATCATATTGAAGGCAGCCGCCTGACCCATGATCAGACCAGATATATCTTTGAAACCAACACCATCGGTGTAGAAAAAGATGTGCTGAATGTGGACGATGTGATTGAAACAGCAAATCACTTCCGGTGTATTGATATGATTATTGATAATGCAAAGGCAGTTCTGACAGAGAAGTTTATCAAAGAACTTCATCTGATCTTGAAGAGCGGTACTAGTGATTCCAGAAAAGATTGGTTTGCAGTAGGCGATTATAAAAAGATACCGAATGAAGTCGGTGGTATGGATACAGCACTTCCGGAAGAAGTTGCCGATAAAATGAAAACTCTGCTGACAGAGTACAACGGAAAAGAAGAAAAGAATTTTGAGGATATTCTGGATTTCCATGTGAAGTTTGAACGTATCCATCCATTCCAGGACGGCAACGGTCGTGTGGGCAGATTAATTATGTTTAAGGAATGCCTGAAATATAATATCGTTCCGTTTATCATCGAGGATAATCTGAAGATGTTCTATTATCGTGGATTGAAAGAATGGAACAATGAAAAAGGATATCTGACTGATACCTGCCTGACCGCACAGGACAAGTATAAGGCGTATTTGGATTATTTTAGAATTGCATATTAAACGTGATTCAAAGTGAAAAATTTGCGCTTTGAGAAAAATAATAATATACATTTTAAAGACGGGAGTAAATACATGTTCTATAAAATGATAGAAAATAAGTGTACGCAATGGTATGAATCAGAACGGTGTACGGTTAAAAACTTAATTGAATATATAGAGAAAACAGGGCAGATGCGTGATGCTCAGATTGAGGCTATTAAGGTATATCTGTTTCTAAAAATTGCCTGTGAATGTAAGCCGTTGACACAGCTGTTTAGACAGGGATTCTTTAATTCTATTGATTTGAATGAGATAGAATTGTCAAAATCCACTCGTGAATATTTGTTTCAGAATCCAGCGGCAGCGACATTGTTTGAATATGCATGTTTGACAAATGATAAAGGTGAACAGGTATCTGAAAAACTGGAAAAACAGATAAATCATCAGCCGCTTTCTGAGTTGTTTGGTCTTGTTGCTGTTACTAATGCGGAAAAAGTAATTCTTGAGCGTATTCAGGAAAAACAGGGACAGATAAATATGTTTGAAGAAAGCGAGGACGATAAAGACCGACAGGCAAATGAACTTCGTAATTTAATTGGTAAGTTACCATCATTGTCTATCTTTATTGATGAAGTTCATCATGCAGTAAGTGATGAAATTAAGCTTCGTGCTGTAGTTACAAGATGGGCGCAGAATCATACAGTCAATTCTGTAATTGGTTTTTCTGGTACTCCATATTTAGACAAAGTTGAAAAAATAAAAGTTGTAGATTCATTGTCCATTGGTACAGCTGAAATCACAAATATTGTGTATTACTATCCACTTATAGACGGTGTAGGAAATTTCTTAAAACGTCCAGTTGTAAAAATTGCAGATATTGCAGATAGCAGCCTTATTATTGAAAAGGGTGTCAGAGAATTTCTTGATACTTATAAAGACACTGTTTATGCAGATGGTTTAACAGCTAAATTGGGTATTTATTGCGGTACTATCGAAAAATTAGAAGAAACAGTATATCCACAGGTATCCCGTATTGTAGCTGAATATGGCCTTGGTACTGATGTTATACTTAAATTCCACAAAGGAAATAAACAGTATAAGATGTCGGCTGATAGTCAGATGCAGTTTGATATCTTGGATAAATCTATTTCTGAAATTCGTATTGTTTTGCTTGTGCAGATTGGTAAAGAAGGTTGGGACTGTCGAAGTCTTACAGGTATTATTCTTTCTCAAGAAGGAGACTGCCCAACCAATATGGTATTACAGACATCTTGTCGATGCTTGCGTCAGGTGATTAAAAATGGTCAGGAAACGGCGCTGATATATTTGAATGAAAGCAATGCCGAAAAATTAAATATGCAGCTTGAGCGGCAGCACCATATTTCGCTTAAAGAATTTTCTTCTGCAGACAACAGCAAGACTACTTTGAAACGTTATAATCGTACGGCTTATTTAAAGTTGCCTAAAGTAGAGTTTTATCAGCTGAAAATCAGCTATGATACACTTACTGTGGAAAAGGCAAATCCTGAAGTTTCTATTGAAAAATCTGTTGATTCAGCGCAAATTGCAGGTAATATTATCAAAACAACAGATCTTTCTATGAATGTAAATAATATCAGTATCCAGGTGGATGATGCTGAATATGGTACAGAATATGCAACCTTTAATTCTTGGATTTATGGCATTATGAGAAGTGGATTTGGAACACCTTCCATGGCAGAATTAAATGCATATACAGAGCAGTTAAAAGTAGTATATGAAAAAATCACATACGAAAAAGGTGGCTCACGATATTTCAGTTCGAAGTACAATAAAAAGTTGGTAGAAGCCAATATTCGCAAAGCTTTTTGTGACAAAACGGATTTCAATACAACAGAAGAACTGATACCAGAAGAAGCTAATTTGTTGAACATTGCGAATTTTACTTCTGAGATATATGCAGATAATCTGGATGACTACTATCCAAGACAGAATGTTGTTGAAAACATAATGGCTGACGATCAGGGAAAATTGAAAGTTGATAAAAAGACACAGCAGTTAATTGATCTCGCTATAGAAACTGGAAACGATAGAATCGTTTTGGAATTGCAACAGCGTGTATCATCTCACCCAAATAAGAATCGTTCGTTCCACTACTTGCCATATCGTACAGACAGTGGTTTTGAACAAACATTTTTAAGAGAAGTATTGTCCTTTGATATTATCGAAGAATTAGGTCTGGAAGTGTATTACAATGGCGACCGTGCTATGACGGAGTTTAAGATCAAGTGCTATAAGAAAACCAGTGGAAAATGGAATTACATTGGTATTTACACACCGGACTTCCTTATCATTAAACGAAAAGATGGCGTTATCCATAAGGTTATTGTAGTGGAAACCAAGGGGCAGATTTATGCCAAAGATCCAGTCTTTAAAGATAAGAAGAATTTTATGGAAACAGAGTTTTCAAAACAGAATAATGCTGCGTATGGTTATGAACGTTTTGATTACCTGTATTTGGAAGATACGATGCCAGAGAAAGATAGATTGACACAGACACATCAAAAAATCTGTGAGTTTTTTAAGGAGAAAGCGTAATGAATGGAATTAGACCTACTGTAGGCATAGAGTTTGATGATAAATATACTAATGCAAAAAATAAATTGCTTGATTTTATTAAGGCATTAGACGAGTTGGATGACATACAAAAAGCAAAATTGGCACAAGAATTTATAACATCATATAGTATGGCAATTTCTTTTGAACAATTTGTAAGTTATATGAAAAATGGAGGAATCAAATAATGCCAATTAAATATGTACCGTTTATACCGGAGCCGGTGGAAGGACAGGCTGTGCTTGGTAATTTTAATAGAATATTGAGATACAAAGGCGCTGACGATGTTTCTATGACATTGCAACGTGGCATGCCTTTATATGAAATGGAAAAACAGGAAACTGTGGGCGAAAACTCCGATGGTAATATGGTTATTCGTGGAGAATGTGTTTCTGCCTGTGCTTATCTTAAAGAGCAAGGCATTCAAGTTGACCTTGTTTACATTGACCCACCATTTGCAAGTGGTGCCGATTACGCAAAGAAAGTATATATTCGTCGAAATCCGAAAGTAGCAGAAGTTATTGCACAGGCTGAACAAGAGCTGGATGTAGATGAATTGAAAGCTTTTGAAGAAAAGATGTATGGTGATGTATGGGATAAAGAAAAATATCTGAACTGGATGTACGAAAATCTTATGGCGATTAAATCGGTAATGAGTGAAAATGCGTCCATATATGTACATATTGATTGGCATATTGGGCATTATGTTAAGATTCTTCTCGATGAAGTGTTTGGTGAAGATAATTTTAGAAATGAAATTACTTGGGTAAGGACAGCTTCACATAATGATAGTAAGCAAAATTATAGTAGAGTTAAAGACAGTATATTTTTCTATTCTCGTTCAGAAGAGTATCCATTTAATATACAATACACACCTTATACAGAAGAGTACATTGCTGATGAATGGACAAAAGCACCTTCTGGACGATACTATAAATTTGAAAATATGCTTGATCCACAGAATAAAATGGCAGCTTACGATTTTCATGGCACAGTTGCACGTTGGAGAACAACGCCAGAAAAATTTGAAGAATTGTGGAATGCCCCTCAAACAGAAGTTCCCAATAGCCATGGCCGTGTAAGACTTGGAAAAAATGGAAAGCCTATCAAACGTTGCCGCATTGTGTTTATGGACGAACTTCCGGGAGTTCCTTTAAATGATAATTGGTCAGATATTGCGTATGTTGCAGGTCGATCTGCTGAGTCGGCAAATTATTCTACGCAAAAACCAGAAGCACTATTGAATAGAATTATCACATCTTCATCAAATGAAAATATGATAGTTGCAGATTTTTTTGGAGGTAGTGGTGTTACTGCAGCAGTGGCAAACAAACTGGCCAGAAAATTTATTCATTGTGATATTGGATTGAATTCTGTTCAGACAACCCGTGATCGTCTTGTCGCAGATGGGGCTGAATTCGATGTGCTGGAAATTAAAGATGGAGTTCAACTTTATCGTAATCCGGTTCAGACAATGGATAAAATTAAATTTTTGATTCCTGGCTTGAAAAATGAAGATTCTCTGGATTCTTTCTGGGAAGGTGCTATCTCTGATAGCAAGCTTGGTACAATTCCTGCTTACGTGCCAAATTTAATGGACAGCGCATCCAAACTTCTTGATAAAGTGACCATGAACCGTATTATTCATCAGGCGATTCCAGAATTGGATAATGACATTAAAAAGGTTATTGTTTACTATATCGACATTACTGATGAAGTGGAGATTATGAATTTCATCAAAGAAGATGACAGTACGACTGTAGAAATTGAATTGCGTGATCTTAAATCAATTCTTGATGATGTTGTCATTGGTGATTATGCAGAATTCCATGCAGAAGAAATTGCAGGCGGATATGCTGTTGCTATTGATAAATTTATGAGTGATCGTGTGTTGTCTAAAATTACAGAATTCAATCAGAAAGCATTCCTTAATTCTTCTGCGAAGAAACCGTATAAATCGATTGAAATCAGTGAAGAAGGCTTGGAACTTATTGAATTCCTTAGCCTGGATTGCACTGCGAACGGTGGTGAGTGGCATTCTGATAGTGAAATCAAGATTGATAAAAATGGCTATGTTATCGTAGACGGCAATAAAACCAAGGAGTTCTGGGATGGTTACATACGCAGCAAAAAGAAACCTCTCCGACTTAAAATTCGTAACATTTGTGGGGATGAAACTGTTTGGGAGGTGTAATCAATGGCTCAAAATGTGACATTATATAACCTTTTGATTTCTTGTCCAGGTGATATTAAGGAAGAAGTTACATTGATTGAATCTGCAGTAGATGAGTTTAATGAATTATATGCTGAAACTTTAGGAATCACAATAAAAACTCGCCATTGGAGTAAAAGTTCTTATGCTCAGTCTGGAGGAAAACCACAGGCATTACTTAACGAGCAGTTTGTAAATAAATGTGATGCAGCAGTTGCGATTTTCTGGACAAGATTTGGCTCACCTACTGATGAGTATGGTTCTGGAACAGAAGAAGAAATTGAAATTATGCTTCAATCTGGAAAACAAGTGTTTATGTATTTTTCGGATAAGCCTATCCCACCATCAAAAATAAATGGTGACGGCTATGAGAAAATACAAGCATTCCGTGACAAATATAAAGACAAAGGAATATATTTCACTTATTCATCCGACGAAGAATTTAAAAAGATGTTTTTTGCCCATCTTTCCATGCATTTTTTGACAGAAAAGAGGGTAAGTGAAACAGCCAATGAATATCGTTCTGAGTTAAAGTTATTAGGTATTGACGAAACTGGAAGATTGACTGAAGAAGCGGTGGTATGCCCATTCGTGTTAAATGCAGAGATTACCATGAAAGAATACATTACTTCGATTAAGAATATGTATCAGGAGATTTCTGATATGAATGTAGGTGGTAGATCTGTTACAGCTAATACTTTTTTTGCTGGATTTACAAGCCCTGTTGACATAGATGAAGATGAAAAAGAGTTTATTACTGCTGTGGCTGAACAGCTGGAGCGTAAGTTGTCCGATTCCTTTTTTGAACTTGGAAATTTAAACCAAGATACTTTAACATCAAATCTACTCAGTGGTCCTAAGTTGAATGGAACATCCGAAGAAAAGCAGAAATATTGGAAAATCAAAAGATTGCATGAAACTATTTCTAAAGCTTTGGAATGGGCTCCGGTTGAGAAAGCGTTTTCTGGAATGAATTGTATTAAATTAGCAATTCAGAATTGTGGTAAGGCCATTGACGAAGATGCTGAAATTATGTTTGAAGTTCCAAAAGAATCCTTGCTTACATTAGGTGAATTCCCTAAGTTTAATAATGCAGAGATAGGATATTTGCTTACAGATTGTGATATGAGTATTTTGTTCGGAATTGAAGGCACATCTGAATATATTGAATATTCAGAATCAGAGCAAAATGGAAGAACTTCGTATGGAGCACGTCCATATGGTTTGCCTGGATATGTTCCGGATTATAGTGATGATTTCACTGATGAGATAAAAGATGTGTTTTGTTATGGATTCTATTCAAGTGAAGATAAGTATATTGTAAAGCTTAAAGTAGATTATATAAAACATAATACAACTGTTGCTTTCCCGACAATCCTTTTTGTGAAAAATGAGATTGATGAGATACCATATAAAATCACATCTAAGAATAATCCGGATGTTGTTGAAGGATGTATAAAGGTTAAAAGTTAGGAAAGGAATACTACATGGAAAAGCCACAATACATCGATTGGATAGTTGAAGAAACTGGTATTGTAATTAAAGATGACATACCGTTAAAATGCTATAAAATTGATTATAAAGATGATGAAAGTATTCTTGATGACTGGGCATTGCACATTCGAAGAAATTACATAGAAGATACTGAACTTAAAGAAGACGCAGATGACAATGCAATGACTGTTGAACAGTATTTGCATGATTATGTAATTCCACAAAAAGGAGAAGAATTGGGAGCTACGGTACGTTCTGCAGACATAACAGAAATTTTAATTTCCGATTTATTAGAGTTTGTTCATCAGTATTCTGTTCCGAGATATAAATTGAAGAACAGATCCGGGAAAAACAATTCACAACAAGGAACTGATGTCATTGCATATAAGTACAAAAATGAAGATAAAACTCCAAATGATAAAGATGAATTGGTGGCAGCAGAAGTTAAAGCTACCCTCTCTAATATGGAGTACACACCAATCAAAAATGCAATTATCGATTCCAGAAAAGATGAACATCGATTAGCAAGATCAGTAAATTACTGCAGAAAGCGATTAAAAGAACTGGGCAAAATAGAAGAGGCAGAAGAGGTAAAGAGATTTTTATTTAAACCAGATAATAATTATCGTATTACATATGTAGCTGCAGGAGTTAGTAGTCGCGAAAACGTAGATGATGCCATAGAATTAGGTTTTTCTGGTGAAGAACTTGAAATTAGAAAAAATGAGCTGATTTTTTATGTACATGGTCAAAAGTTGATGGAATTGGCTCATAACATTTACCAGAGGTGTTGTAAATGATTTTTGGGAAAAATGCAGGTTTAATGTTAAAATATCAAAAAGCAAAGGCTAAAATGGTAGAATACGATGTTTCAAAGCAGGAGTATCCACATTTTCCGCTGAATTCTAATGAATTATCGTATCCAACAACTTATGTGCTGTCACGATACTCAGAATGCATTATAGAAAATAATCATGACGAATTAAAAGAGCTGGAGTTACTTTTGATTACAACTGCAGAATATTATGATTCAGCTTTTAAGTCCAAAGATAGACCAGAATATGATTGGGATTTTTTGCTATCTGGAGCATCTGCCTACTTCCTACGAAAGGATTTTGGTAGTGCTAAAGTGTTGGCAGCAAGAGTAGTTGATTTAATTGATGAGGAGCGATCTCCGCAGAAATTGTTGACGAATATCTATAATTATCTTCTGGGTGGAGTGTATTTGCCATATTTGAGAGTTATAGATACTTATGAGCGAATAAATAATTTTTTCTTGGATTACTTTGGAAAGGGTAAGTCTTTAGAAGCATTAAAGTCAAACTTATGGGTATATAGAAATGAAATATACGAGAATGGAGATCCAGATAGTATATTTTATGTAGATATATTAGTGGCAGTTATTATTGTGGCGTGCGAAAATTCGTCATGGAGTCTTTTGCCGAGTAGTTCAGGTATCTTGGATGAAGAATGGGAGTCATATCTACAAAGTAAGATGTCAATAAAGATGTTATGGCCAGCAGCAGAATTGGGGGTTTTGCCTCATTCATCTAATCTTCAAAATGGAGTTAAGCTTGTTGTTGAACATGCATTGAAGAATAAATATGTTTCTTGCGTAGTGTGTACATCGACGCTTGCACAGGGGGTGAATATCCCGATAAAATATTTATTGGTCACCAGCATTCGAAACGGATTGAAATTAGTAAAAGCTCGAGATTTTCAAAACTTGATGGGTAGAACAGCACGAGCAGGTATATACACAGAAGGAAGTATTATTATTACGGATTGCAAAATATACGACAACCGTACCAACTGGAAAAATGGTGGAAGATATTTATGGAATGATTGTGTGAAGCTATTTGATACAAAATTGACAGAACCTTGTGGCAGTTCTATTCTTTCGTTAGTCCAGGATTTTAACATAGATTATGATGTGACCGTAAGTGGTGAGAAATTTATTGATATAGTGATAGATCACCTTGACGAAAGAGATTTCTTGCTTGATTACGCAAAGAAGTTAGAAAAAGCATACTTAAAAGTCAATCCCAAAAGAACACAAAATCTGATTGTGCAGGAAATATTATTGCGTCAGGATATTATATCAAATATAGAAAATTATTTGTGTTTAGTACGTTCCGCAGAAACATTGGTCAATGATAGTAAGAAAAGTGCTGTGGATATTTGTACAAATACATTGGCGTATGCTATGGCAACAGAAAAAGAGAAAGAATTACTGATTAAAGTTTTTCAGAAGATAGAAGAGAATATTCAACAATATTCTGTTGAAAAATTGAGCAGATATTCTAATGCAATGTCAGGAATAGGTTTGTCTTCTCTAATAGAGGAATGGATTGTTCAGAATGAACTTACAGAGAAGATATATACAGAAACAGAACTATTATACGTTATTACAGAATTGTATCTGCAAATCTGTGGAGACTTTAGATACCAAGAGCATATACAAAGCATTTGTAAAAAATGGATTGATGGACAGACTCCAATGGAAATTAACAACAAAGAAACTATTGGAATTGCAGAAGTAGAATCATTATGTAATAAAAGAATCTCATATGAAATGAATTTTCTTATCGGCAATATCTGTGATCTGATAGAAGTTGACGGAGAAAATGAGGAGCAAGTTGATCAAAGGAACATCTTGACATTGTTACAAAAGAAAGTAAAATATGGCGTTCCCAATATGACAGCAATTTCTATTTGTGAGAGTGTTTTTAATGATCGTCTATTAGCTATAGAATTAGCTCAAATTTTATCTGATGCGAATATTGGAACGGATAAGATACTTAATATGTTGAAAGCTCATAGTGAAGAAATCTTTAGTTGTCTTGATTCGTATCCGGAATATTTCAAGGATAGATTATCTGTGTTGATGAAATAAAGGTAGCATACTGTATTTACAGATTGCTGAATGTGCATTAAAAATAGATATTTCGTAAGCGCTTAAATCTTGGGTAGCTTTACTGTCTACGTTTTTAAACTCATAATG